>Ga0315284_10001319_pt1 | contig 35283 bp, 24 predicted proteins | sample YL17G09_16_MG_FD_203696 | JGI IMG/M metagenome (GOLD analysis project Ga0315284, IMG submission 203696) | Sediment microbial communities from Yellowstone Lake, YNP, Wyoming, USA - YL17G09_16 | ecosystem: Environmental > Aquatic > Freshwater > Lake > Sediment | place: USA: Wyoming | collected... | reverse complement strand
CTGTAGCATCTTTACATCTAATAATATGATTAGATTTAGAGATAACAGTGTTTAAACTACTTACATACATAGAGGTACTGTTAAGAGAATAAGTGTATGGTGCACTACCAAGTTTGCCTTTTACAACAAGGTAAGTAGGATCACTAGATTCTATTGCCACCTGAAACTTAGTAGAAAGTTTAGTAGACTTACCATAACTAGAAGCTGTATAATCACCAGCTGGTAAATTACTCATGTCAACAGTATTAGGACCTGCATCATATGAATAAGTTTCAATCACTTCACCAGCTGCGTTAGTAATATCCATGTCACCAGAAACATTAGAAATAATTCCAAGAGTATTGGTGTTAGCATCATATTTAAAATGTCTAACAACTGGAGTAATACAAACTCTTTCTGTACTATCCTTAGGAGGTTTAGTAGTACATGTAGAAGGACTTAATATATAAGTTCTTGTTTGTTTACCATTGTTACCACATGTTGACCAATCACTATAAACAACAGAATTACAAGCACTTCCTTTAACTGTGTAGTTAAAATTAGGACTAGTGCTACTAGCACCAGCTGCATTTGTAATAATAAATCCTGCTCCTTGTCTACCATTTACATATTTAGCAGAAGATAGATTTACATAAGCTAATATAGTGGTGGGATTGACCACTTTAAATGGTACTTGAGCATCAACAGCAGATCTTAAAAGTACAGAAGTTGCCCCTGTAAAATTAGTTCCTACAATTGTAACAATAACATCACCTGTAGCTGAGGTTGGACTAATCTGTGAAATAGTCGGTATCTGAGCATAAACAAGGGTTGTTAAAAATAAGAATAAAACTAAAAGATACTTTTTCATGTTTTTATATGTATTTGGTTAATAATTATAACGTTTTTTAAAGAATGTGTCTAAATCAGAAGGTGTAGAACTTCTAGACTTTCTAATTCTATCACTATATACTTTTTGTATAATAACTCTTGATGCACCTACATCACTAATTTTTAGTTCTAAATCCTGAATTCTTTGTTCATAGTCTGCAGATGCACTATCAAACTTTATTTGTTTTTTAATAAGCTCTAGATTGTTCTTTTCAAGATCATCTATTTTTTTCTGCATTTCTATAGTGTCTTGTGGTAGGGTTACTTTAGGTGTGAATATAGCTACTAATATAACTATTCCTATTATAATGCCTACGCCAATTAAAAAATACTTTAAGAAAGTGTTCATATGTTTTTAGTTTTTGGTTTTTAATTATATACTCTTATTTCTATTGGTGTGTTAAGTAACATATCATCTGATGCAATTGCCCCATTCCACCCACCATCTACGTTATATCTAAACGTAAATACTTGTATTCTGTTAGTAGTTCCAACACCGTTTATCATCACATTTGTTGTAAAAATACTTTCATCTGTAATTTCTATATTGTTAGTTATACTTGTAAATGTCCTATTAACTATAAATAAACTGTCTGATTTGACGTTGTACCGTCCAGTTCCTCCGTTTTCAAACCATATATTCCCAATAGTATTTTCTAATACATTTACTACTGGAGCTCCTTGATTAAAAGAAAATATAACATCAACATCAAGATTATCATCACTAAGATTTCCATTATAAATAGAAACAAATTTAGTTCCTACTGAGTTATTAGACGCTCCATATATACTTAAATCTGCATTATTAGGATTTGCTGTTATTTCATAACTAACTCCTATATAAAAACCTTCAACATCTTTACCAGGTCCAGCATTAAAACTTCCTGTTGTTGAAACACTACTTCCACCACTCTGTGTTAATAAAGCTGTATAAACTTTATATGGCAGATTGTTAACAGTGTGAGCTATTGCTCTTATTCTTTTGTCATTGTAGTTAAGTCTACCAAATATGTCTGTGTAATTAGGATTCATGTTTTATATATTTTTTAATATCAAATACTTCTTCATGTCTGAAAAACCTATCATAATATTCAGATGCATTGTATGCAACTATTTTTTTATTAAATACTGCTTGTTCTAACACTCTGTTATCCCGTTGCAGCTGTTCAATATTAGTCTTATCTATATTAGATTGAGCTAGTAAAGACTTAACGTCCCCTCTTAACTCTGACACATCTCTCCATATTAACATTGCTAAGATAGTTACTAAAGACGGAAAAAAATAAATTTTTATGGCATTTCCTATGTTATTTTTAAGTGATGGGGTAGGAGACATTTTTTTTAAAATATTTTATTTTTAATTTAGTTTCATATATTTGTTCTAGTAAGAACTGCTTTACACAATATAATATACGTTTTTTAATACAAATATACTCCTTTTACCAACTAAACTTTAAAGATTTATGACCTCTGCTATTGCTTCTAGATTAACCTCTCAAGAACAGAAACAGTTAGCTGATAACTTCATTAAAGAATTTTATGAACGTTTTCATTATGCACCCACTGTTGTAATACACAACTATAGACAATCAGATATTGAAATAATAAGCCTTAATCAACTTGGTGAATGTTTTGAACCTTTTCTACCTAAATTAAGAAATAAAACATTAGAACTAGCTTCTAATCAACGATATAGAGGAATAGCAGAACTTAGACATATATTTTGTTTTATAGCAAGATGTATGAGTTATACATTAAAAGATATTGGAATATTTCTAAATAATAGAGATCATAGTACTGTTATGCACAGTGTTTCTGTATTTAAAAACCTTTACCAAACGGATGAACTCTTCAAACAAAAATTCAACAACATTTTAAACCACATAAAACAAAAACATGAGTCACCAATTATGGAACACTTCAATAAAGTATGGAGTAAGCCCTAACCAACTTTATTTTTTAGATTGCTGCCACAGCAACATCATCCCCACGGGTATTATTAATCAAGATGCTGAGAAGCTAATTTGTATTAAGAAAGGGCTTATAGAAGAAAATGGTAAGCTAACTGAGTTAGGTATTACAGTATTAAACAACTTTGAGACTTATTTAGTTAAACGTAAGAAGAAGATAACACAAGAAGTGTTAGGAGAAGATTTTATAGATAAGGTAAGTGAGTACAGAGGTGCCTTTCCTAGTAAAAGACTTCCATCTGGAGAAGCAGCTAGACAGAGTATGCAAGAACTTAAAGACAAGTTTGTATGGTTCTTTAAGACATATCCAGAGTATGATTGGAATCTTGTGCTAGATGCAGCGGATTACTACAATATCATATTTGAGAAGAAAAATTACCAGTACATGGTAACAAGTAGTTATTTTATTAAGAAAACTAATACAATAACTAAAGAAACAACGTCTAAATTAGCTGATACATGTCAAGAATTATTAGATGATCCTAAACTATTAACTAATTTAAAATGAATATGATAGAGAAAGTTATACATAGCTCGTTAATAGCCATTTTGTTCAGTCTTTTAAACTGGTTTATTATAGATAAATGTATCATAACTATTGAACTTTGGAGGTATTGTACGTTAGAAATACTTTTTGTAATATCAATGAAATTGTATAAATTTACAATCCAAAAATTAAAACTACATTGAACATTTTCAACCTCCCACAGAAAGACAGACCCTTTGGCATAAAATCTTATGTTGAGATATTAGAAGAAGGTTTGCAGTATATAAAAGATAGACAGTCTGGAAAAATTAAGTCATTAAGTCTACCCTGGACAGGAATTAATAACGCAGGTGTAGCAGGGTTAGAGTGGGGATCAATGTTAACAATAGGTGCTCGTCCTGGTTCAGGAAAGACAATGTTTGTTAGTCAGATATTAAGAGAGGCTAAACTTCTTAATCCTACACAAGATTTTAATATTCTAGAATTTCAGTTTGAAATGGGTGCTAAACAAACAGCATCAAGAGATTATGCGTCTCAAGTGGGGCTAGATTATAATCAAGTGCTAAGTACACACAAACAACTAGATGAGTTTGCCATAAAGATGATGTCTCATTATCTTGATGATACTAGAACTTTTCATAAGCTTGGTAACGACAGAGGTCAGATAAATAATCCTTTAACCGTAAAAGATATGGAGAAGGCTATTTATGAATTTTATAATGGCACTGGAGGTAAACCATTTATAGTGACTATAGATCATAGTTGGTTGATATTAAAGGATACAAATGAAAGAGAGAAGATTACCACTCTGTATAACACTGTAGAGATGTTAATGAAAGTGAAGAATAAACTCCCCATCATAGTTTTTATGATATCTCAGCTTAACAGAAGCATTGATGAACCAATTAGAAAGACTCCTGGTACAATAGGAAACTATCCAACCAGCTCTGATATATTTGGTGGTGATGCTCTTATGCAAGGATCTGACATGGTGCTAGTACTCACTAGACCATTTAAAGCTGATATAGAACTATATGGACGTAAAGAGTATCCTTGTAAAACAGATGATGTGTTCTGTCACATACTTAAATCTAGAAATAGTGCTGATGATACCAACCTAATATTCCTTAAAGCAGAGTTTGCTAAGCAACGTATGATAGAAGTAGCTGAACCAGTTGCTAATAATCCTACGGGTGCATCCTTTGTAGCAAGAAGTGCAGGAGGTAGAGGTAGAGTTACCACTCAGAGAAATGATGCTAATATCACACTTTAACAATTTCACAATATACATTAACAATTTAAATTTAAACAAAATGTCATTATTCCAAGTGCAACAAACAGCAGCTACAGATTCATGGAAAAAGGATAAGCTAGAGGCTATCCGTAATCATCATTTAGAGTTAATTAAAGATTTAGGTATTTCTAAAACTGATTTTAACATGAAGATGCCATTCTACGATCAACAAGGTAGAATGGTAGTAGGTATTTTTGCGTCAGAGTTTAAGAAAGACAAAGGTTTTTTCTTTGAACTAATCAACAGGTCATTAGATCCTGCAGATGAAGAACGCAAAGTTTATAGAGTGGCTCCTAGTAACTCTTTTGAAGATGAGTATGAACTAAATGAAAAAGGTTCATATTTAGTTCCATTGGAAGAACTTAGAGTTGTTAACGAACAAGCAGTGGCTATTAGTAAAGCATCAGCAGTAACCAGCTCTGATGAAGTTTTAAAACCAAAGTTAGCAGAGATGGCTTATAAAGCTCCTGCTCCTATGGAAGATGCTCTTTATAGTGAAATGACTATAAGAGATTACTTTGCCATTACTACAGGTAAACCTGTTAGTGCCAAGGGTTGGTTAAACGATCTTATAAAAAACAACAAGTAACACATATGGCAAACGGTATTTTAATTATTGCAGAGTCAGGTGCTGGTAAATCTACGAGCATTGAGACTCTGGACCCCAAAGAAACGTTTATCATTAATGTAGCTAACAAACCTCTACCATTTAAAGGATGGAAAAAGAAGTACACTATCTGGAGTAAGGAAAACCCTTCAGGTAACATGTATGACAAGTCTAGTCCTGAGAATATAGAAGCTTGTTTAAAATACATTAATGAAAAACGTACAGAAATTAAGACAGTAGTTGTAGATGACTTTCAGTACATGTCTTCATTTGAGTTTTTTGACAAGGCAGATGAAAAGGGTTATGAGAAGTTTACTAAGATTGGTGCACACTTAGCTAGAATAGCTAGAATGCCTAAAGATCTTAGAGATGACCTATCTATATTCTTTTTAACGCACGCAGAAGAAGCTACAGATTTAGAAGGCAGACGTAAGTTTAAAGCTAAAACTATTGGCAGAATGGTAGATGAAAAGCTTACATTAGAAGGTTTGTTCTCTATAGTTTTGTTTGGCAAAACTAAGAAGAACAAAGAAGGAGAAATCAGGTATGTATTTGAAACCCAGACTAACGGTGAAAATACATGTAAATCTCCCAAAGGTATGTTCCCAACATTTGAAATAGCTAATGATTTACAAATAGTAAAAGAAGCTATTACAGATTATGAAAATTAAAATATTCCCTAATAATTAAAATTTAAAAACATGTTTAGTACAAAAGGACAGGAAGTTAAACAAGGTGGTGGAGCACAAAAGTCTCTAGAACCAGGAGTAGTATATGCACATATCTATGATGCAACAGTTAGAACAGCAAGCACAGGTAAGAAAGCTTTAGAGCTTGTTTTAGAAGGACCAACATTAGATGGTTTTGAAGGTTGGGCTGTAGATAAGAACAACCAAGAAGGAACTAAATTTAAAGGTCAGTCAGCTAAAGTTAGTGCTACCATTTACACTGCAGACTATGAGAGTGATGATATTAATAAGAATGACATTCTTAGAAAGATTATTGTAATAGCTGATGAACTAGATTTAAGATCTGAAATAGATGCTCTATCTACTAATACTAACATCACTACTATTGAAGAGTGGGTGGCAGGAGCTATTAATATTTTAAAAGGACAGAACTTATATTTCTTCTTAGTGGGTACTGAGAAAGAATATAATGGTAAAACTATTGTAGTGTTATCTCTTCCTAAGTTTAAGTTTGCAGCTGCAGATGAATCTAAACTAAATGTCTTTGATAAAAATAATAAATATCATTACACAGCATTAGTTACTAAAGCCGTAAGTGGTTTTAAAGCTGCTGGTGATGATTTTGGAGGTCTTTAATTTTTTATGAATATACAGTTTTAAGGTTAAGACGGGGAATGTTTCTACATTCCCCTTACTTTTGTAAAAAATTTATTTTATGTTTAAAACTAAAAATCTAGTACACGATATAAAAAATGTTCCAGTAACATGGATCTTTGAGCATTTCTGCAATTTAAAAGAGAAACTTATAGGAGAAGATGTAAAAATTAAATCTTTATTTAATAGTACAGAACGTACTCCTAGTATGTGCATCTATAGTGATAAGTTTAATGTATATAAGTATAAAGATTTCTCTACAGGTAAAGGTGGCTCAGCAGTAGATTTAATAAAAGAACTAAAGAATGTAAACTACCGTGAGGCAGCAGCTATTGTTATAGAAACCTATAATGATTTTGTTCTTCATAATAATGGAGGCTATGATATACAGAAGTTTCAAAGAGCTTCTAAGTATAAAGTCACCAGTGTAGCACCAAGGGGATGGACCACACAGGATCAATATTTCTGGACTCAGTTTAATATTGGATCTAAACTACTAGAAGAGTTTCATGTGAAACCACTAGAAAGTTATTGTATGACTAAAGATGATAATGAACTTTGTATTAAAGGACTATATCTTTATGGTTATTTTAAAGCAGATGGATCTCTCTATAAGATATATCAGCCCAAGACTCTTGATAAAAAGTTTATTAAGGTGGCTGACTACATCCAGGGTATGCACCAGTGCACAGGTGAAAAACATCTTGTAATTACATCTAGTTTAAAAGATATAATGTCTATTAAATCTCTAAAGCTTAAAGTAGATATTATAGCTCCTGATAGTGAGAACACTATGATAAAAGCTGATGTCATGGAAAAGCTTAATGAGAAGTATAAAAAAATTATTATTCTTTTTGATAATGATGATGCTGGTATAGCATCTATGAAGAAATATAAAGAAACATATCCGTATGTTGAAGTGGCTGTTCTACCTATGAGTAAGGATATATCAGACAGTATAAAAGATTTTGGAGCTAAAGAAGTTAGAAACAGATTAGTTCCTATTTTAGATAGAAAATTAAAATATGGCAAAGAAGAAAAGAGTGACAGCTCCCAAGACCAGAAACGCAGGAACTCTAACAGAGTCAGCGTTTTGGAGTTTCATCAGGAGTGCACTACGACAGAAGTCTAGATGGTGGAAACCTATAGCTCAAGCTAAAGCTAAAGCTAAAAGAAATTATAAGGGCCCACTTAAGAGACAAAAGTTTGAGTATCAGTGTAAAGAGTGTTTAAATTGGTTTCCTGACAAGAAAATTAATGTTGACCACATAATACCTGCTGGTACTCTAAGATGTGCTAATGACCTCCCAGGCTTTGTAGAGAGACTATTCTGTGAGATAGATAATCTACAATGTTTGTGTGAAACATGTCACAATAAAAAAACACAAGATGAAAAGTCTAAAAAGTAAAGAAGAACTTATAGAAACAGTGTATAAACAAATAGAGCTAGATGTTCACTGTGGTGATCACGAGTCTTTAGAAGAACTGCTAGGATTTATGCCTAATGTAAATCTAATAGAATATTTACCAGAAGAAGACTGGAAACAATTTAAACATTTAAGAGATGACACTAACTAATGAAGAAGTGGAAGCTTTAAAAGCTTACTTTGATGAAACAACTATAAATATTAGTAGTCTTATTAAAAAAATAGGACTTAAGAAAGTAAAAGAATTTGAATTAGTAATTAATAAAATCTATAAAGATGCCTGAACTACATGAAACCCTAATGGGTAGAAAACTTATAGAAGGTACATTACCAGAGATAGCCATACAGTTGAAACGTATAGCAGATGCTTTAGAGACTAAGCAACATGACCAAGTTATATCAGCATTTAGATCTTTTGTAAATAATGGAGCTGATGATTCAGAAATAGTAAAACAACTTAAACTAATATGGCAGAAGTAACAAAGATAACAGATCTTAAAGATAAAATATCTATTAAAGATCTTATAGAATTTCTTGAGTATGAAGAAGCATGTACTAAAGATGGTATGACAGCTAGAAGAATAAGAAAATTATTAACCAAATTAGGAGTTTGGCCTCCTTTAGAACAAAAATAATATGGAACTACAAGATTTAATGGAAGAATCTATACATATATCTGAGAATGATTTCTATAATAAGAAATTTTATTTCTCATATAGTAGCATTAATAAACTAATGTGGAATCCTGCCGTGTTTTATAACATGTATGTGTTAGGATTAAAGGAAGAAAGAACAGATGCTCACTTAGTACAAGGTAAACTGATACATGCTTTACTATTAGAACCTGAGAAGTTTGCAGAAAACTTTATAGTGAGTGAAGATAATTTACCAACAGGTAATACTAAAACAGTTATAGATAGAGTGTATGCTCATCATGTAGAGCTTACTAAAAGTGGAGATGAAAGAACGAGTCTTGTAGAATTTACAAACGCTATACTAGATATTCTTAAAGATATTAATCTTCATCAGAGTTTAAAAACTGATGCACAAAGGTTAGATAAGATATTTACACCTGATGCTGTAAACTATTGGAACTTTCTTAGAGCTAGAGGAAAGAAAACTCTTATAGATAAGGAAACATATGACTTTTGTAAGAATGCTGTAGAGATTATTAAGACCAATAAAAAGGTGTGTGATCTTATAGGATGCAATGTTACAGAGTTTAATAATGTTATTATTGCTAATGAGTTTTCTATACAAATAGAACTACCTGGAAAACAATTTGGTCTGAAAGGAATAATAGATAATTTAGTTGTTGACCATGACAATAAAATTGTGTATATTAATGATATAAAGACTACTTCAAAAGAACTAAAAGACTTCTCTGAAACAGTAGAATTTTATTCTTATTGGTTACAAGCTATCATCTACTGTACATTAGTAAATGTACACTTTAAAGATTTAATGGAGCAAGGATATCAAACGAAGTTTAACTTTATAGTTATAGATAAAACATTTCAAACCTATCCATTTTTAGTTAAAAGTGAAACTTTACTAGGATGGTTGGATAGACTTAATGATGTATTATCTAAAGCTGAATGGCATTATATAAACAAAAGTTATGATTTACCATATGAATTTGCAAATGGGATGGTAACTTTATAAATCCTCCTATAAAGATGATAGATAAACTTCACAAGAAATACTTTCAGAAGTCTAAATCATTTTTGTACCCTACCCTGGGTATAAAACGTACAGCATATGCATCTCCAACAAGCACCTATATTTCTATAGAAGGTAGTATAGGTGCTGAAGATGTTAAGCTGATATGTTCTTTTAAAAGAGATGACTCAGATAGATATAAAGAATTTGAGAGTAATATGTTATTTAGTAGTCCTTTATATATAGAAAAGATAGAATTAAAAGATTGTAACTTATATGTATTTGATTTAGAAATATATAGTAATGATTATTTTAATTTTATTTTAGGCAGATATTCTAAATTGTCTAATATATTAAAGAAAGCAATAAGAGATCACTATGGAGAGAAGTCTATGGAATATTCTTATATGGAAACGTATTTATATCCTGATAAGTTTTTTGCTATCTATGCTAAACTATTAAGTGTAGAGATTGGAATACTAGAAAAGTTAGGAGAGTTATGTGATCCATGTGATCTTGATAAAGAAACTTTAAAAATTTTACCAGAAAACTTGCTAGTTGTAGATAAAAGTTTATAAATTTGATAATAAAACCAACGTATGAATAAATCAATGATGTTAATTACCTCTACATGGGGTAGTGATTCTCAGAAAACATTTAAGTTAATCCCTGTTACACCAGATGCTCCTTATAATGAAGGTATCTATGATGTAGACAGTAAAGTGTTAGCTCTTATTTCTAAAGAAAAGAAAGAGAGTATGCACATGTTACCCAAGCTTAATGAGTGGGGTGATCTTACACCAATGAAAATTGGAAAGAGACTTAATGGAAAAGACTATGCTGAAGAGCGTAAAACATTAGAAACATTTTATGAGTATTATGTAGAGAATGTAGAAGAAGTTAAATACTTACTAACTAGTCTCGCTATAAATTCAGATAGTTTTGATTATGCTGTGTACTTAGATGCTGCTCCTAAGAGCAAGATAGAAGCTGCACCAAGTTTAATTCAGACTATCTAGTCCTGCTTTAAAACCAACATAAGGAAGTGTATTTCTACACTTCCTTTTTTTATCTCTAAGGGGGAACAGCTTAACTGAACATGTCTAATATGACAGAAGAAAGAGTACATTGGGTTATGGATTATGAAACCATCTGCAACTGTTTCATAGGTGTGTTCCAGCACTATAAAGATCCAAGCATAAGAAAGGTGTTCGTTGTTTGCGAACAGAGAAATGACCTACCTGAGTTTATAAAGTTTCTAAAATCTAACATTAAGAACAATGAGTGGCATATATCTTATAATGGATTAAACTTTGATGGTCAGATTACTAATAAAATATTAGAACACCAGAAGATTCTTCTAGCTGCAGACACTACATCTGTAGTTAAGTTTATATACAACTATGCTCAGAGTATAATAGAGAAATCTAGCAAAGGTGCATTCTTAGACTATCCTCCCTTTAAGATGAAGATTAAGCAGATAGATCTGTTTAAACTAAACCACTGGGATAATAAAGCTAAGATGAGCTCTCTAAAATGGATACAGTATTCTATGGATTGGCAGAACGTAGAGGAAATGCCTCATAGACATGACCAACCAGTCACAGATGGTGACACGTTAAACTCTGTTATAGATTATTGCATTAATGATGTACTATCTACCAAAGAAGTGCTCTATCATTCTAAAGAACAGATTAACTTAAGACAGACTCTTAGTAAAGAGTATGGTATAGATTTATATTCTGCATCTGAGCCACGTATATCTAAAGAACTATTCTTACATTTTCTACAGCAACGCTTGGGCTGGGATAAAGCAGACATTAAAACTCTGCGTACACCTAGAGACTATATAGTGTTAGCTGATTGTATACTGCCATATATAACATTTGAAACTCCTGAGTTTAAAAGTGTACTAGACTATTTCCGTACCAAGGTGATTACATCTACTAAGGATGGTTTTAAGCATAGTGTTCACTTTAAAGGGGTGAAGGTTGATTATGGACTAGGTGGTATTCATGGTGCTGCATCTGCAGGTGTTTATAAAGCTAAACCAGGATGGACTATTATGACTAGTGACGTTGTTAGTTACTATCCTAATCTAGCTATTAAAAATAAATTTCATCCTGCTCATCTACCTAAAGATCAGTTCTGTAATTTGTATGAGTGGATCTTTGATGAAAGAGTTAAGATACCTAAGACAGATCCTAAAAACTATGTCTATAAGATTATTCTGAATAGTACATACGGTTTAACAGGTGATGAAAATAGTTTTCTGTATGACCCTAAAATGACTATGCAGATTACTATTAACGGTCAGCTACTATTATCAAAACTTGCAGAAATGTTAAGTGTTGCTATTCCAGAGTGTCAACCTCTCATGTTTAATACAGATGGTTTAGAGATGATGATACCAGGATCTAGAGTGGATGATTATATGAAAGTATGTGCAGAATGGGAAAAGCTTACACAACTATCTCTTGAGCATGATGAGTATAATAAGATGATCATTAGAGATGTAAATAACTATATGGCTGTATCTCAAAAGAGTAAAGTAAAATGCAAGGGTGCGTTTGAGTGGGAAGACTTAGCTAAAAAGAAAGTGGCTATGTTTCATAAGAACAAAAGCTTCTTGATTATACCAAAAGCCATCTATGCATTCTTTGTACACGGAATCAAACCAGAAGAGTTTTTAGAACAGAATCAAAACATTTTTGACTACTGTGGTGCTGTAAAAGCTAAAGCTGGTTGGCATTTTGAACAGAGATATATAAAAGATGGCGTAGTAGTTAATGATAAACTACAGAAGATTGTTAGATATTATGTATCTAATGATGGTAGTAAGATAGTAAAACGTCATCAAGATGGTAGAGAGATTCAGGTAGAATCTGGAGAGTGGTTACAAACCACAGTAAATAAGATAGATACTTCTAAAGCTTATAATAAATATGATATAGACAAGAAGTACTATTTAGAAGAGATTTATAAACAAATAGAGGGTATAGATGCTGTAACTTTTAATAAGTCTACACAGCTTTCCCTATTTTAACATTTAAAAAAGTGTAAACTAAACCAATTATGCCAAGTAAAGTTCCGTTCTACTCAGAACAAGATTTAAGAAAAGCTAGTCTTCCTAACCATGGAGGACGTTATGCCGTAGTAGCTCATGGTGATGTTATAGATAATGCAAAACACCAGCTACATAAAGCTGGGTTTATTATTAAAAAAGAAGAATATAGAATGACTACAGACGGTAATGTAGCTCAGGGTATTTATCATTTAGACTATGCAGGTGATGCTGATATGGGGATGATGTTTGCATGGAGCAATAGTTACAACAAGACTATGAGATTTAAATGTGCTGTTGGTGCATATGTATTCATATGTGGTAATGGTGTAGTTAGAGGAGACATGGGTAGCTATTCTAGAAAACATTCTGGTACAGCTCTTCAAGATGTTATATCTGAGATTAATCATCAGATTAGTAATGCTAAAGAACACTATGATGTATTATTAGGTGATAAACAGATCCTTAAGAATGTTATTCTCACTCCTAGAGATAAAGGTAGAATCTTAGGTGAGCTGTTTGCTAATGATGAAATACTAACTCTTACACAGGTGGGTATAGTTAAGCGTGAGATAGATAAACCTACACATACATATAATGCAGATACTAACTCTGCATGGACTATGTATAACCATATAACACTAGCTCTAAAAGAGTCTCACCCTAGTAGCTTTATGAAAGATCATGAGAAAGTTCATGGATATTTTGTAGATGCTTATGGTCAGCTTATTACTCCTCAGATTACATTAGATCCTGATGATGAAGAGGATGTATATGATGTTCAGTCTCCAGAACCAGTTAGTCCTGGATCTGATTTTGACATAGACAAAGCAGATGCTATGAGTCAGTCGTTGTATGGTGTAAACTTTTTATAACAATCCAAAACAGGAGGTGGCTACATATTGTAGTCATCTCCATTTTTATGTTATGTACCAAAGAAAAAATACATTAAGAGGTTGGCTATACCATATATGGTTAGCTATTTTATCACTTACTAAAAACCAAGACAGATGATTATTGGAGTGTCGGGCTACTCAGGATCTGGCAAAGATACTGTAGGAGCTATTATACAATATCTTAACTTTCCTAATCCAAAGTTTTCTATAGAACAAGTGTGTGCAAACTATGCAGACTATGAAGAATTATTAGATGATGATTCTGGTTGGCAAACAAGAAAGTTTGCAGGTAAACTTAAAGACATAGCTTCTCATCTTACAGGTATAGACATAGAAGATTTTGAAGACCAAGATTTCAAGAAAACTAACTTAGGTAAAGAATGGTGGACACCTTCTCAAGTAACATTTGTAGATGGAAAACAAACAATACAAAGCTATAAACCTATGACTGTAAGAGACTTCTTACAGAAGCTTGGTACAGATGCTATGAGAATGGGACTACATGATAATGTATGGGTGAATGCTCTTATGGCTGACTATAAAGGTACAGATTTGGGAGAATGGAAAGGTGAAAAAGTATATAGTGAAAATTTGCCTAACTGGATTATTACAGATGTTAGATTTCCTAATGAAGCCCAAGCTATCAAAGATAAGGGAGGCATCATTATACGTGTAGATAGACCAGGTGTCAAACCTATTAATAATCATCCTAGTGAGACAGGACTAGATGGTTGGAAGTTTGATTACAGGATAGCAAACGTATCTGATATATATTCTCTTAAAGAAACAATAAGAGAAATTTTAAAACACGCTAAAATAATATAGACATATGAACATCAGCTTATCAGCACATTTTGTAAGCCCTTCTAAGATAACACTAGGGTATGATTTAACAAGTGGAACTTTACATAAAGACACAGGAGATGAAGCATTCCAAGAACATATACTCGGGTTCTTTTTCTTTTATATTTCTTTATTAATAACAAAACCAGGAGCTTAATCCTGGTTTTGTTTTTCTATCTGATGTAGAAGTTTCTAACATTATCAAAGCTTTCCCACCTATTAAGCATTCCAAAAGCGGGTATAACATCCTTAGCTTCTTTCCATGCTTTAAGACTTCCTTTATGAGGTCCTCTTTCATAGTAGTTCTTATCATACGGAGGAAATGGCATAGTCATTAAACTAGAGAACATCTCTCCGTAGTCTCTAAGTGTACTCAAACCAGCAATAGGATTTTTAACCATTTGGTATTGTTCTTTGATACCAATAACTGGCATGTATGTTTTAATCTCTTGTTGTTGACGAGTCTGTTGGTATATCATGAAGTTACTAAGTCTTTTAAGAGTGTCATCATCTTCATCTAAACCTTCAGATAACATTTGGAATAAGAAAGCCATTGCAACAGAAGCCATGAAGAAACTTAGTTCTGCAAGATTTTTATGCATATTTCTAACTTCTATTTCACCCATACCCTTGTATGTTTTAGAACCAGGAACTAATGCACCTAACATACCAGTAGTCTTTGCTAAGAAACCTTGTTCTGTTTGGTAGACATGTTTCATTACATTCCAAAATGTTCTGTAACGTCCTTCTATTTCACCAAGGTTTTCATTAGTATATCTTTTTTGAAATCTAGATCTAACACCAGGATATATCCACTTATGAAACTGAGCTGCTAGTTGCCCCAACCAATGAGACTGTATTACCATTCTGTCTTCCCATGCATAGTTACCATGTATCTGTTTGTTCACCTCATAGATGTAGTTAGTCATCTTAACCTGCATGTCTTCTGGAAACTCAAAACCTGGTTTTAGTGTAAGCTCTCCAGTGTTCTCATTAAAGTTATGAGCATCGTATATAGACAGCTTTTCTCCTGTAGTGTTATGTGTAAGTTCAAACTTACTACTCATTGCTACAGCTATACCTGTTTTACTCTGTACATTATATTCACCACCTTCTTGAAATATATAAGCAAAACTAAGTACATCTACTCTTCCTGCATCTGCTTGATACTTACGAACCACTCTAAGTTTTTTAACCATAGCCTCATACTTAGAATTAGGTTTGTCTATATTATATAAACCATCTTTAGATCCCATTCCTTTCATTAGTCCAGGAAGGTATCCTTTATTATATTCACCTGTAGCTCTAAAGTAAGCATCCTTATCAAAATAAACACTACCATAAGCTTCTATAGCATTATTTATTCTTCCCATTACGTAGTTGTTTATACCACCAAATACGTTAAAACCAAGTCCTTTAAGAGATGTTATATTCTGAATCCTAGATGCCACTTGAGCTAATGCACTATAATCGTATTCATCATTATTATAATACACCATCTTAAACCATTTCCTAAGACGTTTATATGCTAAAGAATCTCCTTGTGCCTTAACTATAGTTTCTCCAGGTGAACCTTTTCTTTCAAACTTTTCATCTAAAGAGTTTGATACATAATACTTTTTATTTTCTACCACTTTAGCAATAGCTAATAAACTAGATTCTATATCAGCCATCTGTTCAAACTTTTCAGCCATCATTCTAAAAGCTATTAAGTTTTCTACAAGGTCTACGTTTATTTCATTAAAGTTTATTTTACCATTTTCAATAGCTAAAGAAAGTTCTAATTTTTTAAGTTTGGCTTCATACTCTTCTCTAGTAATGGACTTGGCCACCATGTAGTCATTCTTAATTTCTTTTATCTTTTCATTTATACCATCAATACGTTTCTGATTCTTAGCATCGTTAGTATAAAGTATAGGTAGGTTATCTACAGGTACGCCATCATCATCTGTAAGTCTTTGTACAGAATGCATTTTTGGAGATAGATCAAACCACTCTCTTACACTATTAGTTATAGCTTTGAAGAAAGAAGGCCCTCTTCTTTTAGCAACATTAAGATAGTTATCTTTTACTCTTGCTACTTCTCCAAGCATACTCTTCTGTTCTTGTGCAGGAAGTTTTTCAAGAGTTCCTCTCATTTCTTTATCAAAGAACTGATAGAACTCCCACTTAGCTTTTCCAGCTTCTGTATTGTCATTCTGTAATGCAACATACCTTTGATCCCTCATGTCTTCACCTGATGAACTTATTTCTTTCATCTCCACATTTTTAGACTTTGGAAAGTATCCAACTTTTTCTTCTGTCTTACCATTGTAAGAACCATCCTTCTCAAATTTAGCTCCCATGTATTCCACTCTATCATAGTATCTATCTCTATATTTTCTATAAGCTTCATCACTAACTCCTATATTTTTTCTCCACACAAGAAAACCTTTCTTTGCTGCTCTAGGATCTGGCATTTCATATTTAGCACGCTCATTAATAAACTCAGAAGTATATCTATGATATTCTCCACTAACAATCTGTCCTTTTTCATTTAACATCTCAGCTTGTTTAAATTCTCTGAGAGCTTCTTTTTTCCTCTGTACTTCTATATTGTGAAGTATATCTTCAGGATTAGCATCTTCTAGATTTTCTATAAGAATATACTTCATGTCTTCACCCTTATCATTCTTAAGAGCGGCATAAAGATTTCTTTTTAGATCATAATATTTCTGACCTATAGCTTGAAGATAACGTCCTGTAAAGTTTCCCTCTTTATCATAGTTAAGCATAAATGAGAAATCTATTTTTCCTACACCTAGTGCTTTAGCTAATCTGTTACCAACTGTTTTAGCTTTCTGAATAAATTCATCTGCTCTATTCATAGACTTTTGGTTAGCCTCAGTGTATATGTTAGCAGCTATAGCAATTAATTTTTCTTTACTGTTTTGTAAATCACCTAATGCATACTGATCTAAACTAATGTCAAACCCTTCTTTTAAAAGTTTATCTAGTTCTTCTTCTGATATAGGTTGGTTAGTTTTCTTCTTAACAAGATCTTTAACGTATCTTTCTAAAGCAGGATTTATTTCTTTTTTTACAGCATTAAGCATACTTTGTACATCCCGCATAAGTTTATACTGGTCCTGGCTACCAAGTCCAAGTTCTGGAATACTAGCCAACCCATCATAAGATTCTACAAACTTTTCTGCTTCTAACACCACATCTATGTAACCATTATTCTCTACTTTAGTAGGATCTGTTATATACTTGAACACGTTTGTCAAGGTGTCTTTTGTATAGTTTAAAAGTCTACCAAGTGCAACATTAGGTTTGTTAAAATCTTCTGCCTCTATTGTAGACAACAGCTCTGATATTCTATCTATACTTTGTTCTTTACTCTCTTCTGAGAAAGATTGAAATCTTGCTCTACTTGTAATATTCTCAAGATATAGTTTACGTTGCTTAAGCTTATCTACAAATTTTTGTATAGTGTACTCAAGCTTATCCATAATATCTCCTGGTATATCTTCTTCTGGCATAGACTCTTCATCAGTTAAAAAGTCTTCTGCATCAGCAGGATTATTAATACCTAATACTTTCTTAAAACCTTTAACTTTACTTTTACTTCCTTTAGTAGGAACTATCTGATCTACAAAACTAACATTGGAACTAGGTTGATGAATTTGGATACCTTCCCATTCAAACTGTTTAACTTTTTGTTCTTTACCTTCTCCTTCTACTTCTAGTAAAAAATGCAATGTGGATATTCCTTTTACAGGATACCCATTTACTTCTGCAAGTCTTTTATACGTAGCCACTTGAATACCATGCTGCTGGTGTGTAGTGAGTGGTCCTTTTAATACAGCTTCAGCTCCTACAGAAAAAGGTTTGTTTCTATAGTTATCAGTTTTAATACTATTTTTAGAAACCTTTAAGTCACTAATAAAAATATCTCCATTAGGTTTGACAATAAATATATCCAGTGAACCAGCTATTCCAGATTGTGGATCAGCAAGTATAATCTGAGGAAGTACAATAGAACCATCTGCCATTACACCTATAACATATCCTTGCAATGCTTGGTATGCTGCTCTAGACATGTCTTCAGATATAATACCTATCATTTTAGTTTTAGCTTCATCAAAAGATCTACCCTCTATAATGTCTTGTAAAGTTTGGTCAAACTGTTTACCGAACAATCTGTTCAGTTCATATAATCCCTCTGGATCATTAAGCTTACCTTTTATAGCAGTGGTTACTGACTTAAATGTTTCTCCCGTTTGTGTATGAATGTATATGTGGTCCTCCTCTTCTAGAATAACACGACCAAGATCATCTTCACCAGCTTTAGGTTCATAGTATAAATCATCTATAACACGTCTTTGAAGATCATTACTATTTTCTTTTAGTTTATCTTTAAAGCTTCTTGTTCTATCATCAAGCTTGTATAAGGTCTGAGCACTCTCATCTAATGGATCAAATATTATTTTAGTGTTTAACATGCTCACCATATCAGCTATATCTTGAAGATTGTAGTTTAGTTCTAAATCTTTAATCTTTATACCAAACATTTTATTAAATGTTCTACGTAACCAATTCTTAAACTGAGATAGGATAGACTGTCTAACTCTTTCTGTTTTACTTTCTACAACATCACCTTCAGCTGTTAAACTTTTAGAACCAAGCTTACCAAGATAACTTACAAGAGCTTCATCAATAACCTCTTCTTCTGATAGATTATCATACCCTTCTGTAGCTTTTACATTTTCTATTTCAGTGAGGCCCTCTTCAATAGATTGTAGTTCATTAATAAGTTTATTGTATAAAGAAGGATTATCTCTTTTAAGAGCAAGTACAAACGGGTGAAGGTATTCATGGAATGGTGTATCAGCTGTAATCTGCTTAGCAGAGTTTATATAAACTTTACCTTTCTCATACTTACCTTTCCAGTTAGCGTTGGGCTCATTTACTATTACGTAGTCTATACCAAACTTTTCTTTTAGTCTATCTAACACCTTAGTAACATTTATCATACTAAGTGGAGCTATGTTAGTAGGAGCTTCTATTTGTAATTTAGGTTCTTGTTCTTCAGTTGGCTGTTTCTCTTCCTGCATTAAGTATTTCATAATAGCAGATGCAAAAGGTTCATTGTTAGTATCCACTAATCCCTTAATCTCACCATTCTCAAAGTCACCAAAGTAAGATTTAAAAGATGGTGTGTATGCCAATAAATATAAATCTGCAGCTAATTCTTTATCAGCAGCTACATCAGGCATACTTAATAAGTCATTGTATAATCTAGACTCTCCACCGTTTGGAGCTACCACCTTTGCTATTTCACCTTTATCATCCCTAAATATTTTACACATACTTTTTATTTTGTTTTAGATTGGACAATTATTATCATCTTCTTTCTTTTGTTCATTTATCTCAGACGTTGCATTCTTTTTAGCAGCTAACCTTTCTGCCATAAGTTTTTTAATTGCATCTACACTAGCTTGTTGTTCTTGTGGTACAGATATATTACCTACAGATGGAACTTTTGCATCCTTAGTAGGTGGTGCTTCAGGTACTTCTGTTTCTGCAAAGATACTAGTAAGCTTTTCTGGACCACCAGGTTTTCCACCACTTTCTTCATACTCTTTGTTAAGTCTAGCTAAAAGATCTGCAGGAGCTTTAGTAGTTCCAGGATCGTAAGGTACTTCTTTTTTCTTTTCATCAAATTTATAATACTCAATTTTATTACCAACCATACGAGCATGTATTCCCCAATCTGCTTGAAGTTCTCTAACAGGAGCTTGTAACTGAAGACCACTTACACCCTTTAACTGATTTTCTAATTTCTCTATCTGACTTTCTAAAGTGTCAATCTTAGCATCAAAGCTTTTGCTATTTCTTGCAGTACGTTTTCTTAATACAACATTAGAAGGCATGTTTCCTGTTACGCCACCTGCTTTCCATTGTTTTTTAGATCCTTCTGGTTCAAACTTTTCATATGTACCATAGCTAGTTAATACAGTGTTATCTCCAACTTCTAACATCATTGCACCTATACCTTTATCTCCTGCTATCTTTTCTTTATCTCTAGCTATTTCTTTTAGTTTATAAAAAGTGTAGCTTGGTTGAAAAGAAGTACCTGTGTTAACTTTTATTGTATAAGGAAGACTAAGATAGTATCTGTTTTTTCCATCCTCAGTAGGTCTGTTTACAATGTTAATGCCCATTGCTCTAAGAAGATCTTTATTATAATCTAGTTTTGCAAGTTCTTCAGCACTAAACTTACCAACTGCCATAACCTCAGCATAAAACTCATTACCTTCTTCATCTGTAACAAGCGTCATTTCTTTTTTACGTATACCACCGAAAACATCTATAACAACCTTTGTAGGAACAGGAGTTTCTTCTGACTTGTTTGTTTTAACAACTTCAGGTACATACCCCTTAGGTTTTTCTACAATAACATTTTTAGTTGCTTGAGATGCAGGAGGAAGTATCTTAATGTTAAATGCATTATTTATATTGGTTGTATACAACTTTGTAAACTCATTGTATATGTCTTTAGCAGATGCTCCAAATATTTCATTGTATGCTATATCATTTCCAACCATTGAGTCAAGCTTTAACAACTGGTGTGCTGCACCTGTAGCATCAAGCAGTTCTTTAAACATTGCAGGAGGTATAAACTTAATAAAGCTACCACTCTTAAACTGACCACCATCTTTAACTATTAAGTAGTTAAATAAGTTGTGAGCTAATGTTCTTGTTTGAGGGTTAGAATAAATTTCTAAGAAGCTATCTTCTAACTTAGTTTGTTCAAATGCTCCTAATGCTGCCCATGTATTACTCTCCACCATGTTGATACCACCCTTAGTGTTAGGGTTTATAAATTCCTTATTTGAATTTACATCCTTTAATGCTACTGGTATCATGTTTAAAAACTTATGAGCAAAGTAGTTATTAGGAATAGCATCACGAATTTCTTTAACAGTATCTATGATATCTTTAAAGTTTTCTCCTCTCTGTACAGCACTAGCTTCATAGATCATAGCATTATCTAATCCAGCAAGCTTAGTTCCTTTACCACTTGTTTTTAAATAGTTCATGTAAGCCTTGATACCAAGGTAGGCTACTATATCACGCTTAAGAGTTTTACCAAAGCTTTCTTTTTCTTTAAAACCAACTTTTAAGTTTGCAAGAACAGTATCCCTTAGTCTACTAAACAAATAAGTTTTTTCTATAAATATACTCTTCTGTAAATCTTTAATCTGATTTTTAATACGTATGTAATTAGCTGTAATGTTATGATGAGGTCTATTTACATCTACACCTGTTAACATCTGTCTAAGATCAAAAGGTATAAAGCTTTCTGCCATCTCTGCATCTGTTAAGTTCAAACCTAACATGTTTTCTTTTTCATCTATCTTATCTAATTCCTCATTACTTGTACCAAGACCTTTAGCAAGTTTTATAACTTGTGCCACTGCAGAATAGTATTCTGTTTGTTGGTAGAATTTTAAGAATGACTCCAACACAGCATAGTTAGCTTCTTTATTACTGCCTGCAGATTTAATATTATTCTCAAGAAGTTCTGTTGTTATTTTTGGTGAAGCAAAGTTTTCAGGCATGTCTTCTAACATCTTCTTTAACATTTCTTTACCTATCTTACTTTTGAACATCTCTTGTTCTTCCTTAGTCTTAATGTTTTTAGAAGTGATAGCTATTTTGCTATAGAACTCTCTCACTGAAGGTTGTAGATTAAACATCAATGCTGTTTCAAAAGGAACACCTAGTGCCACCATATTAGAAACAACACCCACTGCATTTATATTAAGACCAAGTCTAGCAGCCAAACGTTCTTTAGCATTATCCGTCATAGCATTCACTATAGCAGATATGTGAAAGAATATACGTTTACCATCATACTGGTTAGTCTTATCATTGTATTCTTTAGAGTGTTCATAGCTTTTAAACTTATGACCATCTATCTCTAATACATACAACTCATCACCCTTAGAATTTAAGCCTCTAACCTTTATACCATATCTACTTAATAAAGAATACACTAACATTGCATTTACAGCAGGTCCAATATTTCTAGCACCCTCTTTGTTATTTTTAAATGCTTTAAACTGACCAAGCATAGAGTCTACGTCTTCACCAGCTTCATCAAATACATCAGCAAGAATAGGAAACTTTTGTTTAAATACATCCAACACATCTAACAATGGTTGTACGTCAACCACCTGGAATGCTTTAGCTATTTCATCACCTTCCTGTTGAACCATTCCATCGTTGTTAAGCATTTTAATCTTAGCATCTAAAATAAGATTGTTAAGAACACCATTATTCTGTTCACCATTCTTTTTTATATACTCAGCATAATCTTTTACATTAGTAGGAAGACCAAGTTCTATAAGTGCACTCTTTATAATAAGAGCCTCTCTAGCATCTCTGTCTTTTTCTCTAGCAGTTCTTCCACTACCTGTTCTCATAAAGTCTGAGACAAGTTCTTCCATATCATCATACGTATGTGTAGGATTAAGATAACCTTGTATATCTCCCCATACGTTTTCATCAGCTACACCAAGTTTAGTAAGCTCATTAACTTTAGCTTTAAATGCCTTATCATTATTACGTAGATACGTAAGATATTCTACAAACTTTTCTTCTTCTGTTTTAGCAGTACCATAAGGAACACGTTCTCCTTTCTTTCTGTAGGTGTCAAGTATGTGCATGTACACCTTATCAATATCAAAGTCAGCTCCAGATATCTCAATAAGTTCATGAGGAAATATAGCAGTAGATCCATAATACGCAGGTAGAAAATCTACAAGTCTAGCTGATACAAAACTATGCTTATCATCAGAAGGAATACGTACACCAAACGCTCTTAACAAAGCTTCAGTAATACTTTGGTTACGACCTATAGCCATGTCTTCTGCAAAGTGTGCAGCTGTCATGTATTCTGTAAAGTATCCTATGATTTCTCCTTTCTCATTATACTCTGGTACATTATGTCTTAGATCATCAAGATAGATATCTCCAACCTCTAAGTTTTCAAAAGTTCTGTCCATTGAGTTAATCCATCTCTTAGGTACAACATTATCTTTTCCTATTTGTATTTGACCTTCAGTTTCTGTAGCAAAATACTGATCTCTACGTACTACTTCCCAACGTTTAGGTTGACCATTTTCATCAACCTCTAATACTCTTTTCACAACCTGAGTTCCCCAGTTAGACATCAAAGCCAAAGAGTGTCCAGGAACCTTTTCACTCATTACTCCTTTAGAATAATAAGCTAAGAATAACTGTGTAAACTTATCAAGTGTGATGGGATGATTAAGATCATATTTAGGAAAATACTCTCCTGTCTTCTGATTAAATATTGGTGTAAAAAATTCTACAAGTTGAGAATCAGCACCTGTTGCAGATAATGTACTTACAGATCTTTGTAAGAACTTACCCAGCTTTGGTGTAATAGCTTCTTGCTGTAAAGATTTACCAAGCTCACCAAAAGCTTGTTTAATATCAAACATCTCATTACGAGCAGAAAAGAAGTTATTCTTAACTCTCTGTTCTGTATTAGATAGATAATCATTAATAACATCCCCAAGTCTCATGTTCTCACCACGGAAATTAACTACAAGATCTTCTGCTTGTTCAGATATAAGAATTTGTTTAGCCTGTGTAGGGTCTGTAATTCTTAATTTGTTAGAAGGGTTTTCCAACTGTAATCTCCAGAAGTTATTATCATGTTCTATAAAGCTATCTTCTTTAAGTTTACCATTTTCATTTCTCATTTCATCAACACTACCAACAACATTTTCTTTACGTCCTTTAGAAGCTGATTGAGGAATACCAAACGTTATTGTTTTTCTTGTACTCTCAAACTCCTCTAAGTTCAAACGTAACTTATGTAGTTCTTCCATCCCAGGTCTACTCATAAATACTCTATTTCTATTTCTCATAGAAGTAAACTCTTTAGTAAGAATAACACCAGATGTCTTTATATATTTTTTACCATCTGAGTATATAAGTTTAATAGAGTTTGTCTGAGCATTAAATTCTATAGAGCCACCCTTTCTTCTTGTCTTTCCATCTACTGTTCTAAACTCTTCTCCAAATATATCATCAACATTTACACTCTCTCCTCTTTCTATCTTATCTAAAAGTTCAGCCTGAGCAGCATTAAGTTTACCCAGTCCAAATAATGTATATCTTAAACCTTTAACAGTCATATACATCTGAGCATCTGCCTTCTCTTTGTCCTTTCCTGCAAACTTTCCTTTGTATAAAGGATCTTTAAATGTTATAACATGAGATGTTTTATTTGCATGGAGTATACCAAGCAAAGGAGCAGTAATCATACTGTATATAGAAGCACCAGAACCATTCAAACCTCTGTTACGTTTCACTTCATCTACACCACCATCATTCTTAAAGTTTTCTGCAGCATCCCCAATAAATAATTGTCTAGCAGAAAGAGTGTTTATAAAGTTACTTAACATAACCTGAGCAATATTATGATCAATTGCATTAGCTATAATGTTTAACTTAGAGTTTCTTTCTGTATCTTTTTTACCATTCTTGTCAAACCCTCTAAAGATATATTTATTAAGAAGATTGTTTACAAGTCTTGTTTTTACATTACCATCATCATCCTTTACTACATTACCATCCTTGTCTGTCTCGTTTATTCTTTTTATTATATTTTGTGTTTCTAAACTTTTAACCATCTGGTCTAGCTTTCCACCATCCCCTAACCAATATTTCTCAACCTGTGTAAATATCTCTTCATTAAATGCTGTCATGTCTTCATTATTCTTAGCAGCATTCTGAAGAGTTTTACTTAACGCACTACCTAACATGTTACCCATCTTAATAAACTCTAGCCCACGCTTCTGACCATTATGATAACCTTCTATAACACCATTAGGAAAACCATTTGTAATTTCATCCTGCACTCTTGCAATTCTATCATACTCACGTTTGATCTCAGCTAACAACGCAGTTTTAATTTCAGTTGTTAAACGTATCTTACCATTCTTATATTCCACAGATCTTATTACAGGTAGGTTTACAATATCACCTGTGTTAGATGCTTCTAGTACACCCAGCAAAGTACTTGCTGTCATAAATGTTTCAGAACCACCTTTCTCATTAGGAATACTATACTTCTTATTATTACCATAAAGTTCAAACAAGGTAATCATGAACTCACGATCAGACATAGAACCATATGTAACACCATCATTCTGGTTTACATTAAGTCTTTTATCTTCTATGTTTTCACCTTTTTCATTCTTCTTTAACGTAGAATCTTTAATACCATCTGCACGAGATATTTTAAATGTAGAAGCTATATGATTAAAGAACTTATTATTTAATAAAAAGTTAGTTTCTAAAAACTTATCTTTCTTAAGCTCATTACGGAACTCTTCACTCTGAAGTTGAGCACCTCTTACAAGATTAAATGTAGGAAGCTGGTGAGAATAAACTATTTCACCTTCTGCATTTTTAAAAGAACTTGTTGTAACCTGTTCATCAAATATAGCATTAGCAGCAGCCAAAGCAGTGAGACGTCCTATAGTACTATCTACGTCATCTTTAACATCTTGATCTTGTTGAGTTTCTTCTTCTTCTTCTTCAGTTCCTAGTATAGAATCAGCCATAGCCTCATCAAAAGAAATAATATCTTTAGTTAGTTCATCTGATTCTGCTATCTTATCAGGATCTATGTTAGTACCAAATGGATTTTTACCTGAAGCAATAGATGTAGATATTTCTCTAGCATCTTCTTCTGTCATAGGATCTACACCTTCAAATGCTCTAAGTATTCTATTATTATCTTCAGACTTAATAAGCTTAGGATCTATACTAGAAAGATAGGAGAACTTTAAGAATAAAGGAGATAATGAAATACCTAAATCATCTCTAAGAGTAGTTACTATTTTTTTAAGTTTTTCATCTATTTCATCTTCTGCGTATACGTTACCTTTCTTAAGTATTGTAGCAAGGTCTCTTAATGCTGAAGTTTTTTTACTCATAAATGCAGACAGCTCACTTGCATTTTTTGGAACCACTTCATACTCATCTACAAACTTTCTTAAGAATGCATTGTACCATATACTAAACTGATTCTTTGCAGCACCTTTTCTGTTAGATTCCATTATCCTAGACTCACCTTTACCAATATCTTTATTCATAAAGTAGTAATCCACCTGGAATTTGCTAAAGCCTTTTACAACTGCTTGAAATAAATTAGCTTGTTGTTTGTTAGCTATGTCTACAAAGTTTCCATCTTCATCAAGTATCAGTCCTACATCACCAGAAAACTTAGTCCAGAACTTTCTAGCCTCTGGATTATATTTAACAAAGCTTTGTAATCTATCTATAACTTGTTCTTCTGTAACAGATCCTGAAACAGCTTTTAATATACCTTCATATAGTACGTTAGCATTAGCTGCTTCTATAATAGGTTGACCATTTAGAAACTGAGTGTTTCCAAACTCATCTGTTTTTTCTTCTACAATAGTTCCAAGATATTCTCTTAGCTCTTGAGAAAGAGAGCCATATCCACCAATGCTATATGTTTCTTTCCAATTGTCAGTTGTCACTCTATCACCATACTGATCTACATGATCATCATATAAATCATTCTCCAGTTCAGACTGGTAGCCCATGATTTTAGTATGCTCACGTATAGAATCTTTCAACGTAGCTCTTAGTTCAGGGTTACTAAATATTTTATATTTCTGAGCAAGACTTTGTAAAGCTTTTTGTTTAGCTAAAGCATTGGCAAACCTGTCATTAAAAGTATCAGACTGATAATAAGTATTTGTTCTAGCATCATACAGCTCAGCATAGTCTACCAAGATGTCATCCATAATATCTTCATTATGTGTACGTAGTCCTGCTTCTCTCATACGTTGATGATATAAAGCAGCAATAGTAGATGCTAATACATTCCCTTCTTCCTGACTTAAGTATATAGGAATACGCTCTCTTTCACCATACTCATTATCTACAACTGTATACCCTATCTGAATAGCTTTAAGAGCTTGTTCTGTAACACCTATCTTCACTCCCTTTGTAAATCTGTTAGAAACAACATTGCTGTTTTTATATCTTCCTTTATCAATGTTCATAAACAACTTCTCTAACGGAGCTGTTTTTCTTGCTTTAAAGAAACTCTTAATAAAATCAAGAATCCTACGGAATAAACTTTTATTCTGAGGAGCTGTTTCTACTTTGTTATTTTTCTTCCACTCATCAAACTTATCAGCCATGTATTCTTCATACACTCTTTCCTCTAATTGTTTTTCAGTAAGTGTTGCATATACTTCAGGTTTACTATCAAACAATTCTTTTTTAAGAACCTCTATGTCTTTACCAGCTTTTCTAAGTTCCTCTTTAGCTATTTTATAAAAGCCATCTATTTGTTCATCATTAAGCAACATACGAAACACACTATGAAAAGCCTCATGATATTTGTATGGAGTTTTTTTACCTACAGCTATTCTACCCTGAATGTTTTGATTAAGAGTGTCCATCTGCATGTAGAACATACCTACAGTGATACCCTCTGTCTTCATGGTACGGTTCATGTTTTTCAACTCCTCTGTAGATATGAATACAGGAAGTGTCCTAGCTACCCAATCTGTAAACTCATTAATATCTGTTACATCTTGTTCTGAAAGAGTCTTAGCCACTTTAAAAGCAGCAGTGTTTTCTAGCTTAGCTATTTGTTGATTAATTGCTTGTATTCTAGGATCACCCTCATAGTTATAATTCATAGCATCCTTACGACTCATTTTGGTAAGGTTCTCTCCCTCTATGGTTTCAATCATTTGATCTTTCTTAATACCAAGAGCTTGTATCTGATCCTGAACACTTTGTTCTTGTTGTCTTTTTTTAAGCTGTCTTAAAAGTTCTGCAGCTTTAGCTTTTTCTTCTTCACTCATTTCATCATCACCACCTTGATCATCACCCTGTAGAGAAGGACCTGGAGGTGGTTGAGTTCCTTGTTTCTTTTTAGGATCAGGTGTAATAATGGGAACTGCTTGGTTTCTTTTCATAGAGAAAAATATATCTCCATTCTTAACAACGCCTTTATTAACACCAGATATTAATCTTCTATAGTCATCTGTAGAAGAATCTTCAGACAATGATCTTTTAAAGTTCTTAATAGTTAATGAAAAGTTTCCTATTTGTTTAAGTATGTTCCTACGATCAACATCATGATCTCTAATAGCATCATTAATTCTTCTTAGAAGTTCTGTACTATCTTTAATGTTTAAAGGTTTAGTATCATCAGTAGACTCTTTTAAATATATCTCACTCTTAGTAGGAGTTTTGCTACCTTTTGTAAAAGTTGCAAACTCTACTTTAACATCTCCTGTAGGAGTTATTACAAGATTAACTCTCATACCTCGTCTACCAGGAACAGTTATGTATATGTTATTATTTATTTCACTGTTTAAAGTATCTGAAGCAGTAGGATTTCTAGCTGCTTTAAAAGGTTTTTTAGTTTTAGGATCTACTTTTTGTTCTAAGTTATTTTCTTTAAGTTCTTTAGACAGAACATTTATTCTATTTACTAAATCATCTACCTCTGCTTTTTCAAAAGCACTTGCTGTTAGTTCTATAAATTTAATAGACCCATTAGGCATTTCTACTACAGCTACATATCTACCATAGTTTCTAAGTTTATCTTGTCCTCCTTCAAATCTTGCAGCTTTAACTTTTTCTTCAATACGTTGAGCTTTGTCCTCAATAACACCAGCACTAGCTTGTACACGAGGATCCTCTTCATAAAAACCATTTCCTAAATATCTTGTTCTACGATCTAATATGTATGTCTCACCTTCTATAGTGCTATACTCTAAATCATTTAATGATAAAACAGGATCTGTAGATTGTGCAAAATCATACTCACCTGCAGAAGGAGTAATTGTAAAAAGTTTATCTACTTCATCTGTTGTTAATGTAGCTGAATCTGCTGTACCAAGTTTTGAAATAAGAGCTAAGAAAAAATCTCTACTTTGTTTATAGTTTTCTTTAAACTTGTTAAACTCAGTGTCTACACTTTTAGTACCAGGATCAAATATTTGTAAGAACTGTTCTTTAGTAATACTGTCTAAACTAGTTCTCTTACCTTCATCATTTAAATAAATGTACCTTCCATAGTATGTTGCAAAACCTATGGTTTGATTGTTGTACATTATCTCAATCATGTGTGTTTCAGGATTAAGCTGAAGATGTCTATTTTCTTCAGGTGTTCCTTCTTGCAATACGCTAGTTCCAGATAGTGTAGCATTTTTAGTTACTCTTATAGATATACCTCCAACTAACTGATCTTTTGGCGTTTCATGAATAAGTTTTCTAAGTCTTTCGTTAGCTTGTTCAGGATCTTCATCACTAGATAGTTTTGCAGGATATATTCTTACCAGCTCGTTATTTCTAACAAGCCTCATTGCATTAGGGTTCTCTGGTTTAGAAGCTTTCTCAAACTCAGTTTCTAATCTATATCCATTTAAGCTTTCAATAGTATATGTAGTAGTTACACCTGACACAGGTTGAATAACTATCTTAGGAACACCTTTAATATTAACTGGTGCTTTTTTAGTAAGCACTTTAAACTTACGACCTTTCTCATCTACTAGTATACTACCAAACTTAATCTTCTTACCATCAAATGTATACTCTGAAGTTTCACTAGCTTTTTCATTAACTACAGCTTCAAATATTTCTTTAGCTTGTTCTAAAGAATCATAAAGATCAGCAGGACTGTAAGACGGATATTTTTTACTATCTAATACTACATCTGTAACAGGATCATTATTTTTATTAACTATATAAAAATAAGAAGCTCCATCATCAGTTTTTCCTTCTATAAGGTATACACCATTTCTAGATTCAACAACTGTAAGATCTTTGTCTAATCCAGTAGGAACATCTTTAGACCTAGCTAAAGCTTCATCCATCTCTGCAGCAATCTTATTAGCTTCTTCTTCTGTTTTAATATCTTTGGCTACAACATTTCCTTCAGGACTTATTACACTATATGTACCATCTGCCTCAAGCTTTACAGTGTGTTTAGGTTCTTTGTCATCATCATCTTCTTTAGGAGGTGGAGGATTCTGACTTCCTTTCTTTTTTATTTCTTCTAGATGTTCTTCCTTAAGTTTTTCTGCAGTCTTATCCATAGCATCCATAAGTCTCTGGTGGATGTTGACAAACTGAATAGGGTTAGCTATTATATTATAAGCATCTATAAAATCTTTATGATCTTTATTTAGTTCAATATAATCAAGAAGCTTTTCAAATATATCTTCAGACTGATCTCCTTTAACTACAGTATCTATATTAGACTCAGCATTCTTAGAGTTCATATATCTATCAAAAGCTTTACGAGCTTTTGCTGACTTACGTTTGTTACCACGAGTCATGTTATTTAGTTCCTTGTAATTTTCATTCCAATCCTCTAAAGCTTTTAGTTGTTCTTTCTTAACCTTAAGCATATCTTTAGCACTCTTATCTTTTGTAAGAGCTGCTTCTGCTGCTGCTATTTCAGCTTTTAATATATCTATTTCCTGTTGTGTATTTTGAATAACTCCAAGATTTCTAAAAGCAACAGCTGCTGATGATCCTATCATAGGAATACCAGCTACTTCTGTTTGAAGACCCACCGCTCTTATAGTATTTTTCTTAGCTTTATAATCATTAGTAGCTAACATTTCTATAGCATCATCCAATGCTTTTTTAGCTTTAACAGCAATCTTGTATTCTGGTGTACCTTTCTCATAAAGATCTAGCAAAACTTTATCACCAAATCTTTCTTTTAAAGTTTTCCAAGTTTTATGAAACTCTATAGTTTCATCTGATATCTTTTCAAAGAACTGTGAAACTGCAGCTTGGTTATCTGCAGTTTTATCCATACCAAAAGCTTCCTTAAACTCTGTCTCATTAAATGCTGTACCATATGCTTTTAAAGTATCTACTACAGAATCAATCATACCTGTCTTAATAGCTGTAGATACCATCTTAGCAAAGCCTGACTCCTTACTATTATGAAAAACATATTGATCTCTATTACCAATAGCCTCTTGCATAGTGGTAGCTACTTTATCTTGAACTTTTACATTAGCTATATGTTCATTAAGATATTTGTTTGGATTTTCATAGAAAGCATTAACAAGTTTAACAGATTGATCTATACTTACATTTCTAATTTTTCTTTCTAATGCTGTAGTACCAGCATATAGTTTAGCTTGACCAACAGTAAAGTTTATTGGAGATAGTAATCTACCTGTAAGAGCACCCATTAAGAATGTTTTCAAACCTTGATCACTCCATTCTTGCTCAGCTGCTTTTGATAAAGACTTATCAAATAAATCAGATCCACCTTTCTTACCATGATATAAATCATAGTAGTAGTTCTGTAATGTATTATTAGAAATGTCTTGAAACATTTCTTGCAACCCCTCACTGGTTTCCCATTTAAATGTATTTCTACCAAGAGATTTAGTAACTTCCCATGCTGCTTTTCTTACGCCAAAGTCTTTAGCTATTTCACCAGCTAAACCAATAGTTCCAAGTTTTCCTTTTCTATATCCTTTAGTTAATATTTTTTCTTCAGCTTCAGTTCCTGCTCTTCTACCTGTAACTTTTAACACATCTTCTGTAAACTCTCCAACACCATTTCCCAACACTTTACGTCCTTCTTTAAATTTACTAAATGCATTATCAAACTGTAATCTATTACTTAACATGAGAATACCACTATTAACCCAGAAGTTATCATGAGCAGCATCCATTGCATCTTTTCTCATATTAGCAACCATTTCTGCATTAGGTTGTTCCCCTGTTTTACGCAGCTCTTCATCATATAGTTTAGTGTATAGATCGCCATATGTACCAGCAGCTTCCATACGAGCCTCTGTCATAGCCATGTTTGCTTCAGATAAAAAACGTCTTAAGCCACCTACACCTATAGAAGCTATTTGTAAAGCTCCTGCCCCTGCTTTACCATACTTACTCATTTTATAAATATCATCAGCAAAAGGAACAATCTTACGAGCACCTGCTACCATTCCTTTAGCAATTGTTTTAGATTTCCATACAGAACTACCAAGAGCAGTTAAGTCTTTAGCTACTTCAGCTTTGGTAACCACTTTACCTGCCCATGATGCTTCTTTAAGTCCAAGCTTGGCAAGAGAAAATTCTGTAGCAAGTCCCATTGTAAGAAGTTCCTCAGAAAGAAACTGAGCTATTGTACCTACAGCAAAACCAGATTGCTGTAACATATCACCAAAAAACTTACGATTAAATACACCTGTCTCACTTTCAGGTGTAGCAAAGATGGCATACTTATTCATGATATCTTTAGTAGACTTATCCTGTTCTAACAATTCTTCTGGTGTTCCTATTAGTTTAGAACTATCCCAAGATGTTATAGCGTCAGCCATATTACCCCATCCTTTCCAACCTTCTATATAAGTGTTACCAGCAAGTTTAAACATACCTGTAAGACCATTACTCCATACGTCTCCCCATGTTTGACGAGCTCCATATTTATATTCATTGTCTTGTCCTAAGTTTGGATCAAAACCTAATTGTTTGTAGTATTTAGAATTTACATATCTATCAGCTTGTGAAGCTTGATAGTCAAAAAATGTTGGAGCAGATTGATAAGCTGCACTAGTAGGTTCATTTGTAAACTTATCTAAACTATTTTCTACGGGATCAAAAGCAGTAGTATTACTAAGAGATGGAGCAGCCGTGATAGCAGTGGGGGCAACTAGATCTAGTATACCCATTTCTGACATGTTAGGAACAGATAGTTTTGGGTCATCAAAATATGATCCTTCTATTTCATTAGGTATAACACCATTTTCAAAAGCCATGTTATTATATTATGGTTTAATAATAATTCCTCTTTGTTTATAATAGTCATCTCTACTAACTGTGGTTGGAGTACCATCTGGATTAGTTGGATTGGTCCTAAGATATTCTTCATATTGTTGTTCTAATGTTCTATTAGAAACAGCAACTTCTTGGTATAGACTATAAAGATAGTTAACAATTTCATCTGGACTCTTAGATTTATCTCCAGTAAGTGGAATATCTATATCTTTAGTTTTAGTAGTCACTTTAGAAACAACCTTCTTAGTTTGTGGATCTGTTACGTTTTCTCTTACATTATATGAAAGATTAACTGTAACTGCTGTAGGAACATTAGACTGTCCATTAGCTCCAGCTGTGCCATCATGATTAGGAGTGATAGTAAAATCAAAACCAGAAGCAGCAATAATAGGATCAGCTTTCATTGGTTTACCTCTTAGAAGGTTCTGATAAACATACATACCAGAACTATTAGGAAGATCTGTTAATGTAGGCCCTGTGGCAGTAGGTAGAATAGCTAAACTATACTCTTGTTGATTTAATACATCAAGATTTACTCCTCCAATTTGTTGTTTAGTTTCAGAAGCTATTTCACCAAGATTAAAACTAATTGTTGGTTTACCATTTACACCTATAGTCTTATATGTTACACCTTGAATATATTTCTCAGCATTCTCTTCTTTATTTTGTAATAAAGCTCTTAATGCTCCCATTGTTTCAGTATCTAATGCTTTACCATCTGCACCATATATATCTGCATTACCTGGAGAAAGAGCCTCATTAAATATATTAAAAACTTTATCTCCCTGATTTTTTTTATCAAACGTACCTGACCACTGTGTACCTAATTTACCTGTAGAAGTTTTATAGTATAAAAGATCTGGAATCACTTCATCATTTATTTTTTTCAAATTAGCTGCAAAATCTTCAGATTGTCCGTATTTAGTTAATACGTTTGAAACAACAGGTACTAAATCTTTTGGTACTGAATATGTTTGTCCATCATATTTAATATCTGCTTGATCTAATTGATTAACTCCTGGCTTTTGGCCAGAGCTACGGTATGTAAAATAATTAATTTCTAATTTACCAGTTGCATAAGCTTCTGCTAATTTTTCTGCTGTTAAGTCTTTAGCTTTAACTTTTACAGTTGTTGTTAAAGCACCAGTTGGACTTCCTGCTTGTAAAGCACCTAGAAACAAAGGTACATCCATGTTTAGTAATAAATTACTTCCTAATTTTTTAAACTCATTACTTTGTAAATAGGTTTGATCAATTAGTTCTACTTTTCCATTACGAGTAAACATTATAGACTTATACTCAGGCTTAGTTAAATTCTTTTTAAGAAGTTCTTGTCTTTTAGCTTCATTAGAATTATATACATCTAAGTTTTGTACAGATGTAAGATAGCTCATCATAGCACCAAACTCATTCTCGTTTAGTATTGTGTTATTACCATCTTTAGCAAGCTCCATTTTCTTATTAAAATAATCTTGACCATAAGCAATTAAAGCATCTCTTAAACCAGTTGGTCCTGTTATTTTTATACCAGATCTTCCTACAGCTTCATTTGTTTCTAATGCTTTTGTTAACTTTTTAGCAGCAGCATTTTGTTCAGGAGTAAAATTATAATTTGGAGAACTTGGATCGTGGTTAGCTCTTATTTCATTTTTCATAGCTGATGACAAAGTAGCCACTTCACTATCTGTTAATCCCAATCCAGATTTTGCTATATACAATAAACCTTTAGGATCAAATATTAAATCATGTGCACTAGTAAACAACTCATTCATTCTTTCATTATACACTGTAGCAGCAGTATTAACATCACCAGTAATATCTGTAGTACCTAAACTTAAATATCTAAATCCTGTAGTTGGATCAGACCCATCATCCACTTTAATTTCATTTCCATTAGCATCATATGTT
>Ga0315284_10001318_pt1 | contig 35294 bp, 29 predicted proteins | sample YL17G09_16_MG_FD_203696 | JGI IMG/M metagenome (GOLD analysis project Ga0315284, IMG submission 203696) | Sediment microbial communities from Yellowstone Lake, YNP, Wyoming, USA - YL17G09_16 | ecosystem: Environmental > Aquatic > Freshwater > Lake > Sediment | place: USA: Wyoming | collected... | reverse complement strand
CCATGCGCCAATCGCTTGATTGAATAAATTGGCATTGACAAACATGTAACTCATGGTCGTAACAGCCCCCGTGTTCCATGCACCAATGGGTTGATTGAATGCAGTGGCACCATAAAACATTTCACTCATGTTCGTAACAGCCGCCGTGTTCCATGTGCCAATGGGCTGGTTGAATGCAGCGGCACCATAAAACATGACACTCATGTTCGTAACAGCCGCCGTATTCCACGAGCCAATCGCTTGGTTGAATGCAGCGGCACCATAAAACATGTAGCTCATGTTCGTAACAGCCGCCGTGTCCCATGAAGCAATCTGCGAATTGAATCCTGTTTTGCCATTAAACAAGCCACTCATATCGGTCATCAGGGTCGTCACGATGTTGTTGAACGGCACGGCCACCGACTGTCCGGGTGGTTTAAACGGCCCGTCGGTGCCGCCGGCATAGCTGGAAATCGCCGTCTTCATGTCTTGTTTCACCACCGCGAACCATTCCACGCCGGTGCCTCGGGGGTTGGCTTGAACGAACAGGGGTGTCGCCGTTGGAACAGCTGCGGCACTGCCCACGTATTTAATGGTTGTGCCATTGGCGTCCTGCACTACATCCGTTGACAATGGCAATGCCAAGGTCTGCGTGGCCGACGCTGCGCTTTCCCGGCCCACCGAATTCGTCAGTGCAACCACTGCAATGGACAGCGGCGACTCCGCATCCGTGAACGGCACAGTGAATGTTGCAACTCCGCCGATCACCGGATGCGTGATGTTGCCCGACGCTTTTCGCACCTGCACGTCGCTTGCATCGGGGGCAGCGTAGGTCATGGTGGCCGTGAAGGAACCCGCGCTCACATTGGCATACGCGATGCTGCCCGACAACGTGGGCGCAGCATGCACCCCCAACAGCTGTTGCGTGGCAGACGCCGCGCTCACTTTGCCATATGCATTGGCCGCTGCAAAAACGGCCACTGAACCCATGGTTGCGAATGTCACGGTCACTGAAATGACCCGCGATGCGCCGACGGTGCTAACAATGGATTGTTGAAAACTCGCGTTGGACGGCAGTGCGGTGCCATCGGGTTTCAACACATTCACCGTTTCCACGCGGTAATTGACGGTGTAATTCATTTGGGCAGTGTAATTGGCGCCGCTGGTTCCATACGTTATGCCGCCCGATATCACCGGCGCGACATGGTTCGGAATGTCTTCGCCCACAATGGAAGTCGCTCTGGCACTTTCGCGCTTGTTGGTGGTTTCCTTGGACGACAGTAAAAACACGGTTTGACCAATCTTGTCGGCGGCATACGCAACCGTCACGGTGAATGGAGACGATGTGCCGGTGGATGAACCAACCAGCGTCACGCCGTCCGCTGCATACACATTGATGCCGTCGGGGGATACACTGGTGTATTGTGCAGTCCAAGCGTACGTGCCGCCAGTTAGCGTAATATCCTTTGATCCGGCAACATACACCGGCGGGTCATATTGGCCGATGGGGACAAATGGGTCCGATGCCACACTTTGCAACCCGTACGAGTTTTCCAGCGCAATCACAATGAACGAAATGGCACCGTTTGCAAGTTGCGTTTCCGTGTAATCCAAACTGAATGTCACGCTTCCGCCCGACGCGGCTTGAGATGCAATGTAAGTTCCGGCGGTGGAGGGGTTCATTACTTTCACGGCAGAAACAACAGAGCTCACCGCATACGTCGCGGTCACGCGATATGATCCCGCGCTCAGCGTGGTGTACGACACGCTGGACTTCACGGGTGCGCCGAATCTGACTGTTTCGGCATTCACCAGGTCCCCGAACACACCCATGCGTCGGCCGTTGCCGGTATTCGCCCTTAGTCTGAAGAGCGGGTTGCCACTTTGTTCAACCGGGTAAGTCAGTGTAATCTGCACTTGTCCCTCCACCACGTCCAACACTTCAGTAGATCCTACATTTAAATGATTGAATTTTAGGATTTCCACCTTGTTGGAGGTGGTGGCGTACGTCGCGGTATACGTGTACGTGGACCCAGACAAAGTCACGGATTTGGAGCCGGCAACTTGGGTCGGTGGCGCGTGCTGCGGGTAATCATTGTACACGTTGGTGAGCGCCAACGGCGCACTTTCCACTTTGGTCGTGGAACTCAACGCCTTGATGGTGAGCGCACCAGCCGGGTCCGCCCCCGGAGCGTACGTCAGTGTAATCACTTTTTCCGTTGTTCCCGACACATCGTGCACCGTCCCGTCAATCTGCAACTTCTGAACCCCCGACTCAAAGTTGATGGTGATGACCTGCGAAATTCGACCCGTGGCATCGCTCCATGTGGTGGCAGCATACGGCGTTACCACCGTCGGCGTGGCGTACGTGTAGCCGGAAAGCGCCAGTTTCGGCACGGTGAACGGTGAATTGGCGGGTGCCGTGCGCAGCGCGCTTTCATTCGCCGTGATGACGATCGCGGTGGCATTGTTCGCATAATCGGTCGTGTCGCTGGAATCAATGCTGAATGTGTACGCGCGGTACGCCAGCGCAATCGGATTCAACGGGTATTCCACACCCCGGCTGCTGTATTTTACACTGGTCTGCGTGGCATCAAACTCCACGACAGCCACCTGCGTCACTTTCGTGATGGCGTAACCGGAGTCAATAGTGAATGCCAGCGAGGAGAGATGCAGCACCATGTTGGCCAACGCGTTCACCTTGTATTTAATGGACCCGTCCGCATTCACCAGTCCGGCATACTGGTACAGCGTGTCCACTTGGCGGATCGTGTCCGAAAGTTGCGAATAAATTGCGACATTTACGGTCATGTTGGTTTGCAGCGACTGCACCTCGCCGGAGAGGCTGCCATTGAGCAGGACGCTCATGGAAGACACGGCGGTTTGCAGTTGGGTGGCCGCCGTTTCATCCGGCTTGGTTTCAACCACGCCCGCGAGCAGCACGACATCCGCTTTGTTCGCTTTCAGCAAGACCGCATCGCTCAACGACGCCAACAATGACGCGGTGGCTTTGGTGTTGGCCAAGTTGTCCAGTGTGGTTGCGAGCGTGGCGTTGTTGCCGAGGGCAGTCGCGATTTCATTCAGCGTGTCCAATGCCGCAACCGCATTTTCGCCCACAAGTTGATTGATGGCGGAATCCACGGCGGTAACACTTGCCAGTGCGTCCAATGCAATGCCGCTGCTCAGCGTGGAAAATGAGGCGGACAGCGATGACATTTGTGACTGTTGCGCCAGTCGCGCGCTGGACAACGACCCGGTCACAGACGCCACGTCGCTTTGCCGCACGGCGGTCGCGCTTGAAATGCCGGAGGACAGCACGACATTGGTGGATTGCAGCACCGAAACGGCATCAGACAGCGACGTGGATGCGGACGTTATTCCGCTCTGCCGAACGGAGGTCGCGTTCGCGATTGAATTGCTGGCCGAATTATCCGACAGCAGCAAGGCAGCCCCCATGTTGGACAACAACGTGGAAATGGAAGCCACCCCGCTTTGCCTGGCCGACACCGTGGATGAAATGCCGGCAGACACGCTGCTCTGCGTGCTCAGGTTGGACGAAATGACCGCGGATGCACTGCTGGACACGGATGCGACTTGGCCGATCCGGGCAGACACCGCCGCCGAGAGGCCGGTAGACAGCGACGCGTCGGCCAGTTGCAGCGCGGACGCCACCGACGACAATGACGCCGACACAGACGCCACCGCCCCAACCGCAGATGCGCCAGATGTTCCCGCGCCAAATGTTCCCGCGCCAGATCCGGATGTGGCGGCCAGCGCGGTTTCGGCGGCGGAAATGGTGGAATACAGCGCGGGGCCTGCGTTCAGCGCGGCCGAAATTTCAAACAGCGTGTCCAACGAGGAGGGAGCCCCCCCCACCAACGAAGTCATTGCCGACAACACTTGCGACGACCGATTCACAATGTGGTTGCTCAGCGCGGACGAAATGGACGCCGCCGTGGATGAAAGCACGGTCGTGCTGGTTGCAACCGCGGACGACAACGATGCCGCGTCGGTGCCGCGCTGCGCACCCCCCAACGCCAGAACGGACCCGTGCGTGGAAACAACGGTTTGCACCGAAGTCATGGACTGGGTCGTGTTCGTGATGATGGACGCAATGGACGCGGTGCGCGCGGTTGCATTGGACGCAAAGTTCGCCTGATTGGTGCTGACAGTGTCAGACAACGAGCCCATCGTGGCGCGCACGCTGGAAGAAAGCGAGCTAATTATAGAAACGCGCGCGCTCTGCAGCGCCCCGTTGGAAATTAGCACAGCGCCGCTGCTGTACGGAACCGCGTACCCCTTCACCGTGGTGTATGCGCCGTTGTTATCGCTGTAATTCACAATGACTTGGGTGCTATGGGTGCCCGCGAAAGTAAATTTCTGTTTCCAGTTGGCCGCATTTTTGGGGATGAACGCGGCATTGAACCGGTGCGCCACCACCGATGCATTGTTCTCGTTGTAGTATTCGTCGTTCAGGGACGTCGCAATGACGGCGCCCGATGCATCCAGCAGACTCATGCGATAATAGCCCGTGTGCGTGTAAAGCGACGAAAACAGCGTGCCGGTCATGGAGGTCACGACGTAGTTGCTTGCGACAACGAAGGCGGAAGGCAGGGGGATCACGTGGCTGCCCGACGAGCTCGCTGCAGACGGCCCCGACGCCCCTCCGGTAGAGTAAATGGTGGTCTCCGATGCCGACGTGGCCTTGCGCGCGACGGTGAATGTGACGTTTGACCCGCTCACCGCAGTCACCGTGCCGGACACGTGATCCGACGCGGAATACGCAATGCTGATTTCATCGCCGACGGAAACCGCGGCGCTGCCGCCCGATTTCACAAACGTGAGGCTGTCGCCGACGCGCATGTCCAGCAGGTTGAACACCGTGCTGGTTGTGCCATCGGTGGCGGACCCCGACACCTTCGGTACAAGCGCGGCGTTCATGGACTGCGTCGCGCCAATCAGCGCGTTGGCCGCACCGGACAGCGCCTGCACTTCCGACACCCGGGCCGACGTTTGCTGCGCGAGCGCGGCGCTGAACGCCGTGTCCGCCGCTTCCAGCACAGAAGCCGTGCCCGAAACCAGCGACACAATGGATGCCGTCGCGCCTTCGCGCGCCGAGGTCGCATTGGTCAGTGCGGACGACCGCACCACATCCAGCGACTGCAGCCGGCTCACCTCGGCAGACAGGGCCGACGAATTCGTGGAAATGTTCAAGCTGCGCGCAACCGTCGCAGAGCTGAGTCCGGTTGAAAGCGACGTGTCCGCATTTTGCAGCAAGGAGCCGGTGGTGGAAATCGCCGAACTCAGCGATTGACTCTGCGACGCGCGAACAGAGACGCCGGACGACAGCACGCCGATCATGGAAATGTCTGCAGACTGCAGCTCCGACACGGCGGTTTCCAGCGATGCAGATGCCGCAACCACTTCGCTCGCGCGAACCGCCGTGGCGGTTGAAATGCCCCCCGACAACGTGGCGTTCGTGGAATGCAATGCCGACACTTGACCCGAAAGCGCCGATGCCAGCGACAACGCCGCGCTGTTTCGCGCATTCGCGCCGTCCGCGATGGATTGCACCAGCGAGGACTGGGACTGCGGAGCAGACAATTCAAAATCCGGGTTTTGCTTGAATGTGACAACGATTTGCGACAGCGTGGAGGCGGCGGATATCAACCGGGCGCTGTCCAGCGTTTGCACGCGAGATTGAGCGAACGACTCGGTTGCCAACACTTGCGCATTGTATCTGGGTTTGATTGACGTGAAATTCCACGCCCCCGACACATCCGCCGCGCCGTCCAATTTGGCTGCACCGTTTGCCGTGAGCGCACTAATGGTCGCGGAAGTGGCGACAAGGGTCGTAATGTTGGCAGTGTTTATCGTGGCGTTGGCAATCGTCGCCGTTGAAATCAAGGCGGATTGAATGGTGGTGATGCCGGTGAATGCGGGTTCGGCCTTGGGAACCTTCAGCGTGTTCAAAACGGCGTCGGCGGCAGCCCGGGCGGCGGTCTCTTTGCCGGTCACGCGGGTCAAATCCACCACCCCCGACAGCGCGTCGGACGTGGTCTCGTTTTCAACCACGAGCTCATCAATCAGCGTGTTGGCAAATGCATTTTCGCCGACGTGCGTCACGCTGGCGGGAACCGTCAGGCACCCGCTGATCTTGACCCCGGTGAATGCGTTGTTGCCGATGCGAACAATCGTGCTGGGCAACACGAGCGGTCCCTCGGCAAATTCGGTTCGCCCGCTGAATGCGCCGTCTCCAATTTCAACCACGGAAAATGCGTTTTCAGCAGTGCCGTATCCGTTGTACGCCAGTGTGGTCCCCGCGTAAAGTGCTGGAATGGGGGGGAATGCCCCCCAAGTCACGTTCCCGGCATTGTACTTGACCGGATTCACGCCGGTTATCTTCAACGTCCGATTGCTGCCGGAAACCAAGGCGTAGGCAAAGTTGGTATCAAATGCTGACATATTGGTATGGTTTGCCTTATACCATAAAAATATATAAAAATGCATAAATATATTTAATGATGCGTCACTTTTCCGAACCGAAGCGAAATATCAATTGTACAGCACTTGTAATTCCAGAGCAATGGAGTAGTCGTTGCCGTTCAAATGGATCACGTTGCCGAACTTGTCCAGCAACCGAATGGTGAGCTTCTCCAAGCGCACCGGACCCAAATACTCGCGCATCTTGAATATGAGGTCCCCCGCATTGTCGTTGATGATCGTCAGTTGGCCGCTGCTCACCGTGATTCTGCCTAAAATATTGAACCCTAAATACGAATCCCCCGTTTGCGCAATAATGCTGTTCGTGATGAAGTTCTTGTTGTAGTCGTCCACGTCCACGTACAAGTAGTTCCAAATGGAGCTGCCGTACGATGACTCGCTCTCTAAAAATGCGCGATACGTGGTGATCGGCACTTGGCTGATCAAATCGGTGCGCTCGTTCTGCCACGTGCGGCGATACGCCAGCTGCTTGAACCCCATCATCCACCCCGCGGTTCGGCTGATGGTCTTAATGTTGGCGTTGTAATACTCCTTTTCGTGATCGTCACGGATGCGCTGAATGTCGCACTCAGTGTAAATGCACCCGTTCACCAAATACTTGTTGTATTTGGTTGCGTCGTCAAATATCACCACGTATTCAAAATCGGGGCTCGTCGCACACGTCAGCGTCGTCGAATTCACGCGCAGCATCGTCTTGCTGTTGTATGAGTTGATTGCAAACTGGAAGAACTCCATGCCGTTTGCGGTGTTCTTAAAGAGGTTGTTCATGCATTCCATGAACTCGTCACTCAAGTAGTTGCCGTCGGGGATCACTATTTCGTTCGTGTAAACTTCAGCGGGATCGTAGGGAGCCACATTCAGTCCCGAAATCATCACCGTGAACCGGTTGCTTTTGTTGGCCTCGGAAAAGGCGTACCACATGTTGGGGATTTGCACCGATGCGATTTTCATGGACACCACGTTCTCCACGGGATAAGGCAGCACCCAGGACGCATTCGTGGCACTGGTCGCGTTGTAGTTCACGCGAAACAGCGTGTCCATGGACAGCAGGCGCTTAATCACCCGTCGTTCAATCGGGTTCAGGGTTCCCGTCGGAAACTTGTAGTTGTAGGTGTTGGTGACATCGGCGATGTTGCGTTTGGCGTACGTGCTGGAGCCCCCGTCATGCACGACCGACTCCCGGTGGAATGCGTCGTAATTGGTCGGATGCGTGGAGTAATTCAGGGTGAGGGTGTTTGGATTGTTGTTCGTATTGTGCGTATTGTTCGTATTGTTCGTATTTTGGTACTCGTTGTTCTGAGAGATAATGCTCTTGTGATACGGCTTCACGCGGGATGCAATGAATTGCCCGATTTTCTCTCGGCATTGCTGGATGAAAAGGGACGCGTTCGGATGATCGGCCAGCGCGGTTGTCAGCTGCGCCGCGCAATCATCGGCATCCTGTGCGCTGCAGTTTGAATGGTTCAATTTGAACATGTCAAATATTTCGTACACGGTGTAATTGCCAACATCAAAATCAATGGCCGACGACATGTGGGGAAAAAATGTACGCAATTATAAATACCAGACATTTATAATTGGACGCAACGCACGAATAGCCGAAAATGCACAAACGGAATCAATCACCGCATGGCACGCACCCTGAATTGGCCGATGGCGCCATTGCATTGTCTATCGCGAGGGGCACGGCGATGTTGGTGCCGTCGGTGCCATTGCCCGGGACCGCGCATGAAGTGGGTTGCATCATCCTCCTCAACTCGTTGATGATTTCGGCCAGCAGTTGCGCGTCAAAGGCCCCGTTTTTCGGAAACCCGTAGCGCTTGATGTACAAGTCGTATTCGGGACGCAGCTTGATCCTGGACGTGGTGACCTTTTGTTCGTTGAAAATGGTGAACGTCCTGCGGGTCAGCAGTTCTAAACGCTCTCGCAACAAGGTCACATTGTGCAGAACGGAGTTTTCGGCTCGCAGCTTTGTAATTTCCTGCCGCAAAACCCCCAACTCCTTGCCGACATTCACCTCCACAACCAGCAGCGTGGTCAGGCAAAAATTCAGGTAGTTCAGCAGGCGCACGTAGAGCGGGTGCGTGTTGGTTTTCAGGGCGTACAGTTTCACGGCCAGCCGGTTGAACGTGTCCAAATCAAAGTTGTCAATCAAGTGTTGGAAGTCACCCAGACCCAGCTGGTTCATGAACACGTTCAGCTCGCGGAATGGATCACTTCGCACCAATCTCGCCAGCCCGTCCATCTGCCCCGAAAACACGCTCAACGCACCCGTCGTGCTGCCCGCATTGCTGGAAAAGGCGGTTTTGGTCACCATGGGGTTTATGGGGTTAATTACAATATGGATTTAAAATATAAAAATAATAAGGGGAATATTAATTTAAAAATGCGCAATGATATGAATCCATGTGTTTAAATCAAATCATTGTTCCTGATTTTCTCTCGTTGCCGTTGCCATGATTCCTAAACTGCTGTTCCAGACCCATGAATACGGCGTGCCGCCCCATGTGGAACACGCCATTCGGGAACGCGCACCCGGCTGGGATTACCGTCATTTCTCGCACGAAGACATTGTTGCCTATTTTGCGGCGTTGCAGGAGGAGGACCCGGATTGTCGGCCGCTGCACGACGCGATCTGCGAAGCGCATGAAATTGTGCGACCCGGGACCACCCGCGACAACAGCAGCAGCAGCAGCCCCACGAAAACCGCGGGAACTATCAAACTGTCCGACCTCCTCCAGTTGCACGAAGTGTTCGCATACTATTATCTTTATAAGAATGGCGGTGCATACATGGACGCCGGCGTGATCATGCACGAGGACCAAACCCTGTCCGCGATTGCGGACGCAGCACAATCGGACACAGACGCGGATGCAGCGCACCGTCTCATTGCAATTGAATCTTGTCTCACTTCCGTGATCTTCACGGGCTTCATGGCATGCAGCCCCCGGCATCCCGTGCTTCACAAAGCAATTGAACACATGTGCGACTACGTTGCCGATTTTCGCCAGTGCTGCCGCGACGGAACCAAATTTGACGTCGCCCAAATCAAAATGGGATCGGTCATGCACGCTGCTTGCTCCGAACCGGGGGGTGGAGTAAAACTCCTCAGAGAAGTCATCCCGCCCAATGAATGTCGCGCCACCATTTACGACACGGACCCCCACAATGCGGCATTTTACCACTACTTTGTGGACAAAATTGTGCGCGTGCCCGTGCGCGTGCCCGTGCCCGTGGTTGAGGTGCGCCGGACTTTGGATTCGGAACCGGCGAATTTGAAGGACATCAAAATCGGCATCAGCGCGTCGGTTCCGTCCCACATGTTCAACAACGGCATCCACCAGAACACGCTGTATTTCTACGACGTGCTGAAACACATCGGCTACACGCCCTACCTCGTCGTCACCAACACTGACTATGCCAAGTTCAAAAAGAGCCCGCCCGACGGCTGGAACGGGTCGCAGTATGAAAATGTGGTTAGTTTTTCTGAAATTTACCGGATCGGGTTTCACGCGGTGGTCACGTTCGGCGTGCAAATCTCTCACATTGCGCTGCAGCAACTGCGCCACGCGGGCGTGAAACTCGTGTCCTACGTGTGCGGCAACGAGTACCTCATCAATTCGGAAGCGATTCTTTATAATCATGGCGAATCGGGGTCCTTTGAGCAGGACAAAACCAACCCGCGCAAGTCCCTGTTTGACGAAGTGTGGCTCATCCCGCAAATGATGGAGATGAACGAGGGTTACAAGCGCACGCTGTCCCGCTGCGCCAAGGTCATTGAAGCGCCGTTCATCTGGTCGCCCAAGGGCATGGAAACCATCGCCGAAAAGGATGGTGCCACGCTGGACGACTTCCTCTACATCAACGCCAAAACACAGACGCATGACAATAAATCCAAACGGCTGGCCATTTTTGACCCCAACATCAGCATCATGAAGTGGTTCCTGCCGTCCTTCGTGCTGTGCGAGCGCGCGTATCAGCTGTCGCCGCACCTCGTGGACCGCGTCTACATCACAAACGCGTTCCGAGAGAAAATCGGAGACACCCTGAACTCCAAAAAAATAGAAAACACCGTGCGCTACACCGACCTGTTTCTGGACAAGCGCGTGTTTTTTGAAAAGCGCTTCATCACGTTTGAATTCATGAAGACGCACGCCGATGTGGCCGTGTTCCACCAGTGGGGCAACCCGCTCAACTACATTTACTTGGAAATGGCGTGGCTCGGATACCCCTTCGTGCACAACGCGCACCTGTGCGCCGACTTGGGCTACTACTACGAGGGCTACAACCTGGAACAGGGCGCCGAGATGCTCTTGCGCGCCATCATGAAGCACGACGCGGTGGCCCGCGAATACATCAGAGTGAATCGCGAGCGCGTGGGCCGCTACCTCCCCATCAACGCGGCCTTACAACAAAAATACAAGAAAATGTTTGACGACCTGTTTTTCGCGCCTTAGGCCAGTGATTACATCACATATGCACTAGGCCAGTGATTACATCACATATGCACTAGGCCAGTGATTACATCACATATGCACTAGGCCAGTGATTACATCACATATGGGATGTAGTAGTTTTCGGATTCGTGATATTTTTTCATGAGCGCCTGGTTTTTTTTCTCTTGCCATTTTTGTTTCTGTTGCATGAGTTGCTTGTCTTTCATTTGTTTCATTCGTTCACTTTGATCTCGTTGCTCACTGCAGCATCCGCAATGGTCTTCATTCGCTTGGTCCACTTTGTAGTTCACAATTTTGGGGTCGTAATGCAAATTCCACCTTCCTAATTTGGTAGTGCTCGCTTTCGTTGCAGGGTTCAACAATTGTCGGATGAAATTCATGGTCTACGTATGGGTTGGTTGTTTGATTGTTTGATTGTTTGACGATTAGTGCTTATATTTGGCATTCAATTTTTAAATCAATGTAATAAAAATTGATTTGAATTCGGTTTATTAACAACAAACTGGACCCATGTACTCCGAGATTTTCAACGGCACTTACATCATCCAAGTCGGCGCAAACCAGGCCGAGAATGACGCGCTAATTAAAAAGGCGCCCCAACACGCCATGTGGTTCCATTTGAAGGACTTCCCCAGCGCGCACGCCGTTGTCGTAAACACCGCGAAACCGGGCACCTACGACACCGACGTCATTCACCGCGCAGCCACGCTGGTGAAAGAACGCGCGGCACCTGGCGTTCGTAGTCTTCAAAATGTCGGCGTGAATTACTTGCCCGCAAAACACGTGCGACGCACCGAAACCCCGGGCAAGGTCATCATGACCAAGACCGCCAAATGTGTTCAGGTTTAACGACGGCGACTATGCCGGCTTTTCTTGAATTGTTTGCGAGTGTGCCGTTTGCTAACGTGTCGCTTAACTCGGGTTCTGGCTCTTCCACCTTCACTTGGTGTGGAGGATGGCAACAGTGCAAATGCCGTTTCCCACAATTGATTTGCGCCATCCCTTGTGTGTCCTGCGCCTTCCTCCCGAAGGGATTTTGCTTCATATTCCGGTCTTGGCATCAGTTTCAAGAATTGTTTCCTTAATGCCCTCATCTTATCCTCCTCCCTCATTTGTTCATCACGATCTGGATTTACCAAATTAAAATGTCTTAGATATTTTCCAACTGCATGGTTAAAAAATGGGAGTGATTTCGGATCAATTGTCACTCCTTTGACCATGTTTTTTACATTATTCAGGCTTCTCTCCATTAATATTTGGTTACTATCCGGCGTGGCATCACAGCAATATTTTGATTTATCCGGATTCCACTTCAAAAATGCATTAACACCGTTGCTTGAACATGCGGGCGATGGTCGGGTATCATAAAACCCAAATGGAGCTTGTCCCCCGTAGTTTGGGACATGCCCTGTCTCACAAGCAATGCTTGCTTTTAAAGATTCCTTGTCGCTATCATTCAGATCAAAATTAATTTTTTTAGATGATTTAGCAAACGGAGATGATCTCAGAATGCTCCGACCCGGGGCTCCAAAACTAATATGTCCAGAATGTCTAGGAGGGGAAACCGACCGTTCAAATGTCGCGCCAAATATTGCGTCCTCTAGTGTTTTGTCATCCACACTCTGTGCTAATGCTCGTCTAGCTTCGTCCATGTCCGCCAAATTTGGGGGACTAACTGTAAATGCGGCTCCCTGTAGCGACGACATGGTATATGTTGTATACGTTTATAGGTTGTTATAATAAATGCATATACTTTTTTTTTATAATTAATGAATATTATTTATCCACTCTCTCTCGTTTTACAACATTGAGTTCCTAAAACATGCCAACGTATGATGCACGAACGCATGCATTGACTACAACTAAAACATGTTTATGGGTTTCTTGAAAGTAAGATTAGAGAGAAATTCAGGAAATATTGGTTCACCGTCTTTCAAATTTGGATTTTCTGGTGGAAACAAGTCCGGCAGGTATTTCGGGTGCAATAAATGCAGTGCGCGGAACTTTCACTGGCAAGTTTAATGGATTTGGGTTTTGAACAGTGTATTGATGGACTCCATTGTTATTTCTAGGTGGAGTATTTGTCATCCAATCAAAAAAGAACACACCGTCATCAAACGTTGCATACCCCATATTATTTGGACCTGGAATTGGGTTTGGGTTTCCCAAAAAATAGTAAAATTGCATGCCCAGCATTTTGTAATCGTTTGCGGTTGTAAATAAGTTTTTAAAGTTTATTATTTTAAATCTTGTATCTAATTCCGTACTAGGTGGATGTTTGAAATGCTGATTCAAACGATAATAGGTATCGTCATTTGAAAAATATCTTGGAAGTTCATGATTTATTAAGTATTCTCCTATCTCAATTGCATCTGCATCTGGGATTGGCAGACGGTTGAATGGGTTTTGCAAGTTCCAACCCCCACGCCGCAGCTGTTCAAAAACTTATTATACGGGAGCGCTTTTCACCACTTGCTCTTTTTCACGTTGATTTTGGGCCCTTTTTTGCCGGAGTTTTTGGGGTCATAATTCTCCTCTTCATCATCCGAGTGCAGGTCCTTGGAAATTTCCCAGAACTCCTTGGACCCCAGCTTGAACGGTCCGTGCGATTGTGCCTTGTACCAGAAGATTTGCTCCTGCAGTTTGTTGGATTTCGCGTTGTTGTTGATCACCAAGCACTCAAAATTCTCGGTGCACTGGTCCATCACCTGGCAGAAGCTCTCAAACGTGGGGAACATGCCCGCGTAGTTCTCGTAGATGCGTTTGCGGTTGGCAATGTAGGGCTCGCGCAGGATGAACACGTAATCAATGTTCGTGCGCAAATTGGGCGGAATGCCGAGAGGATATTGCATTGTGATGACCAACATGATCTTCCAGTGTCGACCGTTCATGAAGAGGAGGCGCATCATGATGTCCTTGGTCCATTTGTTGTCATACAAGCAGTCATCCAGCACGACAAAGGTGCGGGGGTCAATGGTGGAGCGCTTGTACGTTTCAATCTCCTTTTTCATTTGCTTGAGGACGGCCTTTTGGCGCTTGAGGATGTTTTCTATAATGGCGGTGTTATAAGCGTCGTGGATGAAGAGTTTGGGGACGTGGGCGGCGAAGAAGCCGTTGCCGGCTTCCGTGCCGGAGATGACGGTGCCAATGGGGATGTCCTGGTGGTGGAACATGAGGTCCTGGACGAGGAAACTTTTGCCGGTGTCACGGCGGCCGATGAGGACGATGACGGGGCCCTTGTTTTCATCCGGCCTAAAGCTGATGGACCGCATGTCAAATTTGGAGAGTTCCAGATTCATTGTGCCAAAGGTACAAGTGCAATACAATACAATTAAATAATATTACCAATATTTAAACGCGACAGCGATGAAGGAGTGGATACATCGTTTTTACTACGGGTTGCTGTATGCGTGGTATGCACTGTATGCGGTTGCGCTGCTAGGCGTTGCGAATGTGGCGCCGGCTTACTTGGACACGCTAAACGCGGTATTGAAGTATTTCATCATCGGGTTTTTGCTGCTGCGGTTCAATCCGTGGACCAAGTATGCGGGATTCACCGCGTTTGATCGCACGATCGTGTTTAGCGCGGCGTTCTTTTTGTTGGCGTCCACTGCGGTTGTGTCATTGGTCACAAATGCATTGAATATACCCTAACTTATTCTTCGTATCATCCTCGTTGTCATTGTCCTCCTCCGTGTCCTCCTCCGTGTCCTCCTTATTTTCCTTCTCTTTGGATTTATTCTTCCACCAGAATCAGCACCAGCAACAGCAAGTGGTCCACAATTCATTCTCTGGATGGTTTCGTGAAAAACTCCTGTAGCATTTGCAATATTTGCCTCGTTCAAATCAACATGAGTTTCAATGCCACTATGATAGTCAAAGTAATCTGTGATTACCTTGTCAAGTTTGTCTGGGGAAATTGCGGATTTGCTTATGTCCCCTTCTTCTGAAACTGCGTTGAAACGTTTTATCATTAACATTGCTGAAATTATGTTGGCTGCACTAGATGTTAATCGCTCAGTCCTTTCACTAAGACTTTTTGATATCATTATTGCAACCGCTCTCAACAACGTGTTGAACTTTCGCCCCTCATAACGATCGTTCGTCCTAGAATCAATGGATATCTCACTCTCACGCACCTTTATTGTTATGGACGACACGCAATCATCTCCATGCATTAAGCACAATACTAGCGGCGGTTTGACATAGGCATTCAAATGAACAACTGAATATAACGACGCAGTGCTACCCATGGGAAATGACGTGATGTAGTCAAGGTTCAAATGAAACTCAGGACATGTCGGTTGAAGCGCAGTATTTAATTCACTAACGATTATTTTTGCACCGTCCAGCACGATAAACTGGTCGGATGGTGGTTTTTTTGGGCTTATAATTACAAACCCATGCGGATTCCCGTGATTTATTTCGTTTCTATATAATTCTCCTAATGCAGTGGTGGTGCGTTCACCATAAAATTTCATCAATGATGGTGTGATTCCATCAATGTAAGCCTTAAACTCCTCCGGGAAATCGCCGTCATTTTTCACATTGAAAATGTGGATGTTGCCGGCATGTTTCACGGCGATAAAGTTTGTGGTTTGCGGTGTAAACACAAACGCGTGTTTAAACGGACATTCTTTGTCCCTAATTTCAATTTTATAACATGTATTGCCATTTACAACCGTTAATGGCCTCACATTAAGCAATCTGGTGGAACTATACACAACGTCCATTATATTTTACATTAGATGATATTATTATTATTATTAATATTATTATTATTATCATAAATTATTGCTGGCCACGACATTGGTTGAAAATAAATTGGATTTGCAGAATGCGCATTGATTGATTGATTGATTGATTGATTGATTGATGCATACAATTTAGTGTAGTTTCCTTGTTCTTTTTGTTTTCATTTGCTTCTTTTGCTTCCTTTGTTTCCTGGTTCGTTTCATTCCACCTTGCAACGGATGACATTTAATTCTTTTAAGGGTGTCATGAAATACACTTGTTGCCCTTGCAATGTTTTCCTCATTCAATTCAACGCGCGTTTCCGTGCCTCCACGTTCACTAAAATCATCATCAATCATTTTATTAAGTTCATCAAGGGTTTTATACTCATACGCGGTTTTATCTAATCTGGTTGCATTGAACAGTGTTATCATCAACCTTGCCGATATCTTGTTTATTGCATCAGATGTCAATTCTTCAGCACGTTTACTAAGACTTTTTGATATCATTATTGCAACCGCTCTCAACAACGTGTTGAACTTTCGCCCCTCATAACGATCGTTCGTCCTAGAATCAATGGATATCTCACTCTCACGCACCTTCATTGTTATGGACGAAACGCACTCATTTCCATGCATTAAGCATAATAATAGCGGTGGTCTCATAAAATAATTCAACCACAATTGTGAATACATTGATACAGTGCTTTCCATGGGAAATGATGTAAGGTAGTCAATGTGTAAATAAAACCCCGGACATGTCGGTTGAAGTTCAATATTTAATGCGTGGATAATCCCTTTTGCAACGGTCAGATCTAGAAACTGGTCGGATGGTGGTGAGTTTGGTGTGATAATCGCAAGGTCATGCGGATTATTCGTGTTGAATTCACGTAATGCTTTATTTCGTCGTACACCTGATAAATTTAAAATTTTAATTAAATGTTCACGATATGCATCAATGTAACTTCTAAAAAAAAACGGGAATACGCCATCTTGCATCAAGTTAAATATATGAAGGTTGCCGGCATGTATCATGCCGATGAAATTGGTGGATTGCAGTGTACACACAAACTTGTGTTTAAACGGACATTCTTTGTCCCTAATTTCAATTTCATAACATGCGTTTCCGTTTACAACCGTTAATGGCCTCACATTAAGCAATGTGGTGGAACTATACACAATGTTCATTTGCGGTGTCGTTGTCTTATTTTTATCAATTTATTAAAAATTTATTTATTTATATTATGAAGAGTTTATAGCAAGTCATAAAATCAAGTTATCAAGTTATGAAAAACAACCGAAATAGTCATTTCAATGACAAAACGTTGGATGATTTGGAACAAGCGCTGGTGAAGCAGGCGGTTGAAACCATTGGTGCCAAGATCGGTGCTAAAAAAACGAACGACCCTAAAATGAAGGACATAATTGCCATTGTGGAGCGCTTCATAAAGAAGCACGAGCTGGTGTGTTACGGGGGGACGGCGATCAACAACATTTTGCCGGAACTAGCGCAGTTCTACGACAAAAAAACGGAGATCCCCGATTACGACTTCTATTCGCCTAAAGCGCTGGAGCACGCCAAGGACCTGGCTGACGAGTTTTACGAGAACGGCTTCTCGGAAGTGGAAGCCAAGTCGGGCATGCACCACGGCACGTACAAAGTGTTTGTGAATTTCGTGGGCATTGCCGACATAACGCAGCTGGACCCCACGCTGTTCAAGAACATTCGGGCGGATGCAATCAAGGTGGACGGCATCCTGTATGCGCCGCCGAACTTGTTGCGCATGGGCATGCATTTGGAGCTGTCGCGGCCGGAAGGCGACGTGTCGCGCTGGGAAAAGGTGAGCAAGCGGTTGGCTTTATTGAACAAGCACCATCCGATCAAAGCGGAAGGCTGCACTCCGGATAAATTGATGATACCGTTTCAAACGCCGACGAAGCAATCACAATTTAAGAAAAGCCCCACCGTGGACGAAATTGATGACACAAAAAATGATAGTGAAGAAGTGCGCATGTTTCGCGCGGTGCGCAACGCGTTCATAGACGAAGACTTGGTGTTTTTCGGTGGATATGCCATTTCGCACTACGCGCGACATCTGCCCAAACACGATAAAGCGTTGTTTGCGCAAATTCCGAATTTTGACGTGCTGTCCGTGGATCCCGAGGCCAGTGCTCGCAAAGTCAAAGAACGGCTGGAAGACAACGACTTCCGTGGCGTGGTGATCACCAAGCACTCGGGCATCGGCGAAATCGTGCCGGAGCATTACGAAATCGCGGTGGGCAAAGTGTCGGTTGCGTTCATTTACAAGCCGGTGGCGTGCCACAGCTACAACGTGATTCAAGTGGGGAAAAAGCAGGTGCGCATTGCTAGCACGGACACCATGCTGAGCCTGTATTTGGCCATGATTTACACGGACAAGCCGTATTACGATGTGACCCGCATTCTGTGCATGTGCAAGTATTTGTATGACATTCAACAGCGCAACCGGCTGAAACAGACCGGGTTGCTGCGGCGGTTCGGAATCACGTGCTACGGCAAGCAAGAAACGCTGGACGACATTAAGGCTGAAAAGGCCCAAAAATACCAGGAGCTTGATCGCAACGATCCGGCATACGAGGAATGGTTTTTGAAGTATTCGCCCATGGAGTATTTTGAACACACGTACGACGTGAAGAAACACAAGCTCACCGTGAAACGGTCACCCAATGTGGCGAAAAGCGTTAAGAAAAGCGTTAAGAAAAGCGTTAAGAAAAGCCCTGCACTCAGCCCTGCACTCACGCCCAAGAAAAGCCCTGCACTCACGCCTACAAAAAGCCCTGCACTCACGCCCAATAAAAGTGTAAAGCTGAGTTCCAAGAAGACAAAGAAGGCAACTAAACCTAAAACAAAGAAGACAAAGAAGACAATGCTCAATAAATTGTTCAAAATAATAACTTAGATAGTTGGAATTGCAGTTAATAATAAATATCGGAATAACAGCATATTTATTATTTTGTCATGAAGTGAAATAAAATAACAATCCATGTATATAAATCGGATCGCGGGATTGTCATGTTGTCAATTCCAAACCAGTGGATGAAGTGGGGCGCATTTGTCATGCTAATTTACTACATTGCACATTACAATTACAAACAGCAATCGTCGCTGGAAGAGGGCTATGAAAACTGGTCGGATTGCGTGGACCAAGGCTACCCGAAAGACTGGTGCATGTTTACGCCGAATCCGATGGAGCCCGCGTCGGGATACTGCAACTGCGGCGGCGGTCGCTACGGCAGTTATCATGCGGACGGCAAGTGCAACTGCTACTTGTACAACCCGCAACTCTCGCCCATGTACGTGGACAAACTGTTTCACGATTTTTTGGCGTAGGCCTGAAACGCGTCAGTTGCGGCACACGGTGCAGCAAAAGCATCCAAACCCGCCTTCTTCGTAGCACCAGCACACGTCGCAGTCCGCGACGTCTTGCACAATGTCGGTGCATTCATATTTGGTGCAGTTGATTTCAGAGGCAAATATGCATACGCAGCTCATTAGCACGGTGGCCAACGGAAAAAACGGCAACAACAGCATGACGGGCATTGTAAAATAATTAAATTCAATTTACATTACATGAATTTAATTATTTAATACATTTTAATATGTGGAAGTGGAAGTCTATTACCACCACGCTTCTTGCAACTGCGCTTCTTGCCGCCACGCTTCTTGCAACTGCGCTTCTTGCCGCCACGCTTCTTGCAACTGCGCTTCTTGCCGCCATTTTTAAAAACACCCGCAGCAACCAGTTTCCGTTGCACCTCAGCTTGGTATGCGGGATCAGACATCATTTGTTTGGCTGTCATATTTGAATATTGATGTTGTGGTTTTTTTAAATCAATTCAACCCGAAATTGGCGGGCAGTTCGGGAATGGTGGTGCCGTAGTACGACTCAATCTCCTTCAGCTTGCGGAAATCGCGACGGGTCACAAAATTGACGCCGCTGCCCTTGCGACCCCAGCGCCCTGACCGCCCGATGCGGTGCAAGTACGTGTGCGCGTCGCGCGGCATGTCAAAGTTGATCACCGTGCTCACCTGCTGAATGTCAATGCCGCGCGCCGTCACGTTGGAGGAAATCATCACGCGGTGCGCTCCGCTTCGGAACTCTTGGTACGCCTTGTCGCGCACGTCCTTCTCCATGCCGCTGTGAATGCAGCACACGGGAAACCCGTCGTTCGTCATCGCATCCGCCAAGTCGCTCACGCGGCGGATGCTGTTGCAGTAAATGATGCACTGCGACACGGAAATGCGCGTGAACAAGTCCTTCAGCGTGGCGTACTTGTCGTGGTCCGTCTCCAACGCGACGTGGAACTGGCTGATGCCCTCCAGCGTCAGCATCTCGCTCTTCACCAGGATGCGCACGGGGTTGCGCATGAACTTGTCCGACAAGGAATGCAGCTCGGGCGGCATGGTGGCGCTGAACAAGCACACCTGCACGTTCGTGTTCAGCTGCTGGAAAATATTGTAAATTTGCTCGTTGAACCCCGCCGACAGCATTTCGTCGGCTTCGTCCAACACGAGCACCTGCATTCCGCGACCAATGGCGGGCTGACGGCGCAGAATGTCGTGCACGCGACCGGGGCAACCGATGAGAACTTGCGGCCCGTTTGCCTTCAAGTCGGCCACGTCGTCTTCCGTGGACGTTCCGCCGATCAGGAGCTGCACGTGGAGACCCGTCATTTGCGCGCCCATGTCCTTGACCACGTCATGAATCTGCTTGGCCAACTCGCGCGTGGGTGCGATGATGAGTGCCTGCGGCTGCTTCACGTCCAGAGACACCCGGTTCAGCACGCCGGTGGCAAAGGCGCCGGTCTTGCCGCTGCCCGACTGCGCCTGGGCAATGACGTCTCGGCCGTCTATTATGGAAAGGATGGATTTCTGCTGAATGGGGCTCGGTTTTTCAAAGCCGTAACCGTATATCCCGCGCATGAGCTGCGAGTTCAATTCGGGAATGTCTTCCCATGCCTCAAATTCACGGGCGGGAGTGGTTGTAGGTGGAGGTGGAGGGGGTGCGGTCATTGTTGTATGATTATACGCTGATTTAGCATGCAGCGGTGTATTTAAGCCATTTTTTAATTATTTATGTTGCATCATGCATTTATAATATCACTCCAATGTATATTTTTTATATACACGCGTGCAACAATGTCGTTGAATTCTGAAATCAGTCGCATTGTGCATCTTCCACGCACGTCCAAATCAAATAAACTATCGGACATACTAAACTTGATTGTGAAGAAATGCAACATAAACCAAAATAAATATGTCATCATTGGTTCGTATGGCATTCGGCGTTATCGTGAGATTGGTGACCTAGACGTGGTCATGGAAAAGACCGAGTGGAACAAATTGGCAGATTTGGCGGATCAAGGGATTGGGCGATTTGAAACATACAATGGACAAAAGCGATATTTTCTGGATCTCACTGATGAATATAAAAAAATAGATCCAAATGCAACCGATTTTTCAATTGAAATATTTAGCAAAGAACTGAATGAGGGATATCCGAACAATAAGTTCAGCATTGAATATTTGTATGAACACAATGGATTGGCGAGGGATGAAAACAATCATCAACATTTCACCAGAAAAACGCTGTTGAACTGGAAAAAAACGACAAATCGTCCGAAAGATGTGCCAGATGTGAAACTGATTGCATTTTTGATTGAAAAGTACAAAACCCACAGAAAGCGTTGTCCAAAAGGACATAGGAGAAATCCTATAACAAAAAAATGCAAAAAACACAAATGAATGGCCGGATTCGGATTCGTCATGCGACGGTGTCTTCCTTGAAAAAATACACCTTTTCTTCTATGCACAAATCTCTCCAATGCATTTCCTGTATTTGTTTTTCGCTGCATTCGTCCACAAATCCGACCCAAACTCCCGCCATTCCGCCCTCTTCATCCCACTCATTCTTGATCCAGCAATTCGGGTACTTGTCCAACAACCCGTTCAACCACTTGAAATTGGGGAGCCATTTGGTGTGCATGTCGACGCAAATGCCGTGTTTGCCGCGCTTAATGATTCGCACATGTTCATTGTGAACGCTTTCGTCGTACGAATCATTCGGCTTGTATTGTATTTCATTTGCGACGAGTTCGTTCAATTCATCGGCCGAATTTTTGCACGTGATGGTTAATTTATTCCAACAGTCGTTGCCCATTTGTTTGTATTGCGTAGTGCGTATGCTTGTAAACAAGCCTTCATCATCTAAATCATTTTCAACCTTTAGATTTATCGCAAGCCGGAACAATTCACTTCATGAAAATTGTTATGCAAATTGATTTAAAGAATTGTGGATGTAAAAACATATCAAACCCAGCACCTCCCGCAACCCAACAACCCCATCATCAATACAATGACATCCAGGAAAGCAATTGGCATTGATTTAGGAACCACTTATTCGTGCGTCGGCGTGTGGCAGAACGAGCGCGTGGAAATCATCGCGAACGACCAAGGCAACCGCACCACCCCGTCCTACGTGGCATTCACGGATGCCGAGCGCCTTGTGGGCGATGCCGCAAAGAACCAGGTGAGCATGAACCCGGAAAACACCATTTTTGACGCGAAGCGTCTCATCGGCCGCAAAATAGACGACGCCAACATTCAGGCCGACATGCAGCACTGGCCGTTCAAGGTCGTCGCCCAAGAGGGCGGCAAGCCGCACGTGCAGGTGGAGTTCAAGGGCGATCAAAAAACGTTTTCTCCCGAGGAAATCTCGGCCATGATTTTGACAAAAATGAAGGAAACCGCGGAGAGCTATTTGGGCACCGCGGTGACGGATGCGGTGATTACCGTGCCCGCGTATTTCAACGACGGGCAGCGCCAGGCCACCAAAGACGCCGGCGCCATTGCGGGCCTGAACGTGCTGCGCATCATCAACGAGCCCACGGCGGCGGCGATTGCGTACGGCCTGGACAAAAAAGGAAAAGGCGACAGCACCAGCACCAACAAAGGCGAGCTCAACATTCTGATTTTTGACTTGGGAGGCGGTACGTTTGACGTGTCGTTGCTGACGATTGACGAAGGCATTTTTGAAGTGAAGGCCACTGCGGGCGACACGCACCTGGGCGGTGAGGATTTTGACAACCGTCTGGTGTCGTGGTGCTTGCAGGAGTTCAAGCGCAAGCACAAGAAGGACCCGTCCGGAAATAACCGGGCGCTGCGCCGACTCAGGACGGCATGCGAGCGTGCCAAGCGCACCCTCTCCGCATCGGCGGAAACCACGATTGAGGTGGACGCGCTGTTTGACGGCGTGGATTTTGCGACGAAGATCACGCGCGCCAAATTTGAGGAGCTGTGCATGGACTTGTTCCGAAACACCATTGAACCCGTTGACCGCGTCATTCGGGATTCCAAGATTTCCAAGGGCAGCATCCACGAGATTGTGCTGGTGGGTGGATCCACGCGCATCCCCAAGGTGTGCGCGCTGCTGTCCGAGTATTTCAACGGCAAGGAGCTGAACCGCTCCATCAATCCGGACGAGGCGGTGGCGTACGGTGCCGCGGTGCAGGCGGCCATTCTCACGGGCGACCAGTCCAAAACCACGCAGGACATCCTGCTGCTGGACGTGGCGCCGCTGTCGCTGGGCATTGAGACGGCGGGCGGCATAATGACCAAAATCATTGAGCGCAATTCCACCATTCCGTGCAAGAAGAGCCAGATATTTTCCACGTACGCGGACAACCAGCCCGGCGTGCTGATCCAAGTGTTTGAAGGCGAGCGCCAGCTCACGAAGGACAACAACACGTTGGGCAAGTTCCAGCTGGACGGCATTCCGCCTGCGCCGCGGGGGACGCCGCAAATTGAGGTGGTGTTCAACATGGACGCAAACGGCGTGCTGAACGTGCACGCCACGGACAAGGCGGGAGGCAAGTCCAACAACATCACGATCACGAACGACAAAGGGCGGCTGTCCAAGGAGGACATTGAGCGCATGGTGTCGGAGGCGGACAAGTACCGAGAGGAGGACAACCGGCACAAGGCGCGCATTGATGCCCGCAACGGGCTGGAGAACTACGTGTTCTCCGTGAAGAACTCCGCCACCGAATCCAAGGACAAGCTGTCGGAGGAGGAGCGAACGACGGTGGAGGCGGCGTGCAAGGAGTCGCTGGAATGGTTGGAAACAGCGGCGGGCAATACGTCCGTGGATGATTATGCGGCCCAGCAGAAAAAGGTGGAGGGCATTGTTGTGCCCATTATGGCAAAATTGCATGGACAGCCCAACGATGCGCCCAACGATGCGCCCCACTCAGACAAGGGTCCCAGCATTGAGGAGGTGGATTGATCCTATTTGATTTTAGCGGGACAAACGTGAAAATGGAATTGCGTGTTTTTTTTGAAAACACACAATACGCGATGATTTGCTGGAGACATTTATAAAAATTAAATCCACGCATAATGCATTATTGCAAAAATCAAAATCACCCAAATGTTTAGTGTGTATCAAAAAATAATAAGTCCGGAATCCAGTCCAGTGTTGGGACCTGCTACTGCTACTGCTACTGCTACTGCTACTGCTACTGCCACACAAATTACATCCCCAAGTCTCGCGCCCACGACCAATGCCACCAATCAAATGGAACCATTATCTCTCTACACCTGTTGCTGCAGTTCCCGCAACGACAAAAGCAAAAAGGAGTCCCCCCTCATAGTGGAAGACTCCCCCGACCCAACGATACATTTGAATAAGCTCAAATACGAATTCGGGCATGCCACGCATTACACGCACAGTGTAACAAGCCCCCGACTGCTGTGCGAGTTTGAAACCGGAACCCCGCCGTCACCGTAGTCATTCGTTCCCTCATTTTTTAAGTTGCATCCGCATGCGTTCCATCCGGCGTTGCATCAACTCCTGTTTATCCAAATCCAGCATCAAGTGCCCGTAATTCGTGATGCACTGCTCAATGTCGCTGTAATCCTCGCGCTGCACCACGCTGAGCGGCGTGATTAAGAACCAGCGGTCCCGGCGCTGCAGTTCAAACCAGTAGCGGTCAATGGCGTAGTTGAATTTCTGCAACGGGTTGCGCATCAACAACTGTATGCCTGCGCGGTAATTGGCAATGAGCGCGTCGTAGTAGTGCGCCTGCACGATGTAGGCCGTCGTGGTTTGGCAGCTGCTCACTTGAACGCACGCGTCATTCACGACCTGAAAAGGCGGACTGTTGTTGCCCGCCAGCAGCACCATGTCCCAGCGCGGCACGGTGGCCATGAATTTAGATAATTGTGTTAAAAACAGCGGCACGTTTGTGAAGAGCACGTCGTCCTCGCACACCAGCACGCGGTCCCAGCCGCGCGCTTTGGCAATTTGAATGCAGCGCATGTGGCTCATGCTGCACCCGATGGCACCGCTCGTGGCGTGTTTAATCGCGTTAAATCTCTCGACGGCCATGTTCGGCATTCCATTGATTTTGAGGGAGGCCAGCTGCGCTTCCACGTGCTCGCGACGGTCCGTGCGTGACTCCAGATTGATGTAGAGCGCGTGCCTTATTGCATCCATTCAAGTGATCAATCTATGTTATTACATTACATATTCGCATTATTGTTTAAATTTTAATGATGCTAATAATTAAAAAATTGAAAATTGATTTTGTTAGTTGCAACCCAGCATACATCCCATCACCAATAAATATTAACATGCACACCATGTTCTTTGACGGCTGCAGCAAGGGCAACCCGGGCCGCGCGGGCGCAGGCGCCGTCATGTACGACGCGTCAGGCAACGAAGTGTTTGCGGAGTCGGTGTTTGCGGGACACAGCACAACCAACAACGAAGCGGAATACACCGGGCTCATATTGGGACTAAATGCGGCGCTGAAACAAGGGATAACGGAGCTGCAGGTGCGCGGCGACAGCCAGCTCGTCATCCGGCAAATGCAGGGCAAATACAAGGTGAATTCACCCAAACTGGCGCCGCTGCACAAATGCGCCGTCACCATGGCATCTAAATTCGCGAAAATTGAGTACGATCATGTGTATCGGGACAAAAATAAACGCGCGGACGCGCTGTCGAATGTGGGGGAGCAATGCACGGCCTAAGTTGTTTTCTGTGAACTATGTTCCCCCCGTTTACTTAGGGAAAGGTTCGGAAAACCGTAGGTTTTCTGATCCGTATCATTTTTTATTCACATGAGTCATTGCATTCGTGTAATCCACGTGCTGCTTGGCGATGTCGCTGTAATCGGGGCGCTGAATCACCGTGATGGGCACACTCAAATACCAGCGGTCCGTGCGCTGCAGCAGTTTCCAGTGTTGATCAATTGCATAATCGGGTTGCCGGGCCGGGTTGGCAATTAAGTTTTTCAATCCCTCCTTGAAATTGGCCAACAGCCGTTCAAAATAGGGGCGACGCACTAAATATGCGGTAGTGGTTTGGCAGTTGGCCACGCGCACGCATTCCGGCGACACTGGGCGAAAGGGCTGGTGGTTGTTGCCGGCCAGCAGCAGCACGTCCCACGCATCGCCAAACCGGTTCAAAAATTGGGTGGTTTGATGCACGAGCTGACCGGGGTTGGTGATGGTGGCGTCGTCCTCGCACACGAGCACGTGGTCCCAGCCATTTTTTATCGCCAGTTCCATGCACGCCACGTGGCTCATGCTGCATCCGATGGCGCCGTCCGCATTCCGAATGGCTGAAAAGCGCTGCGGCTGAAACCCTATTTTGCGAAACTGTGATTCAAAGTGGGTGCGGCGATCTATGCGCGAATCCAGATTGATGTAGATCACGTTGGTTATGTCGTGAAATTTGCACAGCATTCAATGTGTGATGTGTGATGTGTGATGTGTGATTAGTATCTGAGTTGGTTCTATATTGTTGATTCAAATGATGATTTACCGGGGGTGGGTTTATTGAATAAATTGATAAAATAAATTGATAATAACATTATTAATGAAGACCAATGGGATCACATGACGACGTATGATTTAAAATACTCATCATTTTTCAACGTGTCCATGTAATGAAACATGCGCTTGCGGCGCACGACCGCGTCCCCGTTTGCAGCATCCGTCTCAAAATTCACGATGTCTTGAATCATGTCCGCCTTTCGGTTCTTGCATTTCAGCCCGTAATATCCCGCAATGTGCTTGAGTTGTTTCATCGTGTAATTCATCTCATAATCAAACGAAATCGCAGTGGCGCAATCCATGTTGAAAAAATCAAAATCTTCAAACCCCCCAAAATCGGCATTGTCGACGGAATGGTTCAATTCGTCGTGCAACGACTGCATTATACTGTCATACGCCGACATGGATGATTCCAATGACTGCGCCTGCATGGGACTGTTGTCGTTCTCTATGCATAATTCCACCGAATGTGGTTCCATGATTGCGGTGTCACTGTCCATTCACATAAATGCAACAGTTGAATTGTTTTTATGTTTTAATGTCATCTATTTTGTTTTGATTTGATTTGATTGCATCGGGCGTCAATCAATGAGCCGGTTTTTTAAATTCGTCCAGGATGTCCATGTGCTTGAAAATGGTTTTGTTCGTAACACTGGGGTACTTTGCGTTTTTCGGCTTCAGCTGGCTGTTGCACTCCACTTCGCGCACTATCACGTCCCAGTCTTCGGCGTGCCCGATGCGCAGAAATCCGTGCGCGTCCTTCAATATGATGAACAAGTTTTCGGTCAGCTCCTCCACCTCGTTGGAGCGGTTCGTCTGTCGCATGTGCTCCCGAATGAGCGACTGCAGCTGCTGCACAATGTCCAGAACTTGGGTCGTCGTGACAACGCCCACCTTCATCAAATTGATGATGAACAAACTCATGGCGCGCCGCTTGTCGTTCGTCTTGTTCACTTCGCAAAAACGCGTGTAATCCTTCTTCGCATCAGCGTGCTCTATGGTCTTGAACAGCGCCATAAACTGGTCAAAATTGGTCTGAAACACGCACTTGAACACGTCGTCGTATTTTTGCAACAGCTGGTAAAACAACCGCGCGTACACCGCCGAAAAAAAATGGTTGGAACTGGCCGTGTTGAAAATGGCGCCCCCCACCGTTTGCAAATGGCTCGCATCGGGCTCGTCCTTCAGCTCGTCAATGCGAAGACACAGCGCGGCAAACACTTCGTCAAACGTCTTGTCCGTGATTTTGTTCAAATCGGACCGGATGCCGTCCAAATGCGCGTCAATGCCCTCCCTTTTTTTCAAATCGGTTGCTTGAAACCGGCGGATGGTTTCCCAATCGTCTTCCGTAATTTCACTGGCGGTGGTTCGCGGTTTTCGTTGCATGCCCGACGACGATGCGGACGACGATGCCGACTCGTCCGCTTGACATTTTTCCTTGTCTCGTTTGGGAAATATGGGTGTCTTCACATAAGACGGCGCGCCCACTTGATCCGCTATGCGCGAAACTAGATTTATGACGTCTTCCGGTAATTCGCACTCAAACCCGTTCCATTTGATGGCTTCAAAATCCGCCAGTTGATACACCGGTGCAATGGGAACGTGGGTCGTTTCAATTGCGGTCATTGCGTATGTTATGTTATATTAAACAAACAAACAAACAAACAAAAAAATGGAAGGTTTTACAAAACTAGTTGTATGTTACACGAATTGTTTATATTCATTTAACACACATATGTTTTCGCTGGAAGTTCAAAAGCCTGGACTGCCCGTAAATGCAGCCACTTCGGTTGCCGTGGATCCACTGGCGGAGTGCTCTTCAAATTGTGAAATGATGTAGAACCCCAGCAACGATGACACATAGACGAGCAGCGTGTCGCGCATCAAAAACTTGAGAGGCTTGGGTTCGTTGTCCTCTTCTTCGCCAGATTTGTTGTTTGTGAACCGCATTTCAATGAATTTTGCCACCAAAAACACAAAGGCAATGATGCCACTAACAATGTAAGCGTTGCTGTTCATATTATAGACTTTGCTAAAGTATATAATAACCAAAACGAAACAATTGGCCTTTTTTACGAATTTGATGGTTCATGGTTCATGGTTCATGGTTCATGCCAATATTTCAATGTCGTCCAGCTCGGGCGCGTCAAAATTCAACTTGCGCGACGAGTCGTCCATGGTTTGCACGTCAAACACGTCAAGTTGCACATCATCGCCAATTTTCAGCCGTTCGGTATTGTCGTCATTGTCGGCTTCCTCCTCCATTTTGCGCTTCATGTATCGCTCGTTGCTGATTTGTTCCAATCGTTCCTCCGTCTTGGGGGCGTGAATGCTGTGCTCCGCATTATTCATGTCAATTGCGCTGTCCACGTCATTGAACTTGATGGATGCGGTTGATGCGTTTGATGCGGTTGATGCGTTTGATGCGACCGATGCGTTTGATGCGACCGATGCGTTTGAGGACAGCGACGGAAATGCGTCCGAATCCGGCTCAATCCCTGCTGCAATGATTGCGGCATCATTGGGCTCATTTGGGGTCTGATTCGGGATCGGGGCCTCATCCAACACCGGCTCCTGCGACACGATTTCTTCCTTGATTTTGATTTCGGTGTGGTCCTCAATGGTTTCATCCATGTACGTCCGAAGAATCATTTCAAGCGGGATGCTCTCCCGAATGCTGTCCAGAATGCACTCCTTAATGATGATCTCGGTTTCCCGCATGTTCTTCTGGGCGGTGAGGGGTGCAATGCCGCGCTCAAACAAATACACGTTGGTGTACAACTTGCGCGCGCATTGCACGTACACCTTGTGAATGAACTCGTTCAGCTGCGGCACGTCAATGTCCACCTTTTTTTGCTTGCTGCCCACGCGCATGCAGGTCAAGCTCTTCAGCTGAATGATGTGCACGCACGTGACCAGATCGGACAAATACCCGCACCCGCTGCGGTCCACAATGCGCTGCGTCTCTTGCGAAATGATTGTGGCATTCCATTTCGGCACGCGCGAGAGAAAATTCTGAAACGTCATCAAATATTTTCCCGTCTCGTTGTTTTGCTCGCACAGTTTCCAAGCCTCGTCAAAAATGGAGCGAAACCCCTCCGCCGTCATGGGCGCTAAAATGTTGACCAAGCGCGCACACCATTCATTGCGAGACTCGTGCAAGCTGGGGAGAGAATAGTCGTCCATTTACACAGATTGAGGATGCGATGCGAGAGTTTATATAAATGATATATTTTCTAAAGTGTCATTGGAACGAAATAGTATGAAATTCAGCATAAACAGCATGAGCAGTTTCTCGTTCCTAAATTCATGGCGCACCTTTTGAAAGGCGATGAGCCTCTCGTATTTTTTATCCGACGGAATTTCTGACTCGGGGCGACCTTCCAGCCACCGCAACACGTCCATGCCGCTGTAAGCCCGCTCGTGCATTTTATTGGCCAATGAAATCAACTCATCGTACGTGTATTCTTTGCCGAACGACACCTCCTTTTCCAACCACTCGGCGCGCTGCTGCCTTAATTTGTCAAATGCGGATCCCGCAAACGTCTTCCGCAGCAAATGCGTGTGCAAATTCACCTGCGTCCCGTCAATGACCGGCTCCGGCACGTGGATCTCGCAGAACCGCGACAGAATGGGGCGCAGCAGCTTGCATTTATCTTCCACCACGATGAAGAACCTGGTGGAGTGGTTGAAGAGCTCAATGCAGCGGCGCAGCGCCGATTGCGCGTCCGTGGTCAGCTTGTCCGCATTCATCAGCACCACGCTTTTGAATATCTCGCCGTCTTTTAAATCCACGTTGGTTTTGGCAAAGAACTTCAGTTCTTCGCGAATGAATCGGATGCCCTTGCCGTGCGCGCAATTCACGTGCATGACGTAATCCTTCATTGCCACCTTGTCATTGCCGTAAATGCTGCGAATGAAGGTACATGCGAGGGTGTTTTTGCCGCACCCCGACGTGCCGTGAAATATGATGTTGGGGATCTTCTTTTGTGCAATGAAATACTGCAGCTTCTGCCGAATGTCGCCGTGGATGTCCAACACTTCCAATGGTTCCGTTCCGGGCTTCTTGATAACCCGAACCCGTCGGGGTTTGATTGTGGGTGCCAAAATGGATTCACTCATGCGAGAGAAAATGACGTATTTATTTCATTTCTTGCAATCCCTCTATCTTGTTTTGTTTTGTTTTAGATTATGTGTTTTCATTAAAATTGACTTAGACCGATTGCGTTATCTGCATGCATCATGCAAACATGTCGTGGGCAAGCATTGTCAAGCGCAACACGGAAAACCCAGTGGAGCCACCTCCTGCGCCACTCCAGGATTACCTGAAACAGGAACAAAAATCACTGGCCGAATCATTGGCCGCAATTGAAAAAGAAAATGCGTCCCAATGCAGGCCACTCCATGATTACCTGAAACAGGAACAAAAATCACTGGCCGAATCATTGGCCACAATTGAAAAAGAACAACGGCTGCAATTCAAGCCAACATGGGTCAGCCTGCAACGCCCAGATGCGCCACAAATAATTCCCGTTTTCAAAACAAGAGACGAATTGTATGATTGGGATTATTCAGAACTTCTCAAAAACCAAAAATATTCGGGTGAAGTGTTTGAACAGCGCACGCAAGAATGGCGCATCAAAAACAACTGGCAACTCCCTCCAATGAAAACCACGGTTTCCAAGGATGAACAGACCCGAGGGTTTTATGTGGAACATGACCACAAACACACACCCATTGTTTCCTATGTCACGCCTTTCAGCACTGAACCCGATCTGGCATTGACTCAAACACAAGAATGCATGATTGAAATGGTGTGGTGTCTCATTCATTCGCGTTCCGATGAGCTGGTGGCATGCAAGACGGTGGCCGAGTTCAAAGCGCTGTTTGAACGCAACATTCGCTTGGAACCCGAATTGCATCATGCTCATATTTACAATCGTAACCGAAAACATAGTTTCCCGCTCAAAATGCTTTGGCTCCTTTCACAAAAAGCAAACGTGTTCCCCGGCAAAGCGCGTCCAGGAACCGCTCGTTGGAACATAGACCCTGTCCGACCACCATCCGAGGGGTGGATGATGTGGCCACCATTTGACCCGAAAGTTTATTCCAACAGCATGGTGTTCTTCAGCTCGCGCAAGTTTCGCGACTCCAATAATGCGATTGTCATCGGCAAATATGGCGGACGCGAAGAAACCGGCATTTGCGTGGTTAAACAGTTGAAACAAAACGGGGATGCAGCCCCCATTCGCTGGCTCCTCTCTGCAAAAGAGCTGCGCGAAATGGAACGCGTTGTCTTTCAACCGGATTGCTCTCCCTTTCGCGAATCGGTTGACTATTCATCCGATGATTGGTACGATGATGATTGGTTGTGATTACGCGAATTTAAAAAAAAATTGAATGCATGAAAAGCGCAGTGTTTCTCATGCAGCATCCCCCCCTTAGTACAATGCAATCAGACGCAACCAACAGCAGCAACAGCAACAGCAGCACAGTTAAGGCCGAGATCCACGAACTGCTGACCGCCTGCTTGCCCGATGATCTAAAGAAGAAGTACGCCGAGTTCTTGGCCAATCCGGCTGCCCCTGCCCCTCCTACATCACTGCTTTCAGTGAACAACTGGAAACACACCAATGCATTCACCCATAATGCGCGAAGAGAAACGCAGACGCAGTATTACGTTCGCATGAACGCCGCGCCCGAAGTGATTGAGCTGGTGAGTCTGGACTCCAAGCCGTTCGGCTCCGTGGGCGAAACCATGATGGCAGAACTGTTCCAAATGGCGCCAAGAACGTCCAGCCAGAACGACGGCGTGTTTGAGGGTCGCAAATGCGAAATCAAATGCGCCCGATACTGGGCAGGAAAAGACGAGTGTCGGTGGCAGCATTTAGAACCCGACCATGATTACGAGTTTGCAATGCTGGCCATACTAGATTTCAACGTATGGAAGGTGTGGTGCATTTCAAAGGCACACCTCATGGGCGAGCTGCGCGAAAAAAAGGTGGTCACGTTCCAAGGCAAACAGGGCTGGTGGACGCTGAAATCGGCCATTATGCCGTACCTGACACCGATTCACGGTCTGGAGTGCTTGCGCAAGTTCGTCAGCGCTCTTCCCAAATAAAAATAAAAAAGGGAGTGTATAATATACGTGCAAATGGAAAATGCGAAGGACCATGGAATTCATTACAATTACATGAACCTAGCAGGAATATACCGAGGAGAAATTAAAAACGGAGTTCCGGATGGTTTGGGTGATTACACATACAGTGACGAAAATGATGCAACAAATAATATACGCATTGGAGGAACATGGCAGAACGGCGTTCTAATAAGTGGCACCCGTTATCAAGGTGATGCAGGTGATGAATGTAAGAGAAGGTGTGTATTTACCGGATTTTTTCATGCAAATGGGCAGGTAAGAGAAGGCGCAATGACGTTTAGCGGCGGTGTGGAATTTCATGGAACATTTCATGAGGATGGCGATTTCAAACATGGCAGAATGACACACCTAGGAATTGATGGAAACGGATGGTATGAGGGAGATTTTGTGAATGGGGTGCGTAATGGAACAGGTGAATTGCATGAGGATGGCGTAGTTTTCACCGGAACCTGGAAAGATGATGTTTTACACGGCAAAGGCACAATGGAAGTGCCAAATGGCACAATCTATGATGGAATGTGGAATGATCACCATTTTGACGGTTCAATAATGTATAGCAATGGCGTGAATCGTGAATTCATTGGTTATCTCAAACATGATGGCGAGAAAGCGGTGGGGCATAGTGAAGACATGTCAGTGACAAACAGCGACCCCCATCTTACATATGAAGGGGATTTTGAGGATAACATGCCAGTGGGTTTTGGATCAATCATGTGGTTGAGCATCAATGTTGCATTGCCCGTGTTTAGTCATGCATTTCATTCATTCTGCATTGTGTCCCCCAAACAATACAGACAGTTAATTCAAGCAGGAATTTTAGAAGAACTGGAGGATCCCATTAGTTTGGATGTGATTGATTCAAATACCCGCAAATTTCACCTGCTTCATTTCGGTTTAAAATTGGATCAAACCGCCGACGTTCAATTATGGCATCCAGTGGACATACTCGCGGCAGCATCAATGAAACTCAACACATGCCCACTTTGTCGGATAGACTATCCCCGCCCCCTGATGGATTGGATTAAACGGGAAGTGCAAACGAACGCGGCAACCCGAATACAGCGGTTAGTTAGATCCAGAACCAGAACCAGAACAAAAAAACGCGCCAGCGCAGCAACCAAGATACAGCGGTTTGTTAGATCAATGCAACACAAAACACGCAAAAGCCATGGCCGTAGCCGCGGCGGCACTAAGCGAAGCAACAATAAGAAGAGAAAAAGCAAGCGAACTGCGAAGCGTCGTTAGTTGTATCAATTATGTCGCGCGCACAAAGACATATGTGCATTCCTCCGTTTTTTTATGATCACTTGCGGCTTTTTGGCCCGGGCGCCGGCTGTTGGCCATCGTAAACACCGCGCCGTCCAAAAGGCGCCACCCGTGCTCGCCGTGAATCCGGATCACATCGTCCAGCAGGTCGTACTTTTTGTCGGTTTTGAAGTTCTTCACGCTCCAGCAGCTGTATTTTACGCCGAGCCGAATCACGCCTTGAATAACCGGGTTTAAAAATTCATTTAACCATGCTTGGTAACCCGCATTTGGTCCAGAAACGCTCTGCGTTGGCTCGTCCGAGTACAGTTCCAGGTTGTAATACGGCGGGCTCGTGAGCGCAATGTCGTACGGCACGCTTGGATCCAGCTCTTGCAACGCCACCTCGGCGGGCTTGTTAATAAGGGTGACGTTGGTGAGCCCCAGCTCGTCGCGGATGGCACGCAGCGCCGCATACGTCTTTGCGCAGGGGTCAATGCCCGTGTAATGCACCTTCAGCCCTCCTCCTTTGTCTCCGTTGCGGGGGGTTTGAGGGGGGAGCTTGTCTCCCCCTCCTTCTACGCTTTTGGCGCCGATCATTCGGCCGCCCCAGCCCGCGCACACGTCCAATACACGCACGTCCGTCATGGCATCCTTGGTGGCAAGGTAAGCCACCACCTTTTTCGCCATGAGCGGGCGGTACATGGTCACCTTGCCCAGCCCGTTTGCAAATGACAGCGACCGAATGATTTCGGATGCGTAGGGTGTGGAATGCTGCGCGCGGTTGAAACGCAGCGCCTTTTCCAGGCACGGCTGCGTCCAAAGCGACTCCACGGAGTGCCCCTTATAATTTCTCACGGCGTGGAAGTGCCGCATGTGCTTTCGCAGCACCTTCATGCCCGCCACCTCCGTGGCCGAAATGGTCATGGCATTGACGGTCGCGTCCTTTTTTAATAATAGAGCCCAGTCCTTCTGTATGTCGGCGTCTGCATATGTTTCACGCAGCACCCCATTGGCTTCCAGTTCGGCGGCCAGCTGAGGTAGCAGCGCTTCAAACTCCGCGTCCGTTAAATTGGTGAGCGCGTGCTTGCGGTTCAATATTGTTTTCAACATTGATTTGAATGATACATGCATTTGTACTGTACCATTCAAACTAGAGCACGGTCTAATTCAATTTTTGCATGAATACACCAATTCTTTCCAATGATTATTTCCACATTCATTTTCTCATTTTCTCATTTTCTCATTTTCTCATTTTCTCATTTTCTCATTTTCTCATTTTCTCATTTTCTCATTTTCTCATTTTCTCTTTTTCTCATTTTCTAATTTTCTCT
>Ga0315284_10001317_pt1 | contig 35295 bp, 46 predicted proteins | sample YL17G09_16_MG_FD_203696 | JGI IMG/M metagenome (GOLD analysis project Ga0315284, IMG submission 203696) | Sediment microbial communities from Yellowstone Lake, YNP, Wyoming, USA - YL17G09_16 | ecosystem: Environmental > Aquatic > Freshwater > Lake > Sediment | place: USA: Wyoming | collected... | reverse complement strand
TGGTTGTCGGCGAAATGTTTTCTGGCGAGAGATTCACATCCGGCCAGATAGTCTGCTTTGCTGTGAATGGATGTTGCATCCATACGGTTTCTCCATTTACTTGAGGTGAAAGAAAAATCAACCGACTTTCAGAGCGGCTCCCTTGCGAACCGTCTTCGTTTCTCGCACCACCAACTCCCAGCCTACCGATTTGGCCAGACGATAGATGGTCATGAATCTCAGCCACTTCGTCGCACGGTCGCCAAGGTTGGCAACTGTCTGATACGCCAAGCCAGCATGAGAGGCCAACTGACTCCACGTCCATTCATTCTGATTGGCGGCTTCAGCGAAGATTTCGTCGATGATCTTATGCAGATCACGAAAGTATTGACGCTCCTCGACGGGGAACTCGCCAATCGGCTTGTTCCTCGTTTTGCCGTTTTCGGTGACGCCGATTACACGCAGCTTGAGTTTCGGTTTTCCAATTTTTGGAGTGCGAGAAGTCGTCATGAGTGACCTTTCATAAGTGGTGAGTAGGGTAAACTCGTATCATTGTAGGGTCAAAAGTTTTGGTTGTAAAGCAAAGGCCCAAAAGTTTTTGACACAAAAATCACTTTTCGTCCAAGCTCAACACAGTACAGCCCTTGTGCTGCTTCATCACTTTAGCCGTTGCTTCTGTGCTGTTTTTGGCCCAAACTACGATATTCCCCGTGATAGACCTACTTTTGGTCTTTCTTGGCCACAAACTGTTTGTTTTTTGTGCCAGCCTCAACAGATGATGTCAGGCACATGCACAAAAAGACCAACATGTCACGACGATTCATAATTCGGAAATCCAAATTGTTTGAACGCCCATAAGAACGCCCAAGTGTGCTTGCCAAAAGCCAAATCTGGGTCATCCAGCAGAGCTACTGCTTCTTCCAGAGTGTACAACCCAGTCTCGATGTCTTCGTGTTTTTCAAGGAACTTCTTGCTTGGAGTGCCAGTTGCCACGCCAATGACAATGCAAACTGATTCATCCGTCATCCCAGCGGAGGAGTACAGATTTGGCGTGCTGACTGTGTGTGGAAAAAACTCAAGACCTGTCTCTTGCTTGAATTCACGAATAGCCGCTGCACAAGCAGCGTTCTTCGGATTTTCAAGATGCCTACCACAAAACAACAATGGAGAACAGCCATAATCTTCTTCGTCGATAAGACCAGCCACCATCCCGATTTCTCGTCTGCCAATCGGGAGGCGATATTCGTCTGTGAGAACGACCTTCATCACGCCATTGTCGTTGTAAAACCCCAATGCGATCACCGCATCTGGAAGTTTATGTTGTGGCGGAACCACTTTGTCACCACGAGTGACGAAGAAATACTTGCGTTCTTTTCCGTCAGCAGAAAAAGAAGTGTGCTCGTGCATCGTCAAATAGCATTTTTTGCCATCCACTGACATCCCACGAGCTATGACTTTTGTATCGCCGTGGTGGTTGTTGATTTTGATACATGCGAGGTGTTCTGATGCCAAAGTTAGTTTGCAGTTGTGCTTGGCGACAGCCATCATCACTGCGAATCCAACTGGATCAATCAGCACCAGTTTTCCGTCAGGGCCTTCTACAACTTGAGCAATTGGGTCATCCATTTTAATTCTCTCAAAAACTGAGAATCCAAAATTTGGAACAAGACTCAATGAATCTCTGTTCCGGGAACTGGTTTCATGTTAGCATCATTTCCAAAAGATGCAAGCATGAGTTGTAGTGTTTCTGGCGTAAAAAATTGTTTGATGCCAGCGACAATCTCACGCTGTTCAAAACCCAGATTGCCATCACCTTCAGTGGGCCGTCTTTTTCTTCTCCAACGAATGTGAACACAGAGTCCTTGAAGGCTTGAGCGGCGGCATCTCTCTGAAGCAGCCATCGCTTGATGCCTTCTCGCAACTGATATCCGTTGATCTTGATCTTGGTATCGTGCATCTTTCCGCCCCTTATGATTGTTGTTTTACAAAGAGTTCATGTGAATTCGGCAGGATTGTTTACCTGCAAGTTGGTCACGAGTTTACAGATCATATCTCGCCACGTCGCTACACCGACTACGCCGGTGGGTCATACGGTGGTTTTATATTTCCACAACCCGTGGGGGACGAAATCCCTGTGAAGAACCCTAGCTTTCGCCATGACGTTCAAGGTCGATATCCAACTACCATCTTCCGTGTGCCGTAATTGAGCCACAAAATCACATGAACAAACCATCGTTACGCCGACAAATCAGATCTGTTCAAGCAGTGAGCTTTCAATTCTTTCATGAGTTCATCACGCAATGCTCCAAACTCCTCGTCTACGGAGAGTATCTGTTTGCTGAATTCTGGGAACAAAGAATCAACACCTTCAGTGCAGAGTCCCTCTGCGTAGTCTTTGACGATCTCTTCAACCGTTCCCTTTTGTGTCTTGGACAGTTCTCCCTCGACTTTTCCAGTGCAGGAATATTCTGCCAGATCGTAGTAGTAGTCTTCATGAATCTTTGCGGCAACTCCCGTCACCTTTAGACTCTTGATGGAAAGAGTCACCAAGAACTGGATTTCTTGAGAAAAGCCGTGGCCCTTGAGTTTTGCAGCAAACTCCCTGACCTTTTTGTTGTACGCCTTGAAGAAGTCCGACTTCTTGAAATCCTCAATGCGAGACTTTTTGGTCTTTTGATCAAGCTCCAAAATCCGATCATTCGCTTGAGCAATCAACGCCTTCAAAGCATGAATGTCAAGACCTACCAGAACTTCTGGAACAACCGTTTTTACTTTTACCGCCTTTGCCATTGTTGTACATCCTTGATGATGAGGGAGTTGATAACTGCTTGTGCAGTTCGATCAATCTACCAATCAACTATTTGGAAGTCAATCCCTCGTGACCCACAGATAGATGCAATGGGAAAATTGGTTGTTCAGAAAGACCCAATTCAATCCTAATGTCGAGAAGTCGTTGACAATCAACTCCCAGCCACCAGTAATTCCCGTCAGTTTGCGGAGAAGTTTCATACTCAAACTCAACTTGTTCTCCAACATACTTTTCCCAAAATTCTTTGTACAACGGTTCCTCGTTGCGAATTACGGTGATGTGCGAGTCCCAAGCTGGCTTAATGATCTGCCGTGTTTTGTGATGAAACAAACAATACAAATCACGATAGTAGGCACAAATGCTTTCATCACAATCAAGGACCAGCCACCACTTCTCAGAGCGTCCTCCAAGAAGTTTGGGGCTGTACCTCAATGTTCCGACAGATTTCATGCTTGAATCGACTCCAACACATCAAGCAGCTTACGGGTCACTTCGACGCCGCCCATTTTGACCACAAACCTCTTGGCTTCGATCAGAAGTTCAAGACTGGCAATATCGAACGAACCGACCTTCCGATCCTTCCGAGGCTTCCGAGTCTTCTTCTCCGGTTTGCCAGCACGAGGCCCTGAGTGCTGATTGTCGTCCGGCGATTGCTTCTTGCGAAGCGTCGAACGTGCGTTGGCAAACAAAGCGTCAGAAAGTGCCAAGCCATCAACGGCGAAGAACTTCAAAGCGTCGGCATGGACAGCATTGACACGAGTCTTCAAAAACAGACGTACCATGCCACTCAAATTGACGGCATTCTGAGCATTGACAGGCAGTTCGTCCAGAGTTTTGACTCCCCATCGCTTGCAGAGGATGCCTTTCTGAAGGTAAATGACCTGCTTGTCATTGGGCCGCTTGTCCTTGGGGAAGGACGTTTTGTCGTAAGCGGCTTGCAATTCTTCGAGTGTCAAAGCATGATTCTTCAAAATCATGCTCCGCACCCATCCAGCACAACTCAACTCATCGGTCTTCATGCGAGCGTTCCTTTCATGGGGAATGCAACTTTTGTAACACGTCCCTGTAGACAGTTCCTACTTACCAAGATTGATCCAGCGACGAGCGATGTCGGTCAGTCGCTTGTTGCGATCAGCAACCTCATCGCTGATGCCGAATTCGAAATTAGAGACCTGTTTGGTCACAGAGATGAACTTCAACAGGTTCCTCAACTGTTCGAGAGTTTCAACATAGGACAGCAGACGCTCTTCCACGCCGTCCTTGAGTGTGTAGATCTCCTTGGTCTCAATCGCATTGGCCTTATCTTCGTCGGACAGAACTGGCGGATATTCCTTCGAGGATTTGGCGGCGATACAATTTGCGAGAAATTCCCCCAGCTTTGAAAGAAGCGTGCCGTCTTCGGACGCAAGCATTTCGGCCAAAGTCGCCGGGAAATTTGTGACATCTGTGGTCACAACTTCTTCAGCGACAAACTTTTGGGCATTGTCTGGCGACATCCCGACGACGCCAGATTGAAGCATCTCGATGAGAACTTCCTGAGTGGTTTGATCTTCCGGCAGATCTTCGGCCTTGGGCAACTTTCCCTTGAGTCCATCGTCTCGGAATTTGAGCACGAAGTTGCAGGCGGCGTCTTCAAAGGAAGTGGTCTTTTCGCCGTCTTTCTTCTTGAGACGAGCTTTGAAATTGTCCGGTAACTTGCGAGTGTCGAACATCTCCTTCGTCCATCGCTCGAAGAAAACATCCTGCACAACATTCTTGTGCTGTTCAATCAGCGGGGCAAGCACATTGCCCAAATACGCCAACTCACACAAATCGGAGACTGCGACGGCGGAATCGCTGCCCGTCAAATCGAGATCACGAATCGTGGCCTTGGACTTCTTCTCGGCCTTGGGCTTGGCTTTCGTCTTGAGAGCCGCAAACTTATCTTTTGCTGACAATTGAGGCTTGGGGGTTTTCGTTGCCATTGTGCTTCACTCCAAAAATTGTGTTGTGTTTGTCCGACATCACAATTGTAGGGCATGAAACCTTTGGTGTAAAGCAAAGGGTTGCAATTATTTTGCTTCGGTCAAGAATTTCTGGTAATGGTCCCAGACTCCCAAATCCCTGATAAAGAACTCAGCCTGCTCCAATTTAGCAGCCAGATCACTCTTATTGACTGGATCTTTTGAGGAAACAGGAACAGAAGTAGGTGCTGATTCCTCGGTAGCCATCTCAAAGAGTTGATTGATGCCCATGTCACGGCGAACCAACATCAACTTAGCCCGAATGAATACCGCACGCTCTTGACGAGTGACACGGGACTCTTTGATGTCTTTTTCAATGTTGTGGAAATGGTTCTTGATTGCAACCATCATCTCATAAGCCTCATGATCCTCTGGAGGCATAGGTGCCGCTTTGACCATGTTCAGCAGATGAAACTGCTGACTGCCAAGAGCTTCCCAATCACTGGTGGCCTCCAAAAGAAGCTCGATATCTTCTCGACTGAACTTTGAGGTAAGTTCTCCCATTTTTCACTTCCTTGTGTGATGCTGCAATCATCGTGATTGCAAAAGTTGTATTCAGAGTACCAAATTACAAATCTTATGGCAATGTCACTTTATGCCGACCCAAAACATCTTTCAACTTGTATGTTTGACGGCTGCAACCCATGACTTTCTGCAAAATCTTGCAGATCGTAAGAGTGATTCAACCCTCGTTGATCTCGGAACAGCTTCTTAACGGCCTCTCTGAAGTCATCAACTGTAACTCCAGTTTTTGTACCAGCACTCAAGTCACGATGCAAAGCATTCATCTTGGCTGACTCTGCCAGTGCAGCCAGCATTGCTCCATTGACTGCATCTCCCATCGTGAAGTCATGCTCGTTATTGACTCTATACAGAATCCTGCCCTTTGAGAAAAGATCAGAAATAGCAATTGCCATGATTGCCATCTTATTCTTCTCATCTTGGAATGGAGTCTTTCGAGAATGAATAGCCAATATATCAATGGCCGTCATGTCTGTTGGACGCTCAACCTTGATATGCTTGCTGATACGTCCCGGCCTTGTAATGGCTGGATCAAGAATGTCAGCCCTGTTTGTCATTAAGATGACAATAGGATTCTCTTTTGTCTGTTGTTCATCGACACCATCCATCTCTCCAAGGAACATCGGAACAATCGTATCTGACACATCACTGCTGCGACGTGTGCCACGCTGAGGCATAATGGCATCTGCTTCATCGAAAGCCAAAATGCCCTTGTATCCATGTTCTCTGTAGTGCCTACGACCACGTTCAAACAATTCACGAATTTCGGCTTCTGAATTGCCAACCCACTTGTCAAGAATCTCTGGAGATTTGACATAGATGTATCCAGTCTCAACAGATTCCTTGCCATGAATAGCAGCAATCGCCGCTGCTGCTGCTCTGGCCAGCAAAGTCTTTCCACAACCCGGAGCACCATACAACAATATGCCACGTAGAGGCTGTACTCCATAATGTTGAAACAGATCTGGCTGTGTAAATGGCAATTCCAGAGCATCTCGCAACTCTGCCTTGGCAATGTCCAGACCGCCAACATCATTCCATGTTACTGTGAGATCATTCTTCAGCTTGTAGCGTTCACGAGGATCACGTTCTAGCTTCTCAATGATACAGAACATGCCATGATCACATGCAACCCTATCGCCTTCTTCCAGCGTAAAGTTGTGAGGATTGAAAACAATCACACGATCTGATTTGGCCTGAACCTCAACTCCCTTGTCTGTTACAGACACAACATGACAAACAGGACCAGCGGTCAAATTATAGCCACGAGACACAATAGCTTTTGTGTCTGGCTTAATTTTGACAGGATCTCCAACAGTAAGGCTGAGATCGGGAATGCCTTTAACTTCCCACGGTTTACCATCAATGGAGACAACAGCAAATGTGCCATCATCTTTTTCTGAAAGTCGAACTTGGGCTGGAGCTTTGCCTTCTGCTCCTACACTGAATTTAACTTCAGATTCGTTATGCAACTTAACGATACAAAATCCATCTTCATCAATGACTGGAGTATCATTGAGACCACTGATGATTGCTCCACCCTGCTGGTAATATGCAGAGTCTTGATCGCAGACAATAATTGTGTCGTGCGTCTTGAAACAACGAGGGTCTATGGAGTTGTGAACTTTAAGAAGGGTGCCGAACATCAACGGCTCACCCAGCAACCTCTTGAGAGTGCTGTGTTGCTGTACAAGTTTTGTATTCTGATCTCGAATGATGTCCCGGAGTTCGGCGACTTCTTCATGAGATCGCCGCATCTGACTTCCGAGGCGGCGTTGTACTTCTTGATTGATTTGCTGTTCTAAGTTGTCGGCCATCCTTGGCTTCCTTTATAAAGACCAATCCTTAGTCTTTAGGAATCTTAACAAGCGACATTCTTTAAGGCAATAGAGAGTCTAAGATTTTTGACTTTGACTGAAGGAATGCAATTTCTCCTTGCAAAGCCGATGTCCAAAACTCATTGTCCCAATTTATTTCTTTAACAATTCGTGGTGAATGTTGATATTCAATGATGAAAGGCTTGAATTCTGTGCCATTCCAATAGACGCCAGCGACACAATCCCCCAAAGTTGTTCCTTGACCATCCAAACACGTCCTGTCTAATCCATAAATGAGTTCTTTTGCACCTTTTAAGATCTCCACAACCATAGCACGCAAGACTTGCTCTGGGAAAAGATCAAGAGCCATCATGGTCAGCTTGTCATCTTGTGACATAACAAGTGCATGATGTGGGTACACACCACGTTCATCAATGGATGGATCGACCAATCCATAGAACATTTCAACTAGATTTTGCATTGCAAACTCCCAATACGAAAAGAGGCAGGCTCAATGAGCCTGCCTCTTTGTTGTTCGTTGATGTTAAGCCGCAAATATTTCGACGAGATTGCTGCTCACGCCGCTGCTGGCTGGCTGCGTTCCCGGTTCGATCTTGAACTTCGATCCGGTCAAACCAGCCGAACGCAAAGTGGCCGATGACAGACGAAAATCTCCGTTTCGCTCCACACGCTGAGTGCTGACACCGATGCCAGTTCCAATCTGAGGAGCCGACGCCATATCGGCCAGTAAGGTGATCGTGTTTTTGTTTGCGTCAGTGACAACAACCACATCGTCACCGGACTTCAGCCCAATGGCTCGTGCAAATCGAGTCTTGACCATCAGCCGATTACGATAATCGGTATTGAAGGTTCCATCAGCGTTTTCACCACCGGAATCGGTAGCGTCGTCAGCGACAAATCGCCCACCATGCTTAAAGAACTCAAAATCACAGACAGTTTGACGGGGCGTATAGCCCTTGGGATCAACATTGGCTGGATGATAGACGAATGCCCATGCGTTTCTTGGCATATCGACCTGAGTCTTGCCCCACTTGACGGTCTGACCGTTCACATCAGAGCCGAATTCCACGGCATCATTAAGGAATTGCATGTCGTGAGTCGCACCACGACAATCACTATGATTGAGTCTCAGCTTTTCACGATCCCTCGTTTCGATTGTCACATCATAGCCGGTAAACATCCGGCCTTCATCCAGAAATTGGCGAACAGTCTGTTCCAGTTTCGCCATCACGTCAGCCGCCACGTTACACATGCGTCATCTCCTTCGTAATCAGGGAAGTTACACTATCGTCGGTTTGACCATCACACTTTAATTGTAGGGCATGGAATTCAGTTTGTCGCCCCCACGTCAAAAGAATTACAAAAATTGCTTCGAGATAAGCAAAGGATTGCAAAGATTCAAGACAGGATCTAATGGCGGCGGAGTTTTTGGCAATCCCTCTGGTTGTTCCATCATGAAAACCTCGTAGTCTGTCAAATCTCGACATTCACTTTGAATTTTTTGTGCAACTATTCCGACGCCGGGAGCAAGAGGATCGGTTTGCAACGCCAATATCTTGTAGTCACTGAAGATTGCAGCCATGTTCTCAAGAGAGAATCTCCACCAATCCACAGGAAATCCGTGATAGCCAAAACCAATAGATCTTGTGGTAAGAGCCAGATAGCCGCCAACTTTGATGACACTTTTCATGTTATTGATGGCTTCACGCCAATTAGTAACATGCTCCATCATTTCTGTATTCACCACAACATCGAAAGATTCCTTGCCAAACCTGTATTCCAGTTCGTAAACATTGGTGATGGCATCGACATTTGGCCCATGCCGCATGTCTACCCCAAAATACAAGGATGGAAGATGTTTAATAAGATCTTTTCGACAGGTGCCATTTACGTCATAGGCACCAACTTCCAAGACTCGAAGACCAGCAACAGCCTCAGAAGGCATGTTGTCATACACAAATGATAAACAGAATTGATTGCACATGGATGTATCTACTGTTCCTCTTTAGATTTTGGCTCATACCATCCGCTGAGGAACTCATGGTGTTCATCGTTGTAAAGTGTTGGACAACTAATGCGTTGGAAGACAGTGGCCAATACGTTGCCAGCATTGTGTTTGCCGTGCAAAATTTGCACTATTTGATCGGCAGCTTCTTCGTTCTTGTCGCTGATGCCGATATGCTCCATGTGCTGGGCTTTGATCTTCTCCCAAGCAGCGGCCTTCTCTTCATCAGTTCGTGTGTCAACAACTTTCTTCTTTGTTGACTTCTTGACAAATTTCTTTGCCATTACTGCCTCATCTCTCTTTGAGCTTCACGATCCTTGATTGACTGCCGTTTGTCGTGTTCTTGTTTGCCCTTGCAGACAGCCAGTTCTACTTTAGCTCGCCCCTTATTGAAGTATATCCTGAGTGGGACAAGAGTATTGCCCTTCTGTGCGGCCTTCTCAGCAAAATTCTTGATCTCTTTCTTGTGGATCAAGAGCTTGCGTTTACGCTTCGGATCGTGTTGTTGAATGCCAGCGTACTTGTAGGGGTCAATGTTGCAATCCACCAGCCACAACTCTCCATCAACGATGTAGGCATAAGCGGAGTCTAAAGCAACATGATGCTCCCGAAGGCTTTTAACTTCATGACCAACCAGAACAATGCCAACTTCCAGAGATTCAAGGATATGATAGTCGTGTCGAGCCTTGCGGTTCTGGCACACAACTTCAATATCATCCTTCGGTTTCTTCGTCATCTTCTTCATCCTCTGGATCTGGAGGTGCAAATTGTTCAGTGTGAAGAATCAGACAGGGGATTGACTTGCCGAAAAACCCATAAGTTTCTGGCACGATTTCATCACATGTCTTAATGTTGAAGGCTATTCCTTCTGGTGCAACACGGATGAAAACCTTGGCTTCTGCTCTTTGTTCCGGTGTGAACTTCTGAAGAAACTCAAACAACTGTTGAGCGTCCAAGCCGCCATGATCCAAAGCTTTTTCGTGACTCAAGAATGACATGACTTCAGGGCCGACATCATCAATCTCGTAGTCCACACCCTTCTGTACCTGACATGGCGTCTTCCAAATTTTCTTGAGGGCTGTCATCAGATCACAACCACACCACGGCAACCGGATCACCGCCTTTTGACCGTGCTTGTCTTTGAGCCAGACCAAAATTTGTATTGCCGGATTGTCGCAGTAGTGGCACTTCATAACAACTCCTCAATTTGTTCTCTGAGAGTGAAATACTTCTGATCCCACTCTGCATTGCCACTGGTCCCAACACTGTTGATTTGGCATGTGTGAACAGTGCAAATCGGCCTCAAATGCGGTGCCGCTGTACAACCCGTTGGACCCATCAATGGGAGTTTTGGATGATCAGTTGTCTTTAACTCAACTCCCCATTCATTCTTGGCATATTCAATTGCCATTTGACAGTACATTTCATCGCAGCAAGACAGCGGTACTCGACATCGGCCACATTCTGGTCGAGTCAAGTCCGCCATCCTCTGCGACAAAATGACCAATTGTTCGTTCACTTAGAACTCGATTTCAGCAAGATATCGCATCTCGATCCGACCACGCTGATAGATGATCCATTCGTTGTTGAGAAGGCCACCGTGACGACCCCAGCTTGCCGTATGACCGGCTTTTCCAAACACGCAGTGATTACCGGCTGGAGGCTTGGTGAAACCGAAAGCATCTGGTGCGACGTGTGGGTTTCCACAAATCACATCAAAAGCAAACATGAAAGCGTTGCGTCCCTGAACTTCACCGCCACCACCATAGTAGGTTGAACGACCCGGCTTTGGATTAGAGCAATAGCCAGCAGACTTCTTCCAGTCATCAGCGAAATACGACCCCGGTCCAAACATGGCACCGGTGATGATGACGCCGGTCAATTGATTTGGGAAACGCAGACTTTCTCTCACGATGCCCGGCACATTGACAGAACGTGTGCCGTGAAACATAAGAGCCGTGTTGGAGTTGTGATACAGCTTACGTTCTGCTGCATTCAGGTCTGGACGTTCGGGTGTCTGATGCAATGGACGTTCATTGTTCCATGTTTTTGGCATCTCTCCCAACGTCAATTCTTGAGCGTCACGCATGACTTTTCTGTCACCATGTCGTTCGACAGCCCACAGATTCTTTACCTTCAAGGCACCAACGCTGCTATGTTTATTTCGAGTAGCAGCGATCCACCACGGAGCCAGCCATTTGTAGATGGCATCCGTTTCTGGGATGTAATTGACTTCGGCAGGAATGCCCTGCATTACATCTGTTTCCTCTTCCTCGATCTTGATTTCATTGCCCTGCAACGCTGTCTCGAACACGTCAAGGTCAAGTCCCCACAAGGAGATGTTATCTTGAGTCAACAGCCAAGCAGATTCAGCCGCACCAATTGGTTTGGCCTTTGGAATCATGCCATAGAGGGCATAGGTGAGCTTCTTGAGACTTGCATCGGCAAGCTGTGCCTTGAGATCGTTGCCGACAACCTTAATGCGTCCCATCGCATCTTGGAGGATATCACGGGCATCGACGATGGCGTGCTGTGTCGGTAACGTAGCCTTGCCGCTTCCACCAGACATCACAGCGTTGGCGTATTTGACTGCACCACCAAGCAAGTCTTTGAACAGCTTCTTGGTAGGAATGTCAATTTTGCGAGTCGCCTTCTTGACTGTCTTGGTGGCAACTGTAGTTGCAGCTACATTGTCGCCCTTGGCGTTTTCGTTGGCGATTTTCTCGGCACATGGCAGACCAACCATGCGTGTGGCCGTGGGACGAACCACGTAAGCGTCTTTGCCGGGCTTGCTGACAAATCGGTCTTTTGACCCAATCTTTTCCCAAGTGCCACGCTTGGTGTTCTTCTCGTCGAACTGGGCACGGCAGGATTCAGCCGCTTCCTGTTCAGACACACATTCTGTGAACTGAAAAGCTGGACTGCTGGGACGACCATCGGGACGAGTGCGACCCCACTCAAAATATGAATACCATTTGTTGGTTTTCGTACTTTGAACCACGGCGATGTGATAATACTTGTTGGAGTCAACTTCCTCTTGCTGGAAGCACCCAAGATCAGCCATTCGGGAACTGCCAAAATCGCAATCCTTTGTGGCCACAGGGCCGAATGCCTTGAAGTCGTCAACACTGTGCCCGCTTGGCAAAGTGCTTTTTGCGAGTTGAGTCCCAAACTTTTTGGCCATGTTCATCGCTCCTATTCGTAATCTGGTTCGTCGTCACCTACCTGATAATCAGGATCAGGTTCAAAATCGGCGACAGTAAGAACTACGATGTTTGGCATCACAAGTTCTACTTCCCACGTAGCACTGAGTATACCATTCGGCAATGAAATGTCTAGCTGGTTGACCCATTCTTTGAGTTCGCCAGCCTCTTTCGCCTCTTCAAGTTCTTGCAACTCATCTGGATTGAGTTCTAAACGAATTTCGCCATCAACACCTTCCAGATATTGGTAGCTTGGCAAAGGCCCACTTTCGGCGTTGCTGGGATAATCACCGGGGTCCGACCAAATTTCAGTCACAACCTCAAGAGTATCAGTTAGCGTCTTCATTTGATCCCTTTTGATGTGGACAGTACCCATAGTGACCATAAGATGCGTTGCAATTATGACAAAACAGAATTTTTGCCGTTCCCAATGCAAAATTTGTAATTGAAAACCTGACGAGCCTCTCGCTTACTTCTCTCCGTCTACGCCGGTTCGACGGTTTGATCCACCCTCACCTTTAGTCGGCTTGACGTGGCCAACGATGGCTTCTAAACGCCACCACCGTATCTGACCCACCGACGCCCTCGTCGAGACAACTCGTCAGGCATCAAGATTGTAGGGCACGAAATTCAAACTGTAAAGCTCTTACAATCCGTGTGCAGCCTCAAGTTCCAGAATTTTCTCTGTCTGCCACTGCTCAGCAGCTTTCGCATCAGTGTAAATGATGTGGCCCTGACAGTTTTCCACAGTGATACAATTTTCTGCATCAAGCGGCATGAGAATAAACCCTTCTGATCCAACCGTAGCCGGAACAGCACCAATGAGTCCTTTCATCTCTGTCTGCAACAAAGAGTCAGACACTTCATCTGAGAACATCTTCGGCACAGAGACGCAACTGAATGGCATTCCCTTCCACTTGAAGTGGAACATTATCAAAAGGGTGTTTTTTTGACTCAACGGCGGGAAATAAACCAACTCCAAATAGCGATTGAAGTAAGGCCATCCGATTCTTACGCTGGTGGAAATGACAAACAACCGAGTCGGATCTTTGGTCATATCGCAAAACTCTGTGAACGGAATCTTCATCGCAGCGATGCTTTCCTCATCTTCAGGAGGCGTGATGATCACCACCACTTCATCTTCGGAAGCGTTTTCAATCAACTCAACAAAATTGTCTGCGTCTGACACCATGATCTCCTTTTATGACAGGCACATGAATGAATGTCACATCATTCTAGGGTTCAGATTGTTGGTTGTAAAGCACATTTGGTGCCAATGGAAGGCACAATAATCTAAATAATCAGCCTTTGCAACGATGCGTTCTGGGCGGTGCCGTGCCAATGGAAGGCACAATAATCAGCCTTTGTGGCGTGTCTAACATTATTTTCTCTCTAAACTGTTTGTTACGTGCCAATGGAAGGCACAATAATCAGCCTTTGTGACTGGGAGACAGGCAAGCGTCTCAAACAACAGGCCCAAGTGCCAATGGAAGGCACAATAATCAGCCTTTGTGACATCACTTAACGCTGTAACCGGGTCCGCTGTGCCAATGGAAGGCACAATAATCTCTGTGTGCCAATGGATCGGATGAAGAAGGCTTCGGAGAGGTGTGGGTGCCAATGGAAGGCACAATAATCAGTCTTTGTGATGGAATTGTCTTGCGTGGTGCCAATGGAAGGCACAATAATCGACGACTTAACCATCCCTCACGAGCCAATATCCGACACCGTGCCAATGGAAGGCACAATAATCAACCTTTGTGACCCCTGCAACATGTCCGCAGCGGCTTCGATGATTGGTGCCAATGGAAGGCACAATAATCAAAAATTCAAATTATCAAAGAGCTACTTGGACGACACACTCTGCCGATGAGGTTGTCTGGGCCGTGTCTTGTGCCAATGGAAGGCACAATAAAATTGTCAAAAATCTTTTATCTAGTTATTGTTGTCGAGACTGCCTTCTTTTTGGCTGCATTCAACCTCTCGATTTCAATACCAACAAGAGTGATATTAACAGCGGCCACAAGATCAGAATTGCATAGCCACACATCTTCCTTGTCGTAGCAATATGGCGAACATTCTCCGATTTTATGTGTTGCCAAATATACTCTACCACCAGCCCTTGGGAAAATCACAGAGGTTTCTTTTCTCTTGTCCAAGATGTTTGTCATCAAAATCTTAAACGCCGAGAACGGAATCATGATCATGTCACTTTTGGGGATTCCATAATGAGACATGAAATGTCTTGCACCTTCCGTGTAATATGTGTCTTCGTCACTCTTGCAGAGCTTCACCAAAGACTTGAAATCAGCCTCGGTCATCTTCTCTGGCAGACACATCTTGAATCTAGCTCGCATAGATTTGTCTGGATTTCGATGAACAAGCGGGTTTTGGTGCGACGTGGTAGCAGGATTTATCTCCATAAACCTGATTCCTTCGTGCATTTCTGACATCTGTTTGATCTTGTCTGCAACCCCACGAGCCAACCAATCCATCGCTCTTGCGTTTTGTTTGCTTTTGTTTTTCTTGCTGGTCATTTTGGAGATATTCTCTCCGACAATAATGACGTTTGAACCTGTGGATTTTCTTACATCGAGTGCGAGTGCAATAATCCGATTCGAAATCAAGTTCTTCTTAGACTTCGCCTTGTTCTGTCGCTTCTCTTGCAACTCAACACGCAGCCCAAATAATTCTTCGTCGGCTTCACGCTTCTGTTCGTCAGTAGAGTGCTTGCCAAGCAGATTGCTGAAATAAGAGGAGATGATTCCCTTGGCATTTCTCAACATGTCAAAAGAGTTATGGTTCAACGAAGACAATCTGAGAACAGAAAATTGTCCCCCTTTGATGAAGCAAATAATTTCTGCCCTCATCTCCAGCAATTCTTGAATAGACTTACCTTTCATGATCTTCTTCACATGTCCACAATACCGTGAATTGTATTCGTATAGACACGGCATGTATTTGTCAGACCTCTTGAGAAGTTCGAGAACATCAATCTTGACATCCTGTCCTTTTCTGTTCTTGCCGATGCAGTCTTTCCAGTTGGCGACAAACTTTTCTCGTTGATCTCTCCACGACTGAAACAGATCCCAATCAATTCCATCATACGAAAGTTGATCAATTGGTTTGTCCTTTACCAATTGAGATGCCGTAATATAACCAACGCCAATCGACTTCATCGCAAGTCCACGAAACAAAATCGCTTCTGGATCTGTCAAACCAATGAGTTGCAGCACAGAATAAGTGTGTCTGGCGGTTTGATTCTGGTCGAATCCAAGGAACACATCAGCGGTTTCAACTTTCTCTTTCTCAATCTTGCATGAGAATGTTGTCCTGTATCCTTGTTTGTCACTGAAAATATTGATGTTGAAGTCTTCGCTCCAAGAGAATTCTGGAAGTTGCTTGTTTTGCCGAGCAGCCTTGATCCTCATTTGTCGTTTAACTGCTCTCCGCATAGATTTGGGAGCTTTCCTGATTGCATTGATTTGTTCCTCTGACAACGCAACTTGATTATCGAAACCAAACCTTCGGCTTCTGACAGGAATGCTTTCGGCTGTGCCGGGATGATACATCTCTTCATAAAAGCGAGTGTTAAATGTTCTGAAGTGATGTTTGACCCACTTGTTGTCCTTATCGAGAACAGTGAGTTCAATCCAGATGCTTGAATCATGGCCATGCTTGCCAGCGGTATGCTTCTCTTTCTCCTCTGGAGGAATGATGCACCCTGAGAGTTTGGACGATTTTCCCCAATTGAATAATGGTTTTCCTTCGACAATTGGGTTGAGCTTATGTCGCTCAATTTTGGACTTTGTTTCACCATGCGTAATACCATCCAACACTTCCTTCAGTGTGATTTTCTCTCTGATTGAATGGAGATACATCAAAAGTGAATGGATCGGCATTCTGTTGTCATCATTCATAGACTGGCAGAATGCAGATACGACTTCAACCAGTTCGTCGTCAGACAAATCATTCCAAGAGTCCCACAGCTTTGTCAGTTCTTCGCCTGCTCCTATATGAAACTTGCGAATAGAAAAAGTGTTATCGGCGGCAAAAAACTTAGAACCAAAGTATGCGTCAACCAGTTCCCATTTTGTCTGGTTTTCTGGATCGAGTTCTGATTTACCCTTTACCTGTTCCAGCACGAAATTGTAGTTTCTGGTAGTCTTGCTTTGGACAACAGGCAAAGCGTTGTTGACCATCTCGGACCACGCCGGTTGATAGTAATCCCCGATTTTGGATACCAAATATTCTTTAAGCTGTGTGTTGCACAACCAAGCAAGATCATTTGATTGCTTCTTGAGATCGGCTGCGAGTTTCCTTTTGATTTCCTTGAATTTCTCGGCATCAATCGGGTCCAATAAATCAGTTTCTTTAGCACGAACAACCAGAAACGATGATCGACCAATGTTGCCGTATTTCAGCTTAAGCTCTTCCGCAGTTGTGCAGTCTGAGCACTTGAGAACCAGCAATGCCAATTCTCTTCTAGTCGTCGGTGGGTTTTCATCAATCGCAGCAATGACAGACTTGAGGATAGAGACCTTCGGTTTTCTGTCTGCCTTCTCCCCCGTACCAAACAAACCAGAAATTGTCCCCCACGCATGACCACATTTCAACCCAATGTATCCTTCGCTCACCATCAGCCCAACATCCAATACAAAATTTGCATTGGAAACACCGATCCGAGTGCAGAGATCTTTGAATTCGGCCTTCATGTCTTGCCAGACATATTTTTCCTGATCGAAATTGCTGGCAAAATATTCCGACACTTCTACTGTTGGCTCTTCACCAAAATATATCTTGAAAAGTTTAGGCAATAGAGGCGGCAAGACGTTGTTGGATTGTCTTGAGACAGGAACTAACCTGAACCAGTAAATTGCCGTCAGCAATTCAGGCTTAGACACCATGAGACTTTCAGACTCATCGTCCTCAGCCTTGGACTTTTGACCCAAAATTTGTACTGCCATCTCTTTGGTGACGCCGCCAAAAATTGACAGAAAAGTCCACAAAAATACATTTGATCCATTCGCCAAGCAATCGAATGTCCTCTTCAACATTCCGTTTTTGCGTTCATCATTCTGATCCACATCCAACATCGACAAGTAGGATTTGATCGACTTGATTTTAGTTGGCTTTTTCACGTTAATCCCTTGCACAGACGGTGCTAATGGAAGGCACAGTAATCAGAGCATGTGACGAATTATATGGCACGCATCTAAAGAATGTCAACGAGCACTCAATCTAATTCTTCGATTTGTAAAAACTGAAGGCATAGCAAAAGACCACGCCTCCTACAATGCTCCAAACCAGTCCTGCTGGTTCAAGCAGTTGGAAATTCCCTCTCAAAAGAGAATGAATCATTCCGCCGATAAAAGAACCGGCGATTCCAATGCCCAGCGTTGGCAAGAAACCAATGGGGTCATCTCCGGGATGCAGCTTTTTAGCGATGGTGCCAACAATCAACCCAAATACAATCCAAATCAAAACTGAAAACATTTTTCTCTCCTTGGCCGAAAAAGTTCGGACAAATCATCTTGCCCACGGTTAAAGGTATGTATGACGACATTCAACCTTTCTGGAGACGACAAAATGAGATGCCGATTGTGCGACAGTCCCTGCGAAACTGACACCTGTGAAGGATGCTTATTCATCCAAAACCATTCAGAAGTTAAGCGAGATGAACAGGATTTCGCTTTCTGGCTGGCTGTGGAGATTGAGGCAATGGAACAAGCAGCAGACAGAACTCTGTTCCGACGCAATGCCGATGATTTGAAAAAAGGTATTTGCAAGAAAAACAGAAAGTTGAAGAGGTAACTCTTATATGATGTAACCTATTCAAAGGAGAAATCATGGCAAAGAAAGATTTTTGGACCCCTTGGGCCAAGAAAGAAAAGACATTCACATCACAACAAGTCAAAGACTTGCTGGATAGAGTCAAAGAATTCAACGCTGGTGCGATTGACGCCTATCTCACTAAGCATGTTGAGACAGTTTTCGAGGCATGGGCCAAAGAGAACAACTAATAAAAATAGGCCAGTGCGAATCCTCGCACTGGCCTATTTTCGTTTCACGAACAACCACTAACTGGCCGATTCTTCCTCGTTCTTCTCGCCACCTTCCTTCTCAACGCCTTCGTCGAGAGGTTTGTTGTTGGCCATGTTGGCGAGACGCTGCAAAGTCTTGCCAAGTTCCTTGTCCCACTTCTTCTTCTGGCTGTTGAACTTTCGTTCTTCTTCATCCATCTGCCGCTTCAGATCAAGAGCCTTGCGGATCATCTCCTTGGCCTTGCCTTTACGGCTTTCGGCGTCTTCCTTCGAGACTTCCTTCAAAGCCTCTTGAAGAACATTGAATTCCTCTTGATGTGGTTTCAAGAGTTCGTCCAATTTGGACGTATTGGGGGTCGCCATCATTGCTCCTTCTAAACGGGGTTATTGAAACACTTCACAAAGTTGGGCAACAATTACGTCACCCTCCTTATTGATCCTTTCTGCTTCATGAACAGATTGTTGGAAACCAACCAGTCCACGTTCAAGTTCTTCAAGATCGGCAAGAATCATTTCAGATTGAGCCGAAGCTGAATGTGATTGCCTTTTGGACTTTGCCAGCCAGTTTCCAATGACATTGTGTCCAGCAGACGTTGTGATTCCAATGTCATGCCAATGTCCACGCTGGAGAAGAATATTGGAGACATACTGTCGAAGTTCAGCGGGAATCAACTTTTGACCTTCGAGATATGATACCTCACGTCTCAAAGACGTAATCAGATGATTAACTCGCTCAATGCGATCAGCTTTGATGTGTTCTCTCACGCACACTCGTTGTGCGTGACGAATGGCTCTTCCGATACACTCAGCAATCAAATCGTCTTGCTGTTCAGTGCAAGCAATCGAAGCTCCTAATCCTTGATATCTCATGTTGTTTCCTTGATCTTCGTAATCCATTGCGGGAGACTCCGACGACATCCTCATGTTGCTGTAATAGTCGTCATCAATCATGGTAAAGACTTTTGATCCACTGTCAAGTGTGTCTAAGTGACGATCTTTTAGAGCCAAAAATTCATCCGCTACTTGTTGCGAGACTATCATACCAACCGAGGCCAGTAGCCATCCTTTTTTTGGAGGCCATGTTACTCCCAACAATGCCAGTTGTGGCTTGCTCCATCCGCCATTTTTTGATCTGCCAGATGTCAACATTTCCTTTGTCAACTTTACCATTGCTTCAAGATTCTGGCTGAGGTTGAGTTTTCAATCGCAAATTCCAAGTTCCATCTTCGCTTTGATCGAACACTCCGCCATTCCAAAGTTGCAGTATGACTACGCCAGTCGTGACACCAAAGCGACGTGCCTTCATCATATAGATCAAAATCGAAGACGGCAACAGAAGGTTGATATAAAACTCACAGGATGGATCTTCCTTAGATTTCTCTAAGAAACTTTCCTGAGCCTTTATATCTCCCCTCAACAATTTCAGTGTCTCAAACGAGACAGGATGGTTAATTTCAGGGCACAGATATCGCCATCGCTCAACGAAAGCCGCAAGTTCTTCTTGAGAAGAAACCGCTTTCAATTCATCATGATAATTTTCATCTGGCGTGGAGTAGTAGTCAATCTCCAATCCACTAGGGAAAACGTGCGATTCTTTGTAGTCCATCTTGACCTCTAAAGAATGGGACCAGTAGGAGTCGAACCTACATATCATCCGTTATGAGCAGAACGCTTTAGCCACTAAGCTAACGACCCCCAACCAATTGCTACAGTCCCTTTTTTCTGACCAATGCTCTTACAGGCAACATTGGCATCCCATCTTTTGGACACAATGGAATGTCTTTATGTGGGCCTTCACTGGCCTTCAACACCTTTTTTGCTTTGCAAGCAACACACTGAACAGTCATTTCAACATCATGATCTTTGGAAGAAATCAAATCGTTGAGTGCGTTTTTCACTTTGTTCGACATTTTCAATTTCTTATCACGATGATGTGAAATAAGCAAGTGAATCAAGTGATCCAAAAAACGACAGACCATCCAGATGATCACAATGTCGATAACTGTGACGGTCATTGACATGATCAATAGTTTAGCATCGAAGACATGGTGGTGCGAGTGTACTTCATGCGAGGAAATGATGAGCGGCCAAACGCCTTCATAATTTCCTCTCCACGATCCATCATCGCACCAAACAAATCATCTGCCTTTCTCCAATATTTGGGGGCGTAAGATGGGTTTGTAGACATGAAGTCTGCCGTGTTACACATGCGATCTGCCACTTTGACTACAAGAGCATGAACGCTTTTGCTTCCAAAAGATTTCATGTAATTCACCTTTTGAATAGCGTCTGGAACTCCAGTGTGAGGATTTGGAATGAAGGTCAATTCTTCCACAATACCCGCAGACTCCGCTCCAATGACAGCTATCATCTGTTCCAAGGTGATATCCGGGCGTTCTTCACGAATGTCATGGCATAAGCCAGCTTTCCAACATTTGTAACAGCCAATCTCCCAATCAGCCAGTTGAGACAGAACAGCCATAGGATGGACGGCATACGGCAATCCTGACCCCTTGCGTATCTGCCCTTTATGAGCACCGATCATGAATTCAATTACTGGCTGAATGTCTTCCTTTGGGTCCATTGCGGCTTCCCTGCTTTGTTTTTGGTGTGATTTGAACAAGGTTTTGGATACTCTGTGCGACTTCTATCTTTGGAGCAAGCATATCAAATCGAGTCGGATAGATCAGCTTGATGCCGATCCTTGATGCTGTTTCCAAAGCTCGCTCAGACTCCTCTTTGAAAAGCTTGAGATTCTTTTCGCACAAAACCAACTCTCCTAGTTGGACTACTCCAGTTTGGTCGTGAGTCGGTAAAAGCGTAATTGAATCCACTCCTACGTCGGCAGCAATTTCGACCATCTGTGACATCTCATGCACGTTCAGCATGTTGATGTTATTGTAGATCGAGACTTTATGATGCTCCCCACGAATTCTAATCCATCTTCTTAAATTTTCAAGCACCAAGTCAAAACTATCCAGCCTTCGAATTTTTCTGTGAGTAACAGCAGTCGCCGCATCAATAGACCAAGAGATATCCGAACGATCCGCCAGAGAGAAAAATTTAGTCGCCACTTTTTCATTTAAGCAAATGCCATTAGTATTAGCCCTGAATTCACACTGATGTTTATATTTCTGGAAGTCAAGTTTTTCCATAATCTTGAATGCAGCGTCTTTCCAAAACGGTTCAGCAATTCCCAACACACACAAATGCTTTAAGTGCGGCATCAATGGATAAACTTTTCGACACAAAAAATCGGTGATGTCTGGTTGATCTGGGATGTGAAAATTGCGACGACACATAATGCACGCTGGATTGTCCGCATCTGGAGTTTCTCCTCCTACATTGCAATGTTTGTCTGGCAAACAGATCTCAATATACAAAGGATAATTCAGATCTTTATGAACCGGCACATCATGCAAGTATTTTTCAGATATCAGAAACGGACAACTATTCCATGACTTACATACAGAATGTAAATTGCCTTGTTCTGTGTCCTTCCTTATTTGATTTGCAAGAGGACTGTTCCAGATATCTAAAATTTCAACATCCTCAGAAAGCCTGCCAAGTTGCGTAACCTGATGACAACACATTGAGACATCGCCCCAACTGTTCAAAATCAATTTTGTGAATGGCAATCCACAAAAAACATTCTTTGTCTCAAGTTCTAGCACCATGACCCCAAATCCAGAGTTAGATTTCTAAAGAACTCTACTTTAACTCCAAGTTTCAACGCTGTTTCTACGATCTCATCTTGAGCCTTGGCAAAGATATGAACATTATCTTCATTGACTATAAGATTAGGAAGATTGCACGTAGGATTAAAGGTGAGATTATCGACACCAACTTCAGCAGCCAGTTCAACCATTCCTTTAACTTCGCCCACGTTTAACAGATTTATGTTGTTGTGGATTTGAAAAAACTGTGCCGGTGTGCGACGACGTGCAAACTCTTTCATGTTAGACACTATTCTGTCATAAGCATTCCAAATCCTAATCTTCTTATATGTCTCTGGAGTGGATGCGTCAATCGAAAAAGTAGTACATGACCACGGATAGCCAAGCCATTTATCCAACCTTTGATCGCACAATATTGTGCCGTTGGTAAATGTTGTGATTCTAGTCAGATGTGTATTCACACCCACTTTCTCTACTACATCAAATATCTTGTTTTTCCAAAAAGCCTCAGCCACGCCTTGAACATGTAAGAACTTAAATTTGTCAGCATAGGGTCGAAGTCTTTCAGCAATTTCATCAACTCGATCTTCTTGTCGATGATAAAGCAATGCTCTTTCGCACATAATACAAGCAGAACCGGGTTTGGGATCTTCGCCGCCAATATTGCAATGCTGCATAGGCAGATCAAGTTCAATATCAATTGGGATCTTAGCCAATCTGACTCTATGTGATTTATCTTTCAGCTTAGTGCTGATGTGATAAAAAGGACAAGATTCGACCGCACAGGTGGTGTGCAGTCTATTGGCAATAGTCTCGGCACGAATATCGGCGGCTAGATCGCCATTCCAGATCTCTTCCAGCGATTGATTCAATATGTTTCCCAAGCATTTTCTAGTAGAGAAACAACAAAACGTACAATCCCCAGCAGAATCAATCTTCAGTCTTTCAAAAGGATAATTACAGAAAGCAATGGTGGCATTTTCGATTAGCATATCTTATATAGATCACTTTCATTATCTAAAGAGTGATCTGTACCAGACGTTCTGTCATGCCGAGATCCAGCGGCCTAATAAAATTGAAAGGAACGCCTAATTTATTGCATTCATCAATAATGTCCAGTTGAGCCTTGCGGAACAATCCACAAGTATCCTCACTCACTAAAATCTTATGATTGAACCCATCAGTTGGGTTAAACTCAACATATTCTACATTGGCCTTGTGGGCAATGTGAACCATGCCCAACACTTCATGTAGATTCATTGTGTTGATGTTGTTATGAATTCTCAGGAACTGTCGCACCCTCACACGTTCTTCCGAAAAAGCATAAAGATTCTCCAACACTTTATCAAAGCAATTAAAAATTCGAATAGCTTTGAATGTCTCTGGAGTGGCTGCGTCAATTGAAAAATTTGTAATGGAGTGCGGAACTCTACTCAAATACTCTTGACGCACACTGTGCTTCAGCAATGTTCCATTTGTTGTGACAGAGATCGTAATCTGATTCGAATACTTATCAAAATCCAAAGCATCCAAAATGTCAAACAACAGATAGCCAAACTGACGGCTCTCATAGAATGGTTCAGCGATCCCTTGAATGTGTATCTGCTTCAAATTTGGCACAATATACTTAATCTTGTCCAGAACTTGAAACAAACAATCTTTCTCCGGCCTAAAGAATGGAGAAGATCGCTCACACATAATGCAAGCTGGAGATTTCTCTGGATTTGGATGCAAACCACCAACATTACAATGCGTGTTGGGCAGGTCGATCTCTAAGAAATTGGGATGTTCATTGTAGGTGATTTGTTGCTTCGGATATGGCAACTTCGCACCACGAAATGGACAGCCCGGAGTTTGGCACTTGATGTGCAATTTTCCAGCAAGAGTGTCCCTGCGAATGGCCTCGGCCACATCGCCAAACCAAATCTCATCGAATGAGTTATTAAGGACATTGCCGATATAGGCTTCGGACTCAGCTTTTAGTGGATCTGGCCGCATGAAGCAGCACATTGACACTTGGCCTTCGGATGTAATCCGGGCACGATTAAAAGGATACTCACAAAATGCTTCTGCTAACATACTCTATGAGAGTACGTCACATTGAAGTTTTTGGACCCCAATCGTAGTAATCAACATTTGTTCTTGGTTTTGGCTCGAATGGATTGCGTTGTTCTTTGATGGCATTCCACTCATCATCGTCTGGTTGACGCCAACAAATCGTTACATATTCTGGCTCTGGAGGCTCTGTATATTCCCAGTTTCCACCAGAGACCCACTTAACTTTGCCTTCCCAAACCCAAATTCCACTATCTGGAGCTTCTTTGTCAACGAGATACGATGCAACCTCAACCGCACCTTGCTCTCCGATCTCCCATCTCAAATATCCGTCATTGCACCAGACAACAATGGCATCTGTTGAACCATTGGCACCGAAAGCAACTAGAGCCAATTCCTTTTCTGGATTCTTAGGCTTACCCCAAGCAGCTTCAGGAGAGAGTGAAGCTTGAAGTTCATCAGCGTCCCTGTCCATAACTGATAGAGTTGGCATTGCCGGGGTTCCTATATGTGCAAGTGCTAGAAACCAAAAATTTCGCTATCGAGTTCCAGTATACCAAATTCTGGCAAACAAACATAACGGGTATATTCGTTCATGTCTCTGACATCGGACATATCACTGGCCAGCGACATTCCAGAACGTCCATCTATCCATCCATCAAAGGCTCTGTGATAATGTCCGAAGACATGCAGTCGTGGTAAATGATGACACAACATCGCCTGAAGCATCTCGTCAGTTTTTGTCCGAATAACCGATTGCTCGAAGCCCCAATTGCGAGCCACCGATGGATCGGCTATCCACTGAATGACATTGGTAGGACAAGCGTGTGAGACAAGAATCTTTGGTTTGACTTGTGCATAAAGTTCAATGGCCTCTTCACACTTTTGGCGGCTCAACTCTTCGTCTGCCCACCAGTCGATTCCAATCGTTCTTCGCTTTTGATCAATAGACCATGCTCCACGTACAAAAAAGATGTCTCCAAAATTTGGAATGGACCAAACTCCGAAATCACCAAGACTGTGCGGAGAAGTTGAGATCACATCATAATTGTCGTGGTTGCCGCCAATGAACTTGTGTCGTTCTGGATCAACACCAGCCTCAGTCATCCAATCAAAACCACGAATGTCCAAATCTCCAACCTGCAACGAATACTCAGCACCATCAATCAATGACAGGTACTTTCCTCGTTTGCTGTGGATGTCACCAATCAATCTCAGTTTCATTTTTTAGCCTGCCGTGCCGTGTCTATGTCTGATTGTAGGTTAAGTGCCTTGCAAAAACAACGCTTACAAAGCACTGTTTTCTTGACATCTTCTAATTTGCCTTCATCTGGAAAGTTGTTGCCAATCAATCCGCCAAGCGAAGATGGATCGGCAACATAAACATTTCCATGAATCACAAATCCATCATGAGGCTCCCGAATTATGCCGTCACAATTATCGCACAGATATTGCTCGACAGTTCTAAGACGAGGCTTGCGAGATTCTCTCAACTTTTCTTTAATGGGTTTGAGTGCCGCATCTTTACTCTCAGAAAGCACCGCAGCAACAGCAGAATCATCTCTAGCAGCCGCCATCGCTGCTATAGTCTGATCCACTTGATCAATGAGAGCAGAGTCATTTACGCTTGACGGTTCTCGTCCGGGGTTTCCGAACTCTCTTCTCTGCTGGGCTTGTGGTTGTGTCATCATCCTTGATGTCCTTATTCTTTCCCACTGCAACGCCGATCTCTTTCGGCTCAATTTTCGTAGCCTCATGCCTGACTATTTCTGCATTGTGTTCCGCTCTGTCGAGCACAAAAGTTGTTATGTTCTCTGATTCAAATTGCTCCAAGCATTCATGTTTCGCAAATGCTAGATTTTCTGTCTCAAAAAAACTGCCAAAGTGTCTGGTCCCCGGTACTGAGTCAGGTAATTCTTTCATGACATTGTATCGTGGTCCATCATCTGACCAATGATGATCTTTGTATGAGCGAGGTGGCTGTTCTTCTTCCCCTTCAATGATCAGATCTTCTTCGTTCTCTTCAATCTCTGGCGGCGAATCAACCTTCTTGCGTCTTCCCATCACGTCTCCAAATTCCACTAGAGATGCGTGTCCCAGTAAATGGACTCTGGATTAGATAGGCAATGGCTTTATCCCCATCTTCGATGTCAATCTCTTCTCTGCAAAACAATCCAGAGTCCACGCCCTCGTAGTAATCAGTGTCTTGCAGGCATTCATCAGAAACCTCAAAGAGTTCTCCGTAAACTCCTCCGGGTTCATCCTCTTGAATGACCATTCCGGGAAACCGGCCTTGATCGTAGAGGTGATATCGGGGATGAGTCTTGCATTCACGAATAAATTCTGCGTCATGCTTAGACAGCAGTTTGTGAGCAAACTCTCCACGCCGTAGCGTTCCATAACAAAACAGTTTGGACATCCTTGTCTCCTTGTGTGCTATCTTATCACCAATTCTCGTTAATGTCCATCGCAAGAATCCTTGACATCAACTTAAATAACGTGCGTCTTGGTGCCCCATTGGTGTTTGAGCAAGACTCAATGAAATCAGTTCCATCATACGTTGTGTAAAGGCACACCAAATCGTCGCAGACCTCAAGAAAGACTTGGATTCCGAGATTCTCTGACGCATCTACAATGTTTTCTGGGACTTCAGGCAGGTAAACAATACGAGTTTTGCCATGAGAATTTCTCTGAGTCACGGCAAACGGTTTGGTTGCAATTTTTGTATTCATGAAAAACAACACCACGACGGCAGATGATACTGCCGTCGTGGTTCTGAAATTATGCAGCCTCGTGCAAAGCCTGAAACAGTTTCTTCGACCCAAGCACAACATCCTTGTCTACGACGATTTCCTTCGCATCTTTCGGCATCGAAAAATGAATGTCAGTCATGAATTCTTCGACGACTGATCGCAGACCACGAGCACCAGTAGGACGACTCTTGGCGATCATAGCAATTTGTCTGATGGCTTCATCTGTGAAGATCAACTTCACTCCCATGTATGCCATCTTCTTTTGTTCTTGCCGAAGAAGAGCGTTTTTGGGTTCCGTTAAAATTCGGATCATATCTTCGAGTGAAAGCTCTGCCAATGTCGCAACGACCGGCAATCGACCAACGAATTCCGGGATCAAACCATACTCAATCAGATCTTCTGGACCGCAAGACTTCAGCAGTTCATTGCGTTCCTTGGCCTCATCAATCGGATCAGCAGAAGCTCCGAATCCAAGCTTACGTTTGTTCTTACGCTTGCCAATGATCTCATCAAGACCAGTAAACGCTCCACCGCAGATGAACAAGATGTTTGTTGTGTCCAACTGAATGTATTGTTGTTCTGGGTGCTTACGACCACCTTGTGGCGGAACATTGGCAATCGTACCTTCCAACAACTTGAGCAGTGATTGCTGGACTCCTTCGCCGCTCACATCACGAGTGATACTGACGTTGCCACCAGTTTTGCCGATCTTGTCAATCTCGTCGATGTAGATGATGCCACGCTGAGCAGCTTCAACATCGAAGTCAGCAGCATGAAGCAATTTGAGCAACAGGTTCTCGACATCTTCACCGACGTATCCAGCTTCGGTGAGCGTTGTAGCGTCTCCAATGGCGATTGGAACGTGAAGTTTTTGTGCCAAACTTTTGGCCAGCAAGGTTTTTCCGCTGCCAGTTGGTCCAATCAGCAAGACGTTCGATTTTTCGATCTCCACTCCCTCAAGAGAGTTTTCCTTGATCAGAGGCAAGCCGCTGGCCATGTCTCCCATCTCGTTGTCGAGAAGTCTGCGATAGTGGTTGCACACTTGAACAGACAATTTCTTCTTCGGCTCTTCCTGACCGATGACATATTCCCCTAGATGATCGTACATCTGTTGGGGAGTAGGCAGATTGGCGAATTGCTGGACGAGCCGAGGACGACGAAATCTGGACTCTTCTTTGTCGATTGCAACCCGACACTCCTCCACGCAACTTTTGCAAACGTAAACAATGTGGTCCAAGCCATGACCAGCCCCCTCTACAAAAGGGCCACTTTGATCTTTGTCCTTTCCACAAAACGCACAAATTGGCTGTGTTTTCCTTGGGTTTGTGTTCCTTGCCATTATCTCCGCCTCTCTTGGTTGGTTTTCACTATAGATGTCTCCGCAAGGTATTTTAGGGCACCTAGCGAGAATTGTAAAGGTTAGACCTCTTGATTGTTCCGATCTACGGAAGACAACCGCATTTGGATTTCCTCCAACATTTTGGATGATTTTTCGATTTCGCAATCGGATGTGCTGATAGATTTGACGCCGGTCAAACGCTCGTGAGATTCCCTGATCATGATTTGATTTTGAGCGAATTCGACCTCTTTGCCAGCCACAAAATAAATGAACATGGCCACTATTAAAATATTCAAACCGCCGACTCCAGTCAAAAGTGTAAAGACAGCGGCAGCAATACAAATCCCTTGACTGACTGACCCGGCAAAAATTGTCGCTTTCGCATGGTCTTTCAATAGCAATGCCAGCAATGCACGAAAAACCCTGCCGCCATCCATTGGAAACACCGGCAACAAGTTGAAACACAATATAACCAAATTCAAGTCGCAAATTTGCTTTATCGAATCATGTGGATAAGCATAGTTGCACAACCACAACAAGGGAATCAAAGCCACATTAACTGCCGGTCCAGCCAGTGCCACAACAATTTCCTGTTTGGAACTGGTTGGCATTTTCATCAGTGCCACTCCACCAAATGGATACAATGTTACATTTTGTGCTTCTATTCCATAATATCTCCCAGCCAAACAATGTCCGAATTCATGTAACAGAACAATTAAGAACAGCACTCCAAAAAGCAAGCCAAACATTGGATTGGAATATGCAACAATGAACATAAACAGCAGCCAACTCCAGTGAAGATTGACTGGCACTCCAAACCAATTTCCCAAGCTAAGAGACATTACAATCCTTTCTGCTTAACACTCGATGATTGGCCAAATAATCAGACCATCTTTTGGAAACGTATTCGTGATTGTGGTTGAAAGTGGAAAGTACGTCAATCTCGCCTTCTTTCCTAACAGCTTGAATTGTCTTGTTCTGGTAATGATACACCAAAGGCACATGTAAGGCATAGAGCTTTTTCCCGGCCTCTAAAAGACGCATCGAAAAATCTGCGTCCTCACAATAAGCAAAATCCAAATTTTTGTCATCAAAGAGTCCGAATTGATTATACGTTTCTCTCGAAATTGCAAAACACCAACCCGGTACATAGTCGATCTCGTAGCCGTTGTCTCCACCAAATCCACGTCCATCGGCTCCTAAATGACCACCCCAGTACCCGACTTGAGCAACGTCTGAATTGTGTTGTAACCAACCAACCATCGCTGTGTCCCAGTGCTTGAACACTTTTGTATCTGAATTCAAAAGAATTATGTACTCGCCATGTCCTTCGGCAGCCAGCTTGTTATTTGGTTTGATGAATCCTTCATTCTTCTCTGATCTCCACACTTCAATATCCCAATTGCCACTGGTATCAGATACATGTTCTTTTTGAAGTTCTTCTAAGTAATCAGTTGTCTCTTTGCCAGATCCATTATCCCAAATGTATAGAGTGTAATCTTTGGTGTGTTCTCTGACAGACTCAATACATGTCTTCAAATATGCCAACTGATCATGCACAACGATTATTATGTCCTTCCACGCTGGAGTAGAAATAGACGCCAAAGACAACTCTGTCTCAGAAGACTCCCGAATGACATCTACTTGTTGATGTCTAAATTCTGTGTGATCTTGATTCGATTTCCAAAAATTGCTGCAACACTCTTCGCTGCATACATGTTTGTGAGATCTCCCATCGACCCAGCGTGTAAATGATCCACAAACCAAACACGGTCCCAATCTGACATCCTTGGTGATGTAAGAATACTCAAATTCGAACTTGTCTGTGACTGTTGCTGTTGGATATTTTTCTTGAAATTTCATTGTGTCTTTCTTGGGACGACCAGCCAGCTTTTTTGTCCCATAGTTAAATAAATCGCTTGCTCTTTTAACAAGAGGCACATTTCTGACAAGAAGGCCACAAACCCAATGATTTTGTCTTCTCCATCAAAAGAAACCTCATACCGAGCATTTCTATCACAGAAGATTTGGCTTTTGCTGTGCTGTCGCCAAAACCCCTGAGTATCGCTGATCTCAAGTGTATAAGCATCATAGTTTTCCATCAGGAAATCTTCGAATAGCTGACGTGGAGTCTTGCCGTTCTTGCCATGCTCCTCAGAATCCAATTTTTGGATTGGCACATAAAAAACCGCCATGTGTCCAAGATAAATCAGATTATCAGCTTCCATTTGGATCAATCCTATAAACTGAGGCTCCAGATACACAAGTTCCAGCAACATCAAAATCCAACAAAGGAGTCGTGCAAACCTCTACAGGGGCTGCAACTTGTGCGATTCTCAACATTGTCTCTATGTAAGGTTTTGAGTGCAATAGTTGTTCTTGTGTCGCCGTCAGCTTCTTGTGAAAGATCATCTCATGATGCTTTCTCTCATACACATTCCCGCCATGATACACGTAGCAATATTCATGTCCGACATCAACCCCTGAAACAACTCCGATCTTCATTATCTTTTGAAGTACATTCAGATCTTCTTCTTTGTCACTTTGATTGCCACGCTCTGGGTACAAACAATTTTTGCATTCATGAAAACAAGACTTCCAAAACATCAACGATCCACAAAGATATCTTTTGTAAGGATTTGAATTCAGTACATTAAGATAATCTTCTGTCCCACCTGAATGATCTATCATATACATTCTGCCAGTGTCACAGAAATACTTCAGATATTTTGTGTACAAACACGCAATCACAGATCCTCTTAGGTGCTTAAACTGAGTCATGATGCGATTTGGATGATAAAAATCATCATCATCCCATTGGCAGACAACTTGTCCATGTGCCGCCTCTACAGACAAATTTCTCATCTCTCCAAGAGTAAGTCTCAGCGGAGCTTCTATAAAGTGAATGTTATCGTGCTTAGCAGCCATGCTACGAATATTAAAGTTTTGCTCCGAGGTTCCTTGAGACACAATAATCATTTCACGATTGTAATATGTCTGTGCCAAGAAACATCGGATCGCCGCTCCAATTAAATCCATACGACCAGCAGTTACGGTTACACAACTGACAAGAGGTAGTCCATCTATCGCAATCCCGGAATCAGTTAGCATTGTCATCCTCAAATATAAAAGCCAAACCTTCTCTGCCCATCACTCTGACAGTTGGAGAAAATTTCATGAACCTTAATGTCTCGCATATTTTTTCACGATTGCGATTCATGAATGAAATGTCATGACTTCTGTATATCGAAATCTTTCTGTGATGCTCAATGTCCCAAACATTTCTTCCATGATAACTATAGATCTGCATGTTGCCTTTGCCTTTCAACAAGATAACTTGTCCATTGGCCACCAGCGTATCTGATAGAATGCTGTCCTCTCCTGCCCTAGCATGTTGCCCAGCGGATGGATAACGAGCTACAAAACCTTCTTTGTAAGCCATCAGAGTGCCCGGAATGAGTCCGTAGCGAATGTTGAAATTGCTGCCATTTTCGTACCAATCTTCCCAAAACAATTCTTGCGTTGGGAAAAAATAATGAAGTTGGTCGCCCAAATAGCAAGCTCTTTTGCTTGATTTTGACAAATAGGCAAATTGAATAAACAGCCTGTCTGGAGCGTTAAAATCATCATCGTCCCACTGAACGAAAATGTCTCCTTCACAGACGGCCATTGAAATGTTACGCAATGCTCCGAGCGTATATTTGCCAGTCAGAAAAACAAGACGGATGTTTTCGTGCCCAACCGTTATTGATGCAATTTGATCTTTGTATTCCAAGCCAGCGTCAGTAACGATCACAAGTTCTTTGTTTTTGTATGTCTGACTGACATAACAACGAAAGCTCTCACGAAAATAGTCCAGCCGACCATCCGCTGTGACCATCAAACAACTGATTTTCGGTAGAGAACATGGAATTCCAATCATTCCATAAAATAGTGGCCATCAAACAAAAAAGCCACGGTCAACTTTTGACCGTGGCTCTTGAGGACGCCTGATTCTTCAGCGGCAATGGCTAGGCCACTTTACGACCACGCTTGCCGACAACGAGTTCCGCACCTTCGATGACGTAATAACGACCACCATCGGCACGAGCAATCACCTTGTCCTTCGTTCGCAAGGCTCCCAGATGTCCAGAAAGCTGGGTCGAGATGTCATCCGAGGAACTCTTCCACTTGCCTTCGGCCTCGATGATCTCCTTGATTTCGCTGATCTGGAGACCAATGGCATCTGCCGGAAGATCTGGCAGCAATTTGGCCCACTCTTTCGGATTGCGATCCAACACATCGAAGATGGTCGCCTTGAGACCAACTGGATTGCTGTAATTTCGTTCCGACACCGGCTTTTCCTTCGTCGCTTTCTTGGCGACATTGGCGTGCTTCGGGGCCGGAGCCGTGGCTGCTGCCGTAGCAGCACGATTCCGCAACGGAGGGGCGTCATCAGATGCGTTCAAAGAGGCTGCGTTAGCGATCTTCTGAAAAATCGCCGACATGTTCTCATTGAACTGGGTTTCGAGATCGGCAGCTTCCTGCTCCAATTCCCGAATCTTGGCAAGTGCGTCCGTGCGGCTCATCGTAGCCGTACTCATGGGGTTCTCTCCAAAAACTGCAACCATTTATTGTTCTGGCTTTTAAGTCTGGTTGCACAACTCAAAGCACTTACGGTGTCCACATCTGCAAGTCTATCATGTGAAAATCAGAAGACAAGCCCTATTCTCATAATTTTTGATGTTTGATCATCTACCTACTCTTATATCCCAGCACAAACAGAAGGGAGGCAACATGTTAGTGCTTTCAAGAAAAAGAGATGAAAAGATCATTTTGAGAACAGAACAAGGAGAAGAAATCGAATTGACTGTGGTCAGAATCGACAATAATAAGGTCCGATTGGGCATCAATGCTGGCGACAGCGTTACGATTCTTCGTTCGGAACTTGTTAGCCAAATTGCAAAAGTTGCATCAGCTTAACGCAATAATTCACTCAGGGAGCCGGTGCCACTGTGGATTCTACGGATGGCATCGGCGACCAAGTGACTGGTTTGCACCAAATGAACCTTCTTTCGATTGCTCTCGTTGAGCCTGAATGGCTGAACAGTGTCGGCTACAATGATGTTCGTGTCGAACCCATCCAACGTATCATTGGCCTCACCGCAAAACAAGCCGTGTGTAGCACACAGAGCAAAAATGCGACCTTTTTCCCTGACAACTGTGTTGCACGCCTTTTTCATCGTTCCAGCCGTTGAAATCATGTCGTCATAGGCAATTACGTCGGCATCGTTGACATCGCCCACTATTCTACCGCCAACAACCTCGCCTTTTACTCGCCGTTTATCAAAACAGACGATTTCTATGTCGTCAATCGTAGATCCCAGCTTTTTGAAGCACCTCAGTAACGAGTTTCTGAACCGTTCACAACGTCCCAAACCACCGCTGTCTGGAGACAGAACCTTGATGTTTGTCCTTCCAGCCGAATGCAATTTTTGGGCACAGTGCTCCGCAAACAGATTTTTTGCCTCCAAATTGTCGATTGGAACGGTAAACGCATTCTGTTCCGCCGCCAAATTGTGAACGTCAATGAACAGTGCTCGATCAATTCCACACGCTTCCAGCATTCGAGCGATGTATTTGGTGGTGATCGGTGCCCTTGATTCAGTCTTTCGATCCTGTCTGGCCCACGCCAGATGAGGAATGACAGCAGTCACCTCATGTGCAGAGGCGTCTTTTAGACTGCCGCACATGATACAGAGCTTCATGAATTTTTCACAAACCGATTCGTCAGCATCACTGTACAGCGACTGAATGACAAATACATTGTGGCCACGAACATTGCCCGGCAGACCATCTGCCGATTTTGCATACGGTTCTCCATCCGAGAAGGTCTTTTCTTCGTGAGGAGTTATGCTGATTCCAAGATGTTCAGCAACTTCATTTGCGTATGCCTTGGACCCATCCAATCCAAAAATCTTGAATGGTCTTGGAGCACGTCCGATTTTGAGCAGGGCGTCAGCGACAGCCCGACTGATCATTGCTTCGGCTTCTTCTGGAGTCACAAATCTTGTTCCCATCGTTGCGAAATCCTTTTCTGGAAGTTGAACGCTGACCACATTATACGGCACGAAGACGGTGTTTGTAAATCAAATTGCAATGCCAAAACGATACAAATAAATCTCTTTACCGGTCCTCTTGAAATTTTTGAGCAAGTAAAACATTCTTCAACAAACAAGCAACTGTACAGGGACCACAACCACAAGGAACTGGAGAATAAGCGGCAACCTTATCGTAAACGTCATGATGTACATCTCCGACAATTTTCTTGCCAATTCTGTTGATGCCCACATCAACAACCACGGCTCCATTTGGAACCATATCTGCTGTCAAAAATCCGGGCTTGCCCACTGCCACGACAATGATTTCTGATGACAAACACACTTGTTTCAGACGTTCTGGCGGCGTTTGATCGTGACAAGTAACAACAGTTGCGTTCGCCTCTCCGTGATCCTGCACCAACAACGCAGATAACGGCTTACCAACAATATCAGATCTGTTGATAATTGCAACCTGTTTACCAGCAATCCGAATCCCACTTCTGGTCAACAATTCTTGAATTCCTTGTGGAGTACAAGGAACAAATCGTGGACGACCCTGAAGAAGCAATCCAACATTTGTAGGGGAGAAAACATCAACGTCTTTGAGTGGATTGATCGCATCAAATACACGAGGTGTCTCCAATGGCTTGGGAAGTGGAAGCTGGATGAGAATACCGTGTACAGAATGATCTTCATTGAGCCAGTTGATTGTAGAAATCAAATGACCCATTGGATCAAACCAATTTTCTATTCCACCATCAAAAGGTTTGATCAAAAAACTGTTAATACCAACCTCAGCACAAGCCTCTTGCTTTTTACGCACATAAACTTCGCTGGCTGGATCATTAGAACACAACACAACTGCCAGACAAGGGGCTGTCCGTTTACGCTCAGAAATCTCTGCTTTGATTTCCGAACGTATATCTGCGGCAATGCGATTGCCGTCCAAAATTTGTGCCATTCAAATCTGTTCCTTAAATTATGTCTT
>Ga0315284_10001316_pt1 | contig 35310 bp, 29 predicted proteins | sample YL17G09_16_MG_FD_203696 | JGI IMG/M metagenome (GOLD analysis project Ga0315284, IMG submission 203696) | Sediment microbial communities from Yellowstone Lake, YNP, Wyoming, USA - YL17G09_16 | ecosystem: Environmental > Aquatic > Freshwater > Lake > Sediment | place: USA: Wyoming | collected... | reverse complement strand
TCCCCAAAACCCGGATGTCGGTGGTTCTGTCGTCTTCTTCGGCTTCCCGTTCTACTACATGAAGGAGGCCGAGGCCCGGCCGGTCGCGGTCAAGGTCCTGACGGATTTGGGCGAACCGTATGGGATTGAGGAAAGCCCGAAGCCCGAAACCAGAATGACGAATGTGCTGCCGACGGTCGTGCGGAATGTCCTGTTCATGCCGGCTTCTCGTTTCACTCTTCACTCTTCACTCTTCTCTCTTTCCGGCCGGAAAGTCATGAATCTCAAGCCCGGCGCAAACGACCTCCGCCGCCTGCCCGCCGGCATCTACTTCGTACGGATGACCCAGGCGCAAACTCAAGCCGTTCACAAGGTGGTTGTCACGCGATAGCGTCTGGCGGTCCGGCCGCGACGGACTAGCGCAGCAGCAGAACCGGTATCGCCCGTGCAGCCCGGCTTCTGACGTAGTACACGCCCGCAGGCAGACGTCTGCCGGCATCATCGGTGCCGTCCCAGGAAAGAGACGAGGGGCGCGGGACGAGGGACGTGGGAAAGGGAAGGGAGCGGACGAAACGACCTTGCGCATCGATGATGCACACAGGAGAGGAGGAAAGGGAACGACGGAGAGAGCGGCCGAGTGAGATGTGAACGGAGCCGCGGAAGGGGTTCGGACTCACCGCGAGTTCGCCTCTCGCCACTCGCCTCTCGTCGCCCGCCTCAACTCCCGAACTGAGCAGCCGGTCAATCACGCGAATCACTTCCTGCGGGTCGAACTGGTCCGCCCAGTACTGGACGATGCCCTGCTGGTCGATTACGTAGTCCTGCGGGTACGGCGCCCGCGGATTCGGCACGCGATACGTCGTGTACACGCCGGAACTGTCTACCAGGCCGACGTATCTCATCCCGAACACGTCCCGGAATTCGCTCATCTGGCTGATGTTCTCGCCGATGGCGAAGACTCGCACGCGTGCGGTGTCGTACCGCTCGAAGATTGACCCGTCAATGGCCGCAACCTGCGGCCCGCAAAGTGGTCACCACGACGCCCCGAAGTCGAGATAGACCACCTTCCCGCGCTCACCCGAGAGCGAGTGCCACAGCCCGTCGGTCCCGAACATGTTGAAATCGGGCGCGACCGAACCGTACTGCGGGAAACCGGTGTTGCTCTTGCAGACCTCGATCGTCCGCGCCGACTCGTCCGGGTCGTCGCAGTTAAACGTCATCTGGGTGTGGACTGCCCCTGAGCCGGTCGCCGTGACCGTTACGAATTGGGAATCTCCGGCCGGGACTGAGAAGACAACCGGGTTCACAGTGATTCCCGACGGCGCACTGACCGACGACACGCTCAGGGCCCCCGTGCCGGTATTGCGCACGACCACCAACGTATCACGCTGGCCGCTCACGCTGCCGAAGTCGAGGATCTCCGGCACGACGTCAATGTCCGCACCCGCGTCATCGCCGACCCGGTAACACGACATGCCCTGCCAGTCGGCGACCGCAATCAGGCTGTCGTCGCGGATATCCGCCCCATGTGCCCACAAATTGGTGTTATCCCAGCCGACCCGCGTGATGCCCGCCGGGTTCGACACGTCGAACAACTCCATCACCCGCCACGATCCGGCAACCACGAGATGTCCGGCAATCCCGATGCCCCAGACGCAGCCGTCCGTGCCGATGGTGTCGAGCAGGACCGGGTTGTACGGGTCGGTGACGTCTATCGTGGCGAGCCCCGCGACCCCGAGCGCGAGCACCGCTATGTTGCCGTCCAACACGATGTCATTGACAGTGCCGGGCAGCTCAAGCCGCGCGATTTCGCCCGAGGCTCCGACGACCACGAAACCCTCACGGCCATTGGCGACAAACAGGAACGAATCCTTCGCCTCGACGTTCCACGCCTGCGCCGGATTCAGTGAAAGCGCGCCGACCTTCTGCGGCGAAGCCGGGTTTGTGAAATCTATCGCGTAGATGCCGTTCTGATGCGCGGCACAGTAGAGAATCGAGCCGACCAAAGCCCCGCCCTCAAGCGCCTCGCGGTTCCCGGGCGGGTCGTATCGGCCCAAGCGGACCGGGTCGCCGGGGCCGGAGATATCGAAGAGCACTACTCCTTCGCGCCGGCAGAAGTCAAACAGCCACGTGTCGCCATATGCCCGGCAGCGCCACGAGTTCGGGCCGTTACTCAGCCATGTCCTTGTCGGACTGGCCGGGTTCAAGATGTCGTACGACTCAAGCCCCTGACCGAGCCCGTTTGCGATAAACGCCCGGTTCCCGACAATCTCAGCGTCCATCTGGTGATTCAGGTTCACCTCATTGTGGCCGAGGAACCTCAGCCCATCAACATCCGCGACCGCGACGCCGGCCAGTGCGAGCCCGCACAGCCACAGCCGCAGCCAGCGCACGCCACTCATACCCGACATTCTAGCCTCTGCTGTCCGGCCTGCAACAAGAGCAGGACTCGCGCAAGACTACCCGCAGACGACGCGAATGTGAAAGCCGCCAAGGACGCCGAGTCCGGCGTCCGTCACTGCCAACTGCAGTCTGGGATATGACCTTGGGCGCGAACGCGCCTCACTGGAAACTCGCGCAAGCTCGTGGGGATTATTCCGGCATCGGCCGATACCGGACACCGGGCAGACCTTTGAAATGCCCGTCCTGGGTCCAGAGCGTTGCCCCGAACGCCCGCGCCGTTGCCAGCATCACACTGTCCGCCATCGGCAGCTTGCAGTCAACGCTGATACGCGCCGCGCTAAGGGCGAGGCTGGCGTCGAGATCAACAACCGTTCCCTGCTGCATCACGGCCATCGCCTGGAGGGCGTCGCTTTCGGTCCGCTGTTGCAGAATCCGCTTAAACACCTCGTAGAGACTCAGCGTGGGAACAACCAGCTTCCGGGTCTCTTCCACGGCGTGGGCGAAGAAGGCAGCGTTGGAGCCGTCGGCAAAATACTCAAGCCATGCGCACGAATCCACGACGTTCATGGCCGGTCATCATCCCGGCTCACCGTCGAGTCGATGCCCTTCAGGAAGCCCCGCATCTTCCGGACCGGACGCACCGGAACCAGCTCAATCCGGTTCTCGTACACAATCGCCTGAACCTTCTGCCCCGGGCTCAGTCCGAGTTTCCGGCGGATCGTCTTCGGGATAACAACCTGGTACTTCGGAGATATCGTCACAGTTTCCACGGTTTCTCCATCGATAAGGCTTTCGTCATACGACCATTATATCGATCTGGAGTCCGTGGTCAACGATACTCGACAATCGGAAATGGAGTAGACCGCCAGAGACGCCAAGAGCTCCAAAGGTGAGGTCATTCCGACCGAAGCGGAGGAATCTCTCAGCTACTGCCGATTGCAGACCGGCAACTGAAGACTCGCGCCTTGGGCGCGTCGGTCTTGAACCTTACGCTCCGGACCCAGGACCAGCAGACTTGTCAACGGGCGGGGTCGGGGCCTGCTTCGGGCTCTCACGCTGCGCCGGTGTGGCGGGCGCGCTGCCGCCCCGCGCCGGCGCCTGGCGCTTCGGCGGCACGAGCTGGTCCGGTGGGGTCGGCCGGTCCGGCGACTTCTGGCGGCCATCCGTCACCGGCGCAACCGTCTTCTTCGGCGACTCCTTCGGCACAAGTACTGCCGACGGCGTCGGCACGGGCTGCCCGCCCGGCGGGAGCGGTTTCGCTTCTATCGGGGACGGGACTCGCGGCCGCGGCTTGTGCCCCGGCGGCTCCTGTTCGCGCGGCGACCATCTCGGATTGTGGGGACGCGGGGGCGGCGGCTCGGATACGTAGACGTAGGTCTCGTACTCCTGCTCGACGTAGACCGTCTCTGCCAGCGCCGGCTGCTCCAGATAGACCGTGTTCTGGTTGACCACCGACGCCTCATGGTATATGTCGCGCACGATGACAGTCGGCGCGCCCGCAACCTGCGCGGGCACGGAATCTACCACAACCAACTGTCTTGGCTGCAGGCCGAACATGCCGGGCCGGGCGCAACCGGCCACCAGCGCTGCCACAACTGCCGGGACGAGAAAGCGGTACATGAGACCTCCTGTAAGCATCATCGCCTATTTAGACCGCCAACCGCCCATTTCCCTGCGCCCGCTCTTCGCTCCGTCCGAGTTCTTGCTTCTGACTTCTAGCTTCTGACAGCTGTAAGAAGCTCATCCTGACCCGCTGACGCCGCGCCGCAAGACCCTTCACCGCTCACGGCTGACGGCCCACGGCCTAAGGTGCCGGGGCTGCGGCGTCGAAGACGTCGGTGCGGATAGTCGCGAGCACAGCGGGCGCACAGCGCCCGAGTTAGGAGTGAGCCGTTAGCAGTTAGCCCGCGCCCTATGGCGTGGGAGCAACCACGTCGAAGACTTCGGTCCGGATTCGGGCGAGGACAGCAGCGTCCAGGCCGCGCGCTGCCCATTTGTCGAGCAGGACCTTGGACACAAGGGCAAAGCTCTCGCCTGAGATACCCTGCTGGCGCGAGAGTTTGTAGAGCTGCCGCGCATAGCTGAGGTAGGGGACGTACATGATGGTATGCACTCCTGCCGCGTTGAGTGTCTGCCGCGTCTTCGTTTCCATCTCGCAGAGGCTTGCCACCGCCGCCTTGTGGTAATTCCGGGGACGTGGTAATTCCGGGGACGCAATAAACAATTCCTGACGGGGACCCGAGGTCAGCGGAAGGAGCGAGCGCAGGAGTTGGCTCCAGGCGTGGAACTTCCGGTGGCAATCACAGAGAAGCTGTTGGAGGAGTTCCGGGGCCAGGCCGAGGTTGGTCCATTTGCGCACGCAGAGTTCGAGCGCCGCGGCCAGCGGTTCAACCCGGGCTGCGCTCCGGCCATGCACGGAGAGCGGGAACTCGGTCCGGCGAATGAAGGCCAGGACGGGCACTAGTCGCCGCGGTCAGAAGCAGAGGACGCATGCGACAAAAGTACGAAGTCCGCACTGTCCGACAGGGGCCGCTGAGGCCAAGTACGAATGACGAAGGCGGGACGGGGAAAAGAACTGGGGAAATAGCGGGGAGCGGACTTGGGACATAACTTCTGTGTTATCTATAGGTTGATGCCTGGCGCAAGTCAGGTAGTCCGCATATAGGGGTCGCCCTGGGGGCAACGTCTTGGGACGCGGCGCGATACCAACCCGAACAGACAATGACCGGTTCCTGAAACCAGACAACGAGCGCAACGACGACGGGTTCGGCTTCTCGAACGGCTTCTGGAACAGGAAGAGGTTAAGGTTGAGGTAGAGGTTGAGGTTCAGGGCAAGGTTGAGGTCAAGGTTGAGGTTGAGATTCGGGCGAAGACGCGCGTGCCGACGCCGGTCGCGACACAGTCCAGGATACGTTCAGACGAACAGCGAGAGATACTTCGAGGAACGCAACCGATTCTTGGTTTTGGATTTTGGATTGAGGATTGGCGGACGGCGGAAGGCGAGTTACGAGTTGCGGGTTACGAGTCACCAGATAGGAGAGCCGGAAAGCCGGTCGGCCGGGGCTAGTAGTGCTGTTCGAGAAAGGGAAAGAAGGTGGAGTCGAGCGCGGTGTAACCGGCGTCGTTCGGGTGCGAGTCGTCCGGGCCTGTGGCATAGGCCGGTTTCAAGTTCCCGTTCGCGTCGGAGAGCACTGAGTACATATCGAAGACGGCGAGCGAATCCGGGTGCTGGCCCGCGAGCGCAACCAGCCGCTGGTTGTACTGCCGGTGGTTCCAGACGAGCCATTGGTCGGTGGCGTCGGCGAGCTGCGGCAGGGCGTTACCAACTATCATCTTGAAGCGTTCCTGCCGGGCCTTGGCATACACCGATTCCACGTAGCCGAAGTTGCGGTCCAGGTTCTCCTGCGCGGATGCTGAATCTCCGCCCGTGAAGTCCACGAAGCAGAGCTTGAAGAAGACGACCGGCAGTTGGATGAACACGACGGTGTCAAGAAAGGTGTACGCGCTGGCAACGATGTCCGGCGGCGGCTGAACCTCGTGGTATCTCAGGCTGAACCGCCCCTGCAAGAAGGGGCTCCCGCCCCAATGACTGAACCAGCCGCCCATCACCGACCGCCCCATCATGATGATGCTGACCCCGACCGCATCCGTGTCGCCGGTCGTGAAGGTCACTGGAGGATAATACTCGAGCCGATGCCCGCCGACGCTCATGGCAGTGGTGTCTACGGCGAACGTGTAGGATGTTTGCCGTGCCTGCATCTGAGTCGGCTGCCAGTACATGTGCTTGCCGCGCCAGAAGATGATTCCGGAGACCTGAGGGGTCAAGCTGAAGGCCGCGCGGCCAGAAGCAGTGTCCATTGCTTCGGAGAAGGTGACCCGGATGGTAGTGCCGATAGGCACGCCGGTCGCTCCGTTAGTTGGATAGATCGAGAGCACCGTCGGCGGAAAACCATCCCGCTTGCAGGCTGTAATTGCGCATAGACTCACCAGCAGGACAGAGGTTAAAACCGCTCCTGAGTTCCGAGCTTGAGGCTTGTGGCTTGAAGCTTGCAGCTTCGTCTACTCCACCGTGACGCTCTTGGCGAGGTTGCGCGGTTTGTCGACGTCGCAGCCGCGCAGGACCGCCGTGTGGTAGGCAAAGAGCTGGAGCGGAATCGCCACCAGCATCGGCATCAGGTACTCGGGCGCGTCCGGGACCGAGAAGACCGTGTCGGCCAGTTCTTCGAGCGCCTTGTCGCCTTCGCTGCCGACCGCGATTATCAGGCCTTTGCGCGCCTTGGCCTCGGCCAGGTTCGAGAGCATCTTCTCATGCACCGCGTCGCGCGGCGCGATGCCGATGACCGGCGTGTCCTCGGCAATCAAGGCAATCGGCCCGTGCTTCATTTCGCCGGCCGCCAGCCCGGTCGCGTGGACGTAGGAGATTTCCTTGAGTTTGAGCGCGCCCTCGAGCGCCGATGGATAGTTGATGCCGCGGCCGAGGAAGATGAAATCGTGCGCGTGGGAGAGCCGGGCCGCGGTCGCCTTGATTTTCGCATCAAGGGCCAGTGCCTCACGCATCTGGGCCGGCAGGTGGCGGCAATGACGGACGATGTCATCGAACTTGTCGTCCGGCATCGTCTTCCGCACCCGCGCGAAGTACAGTGCCAGCGAAAGCAGCGTGAATATCTGAGCGGTGTAAGCCTTGGTCGAGGCGACACCGATTTCCGGCCCGGCGTGGATGTAGACCGACGAGTGGGCCTCGCGGTCAATCGAGGAACGCCTGGTGTTCAGCACCGCCAGCGAATGGATGTCGCGCGCGGTCGCCTCGCGCAGGGCCGCGAGCGTGTCCGCGGTTTCGCCCGACTGGCTGATGGGCACCATCAGCGTGTTGGCGTCGTAGATGAACTCGGACGTGCGGAGTTCCGAGCTGATCTCGACCGAAACCGGAATCCGGCAGAACTTCTCTATGTAGTAGCGGCCAACCAGACCGGCATGGTACGAGGTGCCGCAGGCCTGAATCACGACCCGCTCGACTTTCTCGACCTCGTCCGGATAGAGCAGGAACTCCGGGTCGAGCAGCACGCTCCGGTCCCGGAACCGGCGTTCGATGTTTTCCTCGATGACCCGCGGCTGCTCGAAAATCTCCTTGCGCATGAAGTGCGGATACCGGCCCTTGGTCACCGGTTTGGTCTCGATGTCGGTAGCGGAAAACTGGCGTTCAATGCGCCGGCCGCCGGCGTCGGTCAGTTCCAGCACGTCGCGGGTGATGACCGCGACCTCGCCATCCTGCATCGGCAACATCCGCTTGGCGATGCCGACCAGGGCCTGCGCGTCGGACGCGACCACGAACTCGTGCTTGCCCTGGCCGATAATGAGCGGGCTGCCGACCTTCATCGCTACCATCCGGTCCGGCTCGTCGGCCGAGACGACCGCTATCGCGAATGACCCTTTGAGCTCGACCGCGGACTTCCGCACCGCCGCGGCCAGGTCCTTTTTGTGGTGCGACTCAATCAGGTGGACAATGGTCTCGGTGTCGGTGCCCGATACGAACTGGTGTCCTTCGGCAACCAGCCGCTCGCGCAGTTCGCGGTAGTTCTCGATGATGCCGTTGTGGACCAGCGCAATCCGGCGCCGGCAGTCGGTGAACGGGTGGGCATTCTCGTCCGTGACTTTGCCATGCGTGGCCCAGCGCGTGTGCCCGACCCCGAGGTTGCCCGTCACCGGGTCGCTCGCGAGAATCTCCTTCAGCTTCTGCAGCCGTCCCGCCGTCTTCCTTATGGTCAGGCCGCCGTCGACCGCGGCAATCCCGCACGAGTCGTAGCCCCGGTATTCGAGCCGCTCCAGCCCGACCAGGATGACGTTCGACAGGTCACGCGGTCCGATGTAGCCGACTATGCCGCACATATCAGGAGGGACCGGACAATTCAGAAGTCAGAGACCAGAAACCAGAAATCAGAACGTCCGGCACTTCTGCATTCTGGTATCTGCATTCTGAATTCTGAGTTGTCCGGTTCATTTCTTTTCTGGCTCTTTGCCGTTTGCCGCAAGCGCCTGCCGGGCTTTGTCGGCCACTTCCTTCGCCTGCGCCTCGGTCTTTCCTTCGGCGATGATGCGGACAATCGGTTCGGTATTCGAGGGCCGGATGTGCACCCAAGAATCTCCCAGGCTGAACTTCAGGCCGTCCTGCCGGTCAACCTGGGCGTCTTCGAAGGCCTTGACCAGCTTCTCGCTCCGCTCGGCAAACTGCTCGCGGGTCAGGCTCATGGTAGTCTTGACCATCTGGTACCGAGGCAGAGTTGCACCGATGGCTGAGAGTGGCTCGCGCCCCTGGCTCAAGAGCCCGATGACCGTCGCCGCGGCCACCAGCCCGTCGCGGGTGAAGTTCAGTTCGGGCAGAATCACTCCGCCGTTGCCTTCGCCGCCCAGAACCGCCTGCACCTTTTCCATCCGGTTTGCCACGTTCGCTTCGCCCACCGGGACCCGCTCGACCGTCACGCCCAGTTCGGCACAGACATCGTCAACCGCGCGGGTCGTTGAGAGGTTAACCACCACCGGCCCTTTGCGCCGTGGCAGCACGTACTTGCAGGCGAGGCAGATTGTCGCCTCCTCGCCCAGCGGGACACCGGTCTCGTCAACGCAACTGAACCGGTCTCCGTCCGGGTCGAATGCCATCCCGAGGTCGAGCTTCCGCTCGCGCACCAGGTTGCAGAGGTCGCCGAGGTTCTGCGCCTCGGGCTCGGGCTTGCGCGGGAACGTCGCGCCCTGCTTCATCGGTTCGATGCTGCAGTAGAGTCGGACCGGCTCGGCCCCCAGCGCCTCAACCAGTTGGCAGGCGGCGACCGAGGCCGCGCCGTTCACCGCGTCCACCCCGACCTTCAGCTTCCGCTCGATGAGCGCGGGCCTGACGCCGCGGAAGAGCTCGTTCGAAAGTATCGAGTTGATGTGGGCGTAGATGGCGTTCGGGTTCTTCTTGACCGGGCGCAAGGCGTCCCAGTCCGCGTACTTCGCGCCCTTGCCTTTGACCAGCCGGCGGAACGCGGCCACCTCATCCGGGGACAGGAACTGGCCCTCGCGGCTGACAAACTTCATGCCGTTCCACTGCTCCGGATTGTGGCTGGCGGTGAGCATGATGGCGCCGGCGACCGTGCCGCGCCGGGTGACGTAGACAACGGTCGGCGTCGGGCAGATGTCCAGGTCCATGACCTCGCACCCAACCGACATCAGACCGGCAGTAGCGGCCGCGTGCATCATCTCGCCAGAAGCCCGGCAGTCGCGGCCGATGGCCACGGTGCCGTGGCCGACGAACGTGCCGAACGCTGCCGCGTAGCGGGTTACGGTCTCCGGGAAAAGGCTCTCACCGACAATCCCCCGGAGGCCGGAAATCCCAAAGATAGGAGACTGCATTCCGGCGTGATTATACCGGCGCGCCGCCCGCGGTCAATCCGGCAAGCGCGACCCGAATCCCGATATAGAAAGCCACGAAGCTCACGAAACCGAATGAAACGAAGCCGATCCTTATCCGCACCCATCCGTTTCGTGTCGTTCGTGCTTTCGTGGCTTCCATGTCGGTTTCCGGGGCGCGAGAGGCAAGGGTCCCGGGGTCAAGGATTCAAGGAATCGAGTGTCGGAGTCCGACCGCCACTCTCTCCCTCCCTCCCTTTCTCCCTTGCTGGCTACTGCAGCAGTACCAACTCCACAGCCTCACGTTGTCCACCTGTGCGGCAGAAGTACACTCCGCCCGGCAGCACCCGGCCGTGTTCGTCACAGCCGTCCCAGGAAAGGGAAGCGGGGCGAGGGACGGGGGATGAGGGAACGGGCAGGACGCGAACGAGACGGCCTTGCGCGTCGAAGATGCGCAGTTCGGCAGGCTGTGCCCCCGGCTTCGCGGCAACGTGGAAGCGCACCGGTCGGCGTGCCGGGTTCGGCCTCGCTTCGAACCGCGCGCTGCCGCCGAGCAGCGAGGCGTCGCCGACACCGCTGGGCGGCGAGACCTCGACCGAGTCCTCGCGCTTGTCGTTGGCCGGGAAGATGTCGGTGCCCAGTCGCGTCGAACAGGTGACGGCGTAGAAGCCGAGCGGATAGCTCACGGTCCAGTCCGGGAAAACCACGGTGAGCTTCGCGCCCGCCGTATGGCCGGTGACATTGACGACGGTGTCGTAGCCCGGGCCGATAGCCATCCGCACGTCATAGCTCTCGCTGCGGTTCCCGTAGTTGTAGACGGTGCACGCCGGCGTGACAACCGTGCCCGACTCCACCGCTGCCGGCGGCGAGGCGATGCTCACTACGCCCACGTCGTGGCGGCTGGTCGTGTCGTTCCTCAGTTTCACCATCATGCTGTCGATGGCCGTGTTGCCGTACTCGTCACGGGCGACGACCTTCACCCAGTAGTCACCGTCGGCCGAGAGCGTCGTATTCCAGCCCGCAATCGAATCGGTGGGCTCGATTATCGAGTCGCCGTCGGTGTTCGTGAAGATGTAATAGTACTGCCGGGCCAGCGAGTCGTAGTTGCAGCGGGTGTTGCACGTACCGTCCTGCTTGTAGACGGTGCGCGACTGCGCGGGCGTGTAGCCGTCGATTGAATCCGACATCTGGACCGCCCGCGTCAGCGGCACGACGTAGTTGCCGAACGTATCGCGCACCGAGTAGTCGATGCGGTAAATCGACGTCTTCCAGAGCCGGTGGTTGATGCGGTCCTCCAGCCGGCAGATAAGGTCAACCGTGCCGTAAACGCTATCCTTGCCCTGGTAGGTGCTCGTGTTGTTGCGGCAGATGGCGAAGCGCTGCCCGGTGTAGGCGTCGAGGAAATTGGGCACGATCGAGTCGTCGTCGGGCGAGAGATCGAGCAACGGGTTGTGGTAGAACGCACCGTAGTCCGACCAGATGACACCGGAGTTGTGGTTCGCCGAGAAGTGATTGTGGTGGAACCCGGCCACTGTCCAGGTGGAGATGTACCCGAGGGTGTCGCCGACCGCGACCGTGTCGCCCTCCTGCACCTGGATGGTCGTGTCGTCGATATGGTAGTACATGTAGCCGGAGCAGAATGCCGCGCCCGCCGAATCGGCGACCGTCACGCCGTTGTACAGCGGGCTGCCGCTAAACCAGACCTTCTTCACATAGCCGGGCTTGATCGCCACGGCCGGCGATCGCGCAGGAACCATGATGTCCTGCCCGTTGTGGCAGTAGGGCGAACCGTAGTTCTGGTAGTTGCCCCAGGCGTTGCCGATGGGATGGACCGAATCCATCGGCAGGGACGGCCAGGGCAGCGCGAAGCCGGCCGTCACCAGGACTGCGAGGACCAGTAGTTGTCTCATCTCATCCTCCTAGTACCGATACTCACGCAACGCGTCGGCGGTCCGCACCCGGAACGTGCTGCCGGACTCAAACCGGACGTCCGGCACGGCGAAGTTCCACTTGGTGTATGTCAGTTCCTGCTGCCAGGCAGGAGCGCCGGCCGAATCGAGCAGGACGACGAACCCGCGCCGGTGCCAGTCGGTCTTGCCCCGGCCGCCGTCGACGTCCAGGCCGGCGACCGCAAGTTCGTTGCCGACGTCCAGCGATATGAACTGCAGCATCGCATCCTCGGGCCGGTACTGGAACTGCAGCGCGGCGTCCCGGACCCGGTACAGATGAAGCGCGCGCCGCTCGCAGTATCCGAAACGCTCACCGTCCGGCGAGAACGCCATCTGGCGTACGAAGGGCGACGCAATCGGGATGCCGGCTGTCCGCACGCCGTCATTCAAGAGTACGATTACCTCATCGGTTGCCAGGGCGACGCGCCGGCCGTCAGCCGAAACCGCGAACCGATTGCCGCGACCGGCATTGTAGAGTTCTTTCCCTTCAGAAGTGAAAACCCGCAGCCCCTGCCTGCCATCAAGCACGCAGTAGACGCTGCCGTCGGACGAGAACCCGTGCCGGTCCCAGAAACCGACATCGGCGGTTCCGCGCTCCCGGCCCTGCGCGTCGTAGAAGTGCAGCTTCGCCCGTCCCGACACCGGGCCGTCGAAGTCGGCGCCGACCACCAGCCCGTTGTCCGAGATATCGAGGACGGTGTGCTGACCGCTGCTCTTCGTGTACACCGTCTTCCCGGCCCGGTCCCGCAGTTCGAACCGGTCGATTGGGACAAACTCGGTGTTGCCGATAGCGTACTCCACCCTCGCGCCGTAGTTGCCGCCCGGCGAACGGAACTGCAAATCATCGCTGCCCACCGGCCGCTCGCTGACCAGTGTCGGCGCGAGCGCCAGTGCCAATGCGGGTATCAGCGACAGAACCAGCATTCTCATAGTCTTCTCCTTTAGTCGGGCTGTACTGCCCGATGAATTCGACCGCTTGCGCAAGTCCGGCCCGGCCCACAGCCGCCGCTTTCGTCTGCCTGTGCGTTGCACGCAGACAGGCCGGTTCACACTACTTAGCATAGGCGCCGACGGGCGGCCGTCAAACATCGACGCCCGGCTTCCGCTCGATGAACGCGGTCGCAGCGCCCGCATGAATGCGCTTGATGACTGGCACGACTTCACCCGCGAAAGGCCCGGCCCTGTGCTCCGTCATGTATCAGCTTGTTGCCGGAGCGGAGCGGAACTTCCGCTTCCAGCGCTTGAAACTCCACTTCGCAAGGAAATCCAGTGCTGCCTTGCGGCCGTTCTCGTACAGCTTCTCGGTTTCCTCCGGTTTGATGTCGAAGTAGGTCGTCTTGATTTCCTTCTTCCCGCCGAACACGTCGATTACAGTCGGGATGCCGATGGTCCGGACATAGTCGCCCTTCGACACCGAGATGTGGTAGCTGTCGTGGGCGCCCATCATCGTGCCGAGCATGGCGGAAAGAAAGTCAACCGGGTTGCGAATCGGAATCGGCTCGCCCTCCTTCAGCTTTTGCTCGGCCGGCTCCACCAGCTTGAACCCGAACGTCGGCCACGTGCAGTTCTCGCGGTCGTCCAGCAGCCACACCGGGTAGTTGCTCAGCATCCCGCCGTCGACGATGTAGTGCGGACGGCCGCTCGCGTCTTCCAGCTTCACCGGTTCGAAGAACACAGGAATGCTCATGCTCATCCGCACCGCCCTGGCTATCGAGAACTCATCCGGATCCAGCTTGAACGACTTTAGGTCCCGAGGCAGGACCAGCAGCTTCCGGTCCGAGATGTCGGACGCGATGACCTGCAGTTTGTACTTGTACTCCTCCCGCGGGTCGTCGGTGAGAATGTCACCGAACTTCGTCTTCCCGGTCTCCTTGAGCAGGTCGCCGAACCACTTCTCGAAGAACTTGCCCTCGTAGATTCCGTACTCGGTTATGATGCTTGCGAGCATCCCGGGAATCCCGAGCCGGTCGAGCGTGCCCTTGTCCTGGAACTCATGGTAGTTAATCGTCCCGACTATTTCCTTGAGCCGCTGGGCTCCGTACCCGACCGCGAGCAGCCCAGCGACTATCGCCCCGGCCGAAGTGCCGGCCAGGTTCTCGAACACGTATCCGGCTTCCTCGATAGCGGCGACAGCGCCGACCAGGCCTATGCCTTTGACACCGCCACCCTCAAACACCGCATCGACCTTCTTCTTTGCCATCATTCCTCCCTTCTATCCTTCGTCTTTGCGCTCGCCGAGCCACACCTCAAACCCGTGCTTCACCGCTATCCGCCCGATTTCATCCACTTTCGCCGGGCTGATGTTGTCACCCAGGGAAAAGTTCTCCAGCCTGCCCTCGAGCGCCAGGGCCATGGTTTCGGCCATGCAGGCATATACAACGCCCCGAGACAGCCCGATGTCGACGCTGAACTCCGGCCGGCCCGGCAGCTTCACCCGGCCGCCGTCAACCACGGTCACGTCGTTGCGCGGGTTCTCGACCTTGGAGATATTCTTGGGCACGGAAACGTCCGCCACAACGCTCCCCGGCCGCAGTTCCTCGACCGTGAACAGCGCGTCCGGGGCGCTGGTCGTGGTGATGACGAGATTGGCCGCGGCGACGGCCTTGTGCACGTCCATCTCGATACACACTTCGGTCGGGCAGGACTGCACAAGTTCGTCGCGCAGCCGCTCCAGTCTGTCCTGATGCCGGGCAGTGATGATGACCTTCTGAACCGAAGTTGCCAGCACCTTTGTGCAGAGCGAACCGATTGAACCGGACGCGCCGATGACCGCCAGGGTGGAGCGGCCTGGGTCAACGCCGCGCCGCGCAGCCAGACGCCTGACCGCCTCGACCGCGGACCAGGCAGTCATCGCGCTGCCGCTCGTTACCGCAATACTGAGTCTCGACGCTACCGTGCGTCCTTTGTCGCCGACGATTGACGTATATCCTCCCAGGCCCAGAATCCCGGCCCCCAGTCGCTCGGCAATCCTGCCCGCGCCCACAATTCGCTCCAGCACAAACTCGGTCTCCAGTTCCAGCATCTGCTTCGGCAGCAGCGGGCAGACCACAAAGAAGCCCTGAACTTCGTGCCCCAGCACCGAACTCACTTTCCGCACGCGCGAGATGAGATACGGTGGCTGGTACCTGATAAGGGATACAACCAAGCCGTCGGGGACAAAGCGCATCGCGGGTATCGCCTTGCGCACGTGCCTGAGCGTCGGCGGGTGAACGACGAACCCGAAGGACGCCGGCTTGCCTGCCGCCATCATTGTCCCCGGATTCAGGAAAGGACGAAGTAGTAATGACAAAGGACAAAGCAACCAGGAAAGGACAAAGCAGAAAGGCCGGAACGGGTTCGGCCTTCATCCTTTCCCATTGCTTTGTCCTTTGTACTTTGTCCTTTGTACTTGTCTCGCCGGTGGTTCAACGTCAGTTACCGGATGTCTGGCTCTTTCCCAGCGAGCGGATGAGGCCAAGGTCCAGTTTCCCCTTCGCACCCCAGCCTTTCACGCCGTCGGGAATCTGGGGCCGGAACTGCGCGTACAGGCCGAATGCCCGAGCCGCCAGCACGTCGGGCTTCTGAGACCGGGCCAGTTCTTCCATCGCCGCGCGTACCGCTGCCAAGTGGTCCCCGAACTTGGACACATGATACGCTTGAGTGCTCTCAGCCGAAACCGACGCGCCCTTAACCAGCGCCCGCACGCCATCCGGAGTCCGCGTCACCGGTATCTCCCGGCCGAACAGTTCGACCGAATCAGCCTGACTCTCCGTCCGGTCTTCTCTCTTCACTCTTCTCTCTTCTCTCTTCTCGCATATCCCCAGCCGCTGTCCCTTGCTCTGCGCGTTCAGCGCGGTGACCGCCTTGCCCAGCGACAGCGCCTCGTCGCGGCTGAACCCCAGCCGCTCGGCAACGACCGATGCCCACAAAGCCAGCACCGGCGCCCGGTTGATCAACACAACGTCAGCCACTCGAAACTCCTTTCCGAATCATCCCGCAGGTTCTGCAGGCTGTCAAGTCAAACCGGCCCTCGACCGCCTCCGATTCTGAACCCGGAAACCGGAATAGAACCGCCAAGGATGCCAAGACCACCAAGCGTACGTAGAGGATTTCCGTCCGGACCCACCTTTGTGTCTTGGTGGTGAATTCCTATCCAGGTTCTTGGGCTGAAAGCAGCCGTTGCATTCTTCCGAAGAGACCCTACTATTGAGTTCGAGGCGTAGCCGGGTAAAACACTCCGAGACTCTGGGAGCAATACTACTGATGCAGAAAGCCGAAGGACCGCTCGCAACCTGGCTGAAGTACCGCTGGAACGAAGGCATGGTAGCGTTCCTGCTGTCGCGGTGCGCCGCGCTGATGGTTGCCCTCTACCTGGTTGCCCACCTGATGGTCACCCGCACGCTCGCGGCCGGGGCCCAGTCGTTCGACGGCGCGATGCACGTGGTCGACCGCCCCATCTTCAAGCTGCTTGAAATCGGACTTATCGGCGTGATAACCGCGCACGCCATCCAGGGCAGCCGCGTTGTTGCGATGAACCTCGGCCTCAAGTCCCGCCACCGCAAGGCGCTGCTCACCGTCATCGGTATCATCGGCCTCGCCCTGTTCCTGGGCGGCGCCTGGGTAATGTTCCCCTTCAAACCCCACACCCCATGAGAGGCACGGCAGCCCTTTTCTGGCTGAACCGAGTGTGCGGGGTTGTGGCGCTGGTCGGCCTGGGCATCCATCTCTACGTCCAGCATTTCTCCGAGCCGAACCTGCACCTGGACTTCGCGCGTGTCATCCACATGCTCCGCTACCAGTTCCTGTTCTGGCTCGACGCGGTCATCCTCGTCGCGGCTCTGTACAAGGCCCTCTACGGCATGCGCTCGGTGCTCTACGACTTCGCGGCTTTGCACCGGGTCCGCAGGCTCATCGACGCCGGCCTGGTCGCGGCCGGCGTCGTCCTCTGCGCAATCGGGGTCGACACGCTGGCCCGGGTCAGCCGCTTCCTCAAGTGATGCTCAAGCACACCGAAACCGTTGACTGCGACGTGCTGGTCATCGGCGCCGGCCTGGCCGGGATGCGCGCCGCGCTCGAGACCTGCGGCCGCTACCGCACCGCAATCCTGAGCAAGGTCCATCCGCTGCGCTCTCACTCCGACGCGGCCCAGGGCGGCATCGCCGCGTCCCTGGGCAACGTCGAGGAAGACTCGGTCGAGAAACACCTCTACGACACGGTCAAGGGCAGCGACTTCCTCGGTGACCAGGACGCGCAGGAGACCCTGGTGTCCGACGCGGCGACCGCGGTCTACGAACTCGAGCACTTCGGCGCGCCGTTCAGCCGCACCGACTCAGGCCGCATCGGCCAGCGCGACTTTGGCGGCCACTCGGCCAAACGCGCCTGCTACGTCGCCGACCTGACCGGCCACGCCCTGCTCCATTCCCTTTACGAACAGGTGCTCAAGCACCGCATCCCCACCTACGGCGAGCACTTCGTGGTCGCTTTGTGCGGGGACCGGAACCGCGTCACCGGCGCGGTCGCCTACGACATGGCGCACGGGGTCCTGCGCGCGTTCTCGGCCCGGGCAGTGGTGCTCGCGACCGGCGGCTACGCCCGCTGTTTCCAGCTCACCTCCAACGACCTGCACAACACCGGCGACGGCTTGAGCCTCGCCTGGCAGCTCGGCATCCCGCTCGAAGACATGGAATTCGTCCAGTTCCACCCGACCGGCCTCTACCGGCAGGGCATCCTCGTGTCCGAGGCGGCCCGGGGCGAGGGCGGCTACCTGCTCAACCGGGACGGTGCGCGGTTTATGGAGCGCTACGCACCCAAGGTGATGGAACTCGCGCCCCGGGACGTGGTCTCGCGCTCCATCCAGACCGAAATCGACGAAGGCCGCGGCGTCGACGGCCGTGACTTTGTGAACCTCGACATCCGCCACCTCGGCAAGCAGCTCATCCTCGAGCGCCTGCCTCAGATCCACGACCTCGCTTTGAACTTCGTCGGCGTCGACTGCCTGAAAGAACCGATACCCATCCAGCCCGTGGCCCACTACTCGATGGGCGGCATCCCGACCGACGGCGACACGCGGGTGCTCGCCGACGGGTTGAAGCCCACTCCCGGGTTCTTCGCGGCCGGCGAATGCGCCTGCGTCTCGGTCCACGGCGCCAACCGGCTCGGCTGCAACTCGCTGCTCGAAGCCGTCGTCTTCGGCAGGCGCGCCGGCAAGGCGACCACGAGCTACCTCGACGCCGAGAAACCCACAGAGGTGAAACTCACCGCCTCCGATCTCGCCCCGGCACTCGAAAACCTCGACAAGTTCTGCTGCTCGGCCGGGCCGGACAAGGCCCCGGAAATCCGCCAGGAACTCGGGGCCGTGATGACGAAGAACTGCGGCGTATTCCGCGACGACTGCGGCCTCTCCCAGGGACTGGCCAAAGTGCGCGAACTCAAAACGCGGTTCAAAAACATCGTCATCCGGGACCGGTCCCCGCTCTACAACACCGAGCTGACCGAGGCGCTCCAGCTCCGCAACATGCTCCAGTACGCCGAAGTCATCGTCGCGAGCGCCCTGAACCGCACCGAAAGCCGGGGCAGCCACTCACGCAAAGACCACCCCAAACGCGACGACGTGAACTGGCTCAAGCATACGCTGACATTCCCGGACGGCGCCGGCCTGAGATTCGACTACAAGCCGGTCCGGATAACGCGGTTCCAGCCGGTCGAGAGGAAATATTGAAAGCCACGCTGCACGTGCAACGCTACCTGCCGGACGCGCCCGGCGTCGGGCCTGCCAGACACTGGCAGGACTACACGGTCGAAGCGCCGGACGGCGCCACCGTGCTCGACTGCCTGATGCGAATCAAAGACGAGCAGGACCCGACCCTCACGTTCCGCCGCTCCTGCCGCAGCGCAATCTGCGGCTCCTGCGGGATGAACATCGCGGGCGTCAATCGGCTCGCCTGCTACAGCCAGGTCTCCCGCCTCGGCCGCGGCCCGGTCAAAATCCGGCCCCTGCCCGGCCTGCCGTTAATCAAGGACCTCGTGGTCGACATGGAACCGTTCATGGACAAATACCGGGTCACCGAGCCGTTCATCGTCGCCCGCGCGCCCGAGCCGGAAAAGGAGTACCTGCAGTCGCCCGAAGAGCACCGGAAGCTCGACGAGATAATCACCTGCATAATGTGCGGCTGCTGCTCGACCAGTTGCCCGGTCTCCTGGACCAACCCGGCCTACCTTGGCCCGGCCGCTTTCGGCCGCGCCTACCGGTTCCTCGTCGACTCGCGCGACACGCGCGGCCGCGACCACTTGAAGCCGGTGACCGGCAACACTGACGGCGTCTGGCGCTGCCACCACATCGCCAACTGCGTGGACGTCTGCCCCAAGAACATCGACCTGCCCTGGCTCATCAACGAACTGCGCAAGCGCGCTCTCTAACCCTCGGGCGTAGTTCCTCGCGTATCCTTTTGCAATGGAATGCCGCGCCGGCACGCGCGGCCGCCGGTAGCTTCGCTAGCGGACAACCACGACCTTGCGGACAGCCTGGGGCCTGTGGCTTGCGGCCTGTGGCTCTTCACGCACGAAATAGACCCCGCGCCTCAGCGAACCGGCCCGCGCGGTGACGTCCGCCCCTGACTGGTCGTAGACGGAAGCGCCCTCCGGCACGACTGTCATTCCGAACGTAGCGAGGAATCTCGCCCTCGCCGGGACGCGGCCGCCGGGAACCGGCGGCGCTTCGACGACCGCTGACACAGTCTGCCACGCGACGTCCTGGCAGAACCGCGCATCCTCAGTACTCAGCCCGCCGTAGAACTCGAGGCCTGATGGATTCGCTCCATGCAGCACCGCATAGAATACGCACGCTCCGAGGTAAGTGCCCTTGAGCGTGGCATGGCAGAAGTCAACCTGCCACAGGTCGACCAGCGAGTCAATGTTGCGGGCGCGGGCAAACGCCATCCCGACCGGCGACATGACTGCGGAAAGTTCGGCCGCAATTTCCTGGTACGCCACCCGCACGCTCTCCTGCATCTCAAAGTAGTCACGGAAATCCGGGCTCCACGAATCACCGTAGCTTTGCCGGCCGCCGTTCTTCCAGCCCCACGTCATGTAGAAAACCGTCTGCGCACCCTGAAGCCGGACAATCGAGTCGAGCCGCCGCGCCGCCGGGTACATGCTGTTGTAGCGCCAGTAGTGAATGGTCGGGAGGACGCTCTGCTCCTGCAGCGCGACAAAGTCCCACGAATCCTGCGCAATCTTGTCGAGCGTTGCCTGTGTGTTCGTGTGGTCTTCGAGCGAGTAGCCGCCGTACACGCTCACGTCGGTCCGCACCGGCCTGCCCCCGGCCTCGGACAGCCCGCAAAACAGACCCGGCAGGTCATTCACATACGTATGGCTGTTGCCGATGAAGAGGACTCGGAGCGAATCATCGGCCCAAGCCGTGCCGGTCGCGGCAAGGACGGCAGCGACAGCGAGCAGGCGGAGAATCACGACGTGATTGTCCGGCGCGGAACCGCTTTCGTCAAGTCGCGCGCGGTGCCGGCTGCACGGCTCCAGGCCTGCTGCTCGAGTCCCCAGTTTGCAGACTGGGGACTCGCGGCGCAGCCGCGCCCGTCTTTGTGTCTTGGTGGTGAGACTCGAGGTTCGGCCCTTGGCGGGCCTGGCGATTCCGCCCCGGTTTCCGGAACTGAGGTATCTCTTGCATCCTTGCGGCCGCGAGTGTAACATTGTGTGATGCCCTCGGTTGCTCGAGGGCATCAATTGCCGCAGCCGGCAATTCTAGGTGTTCGCGGCATGATCGTCTGAGGCGCAAGAACGGAGCAGAATGAGATGGATATCAAGCATTGCCTCGTCGACACTCCTGAGCCGAACCTGATCCGGGACCAGTTCCCGGCAGGTGAAATCCCTCGGCTGGTGATCGACAAGGACCGCGTGCCGGCCGAACCGGCCAAAGAAATCTGGATAACCGATACGACGTTCCGCGACGGCCAGCAGGCACGGCCGCCGTTCACGGTCGAGCAAATCTCCCACCTCTTCGACCTGATGCACCGGCTTTCCGGGCCGAAGGGAATCATTCGGCAGAGCGAGTTCTTCCTCTACTCGCGCCGCGACTGGGAGGCTCTGACCACCTGCCTGGCCAAGGGCTACGAGTTTCCGCAGGTCACCGGCTGGATTCGGGCGGTGGCCAAGGACTTCGAGCTCGTGCGCCAGGCCGGCCTGACCGAGACCGGCATCCTGACGTCGATATCCGACTACCACATCTTCATCAAGCTGATGAAGAGCCGGCGGGCGGCAATCGATTCGTACATGGCAATCGTGAAGGCCGCGGCCGACGCGGGCCTGAAGGCGGTCCGCTGCCATTTCGAGGACGTGACCCGCGCCGACTTCTGGGGCTGCGTGCTGCCGTTCGCGCTGGAGTTGCGCCGGTTCTCGGAGGAGAGCGGCCTGCGGGTGAAGATCCGGCTCTGCGATACGATGGGCTACGGCCTGCCGATGAACGACGCCGCGCTGCCGCGTTCGATTCCCAAAATGGTCTACTACCTGAAGAAGGAGACCGGGATTCCTGAGGAAAACCTCGAGTGGCACGGCCACAACGACTTCCACCGGGCCCACGTCAATTCGGTATGCGCATGGCTGTCGGGAGTGTCGGCTGCCAACGGCGCCTTGTGCGGGCTGGGCGAGCGGACCGGCAACTCGCCGGTCGAGGCGCTGGCAATCGAGTACGCCTCCATCCGCGGCACGACCGACGGCATGGACCTGCCGGTGATAACGGAAATCGCCGAGTACCTCGTCCGGATCGGCGTCGTGATACCGGACAACTTCCCGTTTGTCGGCCGCGACTTCACCGCCACCGGCGCCGGCATCCACGCCGACGGGCTCATTAAAGCGCCGGAAGTCTACTGCGTCTTCGATACCAATAAAGTGCTTGGCCGGCAGCCGACCGTGATAATCACCGACAAGGTGGGCATCGCCGGCGTAGCGTTCTGGGTCCAGTCCGAGCTGCGCCGCCGCGGCCAGGACGTGAAACTCGACAAACGCGATCCTCGAGTCTTCCAGATCCATGAGTGGGTGACCCGCGAGTTCGAGAACGGCCGCACTACGTCGATATCAAACCAGGAGATGCTCGAGCAGGCCCGGCTGCACTTCAAGGAATACTTCCCGGATGTCTGTTGAGAGCCCCGGCGTCAACATCTTCGTCTACGGCTCGCTGGCGGAAGCCGGCCGCATGCAGAGCATCGTCGGGGAAGAGTTCCCGCGGGTGACCGCGACCATCGCGGACTTCGCCAAGGTTGAGCAGAACGGTTTCTTCAACTACATCACGCCCGAGCCCGGCGCCGGCGTGTCCGGCGTCGCCGTGATGGGCGTGACGCCCGCCGCGCTTCGCCAACTCGACGATTACGAGCAGGAAGGCGTGCTCTACCGCCGCCGGCTCGTCTGCGCGAAACTCGGCAGCGGGCGGTACGTGGAGGCGTTCGTGTACGTCGGCATCCCCGAGAACATCTTGCCGCTGGTGGCGCGCGGTTTCACGAAGGACGAACAGCTCGGCGACTTCATGGAGGGGCGCATCCGCGGCTCCATCGCGAGCGAGGCCCATCACTATTCGTGGCAGGACATCGCGGCCAAGGTGCGGGGCGAGCTCGTGGACGAGGCGGTGGACGAGCTTCGCCAGGAGTACACGGCCCGGCCCGATCTGCCCGAGTTCTTCATCCGGCGCCGGCTGTCGGTCGAGGAAACCCCGCGCCTGGACTGGCTCGCCACGACGCCCGAAGCCCGGCCGTACGCCCGCAACTATCTTAACCTGACCGCGCGGCTGGTCGTGCTCAACACGCTGGCCCGGCGCATCCGCCGCGACTTCCGCGCGGAGACGCAGGTGCCCGGCGTCTACTTTCCCCACGCGCGCTCCGTCTACGCGGCGGCGCGGTTCTTGAACGAGGAGGCGGCCGCGCTGGCTTCCGGGCTGGCCGAAATCGTCCCGGCCGAGTTGGAGGAAACCGCCTCGGGCGCGATCCGCGTGGACTACGTCCGGCTGGTGGCGACGGCACTCGTACTCGCCGAGGAGCTCTACGGTCCGCCGGCCGGCGGCGGCAGCGGTGCGCGCGACCGCGTGCGCGCCATCCTTGGGCAGGTCGAGAACACCGGGTGCGAATGCCGGACCCCGCTTGGCATGGAGCTTGAGTTCTCGCAGGTCGGCCACAACTGCCTGTCGGCCGCGCCGGGCGACGACCCGGACTACGACTGCTTTTACTGGTTCAACGACTACGACCTCGCGCGGCGCGGGTGGAAGCTCGGGTGTCACATCGACGACCACGGTTTCATCACCGGCGACCGGAACCGGGTGCGCGGGTTCCTCGAGGTCGCCTACGGCCGCTACCGCATCGTTCAGGACATGTCGCGGCCGGTGACCAACGACGTACGCTTCCTGTCCCGGCTGGCGCAGGAGACGGTCCGCTACCTGGGCCTGAGGCCGCACAGTCTCCATCTGTCGCTCGAGGTCGACCGCTCGCGCGAGTTTTCGCCGTTCCCGTCGGTCGACTGGTTCGTCTGCCTGCTGATGCTGGGCGGCGACCTGTCCGTCTCAGCCGACGGCCGGCTGCGCGAGATGCGCATCTTCCGCTCGGAGATTATCAACCCGAAAATTGGCCTCGCGTTCTCGCGCCACAACAGTCACCGGAGCGAGAAAGGCACGGCCCGAGTGGTCGAGTACCAGTTCCCCCGGCTGTTTGCCGATCATGACTACGAGCCCCTGGTCTGCGCGTTGGTGGGCCTGAAGAACAGCTTGAATCCCTTCCCGCTCAAGGATAACGGCCCCGGTTTCGCGTACGCGAAACTCTACGACCAGTTCGAGGCCGAGCTGGTCTCGTGGAGCGGCCGGCCCTGGCCGGTGCCGGAGGAGTCGATTGCCGCCTTCGCGGGCGCGGTCGAGCAGGGGATGAAGAACGAAGGTTTTGCCCCGGGCTACACCGTCCAGATTGTGGGCCAGGTCGCGGGGCGGCTCAGGGATAAGAACCGGCTGGTCGCGGAAAGCGGCCGGGCCCCGGCCAAGTCGTACGCCTGACCGTGAGCAGCACATTATTTGCCAGGCTGGCTGCCCCCCACGTCCGGGAGGGAGAGCTTCTGCCCGGCCGCACGGTCGGGCTGCGCATCGACCAAACCCTGACCCAGGACGCGACCGGCACAATGGCCTGGCTCCAGTTCGAGACGATGGGGCTGGACCGCGTGCGCACCGACCTGTCGGTCTCCTACGTGGACCACAATACGATGCAAGACGGGCCGGAGAACTTCGACGACCAGCGTTACCTGTACTCGACGGCCCGCAAGTTCGGGGCGTGGTTTTCGCGGGCCGGTAATGGCATCTGCCACCAGGCCCACCTCGAACGGTTTGCCAAGCCCGGCGGCACGCTCTTGGGCTCGGACAGCCACACCCCAACCGCGGGTGGCGCCGGGATGCTGGCCATCGGCGCGGGCGGGCTGTCGGTTGCGCTTGCGATGGCGGGCCGGCCGTACGAGTTCGTCTGCCCGGAAACACTCGGGATAGTACTGCGCGGGAAACTCCGGCCCTGGGTCACTGCCAAGGATGTCATCCTCGAGGTGCTGCGCCGGCTGACCACGCGCGGTAACAGTCGGTTCGTGGTCGAGTATTCGGGCGACGGCGTGGCCGGCCTGACCGTGCCCGAGCGCGCCACCATCGCGAACATGGGCGCCGAGCTCGGCGTGCTGACCTCGATTTTCCCGTCGGACGAGAACACGCGGCTTTTCCTGCACGCGCAGGGGCGCGAGGCCGACTACACGCCGCTGGCAGCCGACCCGGACGCGAGTTGGGACCGCACCGTCGAAATCGACCTTGGCGCAATCGAGCCGCTGGCCGCCTGCCCGCACAGCCCGGACAAGGTGCTCCCGGTCGTCGACCTCGCCGGGACCAAAGTCGACCAGGTCTGCATCGGGAGTTGTACCAACAGCTCCTACCAGGACCTGATGCGCGTCGCCGCGATCCTGCGCGGACGCCGGATTCACCCGGAGACGAGTCTCGTCGTCGTGCCCGGCACGCGCCAGGCGCTCGCGATGATCACGGCCTCAGGCGCGCTGGCCCACCTGCTCGCCGCCGGCGCCCGCTTCATCGAGCCATCCTGCAGCTTCTGCATCGGCGCCGGCCAGGCCCCGCCTTCGGGCGGCATCTCGGTCCGGACGTCCAACCGCAATTTCAAGGGCCGCTGCGGCACCGCCGACGCCGGCGTATACCTGGTCAGCCCGGAAACCGCGGCCGCCACGGTGCTCGCTGGCATTTTGACCGACCCGCGCCGCCTGGAAATGGCTCACCCGGCCGTGGTCCTGCCCGACCAATACCCGGTCGACGACGGCATGTTGCTCGCGCCGGCCCCGCCCGGCACCGAGGTGCCCATCCTGCGCGGCCCCAACATCGGCGAGCCGCCGAAACCCGCCGCCCTGCCCGATGACATCACGGCCGAGGCGATGCTCGTGCTCGGCGACAACATCACGACCGACCACATAATGCCGGCCGGCCCGCGCTTGAAGTATCGTTCGAACATCACGCGCTACGCCGATTTCGTGTTCGAGCCGGTGGACCCGACGTTCGCGCGGCGCTGCCTCGCCAACAAAGCGGCCGGCGTCACCAATGCCGTGCTGGCAGGCCTTTCGTACGGCCAGGGCTCTTCGCGCGAACACGCGGCAATCTGCCCGGAGTATTTGGGAGTCAAGCTGGTTGTGGCGAAGTCATTCGAGCGGATACACCGGCAGAACCTGGTGAGTTTCGGAATCGTGCCGGCGACATTCGCCAATCCCGAGGACTTGGCTCGGGTACAGTCCGGCGACCGATTGCGACTGGCCGGGGTCCGCGCGACAATCGCCGCGGGCGAGCGGCTGGTCGCGACCTGCCCTGCCCGCGGCTACGAGCTCGAACTGGTGCCGGAACTTTCCGAGGACGACCGGCAGGTCGTGCTCGCTGGCGGACTGCTGAACAAAGTGAGGAGCGAACTTGGCAAGTAACATCACGGTCAAGAACGGCGCCCTGGTCTTTCCCGACGACCCGGTCATTCCCTACATCGAGGGGGACGGCATCGGCCCGGACATCTGGCACGCCGCGCAGGTCGTGTTCGACGCGGCCGTTGCCGCCGCCTACCACGGTAAGAAGCGCATCGCGTGGAAGGAAATCCTCGCCGGCGAGAAGGCGCTGACCGAGGCGGGCACGCTCCTGCCCGACGAAACGGTCAAGGCCATTTCCGACCACGTGGTCGCCATCAAGGGCCCGCTGACCACGCCGGTCGGCAGTGGGTTCCGCAGCATCAACGTAACCTTCCGCCAGGTGCTCGACCTCTACGCCTGCATACGGCCGGTGCGCTGGGTGCGGGGCGTACCCGCGCCGGTGCGCAGCCCGGAGAAGCTCGACGTAGTCATCTTTCGCGAGAACACCGAGGATGTCTACTCGGGGATTGAGTGGGCGAGCCGCAGCCCCGAGGCGGCAAAAGTCATCGCGTTCGTGCGCGAACTCAACCCGGCGATGGGCGCCCGCATCCGCGACGACGCGGGCATCGGCATCAAGCCGATTTCCGAAAGCGCCACCCGCCGCATCGTCAAGAAGGCGCTCGACTACACCATCGCCCACGGACGGCGCAGCGTCACCATCGTCCACAAGGGCAACATAATGAAGTTCACCGAGGGCGCGTTCCGCGAGTGGGGCTACAAGCTGGTGAAAGAACAGTACGCAGGCAACTTCCGCGTCGAGGGCGAGGGCGCCGCGGACGCGCGCATCCCGGTCAACGACCGTATCGCCGACTCGATGTTCCAGCAGGTCATCCTGCGGCCCGACGAGTACGACGTACTGGTGACGCCGAACCTGAACGGCGACTACTTGTCCGATGCCGCCGCCGCCTGCGTCGGCGGCCTGGGCATGGCGCCCGGGGCCAACATCGGCGATTTCACCGCCCTGTTCGAGGCCACCCACGGCAGCGCGCCGAAATACGCCGGGCAGGACAAGGTAAATCCCGGGTCACTCATTCTCTCCGGCGCGATGATGCTCGAATACCTGGGCTGGCGTGAGGCCGCCGAACTGGTCGCCCGCGGCCTCGAGCGGACCGTGCAGAACCGCACCGTGACCTACGACCTTGCGCGTCAACTCGAAGGCGCGCGCACCGTGAGCACTTCGGAATTCGGCGCCTTGGTCGCCACGAACCTGAGATAGGAGGCATGCTCGATTGCCCTCCGCCGGTGGTCGGCATCATCCGCGACAACATGGTCGCGAAAGGCAACCCTCTGGGTCTGCCCCCGAAGGCGTTCACTGTCTGGACCGAGGGCATGGACCTGCCTGCGCTACGGGCGGTGCGTGGAGCGGTGCCCAGTGAAAATCGACACCGTCTAGCTCATCGCCGAACTTCGGAAAGACATGATGAAGTGATGCGGGACGTAACGGCCCGCCGAAGGGAGAAAAATGAAACAGCAGAAGATCCTGTTGGTTGACGACGACCCGGATTTCATCCTGACCATGCGCGCCGTGCTCCAGGAGTCCGGCTACGACGTCGCCTACGCCTACGACGCCAAAGCCGGCCTCGAACTGCTTGAGACCTACGACCCGGACCTGGTTGTGCTGGACGTGATGATGCCGTTCGGCACCGAGGGCTTTGACGCCACCATCACAATCAGAAAGGACCCCAGGCACGCGCGGCTGCCGATACTGATGCTGTCGTCGATCGCTGCCAAGCACCCGCACACGTTCGCGCAGCAAAAGGACGAGCCGTACCTGCCATACGAGCGGTTCGTGAACAAACCGGTGAGCCCCGAGCAGTTGCTCAAAGAGGTCTCCAACCTTCTGGGGCAGAGCCCGGGCACGACCTGCTAGCGGGTTGCCGGGGCTGACCCGGCCGACATCAGGGCGTCGCCGTGGAGCGGCCATTCTGAGCTATTATCCTGCTCTGGCCGCGGCGTCAGGGCCGGCGGATGACCGTGAACCTGACGACCGCGCCCTGGTACGCAGGGAAGCGGGAGGTGCCCAGTTGGTGGAACAGCCTTGGTGTCCCGGATTTCCTTGTTAGCCCAGGACGAATGCAGAAGTCGGAAGGTTGAGACCTGGAATCAGCAGTGCAGGGAATCCGGTCGGTGGCTCTGAGTTCTGCAATCTGAAGTCAGCCTTCGCCCGGTAATCCGGCCTCCCGCTACTCCAGCACCGTCCTGGTGACGATGACGTCGATGCCCAGGTTGCAGACATTGCCCAGGACGATGTCCCCCCTTCTCACCGGGGCAGTCAACCTCAGCTTCTTGATTTCCTCATAGACATCGTGAATCCGGGCTTTGGGAACGGGTTGGGCAGTCAGCACGCTGGTCACCTTCCAGAACTTGGAGCGGATAGGGACAACGGTCATGACCGAACGCCTGGGGTCGAAGAGCTCCTGTGGTGCATACTCTTTGCCCCGCTTGCACTGCGCGTTGTCCAGGCCGGTTATCTCCTTCCGCGAACGGTCGTAGTGCACGACCAACTGACAGGCGTTCGGGCAAAGGATGCAGGTTATCCCGCTTTGTTCTGCCACAGCCCTCTCCTAGCCGGCATCCTCGACGCGGACCCTTAAGTCGTGGAAGGGAACGCCGGATTTCACCTTCACGATTTGCATCTCCGACGCCAGTATCTTGGTGAATCTCTTCCGATAGAGTCGCTCGCCGCCGTTCTCGATCACGATCCTCACGTTGTCGTACGGCTTCTTCACCCGGAACTTCAGTTCGGCCTCCCGGCAACCCTCGCACAATACGTGAGGAAGCACGTACATGATTCCGTCTCCCGCATGTACCGGGAATCGGCGCTCGCGGTCCCAGGGTTGCTTGGCGTACGCGGCGGCATTGGCTCCAACCTGGTACCCTTCAAAGGACGCATAGTCGGCAACGTCGTGGATGTGCAGTACATTGCCGGCGGAGAAAATGCCGGGGACATTCGTCTCGTAGTTATTGTCCACCAGTGCGCCCCGGGTCCCATCGGACAGAGTCACGCCGGCGCGCTTCGACAGCTCGTTCTCCGGGATCAGGCCGACCGACAGGAAAAGCGTGTCGCAGGCAATCTCCTGCTCGGTGCCGGGAATCGGTTTCATCTGTTCGTCCACCCGGCAGGTGGTGATTCCCTCCAGCCGGTGCTTGCCCCTGATGTCGGTCACGGTGGTCGAGAGATGGAGGGGAATGCCGTAGTCGTCAAGACACTGCACCTTGTTGCGCATCAGCCCACCGAGGTGGTTCTTTATCTCGAGCACGCAGACGGGCCGCATTCCGTCCTCCAGTGCCACGTGCCGGGCCATGATGAGACCCACGTCCCCGGAACCAAGAATCACGACCTCCCGGCCGGGACGGAGGTTCCGCAGGTTCATGTATCGCTGAGCCATGCCGGCCGTGAAGATCCCGGCCGGTCGGGACCCAGGTATCTCGATCGCGCCGCGAGTCCGTTCCCGACACCCCATCGCCAGAACCACCGCCTTCGCATCGAGCTGCCAGAGGCCCTTCGGGGTCACGGCCGTCACGGTCCGGTCACGGTCGATGTCGATCACCATGCTGTTCAGCAGGTGGACGACGTCTTCCTTCATGAGGCCCTCGACCAGCAGTTCGGCGTACTGGGGACCGGCCAGCATCTGGTCGAACTGATGGAGGCCGAAGCCGTCGTGGATACACTGCAGGAGAATGCCGCCGAGAAACTCGTTGCGCTCCAGCAGGAGCACGCTGTCGGCGCCGCTCTTCTTGGCGGCGGTGGCCGCGGCCAACCCCGCCGGACCGGCACCGATGACAACGACATCGATCTTCTTCCGGTTCATTGGGGCGTTCAGTCCTTTACCAGTCCGGTGAACACGTAGGATCCGGGGACGTTCCGCCGGATATCGGTCGGCTTCATTCCGTACCGGTCGATCAGGAGTTCCGCAATCCTCGGCTCGCAGAACCCGCCCTGGCATCTGCCCATCATCGAGCGACAGCGTCGCTTGACCGCGTCGAGAGAGCGAACGCCGAGCGGATTCTCGATGGCCCGGATGACTTCCGCCTGCGTGACGGTCTCACACCGGCAGACGACGACGCCGTGCTCCTCGTTCTCCGCGATTGCGCGAGCCTGGTCTTCGGGAGACATCAGGGCGAACCGCTTCGGCGACTCGCGATGAGGGCAGAAATCGCTGTCCTCGGTCAGGTCTTCCCTGCCGCCGATGATTTCGACCACCATTCGCGCGATGGCAGGAGCGGCGGTCAGACCGGGCGACTCGATTCCAATCAGGTCGATGAAATGGTCGACGGCGGGGTTCTCTTCGATCACGAAGTCGGCGAAGCGCGGGCCGCCGGTGCGGCTTACGAGCTTGGGCCGTATCCCGGAGAAGTTCCGGATCAGGTCGACGTTCGCCAGCTTGGGGATGTACTTGTGAATCTCGGCCTTCAGAGTCCGCATCGTGGCGGCCGTGTTGGAAGTGTCCTCTTTGTCGTCAATGTACTGGGCCGAAGGGCCGATGAGAACGTTGTTCTCGATCGTGGGCGTGAAGTGGACCCCCAGGCCGGACCCGTGTGCGGGCGGCACGGGGTAGATCATCCGCTGAAAGAGCCCGGCGACCTTCTCGGTGATGTAGTACTCGCCGCGGACCGGGTAGACCGTGTGCGGCGTGTCCGCAACCAGCCTCGAGACGTCGTCGGAGTGGACGCCGGCGCTGTTCACGACCCACCGGGCGAAAAACGTGCTTCCGGCGGACGTGCGGACGCGGAACCGTTTGTCGGGCCGGTCGATGCCGACCACGGCGGAGTCGAAGACGAACTGGACTCCGTTCCGGCTGGCGTTCTCGGCCAGGGCGATGGTGAACTGGTAGGGCTCGATGATTGCGGAAAGGGGAGAATGGAGCGCGAACTCGCCGTTGACGTTCGGCTCGAGGTCGGCGATTTCCTTCCTGCCAATCAGCCGCAGCCCCGGGACGCCGTTCTTCTGCCCGGTCTCGTACAACTCCTGCAGGTGTTTCTGTTCTTCCTCATTCATCCCGATGACAAGTTTCTCGACCGCCCTCACTTCGAAGCCCAGCTCTTCGGAGAGCCGCTTGAACTGGGCGTGACCCTGAACGTTGAGCTTGGCCTTCAGCGTGTTGGGAGGGACGTAGAACCCGGCGTGCAGGACGCCGCTGTTCGCCTTGGAGATCCCGCTGGCGACATCGTCCCCCTTTTCAACAACCAGGCAATTCCCTTTGAACTTCGCCAGTTCCCGGGCGATGCTGCAGCCGACCACGCCGGCCCCGATTATCAGGAAGTCGTACGTGCCACCTTCGACTTCGCCGGGCGCGCGGGACAGCCCGCCGGCCGGCTCCCGCGAGTTCGCCTGACTGGAAGTTGGGGTTTCCGGGGACACTAGCACTCTTGGCCGGTCGCGCGTTTCCCGCGGTCAGATTTCACTGGAAATGGTAGCTAACCTGACCGGGAAGTCAAGCTGGGTTCTCGCGCCCCCTCGCTTCTAGAAACCAGCTTTCACCCCGAGCGTCGCGCCGACATCCCTAATGTCCTCGACCACCTTGTTCAGCAGGCCAACCCGTTCTTTCTGTCGGCCGGCCGCGGTGAACTCCTTCTCGCCGTGGATGTAGATGCGGTCCTGTCCCGGGGCCTTTGCCGAGTCGCGGACCGTCCGAATCAGTCCGTCGAGCTGCGCGGCGAACTGGTCCAGTGGAATGAAAGCCGCGACGTTGATTGCCGCGAAGAAATGGCAGACGTTCGCCGGCGCGTTCGGAGAGCGTCCAACGTCGGGACCAAAAGCGCCGGCGGAGAGGACGCCGGTGAGAATCTCGACGATCATGGCAAGTCCGTATCCCTTGTGCCCGCCGCTTTCCTCCGACGCTCCGCCCAGCGGCAGCAATCCGCCACCGGCCCGGGTCTTCAGGTTCTTCAGCACGAGAGCCGGGTCGGTCGAAGTCAGACCCTGGGCATCGGTTGCCCAGCCTTCCGGGATCGTCTTGCCTCTCCGGTTGTACTCTTCGAGCTTGCCTTGCGGGGTCGTACTCGTCGCCATATCGAGTACGAAGGGCTGCTCCCGGCCGGATGGAGCGGCCAGGGAGATTGGGTTCGTGCCAAGAAGCGCGTTCCTGCCGAAAGTCGGCACAACGAGGGGGGACGTGTTGGTCATTGATATGCCGAGCAGGTTCTCCTTCAGCGCCATCATCGAGTAGTAGCCGGCAATCCCGTAGTGATTGGAGTTTCTGACGGCGGCCACGGCCACGTTGTGCTTTGCGGCTTTCTCAATCACGAGCTTCATGGTCTTGTAGGAAACCGGCTGACCCAATCCGCCATTGCCCGAAATCAAGAGAGTGGTTGGTGTCTCCTTGACGACCTCGTGCACGGCATTTGGAACCATCACTCCATTCCGGAGCCCCTCGATGTATCTTCTGAGTCTGGCGACACCATGAGACGCGATTCCTCTTCGGTCAGACTCAATCAGCACATCCGCTGTGATTCTAGAGTCCTCCTTGCTCACGCCGGATTTCTCGAAACACGCGGTAACGAACGCGTCCAACTCGCTGTTTCCGACTTCTGTGAAATCAGACATTTTCTTCCATCTCCTTTCATCCGGGGCAAGCAAGCCGGCCACGTCCAATCGGCCGGGAAATCTTATGATGCAGGCAGCGCGCCCGAATTCCGGTGCCGCGCCCGATGCCGCATTAGTATATTGGCGACCCGGATTGTGTCAAGCGGAGCAACGCCCCACCAGGAATCTACTCGAAAAGGAGCAGGGATTTCGGGAACACTGAGCTTGTCTGATAACCCAGACTCGGCGGAGCGATAGCACCATCCGGGGAGGCGGCTGAGCTGGATGACCGCTATGGGTTGCGGCGAAGCAAGCACAGTTCGGGGTCTTGGGACAGGCTCTGTGTTCCCGAAACTCCGCTGAAGAGGTCTCCTACCTTCTGGGGCAGAACCAGGCCGCGACCGGCTAGCCGGTCGCCGGGGGCGGACCCGGCTGACGCGGCCCGAAAGACCGGGCGCCCCGCCGAAGCGCGATTTCCCCAAGCCCCGCACCCTAGGGGCTATCGCCCAACAAGACGGTGTACGCGGCTTCCTTTAGTCGCCACACGTGCACCTGTCACCCCGTCGGGGAAATCGCCACGCGTAGAAGAAGCGCCCGCGGAAGCGGGGCGCTGGTTTGGTTTGACTCAGTCTAGACCAGGTAGTCGCCGCGGGGCGTGTAGTGGGTGTGCAGGTACTGATGACTCTGCTCCCCGCACGGCCCGTCGGTGAGGAACTCTTCGTACAGCTTGATGACGTGCGGGTTCTCGTGCGACTTACGCAGCGCCAGGCCCATGTCTTCACCGTAGATTGCCTTGGCCCGGGCCGCGCGAATCGATGGCGACGTGGGAATCGGCTGGCCGCCGCCACCCAGGCACCCGCCCGGGCAGGCCATGATTTCGATGAAGTGGCACTGCGCGAACTTGCCGCCTGCCTTGATGTCGTCCATCAGCCTGCGGGCATTGGCGGTCCCGTGCGCCACCGCGACTTTGAGGGTCGCGCCTTTGAGCCAGTCCCAAGTCGCGCCCAGCTTCCCCTTCTTGATGAGGGAGTTGAACAGCGCTGGCACTGGCCCGAGTTGCGGTATCGCGATTTCCATGTACTTGATGCCTTCGAACCCGCGCACCGGGATGACGTTGGCGTCGGAGAAGACCTGCTCGGCCTTAAGGCCGGTTACGACCTCGACGACGGTGCGGATTGCCGCTTCCATCACGCCGCCGGTCGCGCCGAAGATGAGCCCGGCGCCCGAGCCGTCACCGAAGGGCAGGTCGAAGTGCGACTTGGGCAGGCGGGTCAGGTCGATGCCCGCTTCCTTTATCATCTGGGCCATTTCGCGCGTGGTCAGCCCGTAGTCAACGTCCTTGTAGCCCGACACGCGCATCTCCGGCCGGTTGGCCTCGAACTTCTTGGCCGAACACGGCATCAAGGACACCGAGACGATGTCGGCCGGGTCGATGCCCTGTTTGCCGGCGTAGTAGGTCTTGATGAGCGCACCGAACATCTGCTGCGGGCTCTTGCAGGTCGACAGGCAGGGCAGGAATTCGGGGTAGAAGTGCTCGATGAACTTGACCCAGCCCGGCGAGCAGGACGTGAACTGGGGCAGGATGCCCTTCTCGCCCTTGACCAGCGCCTTGTACAAGCGGTGCAGGAGCTCCGTGCCTTCCTCGATGATGGTCAGGTCGGCGGTCGTGTTGGTATCGAAGACCATGTCGAATCCCGCGCGGCGGATGGCGGTGTTCATCTCCTGCGTCACCGATGTTCCCGGCGGCAGGCCGAACTCCTCGCCGATTGCCGCGCGCGGGCTCGGTGCCGTCTGCATTACGACGTGCTTCTCCGGGTCGTCAATCGCGGCCCAGATCTCGTCGGACGGGTCTTTGGCGCGGAGCGCACCGGTCGGGCAGCGGTTGATGCACTGGCCGCAGTTGATACAGATGACCTCGGCGAGCGGCCGGTCGAGGAACGTATCGATGCGCGTCCGGTCGCTGCGCCCCGCCGCGGTCAGGACGCCGACCGATTGCAGGTCGATGCAGGTCCGCACGCAGCGGCGACAGAGCACGCACTTGTTCATGTCGCGCACGACCGAGTACGACGAACGGTCGACCTCGTACTTCGGCTGCTCGACATGGCCGAACCGGAAGAAGTCGACGCCGTATTCCTTGGCGAGCGACTGCAGCTCGCAGTTGTTGTTGCGGAAGCAGGAATAGCACTCGCCGTAGTGCTTCGAGAGCAGCAGGTCGAGGACGTGCCGGCGCGCCTGCCTGACACGCTGGCTGGTCGTGGTTACGGTAATCGGTTCGGTAATCGGGAAGGTGCAGGAAGTCTGGAGCGTCCGTTGCTTCGCCACCTCGACGACGCAGATGCGGCAGACCCCGGCGAGGCAGAGGTCTTCGTGATAGCAGAGCGTGGGAATCCGGATTCCGGCGGTCTTCGCCGCCTCCAGTATCGTCGTGCCGAACGGCACCTTCAGTTCAAGGTCGTCGATCTTTACCGAGACGAGTCCGCCGATATCGCCGGGCTTGCCGCCGGTGACGATGTGCGGCTTCTCGCTGGTCGGAGCCGCGCTGGTCACGGCTACCTTGTTCGGGTGTTTCTTCTCAGGCATGGCTCACTCTCCCTTGCCGCTGACCCGGCCGAGGATTTCGGACCGGAAGTGTTCGGTGATGTCGAGAAACGCGTTGGCGCTGGATTGGCCCAGCCCGCACTTGGACGCGGCCTGCATCGTGCGGCCAAGAGCCTGCAGCTCGCGCAGGTAGCCGAGGGAGCACTTGCCGTGCTTCAACCGGTGCACGCCTTCGAGCAGCTTCGGGTTGCCTTCGCGGCACGGGGTGCACTGGCCGCACGACTCCTCGACGAAGAAGTCGAGGAAGTTCTCGGCCACGTCGAGCATGTCGCGCTGCGGCCCGATGACGATGACCGACCCGCCGGTCGCCAGGTCCTCGAACCCGAGCTTCCGGCAGAACTGCTCCGCCGGGACGGTCCGGCCGGATGCGCCGCCGACCTGCACTGCCTTGGCGCCTTCGCCGCCGCAGAGGTCGATGACGTCCGCCACCGAAACGCCCCACGGCACTTCGTACACGCCCGGCTTCTTGCAGTCGCCGGAAATCGAAAGCAGCTTGGTGCCGGTCGAGGCTTCGGTGCCAAACTTGCGGAACCACTCGGGACT
>Ga0315284_10001315_pt1 | contig 35316 bp, 37 predicted proteins | sample YL17G09_16_MG_FD_203696 | JGI IMG/M metagenome (GOLD analysis project Ga0315284, IMG submission 203696) | Sediment microbial communities from Yellowstone Lake, YNP, Wyoming, USA - YL17G09_16 | ecosystem: Environmental > Aquatic > Freshwater > Lake > Sediment | place: USA: Wyoming | collected... | reverse complement strand
GCGTTATTATAAAAATCGTTGATAATACTCCTAAGATTCTTTTGGTTTATTTTCATGATGATCCGTACCGCGGAAACGTTACTTTTCCCAAAGGCCATTTAGAAGAAGGGGAATCGGAAGAGCAGGCGGCGTTGCGCGAAGTGATTGAAGAAACCGGCCTGCAGAATCCGCAAATAGTGCGTAAATTAGGAGTTATTACCCGTCCTTCCAAGGAAGATACGGGTGAGAAGGTTCTTAAAGAGATTCATTTGTTTCTGATGCGAACCGACGATTTCATTCATATGGAAGCCGAAGAACGGTACGGATGGTTTTCGTACGAAGAAGCATCAGAAAAATTGTCTTTCCAGCAGGAAAATGATTTTTTCAAAAAGATCTGGCCGGAGATAATAAATGCTAAATAAATTTATGAAAATACAAGTTTTGGGTTCGGGCTGCCCGACCTGTAAAAAATTATACGAATTAACCAAAAAGGCGGTTGAAGAATTGGGATTGAAAGAGCCGGTTGAATATGTGACTGGCGCAGAGGGAATACAAAAGATTATTCAAATGGGAGTGATGAACAGTCCGGTATTGGCTATCAACGGCAAGCCGGTCATGACCGGTTTTGTTCCTGATATCCAAAAAATTAAAGACCTTATTCTCAAAGAGGCATGAGCATATTCAGACCAATACAACAATTAGCTGATCTTGCCGTTTATGGGTGGTTTGGCATAGGCAAGGAAACTTATCTTGGCAACACAGTCAATTTTTTTATCAATGACATTATCAAGATAGGGTTGCTGCTCGTTTTTATCAACTATCTTATGGCGATTATCCGCTACTATTTCCCGATGGAGAAAGCGCGGGATATGCTTACCAAGCGCCGGTGGTTCGGGCTGGATTATCTTTTTGCCGCTTTTTTAGGGGTTATCACCCCCTTTTGTTCTTGCTCGTCAATTCCGCTGTTCATCGGTTTTGTCGGCGCCGGCATTCCTCTCGGGGTAACATTTGCCTTTCTTATCAGTTCGCCCTTAGTTAACGAGTCCTCGCTGTATTTATTTCCGGCCATATTTGGGATGAAAGTGACTGTGCTTTATAACCTTGTGGGCGTAGCAATAGCAATACTCGGCGGTATCCTTATCCAAAAACTGCACGTGGAAAAATACGTTAAACCAGAATTATTGAAATTCAGGTCCCGTCAGCAGGTAGAAGCAGAACACGGAGGTTCTTCATTGCCTTTTAAGAAACTTCTTGTTCATTTCTGGCAAGACGGGATGAACATTACCAAGAACGTGTTTCCGTATGTTGTTTTGGGAGTTGGCATTGGAGCATTAATCCACGGATTTATTCCGGCTGACCTTGTTGAAAGATATCTGTCAATAAAGGCCTGGTGGGTTATTCCCTTAGCCACTTTGTTAGGAGCGCCGCTCTACGCCAACTCAGTGAGCGTTATCCCTGTTATGGAGGCCCTGGTGGGCAAGGGAGTACCGCTTGGCACGGCTTTGGCATTTATGACAGCTATAGTTACCATTTCCATACCAGAAGGCTTGATTTTGAAGAAAGTCATGAAGTGGCAATTGCTGGCTCTCTTTTTCGGCATCACCATTACAGGAATCATTATTATGGGGTATTTATTCAACTGGATAATTTAGGCGGCCCCGCAGCTCCGCCAGTTGGCGGATGCTTCAGAGCCTGCCCCGTTTATACAGGGTTTTTTGACTGGTTTGACATATTCAATATCGCGTGCCATGATTTAGACACAAAATCTGAGGCACAAAGGAGGATGCCATGAAACCTATTGTAGTTGTGGTGGGGCTGGTTGCCGCAGCCACGGTTGCCCATCTTTTCATGGGCAACTTGATTCCCGAGATTTGCGGAATTGTCTCCATCGTTATTTTCATCGATGTTTATCTGGCGGCTAAGGAAGACCTGAAGAAAACGTCTGGGGATAGAGGGGCGATGTACTTCCGAGCACTTTTTGGGGGTTTGCAGAAGACGGCGGTCGCAACCGTTACGGGAGCGATCTCTATCGGCTGGGCAATCTGGAGGATTGCGCATTAGGCACTTTTTCAAAACAAAACCTCATGAATATCATGAGGTTTTGTCATTTTACCTGGTTGTAAGTTGTTTTATTCGGGAGAGCGTAAACTCCGGGAATTCTATCTCTTTTATCCAGTCCAGCGTTCTAAGCTCGTTCCATTTCGGGAGTCTTTCAACGGGCTTAGGGCGAGCCCATTTCGGAGAATCGCCTTTCAGGCGGTTTTTTGGTAGAATGGAATTGAATAAAAAATTATGAAAATAAACTTTAAAAAAGACAATAGAGATAAATTATGGGCAGAGTTGGAATTGGGAATTCAGAAAAGAAGAAACAAAAAAGACAAGAAATTTGTTTTAACTGGTAAATGGAAAAAACTGGTAAGAAATCAAGAAGGCTTTAAGGTTTTTAAAGTTGATGGAGAATGGGTCAGAAATAATCTTAGTGTAATATTTGGTCATGGGGGACACGGCTATGTTCATGAATTTATACCTATTAATGAAATTTGGGTAGCAACACACCATCCTGAAAATTGTAATTGCAGTAATACAAAAAAAGGACAAAAATTATCTCAAGAATATTTCGATAGCACTGTTATCCACGAAATATCCGAGCTTAAAGAAATGAAAAAAGGCTCAATCTTTTGGAAAGCGCATCAAATTGCTCTTCAAAAGGAAAAAGAAGCAGGAATATTAAAGAATCCCCATAAAGAAGTGAATTAATTAATAAAACAGGTTTTAACGTCGTCCCGCAGGCAAGATAAAGTTTCTCAAAGAACCGCCATTTAGACGGTTTTTTTTGGTTGACGCAATAATTCTAGTATGATAAAAATCAATTAAGAAAAACACAGTTCATAATCATAAAGGAGGTGGCTGTGAGATCTTCAACAGGACAGGTGAGTTTTCTGGCTGGGGTGGTTGGCGCTCTCCTCATGGGACTAATCCAGGCAACGGTAGGTAGAAGTTGGTCTCAATATTGGTGGGGAGAAGCAACAATGTTTCTTTTATTTCTTGGGTGTGTTTGCCTCATCGCCTGGGGAGCGTCTCGGACATGAAAGTAAAAATGATCCTTAGGGTAATACCTAAGGATTCATTTATTTAGACATCCAGCACAATCAAACAGGTTTTAACGTCGTCGCATAGGCGGAGCCAAGAAAAAATCGCCAAAAAGGCGGTTTTTTGATAGGATGAATCTATGAATATAGAATACGAGGCGACTTTCGTTAATATAGACAAAAAAGAGGTGAGAAATAGATTAAGGGAAAGCGGAGCAGAATTGATCCGCCCGGAATTTTTACAGAAAAGAATAGTTTTTCATCTGCCAAAAGGTCACGAAATAAAAGGCGGGTGGCTAAGAATAAGAGACGAGGGGAAGAGAATCACGATGAGTTTGAAAGTTGTTGATGGGAATAAGATTGAAAATCAGAAAGAAATGCTTCTTGAGGTGAATGATTTCATGAAAGCCCAGCAATTTCTTACTGCTATTGGTTGTCGGAAAAAAGCTTTTCAGGAAAACAAACGAGAGATATGGCAACTCGACGATGTTGAAATTACTATTGATGAATGGCCGTTCTTAGAACCATTTGTTGAGATTGAAGGGAAAGCAGAAAAGCTGGTTAAATCAGCTTGCAGGAAATTAGGTTTCGATTATTCGAAAGCTCTATTCTGTTCCATAGATACTCTTTATGCGAATAAATATGGCTTTTCTACAGAGGTAATCAATAATCAAACACCGAGAATCTGCTTTAACATGAAAAATCCTTTTTTAAAGGAAAGCAGGCAGAGCTAATCTAATCGCCTTTTAGGCGGTTTTTTGCTAGAATAAGGTTGACAATAGAATATCGAAACAGAATAAAAGGTCTTAAGTAAAATAAAAAAGAACAACACTTAATATGACCAAAAGAACAATTATTTTAGTGACAATAATAATATTTATACTTGGCGGTCTTGGGTTTTTCCTCTACAGCCAATTCTTTTCAGGAAATGGCAACGGCCAAGAACTAGGAAGGCTTGGCGACATAAAAAAGAGGGGAGAAATCATTATCGGCAGTGACGCCACTTATCCGCCCATGGAAAGCCTGGACGAACAGGGAAACTTCTTCGGCATGGATATAGACATAGCCAAGGAGATCGCCTCAGATCTCGGCGTTGAAGCAAAGTTCAAGAATATTATTTGGGAAGAAATTTTTAATGCTGTCAAGAACGGAGAAGTGGATATGGTTATATCAGCTGTCACCATTACTGCGGAAAGAGCTGAGACTCTGGGTTTTTCTGACCCATATTTTAATGCCGGCCAGGTGATCGTGAGCACGACAGACAAGGAAGGGATCATTAATGAGCCAAAAGACCTAAAGGAATACAGGGTGGGAGTTCAGGTCGGAACCACCAGCGAAGTAGAGGCGCGGGAATATGCCGCTAATCCGTCTTTGGTGAACGCTTATGAGAATTATGATTTAGCCAAAGAAGATCTACTTGAGGGGAAGATCGACGCAATTATTATTGATTATCCGGCCGCGATTGGAATGGTCGCCAAAGAAAAAAGATTGCAAATAGCCGGAGGAATCTTTACCCAGGAGTTTTACGGAATTGCCACTCAGAAAGATCAGCCAGGATTGCTTTTGCAGATTAATAAAACTATAAGGCGGCTTAAGCAGGAAGGAGAGCTCAATAAAATAGAAGAAAAGTGGTTGAGTCAGTAAAAAACAGTTTTTGTCTTAATGAAATCTAAACTTAATCTTCAATTAAAACTACTCATTGTCGTTACCCTGGTTATTGCTTTGACCCTTTCAGTTTTTTATTATTTGAGCGTCAATAACCAGAGGAAGATTTTTAATGATTCTTTCCGCGATTCCGCCATCAGTTTGGCTCAAGCCCTTGATGCCGGCATTGGCAGCAAAAACGAATTAAACGATGTTGCCAAGCTGCAATCCAATATTTACAAGATGATATGGCTAAGCTCTAATATTGTCGGCATCAGCATTAGCCTGCCCGTTGAAACTGGTTTAAAAATTATAGCCTCTAACGACACTAGTATGATCGGGGAGATGGCTATTCCAGAAAGTATTGCTTCCTATCAAAACGGAACGATTTCCACTAAGGTTGTGACCGAAGCAGATGGCACCAATGTATTGAGAGTAATTACTCCGGTTCATATTGGCGGCCAGAGAGTTGGCATTTACAGTATAAAACTATCCTTGGACACTTTAGAAAAAGTTATTGCCAAAACGCAAAGAGAATTTTTATTGGTTACATTGATATCCATTCTGGCTATCATCAGCATTCTTTCCTTTTCAATAAAAATTACAGTCATAGATTCAATCAAAGAATTATTAAGGGGGATGGAGAAAATTGGAGGCGGCGAGTTAGACTATCGGGTTAAAACTAAAAGGCATGATGAAATCGGAGATCTTTTTTCCAGCCTTAATGCAATGGCCGAAAAACTAAAAGACAGGACAGAAGCCTTAAAAGAAGAAAGAGAAGGGTTAGCAGAAATGGTCGGGCAAAAAACGAAAGAGCTTCAAGGAAAAGTTAATGACTTAGAGAAATTTAACAAACTTACAATCGGCCGGGAATTAAAAATGATTGGATTAAAGAAAGAACTGAAGGAATGCCGCGATAACAAACCAAAAATTTGATATAGAGCGGAATATATTAAATCATTTTTTAGATGTTTTTAGGGTTTGAGCATAGCTTTAAGGCTTGACTAATAATTGTTTGCGTGCTATTCTTTATCACGAGTTAGTTGCCTTGCGAAATGTGGTCGAGTTTCTTAGTGGCATTAAGTTTTAAAGTTAAATCTTAAAATAATCAACCAATATATCTTTTAACATGGAAGGAACAATCAAAACACTCACAGACAAAGGATTTGGATTCATCACCGTCGAAGGAGACGAGAAGGATCTATTTTTTCACAGCAATGAGCTTCGTGGCGTAAGCTACAATGAGCTCAAAGAAGGTGATAAGGTATCTTTTGACAAAGCTGATTCCCCAAAAGGGCCGAATGCTGTCAATGTAACCCGAATCTAAAGCAATTTAAATTGCGATGAATTCCGTCCCGCCCTAAACCAGCGGGACAATTCATTTTTAGGCAGGCCTGATTATGGTTCTTCGGAAAGCTATGCTAAAATTAAAAAAGATGAGCATTAGAAAAACTCTATCATTTTTAAAGCCATCCGTTGCTAAAATTTCCCCATTTTTAATCTTATGGGTTATTTTCTGCAGAAAAACTCTATCATTTTTAAAGCCATCCGCTGCTAAAATTTCCCTGTTTTTAATCTTATGGATTGTTTTCTGCCTTGTTTTTATTCTAGCGCTTAAGGGCTGTATTTTTGTCGATTGCCGGGATTTCAGAGGAAATTTAATTCCGTGTTGCGGTTTGACCAAGACAAGTATTGCTTATTCGTTGTATCAGGCCAGGGTTTTGCTTTTCGGCCTTACTTATTTATTATCTTGTTTTCTGTTAGATAATTTGGCGAACGTCGGTTCTAGAGAAAATGAAATTAGACGAATGTAATGTCATCTAAGATAACCTAATCCTCTTGAGAGCGGTTTTTCTGCTATAATTAACAATACTAATGAATAGAACAGATATTTATGGAAAATAAAAGTCTTGTCAAAATAGTAATTGGATCTACGGCAGTTTTGATAGTCGGGATAGCTGTTTTTTATGCTTTAAAATCAAAAACAAATAATAATCCGATAATAACGCCGGCAAAAGAAATAAACATGCATATTGTTAAAATAATCACTAATATGGGAGAAATTAAGATTCAAACTTATGACGACGACGCTCCCAAGACAGTTGAAAACTTTATTACCTTAATAGAGAAAGGTTTTTACAATAACTTAACTTTTCATCGAGTGGTTAAAGGTTTTGTTATTCAGGGCGGAGATCCCAATGGTAATGGCACGGGCGGACCAGGCTATAAGTTTGAGGATGAGTTAAATCCTGAAACCGACTCTTACAAAGCTGGTTATAAAAAAGGAGTGGTCGCCATGGCTAATTCTGGGCCGAATACTAACGGCAGCCAATTCTTCATTATGTTACAAGATTATCCTTTGCCTAATAACTATACTATTTTTGGCAAGGTGATTGCCGGTCAGGAAGTGATTGATGCGATTGGCCAAACAGCTGTTGGCGCCAATGACAAACCCTTAGAGCCAGTTGTCATGGAAAGCATGGTTGTTGAACAATAAAGATTAATAAACAACAAGATAAAGGATAAATAATTAATAGCGAATTAAAACAATGCTATCGCAAATACCATTAGATCTGAGCAAAGTAAAAAAAGAGGATATCGATAAAGAGATAATGAGAATCGGCATGATTGCCGAGCTGGACGCTGTTAATCTTTATGAACAGCTGGCTGCCATGGCTCAAAGCGAGGGCCTGAAAAAGGCCTTGATTGACATTGCCAAAGAAGAAAAGACTCACATTGGCGAGTTTGAAACGCTTTTACTAATGAATGATCCGGAGCAGGTCAGCGAAAACACGAAGGCCCAAGAAGAAATCAAGAAAATATTATCAGAATGAAAAAGAGCAAATTGTTTCTAATCGGTTTTCTGCAGGCTTTGGCCGTGGTTAGCTATTGCGGCTTTGTTGGCTGGCTGCTTAATTTCCTGAGCCAAGTTTTTATAGCTAAGCCTGGATTCTGGGGAACAGTCCTGATGCTCTCCTTGCTGGTGGTTTCAGCTGCCATTACCGGCTCTTTAGTTTTTGTTTGTCCGGCTTATCTAGCTTTAAAACAAAGACTGAAAGAAGCTATTTTGATTTTGTTTTTCACCTCAATTTCGCTTTTTTCTTTAATTTTCGTTCTGGCCATTGTTCTCTTTTCGGGAAAATAATCATTTTAATAAAAAATATGTCCGAAGGAACTAATAAACAAGAAGAATTCAAGGTCTCTGGCGAAGAAGTTGTCAAAAAAGTAAAGGAATTGATTGAAAAAGGGAATGTCAGAAGAATCATTATTAAAAATGAAGAAAACAAGTCATTGATTGAGATTCCTCTGACTTATGCCGTGGTGGGGACAATAATTGCTCCGGTTTTGGCTGCTGTCGGAGCTTTAGCAGCCTTGGTCACAAATTGTACTATTGTAGTTGAAAAGAGATAATATTTTCAAATAAAAATCGCCTTTCTGGCGGTTTTTTGTTAGGATAGATAATATGGCGAAAATATACGTTTTTAATTCAATCGGGGCAAGGGAGCCATTTTCTCCCCAGAAAGTCTATCAATCTGCCCGAAGAGCCGGAGCGTCAAGGGATTTGGCCCGAAAGGTTGTTGAATTGGTTGAGTCCAAGGCTTGGTCTGGGATGAAGACGTCAGAAATCTATCAAGAAGTAAAAAAGATTCTTTATCGGGAAAACCCTGGAGTTAATTTAAAGTTCAGTTTGAAAGTCGGCATGAGAAAACTGGGACCAAGCGGTTTTCCCTTTGAAAAATTCATCGGAGAGATCTTTACCAGATTGGGCTTTGAAGTTAAAATCAATATTTATCTGTCCGGTTCCTGCCTTCAGGATTACGAAATAGATTTTTTAGCCAAAAAAGATAATTTAGTTTATATCGGTGAATGCAAATACCGCAATATTGCCGGAGACAAAGTTCACTTAGACAATGTTTTGGCAAACCAAGCCAGATTCCTTGATCTTTTAAACGGCCCTTACTTTAAAACTGATGCTTATAAAGGCTGCCGGATTAAGTCGATTATGGTCACTAACGAGAAATTCACCTCAAGGGCAATCGCTTATTCTAATTGCCAAGGCATTGAGTTCTTGGGCTGGAGGCATCCGAGCAATAAAGGCCTTGAATCTCTGATAGAAAAGAATAATCTCTATCCAATAACCATCCTCCCTTCCTTAAAAGGGCATTTGAAAGATGTTTTGGTCTCAAAAGAAGCTATGTTAGCCAAAGATATTTTAGCAACTGACATAGAGAAACTTTCCAAAAGATTAGGAATTTTGCCTAAATACCTTTATCCTGTAATCAGGGAAGCTAACTTATTATTGGGAAAATAAAGATTAAATATGTTAAGATTAACAAAATAATTCGGTTCGTAATCTAATTATTCTTAAAATGAAAAAATATTTATTCACTTCAGAGTCGGTGGCTATCGGCCATTCTGATAAAGTGGCTGATCAGATTGCCGATGCCGTTCTCGATTCGATTATAAAAGATGACAAGCAGGCCAGAGTGGCTTGCGAGGTTTTTGTCAGCCGGGGCTATGTTATTGTTGGCGGAGAAATTACCACTAAGACCTGGGTGGATATCAATGAAATTGTCAGGAAAGTGATTTTAGATATTGGCTATGACAAGCCGGAATATGGCTTTGACGGCAATACGGTGGCGGTTTTAAACACCATCAGCAAGCAGTCTCCTGATATTGCCCAGGGAGTCAGGAGAACCGGCAGCAAAAAACAGGGGGCCGGAGATCAGGGTTCAATGGTTGGCTATGCCTGCAACGAAACTCCGGAATTAATGCCTTTGCCGATTATGATGGCTCATGAGTTGATGAAAAAACTGACTCAATTGAGAAAGAACAAGATTTTGGTATATTTAAGGCCGGATGGAAAATCCCAGGTAACCTTTGAATATGAAGACGGCAAGCCGAAGAGATTAAACAATGTGGTTATTGCCGCCCAGCACGATCCCGGAGTTTCTTTGGAAAAGATTAAAAAAGACATTATTGACAAGGTTGTTAAGCCTGTTTGCAACGGGTTTTTAGACAAGAAAACCAAGTTTTTCATTAACAACACCGGTAAGTTTATTATTGGCGGGCCAATCGCAGATACGGGCATGACGGGCAGAAAGACCGTGGTTGACAGCTATGGCATTGGCGTGCCGGTGGGCGGAGGCAGTTTTAGCGGGAAAGATCCGACCAAGGTTGACAGATCCGGAGCTTATATGGCCAGATATGTCGCCAAAAACATTGTGGCGTCCGGCCTTGCGGAAAAATGCCTGGTCAGATTAGCCTATGTCATCGGCGGCTATGAACCGATAGAAGTGAGCATTGAAACTTTTAGCACCGGCAAGATTGCTGAAGAAAAGATAGCCAAGGCGGTTTCAAGGGTTTTTGATCTGACGCCGGGAGGGATTATAAAAGAACTCGATCTTCTGAAGCCGATTTACAGGAAAACCTCTGTCTACGGCCATTTTGGCCAAAAGGGTTTTGCCTGGGAAAAGACTGATCGGGTTGGAAAACTGCTTAAGGCTTTATCTGGCAAAAGGAACAACTTTCATTAAAGTCCAATTATGGATGCAAAAATTTTGTATTTTTTAAACAGCTTAACTGGAAAATCTGTTTGCCTCGACTCTCTTTTTATTTTTCTGGCTGACTATTCGCAATATGTTTTGGCGGCTGGTTTTCTTTTATTTCTTGTCTTTTCAGGATACAACAATAGAAAAAAGATAAAGATTTTTCTGGTGGCGGCGGGATCAGCCGTTGTTGCCAGGCTCACGATAGTTGAATTAATCAGATTTTTTTACCATCAGCCCAGGCCTTTCATTGTCCATAATTTGAATCAGCTGATTCCAGAAACCGGCTATTCTTTTCCTTCCGGGCATGCGACGGTTTTCTTCGCCCTTTCTGCTGGAATTTACTGTTATAACAAGAAGCTGGGAATATTGTTTTTCATTGCCAGCCTGCTGATGAGCATCAGCCGGGTTATTGCCGGCGTCCATTATCTGTCTGACATTGTCGGCGGCATGGTTCTGGGCAGCGTCGTCGCTTTTGGCTTTTATCGTTTAATTGAGAAAGGGAAGTGCAAATGTGTTAAGATACATAATTAAGCAAATGTCTAATATGCATAAAAAAGAAAAGATTATAGTTTCAATAATTTTTCTCTTTCTGGGCATTTTTATCAGATTATTGCCTCATCCCTGGAATTTTTCTCCGGTTTTGGCCATTGCTTTGTTTTCCGGCGTCTATTTAGGAAAATCGTATGCCGTCTCTCTGCCGATTCTGATTATGCTCTTGAGCGACATTTTCTTGGGCCTTTATGACTGGAAACTGATGGTCTCGGTTTATGCGAGCGTTCTGCTGTCTGCCTTTGTCGGAATCTGGCTTAAAAATCATAAAAGATGGTATACGACACTAGGAAGTTCATTGTTTTGTTCGATCCTGTTCTTTCTCGTTACCAATTTTGCGGTTTGGGCTTTTACTTCCTGGTATCCAGAAAGTTTTTCCGGAATAACCCAGTGTTATTTAATGGCCATACCGTTTTTTAGAAACAGTCTTTTAGGAGATTTGTTTTACGTAACCACTGTCTTTGGAGCTTACGAGATTGCTGCGAAATTGGCCAAGGAAAGAAAATTGGCCTTATCAATGCGAAAATTTTAAGCCATGAAAAAACTCATTTCTGTCATTATCCCGGTTTACAACGAAGAGGAAAACCTGTCCCTGCTTTACAAGGCTTTGCTTAGCATTCTGAGGAATTATGATTATGAGCTCGTTTTCGTCAATGACGGTTCCCAGGACAGAAGCGCTGAGATCCTTGAGAATTTTGCCAAAAGTGATTCGAAAGTCAAGTACTTGGAATTTTCCCGTAATTTCGGCAAAGAAATCGCTTTGTCTTGCGGGATTCATAATGCCAAGGGGGAAGCCATTATTCTCGTTGACGCTGATCTGCAGCATCCGGTTGAGCTCATTCCGAACTTTATTGAGAAATGGCAAAATGGAGCTGATATTGTCATCGGCATCAGGGAAAAGAACAGCCAGGAGGGAATTGTCAAAAAAACAGGATCCTATTTTTTCTATAAAATCATGGACCTTATCAGTGAAACAAAACTGGTTTCCGGAGAAACTGATTTCCGTTTGATTTCCAGGAATGTGGCTGATGAGTTTTGCCGCTTTACCGAAAGAGGAAGGATTGCCCGGGGCCTGATCGACTGGCTGGGCTTTAAAAGAGATTATATTCATTTTAAAGCCAAACAAAGAGAATCAGGAAAGCCCGGTTATAGTTTTCTGAAACTGGTCAGGCTGGGCTTGTCAAGTTTTGTCAGCCATAGTTTGTTTCCTCTGAAAATCGCCGGGTATCTGGGACTTTTTATTACTTTTTTTGCCGGTTCTTTAGGAGTTTTCATGTTTGCGAACAGGTATTTTTTCCACTGGATGGTTTTTTCCGGCCCGGCAATGCTGGCGGTTTTCAACCTATTTTTAATCGGCATTGTTTTAATCTGCCTTGGACTAATTGCTTTGTATATTGTTAATATTCATCTTGAAGTGACCAACAGGCCAATCTACATTATTAGAAAGAAGAAAAACATTGATTAAAGAACCTCTAGTTTCAATCATTATTCCGGCCAGGGATATTAATGATTATCTGCGCCAGGCGATCTCAAAGATATTGGAGCTTGATTATCAAGACTTTGAGATTTTGGTTTTGCCTGACGGGGAAACAAAAACTGTTTTTGAAAAAACAAGGATTATTCCGCTCAATGCCGGTCCGGCTGAAAAAAGGGATTTGGCCGCCAAGCAGGCAAAGGGGGAGATTCTGGCTTTTTTGGATGACGATGCCTATCCGGCTCAAGATTGGCTGAAAAACGCAGTTGGCTGTTTTGAGAATTTGTCTGTCGTTGCAGTTTGCGGGCCCGGCGTTACCCCTAAAGAAGATTCTGTTTGGCAAAAGGCTTCGGGCTGGGTCTCAGCTTCTTTTTTGGGAGGCGGGCCGGCCCGATTCAGGTTTTTGCCAATAAAGAGAAGAGAGGTTGTTGATTTTCCCTCAATGAATTTCCTGGTCAGAAAAGCTGACTTTGAAGCGGTTAATGGTTTTGATTCCAATTTTTGGCCCGGCGAGGATACCAAATTTTGCCTGGACCTTGCCGGAAAACTGGGCAAAAAAATTATTTATGATCCCAAAGTTCTGGTTTACCACCACCGCCGGGCATTGTTTTTGCAGCATTTAAAGCAAAATGGAAACTTTGGCCTGCACCGCGGTTATTTTGCCAGAATTCTTCCCGAAACTTCAAAAAAACTTTGGTATTTTATTCCGTCTGCATTTGTTCTATTTTTAATCTTTGGTTTTGTTTTGGGATTAATATTGCCTCCGGTGTTTTCGATCTATATTTTTATTCTTTCTGTCTATATTATTCTTTTAATCCTGAGCGCCGTTCAGGTTTATCTTAAAGAACAGGATTTAAAGATAAGCCTTTTGTTAATGCCGGGCATTTTTTTAACCCATATTTGGTATGGGTTGAGGTTTTTGCAAGGATTCTTCCTAAAAGAGCTAAAGAGATGAACTTTCTTTTAATTTAGGATCTAAGTCAAAGGCTTTCTGGAATTCCTGGTCAGCTTTTTCTTTTTGGTTTTTCTCAAGGTAGATAACGCCAAGATTGAAATGGAGGCTGGCATTTTGGGGATCAATTTCAACTGCTTTTTCCTGGTATTGGGCTGCTTTTTCAAAATCTTTTGACTGGAAATAAATAACGGCTAAATTTTGCAGAGATTGCCAGAGGCCAGGATTAAATTCTAGAGCTTTTTGGTAATTTTCTATTGCCAAATCAATTTTGCCGATTTGCTGATAAGTATTGGCTAAGTTGTGATAAGCATCGCCGTAGTTGGGCTGCAGTTCGATTGCTTTTTTAAATTCTTCAACCGCTTTTTCGTATTCGCCGAGCCGGCCGTAATAGTCGCCAAGGTTGTTATGGTTCTGGGGACTGGAAGGAGAAGTTTTAGCTGCTGCCAGCCAGAGAGTATCCTGGTTTTGCCAGTCCATATTTCTGGCAATGGTTCTGCCGGAAAGCAAAATGAGAATGATTCCTAAGATAACGGGAACAGTTTTTTTGCCGAATTTTGTTTGCGAAATTCTTTCCAAAGCCAAGGCAATCAGGACGAAAATTCCCAGAGAACTGAAATAAGCATATCTTTCCGCTACAATCCAGGAAATGCCAAAAGGCGTCAAAGTCGGCAAAAGTCCGATTAAAAACAGGCCGGGCCAGAAAGACAAAGGCCGGTTTTTAAAGAAAAGCCAAACGGTAAATCCCAAAAACAGGAGAAAAACAGCCAATCTTAACAAGTATTCTCCTTGGCTGAAAAGCATTTCCGAGTGATAAAGAGTTAAGTCTTTTGGCCAGAAAATCAATTCCAAATACGAAGAAATGGCAACAGGGATTTGTAAAAGAGGGTTTAACATTTCTGGTTTTTGATAAAAATTTGTTTGCAAGGAGTTGATTCTTTGGGGAATGGCCGAAAAATAGAAAAGCATCCAAAGGCCGCTGATGAGGAAAAACGGTATTAATTTTTTCCAACCCGAGCGGTTTTTTTCAAAGGCCAAAAAAAAGATAAAGATGATCCCAGAAAAAATTATTGATCTTTCTGAAGAAAAAAGAGCCAGCATAAAAGCAAATAAGGAGAGGAGATAGAATTTTTTCTCTTTTAAAGAAAAAAGGTATAATAAAAGGGCTAAAATCAGAAAAAAACCGTATTGGCTGTAAGCGGCGCCAGAAATCCAGGAAACAGCTTCAATCAAAAGCGGGTGGACCGCAAATAAGGAAGCGGTTGTCAGCGCTACAAAGGAATTGGTCAAAAGGTAGACTAGGAGATAAACGGCTAAAACCGCGCCAAGGTGGAAAAAAAGGCTAAAAAGATGATAGGGGAAAGGGTTTAAATTTCCTATCCAATGGGCAAAAAAATAAAGCAAAGGCCTTAAAAATCCTAAAGGAGCCTTAAGGACTGAATTGAAATCTCCTATGGCGGGATTCTGGAGGATTCCGGGAATATCATCAGCAACAAAATCATTGTTCAGGGAGTTAAAATAGACGATAAGAACCAGGCTAATCAGAAAAACGATTATCAACCGGTTCTCGTTAAGCCAATTCCAGAAATTGAAAAGGGCAATTTTTTCCTCCCAGTCGCCACTTTTTTTCTTGATTAGATTCATTTTAATTAAGTTAATTGGGCGTCCCTGATTAATTATAGATTATCTTTAAGAATACAACAAAACGAAGTTTTGATACATGAATAACTATTTCAAGGTTTCAATTATTATTATCAATTGGAATGGCCTGAAAGACACTCTTGAATGCTTAAAATCTTTAAAAGAGATTGATTATCCTAATTATGAGGTTTTTGTCGTTGACAATGGTTCAAATAAAGAAGAGCAAGATTTTTTAAAGGCAAAAATCATAAAATCAGAAGAAATTCCTCAAGAAACCAGATTGATTTTAAGCAAAGAAAATCTTGGTTTTTCCGGGGGAAATAATTTGGCCATCAACCGGATTTTAAGCGAAGATCAGAGCGATTTTATCTTGCTTTTGAATAACGATACAATAGTTGAAAAAAAGTTTCTGACAGAATTGATGAAAACGGCTGTTCAGGAGAAAAAAGCCGGTATTTTTGGGTCGAAGATATATTATTATGATTACGAAAGGAAGAATAATATTCATTCAGCCGGTTTCCGGGCAGATCTTTCTCGCGGGTCTTTTTCCAGCGTTGAAAAACTTGATAAAGCCGATGCAAATAATATTCAAGAGCCCGTTGCCGTTGATTTCGTTACCGGCGCCTGCCTGCTGATTAAAAAAGAAGTGATTAAAAAGATCGGTCTTTTAGATGAAAGATACTTTCTTATTTTTGAAGATACGGATTGGTGCTTGAGAGCGGAAAAAATCGGCTATCAAATTCTTTATGTGCCAAAATCGATAGTTTGGCACAAGATCGGCCAGGCAATTAAAAAAACAAAAGGATTATCTGTTTACTACTACGCTAGAAATCTTTTTTGGCTTGAGGCAAAACACGCAGACAGGACTCAGCTTATAAAATTTTTATTGAACTACTTTTTTTTCATATTCCCAAAATACTTTTTCGGTTATCCTTTGCTCAAAAGAAATTACCGCTTTTGGCAGAGTTATAATAAAGGGGTAATTGCCGGAATTTTCGGCTTGATAACGATTAGGAAGAATAGAAATTTCCACTGAATTTCTTAAAAAAGTATTTTATGGTTTCCAAAGGATCTTTTAAGGCATGAATTATCAGGCGCTGCCTCGCCTCGGCTTTGAATCTCAGAAACAGTTCATAGAGCTCTTGCCGGCTTAAAGTCTCTGATAAAATTAAGGCTTTTTTATAGTTTCTGTCAAAATTAACGTCCAAGATGCTCCAGTCCATATTTTCACTCACCAGTTTTCTTTCTTCGGCATATTGCCAAACCGGGGTTCCCGGAAGGGGAGTTAAAAGATAAATTGTAAATTCCGGAAGCCGGTTTTCTTTAATAAAGTCTAAAGTTTTCAGAATTTCTTCTTTGGTTTCTTTCGGCGAGCCGATAATAAAACTTACACTTAGTTCAATTTTATATTTCCTAAGGATTTTTATCGTCCGGAGATGATCGTTGACGCTGATGGTTTCTCCTTTTAAATATCGCAGGGTGGTTTCCGAAGCTGATTCCATTCCCATCCAAACCTTTGTCACCCCCATTTTCCTTAAAAGCCGGCACAGCTCTTCATCGACTAAATTTGTTCTAACGGTGCAGTTGAAATTCAATTTTCCCAGCAGTTTTTCCTGTTCAAGAAGAACGATGATTTTCTTTAATCTTTGCCTGTCGGCGACAAATAAATCGTCCCAAAAATCGATACGGTTAATCTTATAGTTCTCAAAAAGGAACTTAATCTCTTTGACGACATATTCTGCCGGAAAGAATCTTAATTTATCCCAAAATCGGGAAGAAGCGCAAAAGGAGCAATGGTAGGGGCAACCCCTCGAAGTGAACATTGTCGCCGGGTTTTCGATTTTCATTAAATCCCTGGCTGGCATGGGAATTTCGTCGAGCGGGAAGATCAATTCTCTTTTCGGGGTGATAACGATTCTCTCTTTTTCTCTGAAAACAATTCCTTTCACATCCTTTAAGTCTTTGGAATCGAATTTTCCCGTTTTCTGATAAATTTTAAAAAGTTCAACAATGGTTTTTTCGCCCTCGCCAATGACGCCGACATCCATTTCTTTGGTGAGGTTTTGGGGCAGGGCGGAAATGTGAGTGCCGCCGATAATTACCGGCAGACCATGATTTTTGGCGATTTTAGCGTAGCTGGCGGCAAAATTATAATTTTGAGAAACCGAGCTAATGCCGACGATATCCGGCAAAAAGCCATTAATCTCTTGGACAATGTTTCTGTAAGCAATTTTGAATTCCAGGGCGTTAGAACCAAATTCTTTCCTTAAAGAGCTTGCCAAATATCCCAGTCCCAAGGGCGACAAAGAAAACTCTTCGGGATTTTCCGGATTGACTGCGTTAATTAGCAGAACTTTCAGTTTCATCAGTCGAATGATTCAGTTTTTTAACCGCGAATAATTGGAAAGCAAGTTTTGGATGATAATAGGTTACTTTTTGGGTTAAACTGGAAAACAGATTCCAAAGGAGAACAGGCCGGCATTTTATCAATCCTTTTTCTTTCCGGAGTTTTTTCCAGCCGTTCATTCCAAAAACCTTGAATCCAAGATTTTCAAGCTCTTTTACGTCCCAGCCGGACTTATGGATTTGTAATGAATTTTGGTCATAACTGTCTTGTTTTAAGTAGCCATTGGGAGTTGTGATAATGATCTTTTTTTCCGCCCAAGACTCCATTTTTTTAATCAGCCGATATCCTTCTTCTTTGTCTAAATGCTCAAGAAGCTCCAGAGCCAAGACCGCTTCGAATGATTTCGGTTTGAAATCAACGGTTCTGACATCAGCTTTCAGATATTGGTTGTGGAGGCTTTTCTTTTGGCTTTCTTCCAAATAGGGTTCAAAAAATTCTACGCCAAGGGAAAAAGAGGTTTGGCAGTTATTAAGAGGCGAATTATAGCCGCAACCAAGATCCAAAATTGTCTGACAATCTGAAATCTCTATTTTTAAAATTTCTATCCAGCCGGGAAAAAGTTTATCATACAAAGGTTCGAGATATGTTTTTAAAATCAATTTTAGCCGGGAAATCTCTCCTAAAGTAGTGTAGATGGTTTCAAAATTATTTTTATGCTTTTGATAAATTCTTTTTTGATATTTTAATAAATCCTTTGTATTTGCTCTAGAGGAACGGTGATAAACGAACAAGGGGAGGACATAAGCTTTTAAGCCGATACTTTTAACTGCCAAGGAATAATCAAGGCCGTAGCAGTGCCAGCCGTCAAAAGTTTTTTTGTCGAACTGTAATTTTTGGAAAACCGGCCGGGGGATTATTAAAAGACAATCGTCGAGAGTTTGAGCCTCTTCCGGTTTGGAAAGAGAATTGCTCCACTGCCAAATTTCGCCGCAGTCGCTGATGCAACCCTTGCCCCTTTCTTTATTGTTTTTACCTTTTTCACTCATGCCAGCGACGCCGGCGACGCCTAAATCGGATATTTCTCTTAAGATTTTTTCCGCCTCTTTTAACCATAGCTTAGAATTCAGCTCAATGTCTTGGTGGACAAACATAAGGTATTCTCCTTTAGCTTTTTTGGCGCCGTAGTTTAAGGCTTCAGCCGCTGAAGGAAAGTCGTTTTTGGTATTATCGATTAAGATGGTTTCGAAATCGGCTTCCTGATTTTTTAAAGAGCTTAAAAGACATTTGTCCAATTTTTCTTTTTTGTTATAGACGACAATGAGAGAAATCATTTTTCAATAACGCAATCAATGTTTTTGAATTTTTTAAATCTGGAAATTATTAAAACAGTAATAATTAAAGAGGAAAATATAAGCGAAATGGCAGCTCCTCGGCTGCCCAAAAACAAGACGAGAGGAAAGTTGAGCAGCAATCCCACGGATATCCCCCAGAACATAGGCTTGAGGCATTCTTTCTGCTGCCCGGCTATTTTCAGGCCTTCAAAATAAGGGGTATTGATAAAGGAAATAGAAATCGCAATTAATAAAATTCTTGCTATATTAATGCTTTCCGAGTATTTTTCGCCGTATAATTTAAGAATCAGCTGCGGAGCAATGAGGAATAGAAACAAGGACAGAGCAAGACAAAAAATAATAATCCTGGGCGTAAAATAACGCAAAAGCTGGTAAAATTCACTTTTTGACTGTTGGTATTTTTTGGATAAAGTGGAAAAAAACGCATTATAAAAAAGCCCGATCAAGATAGTCAGGACAGCTATGAGCTGATAGGCGACATTATAAAAACCGATCTCTTTATCTCCTGCCAGAAAACTGATTTGGATGATAGAGATAGAAAGGAATCCTCCGGCCAACAGATCAATCAAGCCAAAAGGCCAGGATTCTCTAAGGGAATTTTTCCAGAAATCAAAATTAATTCTTGGTGAAAAAACGGTAATTTTTTTCTTAATTAAAAATAAGGTTATGGCAAAGGCAAAAATGACCGCACCAATATAACCCAGGAACAATGTTGCCAAAGGATATTTTTGCCAAATCATAAAGACAAAAATCGCTAATAAACCGATTGAGTAAGCAAGCTTAGACATGGCTATATATTCCATCTTTTCAAAAGCCTGGAAGATGGTCTGGAAGAAAACCATCAATGACATCAAGGCGGTAAAGACAGCGGCTGAATATATCAGGAACTTAATTTCCATCGGTTTGTTGAGAAACTGAGTTGCCGCCAAAATCAAAACAAGAGTGAATAAGGCCAAAATCAACTTAAGGGTAAAAAAATGATCAAGATATTTTTTAACCAAACTGTTATTTTTAGCCACTTCCCTGATGGTCAAAGTGGAAATACCCAGGTCTCCAAAAGAGAAAATGGCAATAAAAGCGAAAGCAAAGCCGAACTTTCCATAATCAATTATTGATAAATAGCGGATGAGCAGAATGTTGAGAAAAAACACCAGGCCCCTGGAAATTATTTCCGCCAGGCCCAGCCAGACAGTGTTTTTAAAAATAGTCTGTCCGGTATCAAAGTTTTTAAAAAGTAAGGTTTTGAAATTCATTTTTAAAAAAGTTTTTCAAATTCCGGAATTAATTTTGAAGAATTATATTTTGAAATTATTGCTTGATAACCGTTTTCGCCGAGTTCCTTTACCAAAACGGGGTTTTGCGCCAATTTTTCAATTGTTTCCGCTAATTCTTTTCCGTCACCAAATTTTACCAAAAGACCGCCTCGATTGCCAAGAATAAGCTCGCGAACTATCGGAATATCGGCGCCGATAACCGGTTTTTTGTATTTCCACGCTTCGAGATAAGAAATACCAAACGACTCCGCAACGGATGGTAGGCAAAAAATATCGCTGGCGGCAAAGATAACTTCTTTCTCTTCATCCGTAACATAACCGAGATTAATAATATTCTTAATCTCTGTCTCCGCTTTCGTTTTCTCCCGGTTTAAAGAATTGTCTCCGATAATAACTAATAAAATATCGGGATTCTTCTTTGACAGGATATTCAACGCCTGGCTTAAAGTTGTTGCTCCCTTCAAATGATTTTTGCCGCTCGTGGACAGAACGATTTTTTTATTCTCCAGATTATGCTTTTTTCTGAAATTTAAAACCTCTTTGTCAATTTCTGCTAATTCTTTCATGCTCGTCAGGTCTAAGAAAAACGGGATAATGGCAAATTTATTGTCTGGAATATTAAAGACTTTTTGAATATCTTCTTTTTCTGATTTTGATTTGACGTGGATTAAGTTCGCGACATCAAAAACATTTTGGAATTCTGGATTATGATAATGAGAAATAAAGACATGAAAAGCGGGATGAATAATAAATTTCGGGGGGGGCGACAATCGAAGGATAGCGTCAGCGACTTGTTGGTTCAGATAACAGGGAAGGGGCGAAGAATAAATGGCAGCAAATCCTTCTTTCTTTAAAAGATCAAATAACCCCATTAAAACCGGCCCGCTCGATAGAAATTCAAGCTTTTTGAAAATGCTTTTCGGCAAAAACATTTTAAAACACCTTCCGGCTAAGGCAACAAATGACAATGGCTGGCAGCAAGCGAGCCTGAAAATCTTTACTCCATTGATGATTTCTGATTTTTCACTAATTTTTTTCCCAAAAACAGGATCGTACCACCATCTCGTGGTTAGCGCATTAGAGGTAATGATAGAACAATCGAGCCCTCTTTCAGACAATCCCTGGGCCAATTGCAAAATTGCGTTCGCTGACCCCGAAAGTTCGGCTGGGAGATATATTGGTGTTACTAAAGCAATTTTTTTCATTCCCGTTAATAATAGCTAAAATGAGTTTATTTTGAAAGGTTTGGATAATTTCTAGAATAAGCTCATTTCCTTTAAAATTTGCCGGTCGGAAACTTTTCTTAACTTCTGGATTTCCCGCCTCTTTTTAAGGGTGTTTTGAAAATTAGCGATGTTCCAGCCAACCGCCCTGAAAGCAGTCATGGCCAGTTTAACATTTCTATCAAGAAAGAATTCTTTTAAAAAGAGAGCAAGCTGGGACAGAAAATAAAACGGCAAAACCAAAGCCAGATAAATGATTCCTCCGTTTTTTAAAAGAGTCGTCAGTCTGTTTTTACGGCAGAGAAAAGAAGAGTTCTCTTTTTTCAGGTATTTATTTACCGTCCAGGAGCCAAGATGATAAACAACGGATTTCTGGGCAATATAGATTTGATAGCCCAAAAGCCGGGTTTTCCAGCACAAATCAACGTCTTCATAGTTTGCCTGATAGTCCGGGTCAAACCTCTTAATCTTTTCAAAAAGCGGGCGCCGAATGGCCAATAAAGCTCCTTGAATGTAAAACGGAGAACGAAAATCCTGATTTGGCTTGTATTCTTTGCCAGCATCAATTCTTTGCCCAAAACCAAAAACATCCAATCTTCCGCCCAGATTATCAATAATCTGCTTAGATTTAAAAGAAAGAATTGCTGAGCCGGCAATGCCAATTTTTTCAAACTCAAAGGTTCGGAGCAGTTCTTTCAGCCAGCCGGAGGTAAAAACTAAATCGTTGTTCATAAAGACCAAAATCTCTCCTTGGGATAATTCGGCCCCGTCGTTGTAGGCCGGAGCCAGAAAATCATTGCTTTGCCGGGCCAGATATTTTAATCTTTTGCTTTCTGGAAACAGCTGGCTCAGTTTTTCCAGGCTTTGATCGGCAGAGGCGTTGTCAACGACAATAGTTTCAAAATCAATGTCCGGAGAGCTTTGCCAAAGCGATTCAAGGCATTTTTTTGTTATTTCAAAGCCGTTGTAATTGACGATAATAAGGGAAGCCAGCGGTTTCATGGTTTTTTAAAGTTATCCATTTCCAGTTTGGAAATTCTTTCATAACTGTATTTTTCCGAATTTAAAAGCATTAAGCCGGCCGGATTGTCAAAATCTTTTCTGTCCAGGAGTTCAATCACTTTTTCAGAAAAAGCTTTGGTATCGCCGACAGAAACAGTGGTAATTTCATTGTTAAGGTAGATTTGCTTGTAAGCAGGCAGGTCATAGGCAATGGTTTTGCGGCCGCTGGCCACGGCTTCCAAAATGGCTACCCCAAAGCTTTCTTCATGGCTTAGGGAAACAAAGATTTTGCAGCTGGTTAAAAACAGGAATTTTTGAAAGCCGGAGACATAACCGAAAAGCTTGATATTCTTTTTCAGGGAAAGACCGGCAATTGTTTTTTTAAGCTTGTTTTCAGTGGCCCGGTCGCCGGAGCCGACAATCCACAAACTGAAATCAGGATATTTTTGTTTTACTCTTTGGCAGATTTTAATCAGGTCAAAAACTCCTTTGTCCTGGCTGATTCTTCCCAGGAACAAAGCATCGCTCCAGGCCTGTCTTTGCGCCAACGCCATTTTTATCTGGTCTTTGTCGATGGCGTTTCCGGTCAAAATCAGCTTTTTTTCTTGAAAGCCTTGTTCAATCAGAAATATTTTCAGGTTTTCTGAAATGACAAAGATTTTGTCAGCCTTTTTTAAAAGCAGCAAGCTTATCTTGTAAAAAGCAAAAGCCAGGACGCGGATGAGCAAATCCCCGGGTTTTTTAAAAACAACCTTGTTTTCAAACAAAACTGTCCAGGTCAGTTTTCTGCTGAAAATTCTTATAAAAAAAGGCAAAAGCAATTCGTCCAGAACCGAGGAAATGGAATAAATCACGTCGGTGTTTCTGATTATTCCGGGAATGTAAAGAATCGCCAGTAAAGAACGCTTGAAGAGCTCGGGAACAAGAACCAGCTTGCTTTTAGCTGTTTTGCAAAAAGGAATGCCGATGTATTCAACTTCCCGGACCAGCTTTTTAAAATCAGCAATGAGAAAAGCAGGACAGACCATTTTAACTTTAATATTCTGCTCCTGCCAGAAAGAGATTTTTTTTGCCAAAAAGTCGGTGTTGCCGATTCCGATATTATAGATGCAGACAGCGGCTTTTGGTTTTTTTTCTATCAGGGCGATGATTTGGCCGCCAAAGTAAGTTTGAGAAATGATTTTGTCGTAAAAACCAAGGCCGGCAAGGGATATGGTTTTAAGCTTAACTATCTGCAGATGGCAGCTGTTTAAAAGTTTTGTCAGAGAAAGCTTGTCGTAAAAAGATCTGTGAGTTTTGTCTTTGAAGCCGAACCATTTTGGCCCCTGGATAAAATGAGACAAAGAACCAAGATTGGGAGTGGAAACTATTAACAGGCCGTTGTTTTTCAGGCTCCGGGAAATATTTTCTAGAAACTTTTTTGGATTTTCTGCATGTTCAAGCACGTCCAGGACGAAGATCAGGTCAAATTCTTTTTCAGGAAGTTCTTGTTTTGAGGGATCAAGCAGAAAAACATTGGCAAAGGATTTTTGCGCCCGGCTGACAAAATCAGCGGAAATATCAAAACCCCAGAGCGATTTTTTGCTTTTCCGGTGTTCTTTGGCGAGCAACTGCAAAAGCTGGCCAGTGGCGCAGCCAACGTCAGCTATTTTCTGGCTGGAGCTGATCTTTTCTGCCAGGATCGGATCCAGGCGCTTGAGGTATTTTTTCAGAGCTTCTTCGTTTTTTAAAACCATTATTTTAAAGAGTTAAAAATGTCAATCATTTTTCGGGCAGCTTTGTTCCAGGTGAACCTATTCAATGATTCTTGGTAAGAAGCAATGATGTTTTGTTTCTGCTCTTGGCTTGAATTAAGATGAGAGCTTATCCTTTCGGCCATTTGTTCGGGATTCCCGGGATCAAACAAAAGACTGTTGTTATTGATTATTTCTTTGAAAACAGAAATGTCAGAGGCAAGGACAATGGCTTTACTGGCCATGGCTTCCAGGATCGGCAGGCCAAAGCCCTCGTAAAGCGAAGGATAGACGAAAGCGTCGCAGAGCTGGTACAGAGCTCTGATTTCTCTTTTAGGAAGGTAGCCAAGGGCAATAACATTGCTTTGTTTGTCTATTTTGACCGCATTGTTGATGAGGCCCGAAATCACTAAATAACAACCGGGAATATCTTTGACAGCTTTGATCAAGGCATTGGTGTTTTTTCTGGGGCTGTGGGCGCTGTTGGCGAAAACAATTTTCTTGTCAGTAAAAAAGTATTTTTGTCTTATCTGTTCAAGATACTGGTTCTGCTCTTTCTGCAGATAAAAGGCGTCCAATCCCAATTCTACTGTTCTGATTCTGGACTCTAGGATCGGATAGAATGCCGTTAATTCCTGTTTGACTGATTCGGAATCGACCAGGACAAGGTCGGCTTTTCTGATCAAGTTTCGGAAAACAAAGTTATAATAGAGAATGTCTTTTTTTCTTGCCAATTCGGGCATGATTTTAAAGCCAAGATCGTGGACAGTAGCGAGATAAAAGCAGTTTTTGGATCCCACGGGCAGAGCCGGGGTCAAAGAGTGGAAAATGTTTATTTGTGCTTTTTTAATCTGATTTTTGACGCCCAAAAGATCAAAGAAAGCGTTTTTAATACTAGGGTTGCGGAAAAAAAAGTATTGGTTTTCAAAATCGATTGATTTTATCTCGGAATACAAACCATTGAAATAATTTTGGATTCCGGTGTGATGCTTTTCCTGCAATAATCTGGCATTAACTCCTATCTTCATCTGTTTTTTCCGGTTATTGTTTTTATTATTCCGTTGACAGTGCCGGTCAGGCCGCTTAGCCAGTTAAAATTCTTAGTGGCCAGAGCCTTGTAAAGCCAATAACAGTTTAAGAAAAGTAGATAGCAGGAAAACTTGAATAAGTAGTTGAGCTTCGGCTTAAAAATGTGTTTAAAGTAAAACCTGAAAAAGTTTTCCATTCTTTGCTTTGCTTCAGCTCTTTTCGGATAAACTCCGCCCCTGGAAATATTATGATTAACTCTTGCTTTCGGGCTGAAGACTAGGCGATAGCCAAGCTTTTTTATCCTGATGGCCAAGTCGAGTTCAGACCATTCGGCCACCCCAGTATAATTGAAATCAAAGCCGTTTGCTTTTTCAATTAAGTTTCTTCGCAAAGTCATATTGCAAGCCTCCAAATAATCAACGTTTTTTAATCCTTGAATCTGAAGGCTTTGGACAAAATTTGCTCCCGGAGACCAAGCCCCGCTTTTAAAGAGCTTGCCGGGTTCATCCATCTGGCCTTCGAGAAAAAAATAATTCCAGAATTTTCCCAGAAGACCAATCAATCCTTTTTTGCCGTAGAAAAAGAAAACATCCCGGTTTTTTAAAAGTTCGTTGTCAATAATGGTCGGTCCGCTGACGCCGGCGATATCTTTGTTTTCGGTTAGGATTTCAACAACAGCTTTGGCCCAGCCTTCAGAGACAACCACGTCATCGTCAATCCAGGAAACAAATTCGCCTTGGCTGCTTTTCCAGCCCAGGTCTCTGGCCTTGGCCAATCCTTTTCCTGTTTCAATGACTTTTTTAATCTTTAATTTTTGAGAATAGCCGTTGATTACTTGCGAGGTCTGGTCGGTTGAATTGGCATCAATTATGACCACTTCAAAATCAGTAAAACTTTGTTTTGTCAGGCTTTCCAGGCACTCTCTCAAGCTTTCTGCCCGATTAAAGGTGCAGACAGCAACTGATAATTTTGGTTTTTCTCCAATCATTTGATTTACCTTGTTTATTATTGTAAGTATAAACTAAAGCGCTTAGAAAATATAGGATGAATATTATGACTGATAAAATTATCCGTTACGCCAAAACTCTTTATTCGTCTTTGCCCTGGCTCAGGAATCTGGCAAAGAGAATCAGCGGTTCCGAGCCGTATCTTCAACTGGCAAAGCTAAAAATCAGGAATCAAATCCGAAAAGACCTTGAGGATCCTGTTAACTTGGTGATTGAACTCAGCAGTTTTTGCAATGCCAGGTGTCTGATGTGCCCTAACTCAACCATGAAAAGAACAAAGTCAATGATGACAAAGGAAGTATTTGAAAAGATAGTCAGCCGGATCAAAGAAGAAAAATTAGCCGTTAATAAGGTTTTTCTCAGCGGTTTGGGAGAGCCATTGATTGATCCGCAGATCATCTTGAGGATAAAGACATTTAAGGAAATGGGTCTGCCGATCAAGCTCTATACCAATGCCCATCTGCTGACTTCAGAAATCAGCCGGCAGCTGATTGATCTTAAGGTTGAAGAAATCAATATCAGCTTTAATGGCGCTACTCCGGAACATTATCAAAAAGTAATGGGATTAGATTTTAGTGAAGCTAAAGAAAACATTGAAAACCTGCTTAAGATTAAAAAAGAAAAGCAAAGCGATTTGCCTAAAGTTTTTATTTCTTCGATTTTAATCGGGGAAAACAAAAAAGATATTAAAAAGCATCTTGAGAACTGGTCAGCCAAGGTTGATTCGGTAACTGTTTCTCTTGCCCATGAATGGGGCGGGGGAGTCAAGATAAATTCAAATTCTGGCTTTGACAGTTCAGGAAGGACTTATCCATGCCGGTCGCTCTGGCATACGATGATGATCGACAGCTCGGGAAGCTTTGTCATTTGCTGCCGTGATTTTGAATCTAATTTTGTTTTGGGCAATATTCTGACACATCCTTTTAATCAGATTAAAAAAAGCCCGCTGTTGGAGCAGTTCAGGTCTTGTCATCTTGAGTTTGCTAAAGAAAAACTGCCGCTGATGTGCCGGCAGTGCAACTTTCCTTTTCAGGACGGGATTGAATGGTTTATGCCAAGGTCAGTTGATTAGCCGGATTTTGTTTTCAATGACTGCCAGAAAATAAATCCAGAACATCATAAAGCAGACAATCGGATGCAGAAACCAGGCAGGATCCTTGATTTTTGAATAGCCTTTCAAGGCTTTAATGGTCGGCAGGATCAGGGTCAGGGAATAAAGAGAATAGGCAATTATTTTTAGCTTGTCTTTTTGAGGATTATAAATCAAATATCTTCTTTTCTGAAAGTCTTTGAGATAAAGATCTTTCATGTATCTTTTTCTTTTTTTGAAAAAGTGCCAGAATCTTTCGCCGCTGGCATGAACAATGTCATTTTTAACAACCACGTATTTATTAAACCCCTGGGAAACTAAATCCAGATTTACGTCAATATGGAAAAAGTGATCCGGATCGATTCCAGCTTTTTCTAGAAAACTTCTTTTGATCAAAAAGCCGTTAGCGCCAACCGTGGCTAAATTATCTTGATTAAATTCGACTAAGAAATAATCGCCTTTGTCTTCAGCTTGGCCTGAAAGCTTCCAGCCAGAGTCAAGATATGACTGGCGGTCAGCCTTGTTCAGAAAATAGGCGACCGGATCATTGGCTCCGAATAAAGAGAAATAGCGGTTTAAGATTCTATCATTTCTCCTATATGTGTATCTCCAGGGATAACAGCCAATCGCTTCCGGCTCTTTTTCCAACGAGGAAACCATTTTCATTAACCAGTCTTGGCTGGGCAGGATATTGTCATCATCAACGCCAAGAATGATCTCGTTTAGAGAATCTTTAAGAGCGATGCCTTTGGCTGCTTCCGGGCTGCCGGTGTTTTCCGGAATTACTTTGGCTTGATATTTTCTCGCAATCTCCAGGGTATCATCAGTTGAGCCGCCATCGGCAATAACGATTTCAATTTTGTTTTGATCGTAATTCTGGCTTCTGATGCTAGATAAGCAACTTTCCAGAATCAGGCCGCTGTTTAAGGTAGCGATGATAACGCTAATGGTTTTCATTTGATAATTATATACTGTCAGGGTTTAAAATGATAGAATTAAAGCATGAAAATCTCCATTTCCTACCCGCCAATCGAATCCTTAAAAGGAATTCCTTTGTTGGCTCAGAACCGTCAATTTCAATGGGTTGACAGTCCCTGGACAGCTTATCCCGTTATCCTGGCTTCAGCGGCCACCTTATTGAAAAAAGCCGGTTTTGAGGTTTTCTGGGACGATGCCATTAATGAAAATCTGAAATATGAGGATTGGAAGAAAAGAATCTCAGCAGAAAAACCAGACGTGATTGCCATGGAAACGAAAACCCCGGTTGTTAAAAAGCATTGGCAGATTATCAATCAGATAAAGTTTGAGAATCCAAAATCCAAAATTGTCTTAATGGGGGATCACGTCACGGCTCTGCCTAAAGAATCAATGGATAATTGCCGGGCAGATTATATTTTGACCGGAGGAGATTATGATTTCATGCTTTTAAATTTAGCCAATCATTTGACCAAAGGGGAAACCTTGGAACCTGGCTGGTGGTTTAGAGACAAAGGTAATTTGAAAAACACGGGCAAGTTTCTTTCAAACCACGACCTTAATTCTTTGCCTTTTATTGATCGGGAATTAACTAAATGGAGGCTTTATGCTTTTAAGAATTCAAACTTTAGCCTGGTGCCGGGAACCTTTACCATGATTGGCCGGGATTGCTGGTGGCGCAAGCAAGGAGGCTGTAGTTTTTGTTCTTGGACCAGCATTTTTCCCCAATACCGCGTTGCCAGTCCAAAAAAGCTGCTTGATGAAATAGGAGAGCTGATAAGACTAGGAGTTAAAGAGGTTTTTGACGATACCGGCACTTTTCCAGTCGGAAAATGGCTTGAAGATTTTTGCCAGGGCATGGTTGAAAGGGGCTATAACAAAAAGATAAGGCTGGGCTGTAATATGAGAGCCAACGCCATCACTGACCAAAAAACTTATGATTTGATGGCAAAGGCCGGTTTTCGTTTTATTCTCTATGGTTTGGAATCTGCCAACCAGGAATCTCTGAACAAGCTTAATAAGGGAGAAACCAGCCAAGACATTGTCAGAGGAGTGCAAATGGCAAAAAAGGCAGGGCTTACTCCCCATGTTACCTGTATGGTTGGCTATCCCTGGGAGACGAAGCTAGAGGCGAAAAAGACAATTGATTTGACGAGATGGCTTTTTAAAGAAGGCTATATTGACAGCTTACAAGCCACCATCATTATTCCTTATCCGGGCACAGCCTTGTTTAAAGAGGCGGAAGAAAAAGGCTGGCTAAAGACAAAAGACTGGGATCAGTATGATATGAAAGAACCGGTTTTGATAACAGCAATGTCAGATGAAGAAGTTTTGTCTTTAGTGACAAGCCTTTATAAAAGCATTTTCTCAGTTAATTTTATCTTTCGTAAATTAAAAGAAGGGCTGTCCAGCCCAGACGCCTTCTCTTATTATTTGCGCCTCAGCCTGAAGTTTTTCAGCAAGCTTAAGGATTTTCTTGTCCCTGGAATAAAATAATCAAATGTCTAAATTCTACAAAGCCAAACGAACTTACAGCCTTTTTAATCCCTTGTCAAAAGAGCCTTTTAAGCTTAGCCGTTCAAAGATTGATTTGTTTTTACAATGCCCGAGATGTTTTTATCTGGACAAAAGGCTTGGCATTGAAAGGCCGCCAGGCTTTCCTTTTACTTTAAATAATGCGGTGGACAAGCTTTTGAAAAAAGAGTTTGATTTGAACCGGGCTAAAGGTTCTCGCCATCCCCTAATGCAGGAGTATAAGATTGACGCTATTCCTTTTGCCCACGAGGAAATCGAGGCCTGGCGCGATTACAAGAAAGGACTTTGGCATTTCCATGATCTTACGAATTTAATCATTAACGGGGCTATTGATGATGTCTGGGTGAATAAGGCCGGAGAATTGCTTGTTGTTGATTACAAAGCTACTGCTAAAGCAGGCGAGGTCAGTCTTGACGCTGATTGGCAGGACGGCTACAAGAGGCAGGTTGAAGTTTACCAATGGCTGTTCAGGAAAAACGGTTTTAAGGTTTCCGATACAGCCTATTTTGTCTATTGCAACGGCATAACTGACAAAGAAGCTTTTGACAAAAAGATAGAATTTGACGTTAAAATCATTCCTTATGAGGGCAATGACGGCTGGGTAGAAGAAACCATTCTCAAGGCTCATGAAACTCTTATGAAAGACGTTATTCCTCAGGCTTCAGAAGATTGCGATTATTGCGCTTACAGGCAAGAAGCCGCCAAAACGGAAAAAACTTAATTTACATAGAATTAAATTATTATAACAAACTAAAACAGAATATTATGAGTATTCCTATTTTAATTGCCGGATTCGGCGGGGGAATGATCAGGGGTCTGGTTGGTTTTTTAAAATATTATTATTCTTACAAAAACACTCCTTTTAATATTTTCTATTTTTTCGGGACAACCTTCATTTCAGGAATCGTGGGTTTGTTAACAGCCGGAGCAATCAAAGAATCAGGCATGATTATCAGCGGACTTAATTCGATCAGCCCGGCCATGGCTTTGATTATCGGTTATGCGGGCGGAGATTTTCTGGAAAACATTTACAAGCTTATTCTTAAGAAACCGTTGCTGTTTCCGAAAAAATAACTTTCAAAGAAATGGCAAACCAAAAACCCCTTTTTTCCAGGGGTTTTGTTTTAACTCAGGATTGTTTGTTTTATCTTTTCCGGATCAGGGAAGCAGGTAAAATTAAATTTGTTCTCGGTGCCGGCAGTCTGGATTTCCAGGTTGCCGAAATTCAGCAAAGAAGCCAGAATGCCCGCAATTTTCACGGAAACATCCTGGATTTTGTCTTTTTGAAACTCGTTGGCGCTATATTTGAAAAAACCAAGCTGTCTGGTTTCAACCACTCTCTTATTGGTTATGACCAGGGTATTTAAGGAGTAAATCATCAAATTGAAAAAGAGAAGATTCCAAAGAAACATCCAAAGAGCAGAGCTCAAAAACCAGTAAAGGCCTGAATAATTATTATACCAGACCGTCAGCGCAATAAAAGGATAAGCAGCTAGCGGGATTAGGGCAATGACGAGAATTAAAAATAATGGCGTTACCAAAGTAATCCAATGCTTCCTGACGATTAAAACAGTGGTTTCTCCGGGCAGTTGCCCCTTAAAAGTGTTGCCGGATGTAAATAAAGGAAAAGGCATTTTAAAGAATGATATATGTTTTTAAAAAGTTAACAAAATCAACCAGCTTGTTTAAAAGATTTTGCCAATCAACCAGATTAAACATGGCAAAAACAATCAGAAAGAAAACAATCGAGCCGATGAAAAAGAACAAAGCCATGATTTTCGGATTTACGCCAATGCCAAATCTGATCAGATGATAAATAATAGCAAAAACATACCAGAGGTTAATGGCAAAGAAGACAAAAAGCAGGATTAAGGGAAGTTGGTTAAACATGCCTTTATCTATTTTACATCAAGATAGATTATTTTAAAACAACTAAAAGGGTTTTTAGCTGGACTTTTTTTATTTAATCAAATGTTTTTAGAACTATGATTTTTAATATGTTATAATATAAAAATGTTGGATTTATCCCGTTTAAACAAAAAACAAAAACAGGCAGTAATGGCCAAAGACGGGCCTTTATTAATTGTGGCCGGGGCTGGTACTGGCAAAACCACGGTTATCACCAGCAGAATCGCTTATTTAATTGAAAAGAAAAAAGTGAGGCCGGAAGAAATCTTGGGAGTTACCTTTACCGATAAAGCTTCCCAGGAAATGTTAGAAAGGATAGATCAATTATTGTCCCAAGGCTATGCCGATCTTTGGATTTCTACTTTTCATTCTTTTTGCGAAAGGATTCTTAAAGACCATGGCCTGGATATCGGCTTGCCAACAGATTTTAAACTGATTGACCAGACGTCAGCCTGGCTTTTGATTCGTCAGAACCTGGAAAGGTTTCAGCTTGATTATTACAAGCCCATTGGCAATCCAACCAAGTTTCTCCATGTTTTAATTGAGCATTTTTCCAGATGCAAGGATCAGGCAATTTCTCCCGAGGATTATTTAAAATACAGCCAACAGGCCAAAGAAGACAAAGACAGGCTCAAAGAAGTGGCTTTAGCTTACGATACTTATCAGAAACTGCTTTTAGAAAACAGTGTTTTGGATTTTGGCGATTTATTGAATTATTGTCTGAAGCTATTCAAAGACAGGCCAAAGATTCTGGAAAAATACCGGCAGCAATTCAAATATATTTTAGTTGATGAGTTCCAGGATACCAATTGGGTTCAGTATGAATTGATAAAGCTGTTGGCTGCCCCTAAAAACAATCTGACTGTTTGTGCTTGTGATGATCAAGCCATTTATCGCTTCAGAGGAGCATCATACGGAAACATAATTCAGTTTAAAAAAGATTTTCCCAAGGCAACGAATGTTGTTTTGACAGATAATTATCGGTCTTTTCAGAATATTTTGGATTTAGCCTACAAATTCATTCAAGCCAACAATCCGAATCGTTTAGAGTTTTTAAACAAAATCAGCAAGAAATTGAAAGCATTTAAAAAGGGAAAAGGGGAAGTATTGCATTTGCATTTTAAGACCTCAGAACAAGAAATTCAGGGCGTGATTGAAAAAATGGTTGAGATTATGACAAACGATAAATCAATAACTTTTAATGATTTTGCCATCTTGGTCAGGGCCAATAACCATGCCATGGGATTTGCCAGGACTCTGGAAAGATCAAAAATCCCTTACCAATTTTTGGCTTTAAAGGGACTTTATTCAAAGCCAGTCATTTTAGATATTATCCAGTATTTTAAGCTTTTGGATAATTATCACGAAAGCCCGGCTGCCTATAGGATTTTAAGCTTGCCTTTTTTGGAAATTCCCAACGAAGACATAGTTAAAATCAGCCAGTATAGCTATAAAAGATCAAAATCTATCTTCGAATCATTGCAGGAACTGCCTTTAATCGGCGACATTTCCCGCATTGCTCAGGAAAGAGTCACCGGCATTCTTAGTTTGGTTAGAAGGCATACGGAGATGGCGTCTCAAAAGAATATTTCCGAGATTCTTTTGGCCTTTCTGGAAAACTCTGGCTATCTCGAATACTTGGTTAAAAAAGAAAAAAAAGAAGATTTGGATTTAATTTCCCAGTTCCATAACCGCATTAAAGCCTTTGAAGAATCTCATCTTGATGCCAGATTAAAGCCGTTTATGGAAGAATTGAATTTAGAGCTGGATTCCGGGGAAGAGGGCAGGCTTAATTTTGACATTGAAAGCGGGCCGGAAGTGGTTAAAATTATGACCATCCACTCTGCCAAAGGTTTGGAGTTTAAATATGTGTTCCTGGTTAATCTGGTTGATAAAAGATTTCCGGGTTTGAACAGAAAAGATCCAATTGAAATCCCAGATGGCCTTATCAAGGACGTTTTGCCCAAAGGAGATTTCCATTTAGAAGAAGAAAGACGGCTTTTCTATGTTGGCATGACCAGAGCCAAGACAGGATTATTTTTAACTTCAGCCGAAGACTATGGCGGCATCCAAAGCAAACGATTATCCCGCTTTTTAATTGAATTAAATTATTCTGACGAGATTACTCCTTTAAAAAACAAAACTATCAGGGTTAAAAGAAGGCCAAAACTCTCAAGAGTGGTTTTGCCGGAAAGGTTTTCTTTTACCCAATTGGCGGCTTTTCAAAAATGCCCTTTGCAGTATAAGTTCGCCCATATTATCAAGATTCCGATCAGGGGCAAGGCAGTTTTCTCTTTTGGAAAAACCATGCACAATACTTTGTTTGAGTTTTTTCTTGAAGCCAGTTCAAAGAAAATCAGTTTTGAAAAATTATTGCAGATTTATCAGCACGAATGGCTTGATGAGTGGTATGAAGACAAGGTGCAAAAACAAAAGTATTTTGAAGCCGGAAAACAAAGCTTGAAAGAGTTTTATGACGACTATCTGAAAAACAGCCCCAAGATTCTTTTTCTGAGAGACAAGCCGGCTTTAGAGCAAGATTTTAATTTTAAGATCGGAGGCCATACCCTGACTGGCAAAATCGACCGGATTGATGTTTTAGAAGACGGCGTGGAAATTATTGATTACAAAACCGGATCAGTTAAAGAGAAGTTAAGGCCGGAAGACAGAAAACAGCTTTTAATTTACCAAATGGCTGCCGAAGAAGTTCTGGGTCTAAAGCCAAAAAAGCTGACCTATTATTATTTGGACGAAAACAAAACCATTTCTTTCTTGGGAACAGGCATTGATAAAGAAAAAGAAAAAAAGGAAATCATAAAAGAGATAGAAGAGATTAAGAGAAGTAATTTTAACCCTACGCCTGGCTGGCAGTGCGACTGGTGCGACTTTAAGAATATTTGCGAGCACTCAAAAGCAAAGAACGGTTTTTAACGCTTAAAAAAGTTAATTTTAAAAGATTATGCCACATGTAGCGATAGCCTCATGGCAAGAAGTTTCTTGATCTAAAAACGTATGGTATAATATTATTAATTAAAGCGTAATTTATGAAAAAACCATTTCACGATCAAAAGGGCCTTGTCCTGAGTTCGTCGAAGGGGTTCAAATGGCACTGGTTATTATATTACGAAGAGTGCCAATGGCCGTATCGCCTTTGTGCGCCCAGCGTCGAACAAAGCGTGACCAGATAATTATTAATCGAGTAAAATAATGTATGAAAAAATCAATAATTATATCCGCGATTGTTATTTTAGTCATGGCAGTGGTAGGAGGGCTAATTTATTATAACCAGTTTTTGCCAAAACCGTTGGAAAAAGTGAAGTATGGATTTTCTCCATTTCCCGGAACGCTTCCGTATCTTGTGGCCAAGGACGAGGGTTTTTTCAAGGAAGAAGGGATAGACGTTGAAATCGTTTATGAGGACTACTTGAAAGTGAATGAAGACGTTGCCACAGGAGCAGTTGATTTTCACAGTCAATATGTGCTTATAGATGTGGTTTATGCAGTAAGTAAAGGTGAAGACCTTGCTATTGTCATGGCGACGGATTATTCCAACGGCGTTGATGCTATTGTTGCCAAAAAAGAGATACAGACGGTAAGCGATCTAAAAGGAAAGAAGATCGGAGTTGACAAGGGGACGCTGAGCGAATATTTATTGGCCGATGCTTTGAAAAAGTCCAATCTTGAATTATCAGATGTTATTGAGGTTGGATTGAGTTCGCTGGATGCGGCAGATGCATTTATACGGGGCGAGGTAGATGCGTCTGTATCTTGGGAGCCGGATGTCAATAAAGCCGTTGTTGAGGGGAACGGCTGGAGACTCTATACGTCAGCTGATTCTCCAGGGCTTATCGTCGACTGTCTTGTTTTCAGAAGCGAATTTGTTACCAAGTATCCGGAAAAAGTCTTGGCGGTTGTACGCGGTTACATGAAAGCCATGGATTTTATTGCTGAAAATCCTAA
>Ga0315284_10001313_pt1 | contig 35358 bp, 32 predicted proteins | sample YL17G09_16_MG_FD_203696 | JGI IMG/M metagenome (GOLD analysis project Ga0315284, IMG submission 203696) | Sediment microbial communities from Yellowstone Lake, YNP, Wyoming, USA - YL17G09_16 | ecosystem: Environmental > Aquatic > Freshwater > Lake > Sediment | place: USA: Wyoming | collected... | reverse complement strand
CACCGCGACGCGCATGACCGAAGCGATCAACGCTAAGCTGGCGGGGGCCGCGCGCGCGCGCGACGCCGGCACGGTGGACATCGCGGTGCCCGAGGCCTATAAGCAGCGGCTGGTCGAACTGGTCGCCCTGGTGGATGACCTGACGCTGGTGCCGGACAGCCCGGCCCGCGTGGTCATCAACGAGCGCACGGGCACGGTGGTGGTGGGCGGCAACGTGACGGTCTCGCCGGTCGCGGTCGCCCAGGGTAACCTGACCGTCACCATCGACACCTCGCTGCTGGTCAGCCAGCCGCCGCCGCTCTCCAACGGCACCACCGTGTCGGAGAAGGTCAGCAACATTCAGGCGAATGAGCCGCAGGCGAGCTTCTCCATGCTGCGCGGCAACACTGTGGACGAGCTGGTGCGCACGCTGAATGCCATGAAGGTCAGCCCCCGCGATGTGATTGCTATCCTGCAGTCCCTGAAACAGGCCGGCGCGTTGCAGGCGGAGCTGCAGATCCTGTAATGGTCGGATGGATGGGTGGATGAACGGCTACTCCATCCACCCATCCGCTGCAGCACTCCCCGTCGCTCAAGTTCAGCGTGTCAATTGCCGATAATAGCCCTGAAGGGCAATCTCGCCTTTCGGATCGGCATGCGGAAAGGCGCCATGACGACAATCGCACCGACGATCTCTGCTCCATCGACCCTGACGCCCACCTCGGGCGGAACACGGGACGAAGCCCTGTGGGACGCGTGCGTGGAATTCGAGGGGTTGTTGATTGCTCAACTGCTCCGCACCGTGCACGACAATCTGCCCATGGAAGGCTTGATCCCGCGCAGCGATGGGGAGCGCTACTTCCAGGAGATGCTGGACGGGGAGTATGCGAAGGAGATCAGCCGCTCGAACCCGGCCGGCATCGCGGTGATGCTGTATCAGCAGGTCCGGAACTTATAAATTTTTCATAAAGATTTGCAAAATCGCTAAAGAATTGGTCGAACCCCGCCGAAAAGCAATATAGGTCGAACTATCGTATCGCGGAGTCACGGAGACATACGATGAAGATCACGGGGAATCAGGTCAATTCAGTGGCACAGGTCTATCTCGGAAAAGTCAAGAAGGTCCGCGCCGCCGAGACGGAGGCCGCGCAGCAGCCCAGGGATAAAGTGGAAATTTCCGCCGAAGCCGGGGCAATCGACGCCGCGCGCAGGATCATCGCCGACTTGCCCGACATCCGCACCGACAAGGTGGAGGAGCTGCGGCGGCAGGTGCAGGACGGCACCTACGAAGTGTCGCCCGAGAAGATTGCCGAGCGGATGCTGGCCGAGAGACGCCTGTCGAAACTGACGGACGAGTCGTAACTGGAGATCCGTATGAACAGCATTGATCACCTGCTCTCCCTGTTGGGGGGCCAGCGGGATATTTTGACACGTCTGCTGGAGCTGGTTCGTGAAGAGCGATCCTGCCTGCTGCACAATCAAACCGAGCGTCTGGAAACGGTGATCGACGAGCAGGTCGCCCTGCTGGCGGAACAGCAAGCTTCTTCGGGGAACATCACGCGGGAGATCGAGAATCTGTCCGCTTCCCTGCACATCGACGGCGCCCGTTCCCTCACCCGCGTGATCGAGCACCTCCCGCTTCCCCAGGCGCGGCAGCTTCGCACGGCCCATCGCGAGCTGTCCGCCCTCTCGACCGAATTGCAACGCGAAGGGCGCATTACCTGGCGCATGGCACAGCAGGCGATGAATTATATCGAATTCGCGCTGAAGCTCATCGGACGCGCGAAGATCGGTGCCGTGCCGTATACGTCGCCCACCAGGGCGGGCGCGAAGATGCCGCTGCAGGTGATGATCGACAACTGCGCGTGAACGGCATCCCCGGAGGATAAACGGTGTCCACCTTATCCATTATTCAGGTAGCGTTGAGCGGCTTGATCTCGCAGCAGCGGGCGATCGACGTCACCAGCCATAACATTGCCAACGCCAATACGCCCGGTTATCACCGCCAGGAAGCGGTGTTCCAAACCCTGCCCTCCTACCCGCAGCCCGGCAGCATGAACGGCGAAACGAAGGGCCTGTACGGCACCGGGGTGGAGATCCAGTATGTGCGGCGGCTGCAGGATGCCTACGTTCAGCAGCAACTGCGCTCGACGCAGCAGGAAGTGAGCCGCTGGAACACGATGACCGACAGCCTGCAGCAGATCGAGACCTTCCTCTCCCCCGGCGCGAACCTGGATCTCTCCGCGATGCTGGACCGCTTCTTCGGCTCCTGGCAATTGCTGGCGACGCACCCGGAAGACCTGTCCAGCCGCCTGACCGTGCGCAGCACGGCCGTGAACCTGGCCGACTGCTTGAATAACATGACCGGCGAGCTGAATTACCTGGGATATCAAATCCAGTCCGACTTGCAGGTGAAAGTGGATCGCGTGAATCAACTGGCCGACAGCCTGGCGGACCTGAATGCCAAAATCGGCATGGCGCGAGCTGACGGCAACAGCCCCAACGATTTCCTCGATCAGCGGGATCAGGTGCTGCGTGAGTTGTCCAGCATCATCGGCGCTGGCGAGATGGCGATCGGCGATGCCACCGGCATCACCGCCCTCGGCGGCCACCCGCTGGTCGAAGGCTCGCAGGCCTTTCACATGACCGTGCAGGCTGGCGATGGCGGCTTACAGCTCGCCTGGGAAGACGGCGTGTCGGTCTCCGGCGTCGGCGGTGAAATTGCCGCCTTGATCCAAATCCACGACACCACCGTTCCGCAGTACCAATCGCAGTTGGATACCATCGCCGCCACCCTGGTGAGCTCCGTCAATGCCCTGCACGCGACGGGTGTGACAATGGAGGACTTGCCGGCCGGCGATTTCTTCATCGGCGATACGGCGGGCAGCATTCACATCGCCGATGCCATCATGAGCAGCGCGCGCAATATCGCTTCCACCACGCAGGCCGACGCCCCCGGCGACGGCAGTCTGGCCACCGATATCTTCGCGCTGAGCAAGGAGCCGCTGATCGGCGCTCAGACGCTGAACCAGACGGCGCAGGCCATGCTGAGCCAGATCGGCAACGAGGTGCAGACTGCGAAGATGAATTCCGACGTCCAGACCGCGCTGCTGGAGCAGATCAATGCCCGCGACCTGCAGACCGGCGGTGTGTCAATCGACGAAGAAATGACGAACATGATCGTTTATCAGCGCGCCTATCAGGCATCGGCGCGCGTGCTGGCGATGGTCGACGAGCTGATCGGGGATCTGCTCCAGCAGCTCGGGTAGGAGGTGAGCCATGCGTGTTCCGGATAGTTTACGCGTACAGATGATGAAGATAAGCCTGTCCACCGCGGCAGAACGCCTGCAGCGCTATCAGTTGGAGCTGGCCAGCGGCGTCCGCATCCAGCGGCCGTCCGATGATCCGGCGGGCGCGCAGCGCATCTCGAACCTGAACTCCAACCTGTCGAAGATCACCCAGTATCTGGCGACCGCCAACGATGCCATCGCCTGGTTGAAATCCGAGGATTCCGCCCTGGGCAATATGACGGACAGTCTGCGCCAGATCCGCGATGACGCGCTGCAGGCGGCCAACCCCGATATGGGCGGGACGCGCGAGACGATGGTCGGGCATATCAAGGCGTCGGTCGGCTTCCTGCTGCAATCGCTCAACGCCAGCGACGGCGCCCGCTTCCTGTTCGGCGGCAATAAAACGCAGACCGTGCCGTTCAACGGCGATCTGACCGTCGGCATAACGTATGCCGGAGATGATGGCGAGCGCCGCGTGGCGCTGACCGACAGCATTACCCTGAGTCTCAACCATACCGGCAGCGAGGTGACCAACCTCGGCGGCATCAGCGACCCCACGCAGCCCGACCTGTTCCAGACGTTGAACGATCTCATTACGGCGATCCAATCCGGCGACCAGACGGCAATCGCCGTCCAGATCGACACCCTGGATCGGCACCTGGAGCGCGTGTTGAATATCCGCGGCGAAGCCGGCATCAAGCTCAACCAGGCACAGCTCGCGATGGATCAGTTGAGCCAATCCCGGCTGATCCTCACGAGTTTGCTGAACGAAACGGAAAGCAGCGATCTGACGGAAGTGATGATCCACTTGAAAGAGCAGGAGAACGTGATGCAGGCGGCAACGTATGTCGCCAGCACCCTCGGGCAGGGAGGCCTGCTGAACTGGCTGAAGTAAGGTCGTGGAACAAGCCCCTGCCTGCTGTGAAAAAAGGAGACACAGATGATGATCGAGACTACGCGCTTCGGTACGGTCCAGGTGGAAGACGAGACCCTGCTGACCTTTCCGGAAGGCGTTTTAGGATTTGAAGCGGAAAAGGATTATTGCCTGCTGGAGCATGCGCCGGGCAGCCCGTTCCTATGGCTGCAATCCACCGTCAATCCCTCCCTGGCGTTTGTCGTCGTCAACCCTTTCGACTTTGCCCAGGAATATGAGCTGACGATCAGTGACGCGGACACCGTCCACCTGCAGCTCGACAGCCCGGAAGACGTGCAGGTGCTGACCATCGTGACGATTTCCGGCGGGGAGATCACTATGAACCTGGTCGGCCCCATCGTGGTAAACCACCGGCGGCGGCTGGCGCGCCAGGTGATCCTGTCCGACTCGCGCTACGGCACCCGGCATGCGTTGATCCCGGTGTCGCCACCGGCGTCGCGCGAGTACTCAGAAGTGGCCTGAAGATATCCCCCGTAATCGACTCGACCACCGCAACACGACCGGCCCGCGACCGGTCGTGTTGCTTTATTTGACAGACCAGCCGTTTGTCTTTATGATTAAGAAACAGATCGGGCATCGGTTCGCGGCATGCATCACAGTACATCCTGCAGCCGGCGGTTGGCGGGGTCAAGGAACACCGGTGTCCGAGCGCCGTTTTCTCACGCCCCCGTCCTCTCGAGAAAGCGGAAACACATTCCTCCCGCGGCGGAGAGCAGACAATGCTTATCATGACACGTAAGCTCGGCCAAACGGTGGTAATCGGCGATGACATCGAAGTCACAATCGTCCAGATTCAATTGAACCAGAATCAGGCGCGGCTGGGCATCAATGCGCCTCGTTCCATCGGCGTGTATCGCAAGGAGCTGCTGCAGGAGATCACCCGCGAGAACCTGCGCGCCGCGGCTGCCACGCCCGGACTCGACGAGCTCCCCACGGAGCTGCCGGTGGATACGAAAGTCGAGCAAACCGTGAACGAATGACACCGACGGAATCCCCTGTGCCTCCCGCACAGCTCCCCAACACGCCTTTTCCGCCCGTCCGAATTTTATCTCCTGCCCTTGCGGATTCTTTGCGTGCTGGATGAAGGGATGGTTGGATGGATTAAAGATAAGAAAAGGATCGGCTCTTCCCTCTATATCATCCACCTATCCACTCATCCCCTCCTCCTCTCCCACTCCGGAAGCCCGCAGCACAATGCAGTCATTATCCGCTTTCACACTTTTTCCTCCCGGCGCTAAAGCTGTCATGCGAATCATCCGATAATAATACTGGTGACGATGTGGATACGAATGCGAGTTCGTGTTCACCATCCGATCTACAACAATGCTGCCTCAAGGAGGATGAAAATGTCACTTCGCATCAACCAGAACATCAGCGCGCTCACCGCGCATCGTTGGTTAGAATCCAATGATGTGGCGATGGCCAAGTCCATCGAACGGTTGAGTTCCGGGTTTCGCATCAACAGCGCCGCGGACGACGCGGCCGGGCTGGTCATCAGTGAAACCCTCCGGACCCAAATCTCCGGGCTGGGCGTGGCCCAGCGCAACACCCAGGACGCGATCAACATGATCAAGACCGCGGAGAAGGCGCTTGACGAAGTCGAGAATCAACTGCGCAACATCCGCGATCTGTCGCTGGGCGCCGCCAACGCCAATGGGAATACGTCGCTCATGGCGGCGAACCAGGCGCAGGTGGATAAGGCGCTGCAAGCCATCGACCGCATCGCCGACCAGACGGAGTTCGCCGGCCTGAAACTGCTCTCCGACGCGACGGGCACCAACAGCATCGAAAGCAAGGTGTTCCAGATCGGCGCGCAGTCCGGGCAGACGGCCGCCTTCACCGCCACCGGCACCGTGTTCGGCTCGGTCACGCTGACCACCGACATGCATGCCAGCGCCCTCGGCTTCATCGGCACGGTCGGGTCGTATGCGAGTGCCACCTCGGGCAACGCCTACGCCGCGATCGCCGATGCCGGCACCGAGGATTTCCACGTAGTGTGGGAGCGGGCTGACGGCACGACGGACATCATCGATCTCACCATCACCAACAGTAGCGGTGGTGCCTGGGATATCGATGGTGCCACCGATGCCATCAACGCGGAACTGGTCGCCGCCGGGTATGACGACCTGCTGGAAGCCAGCAACGATGGGACGAACATCTCCATCGGCGTAGTGGATCGCATGGAGAACCTGGGGGAGCAGTCCACCGCTTCGGTGGTGACCGTCTACTCCAACCCGTCGGCGGCGGGCACCGGCAGCGGCTTCGGCTTTGCCGGCGCCAGCGATGCCGGCACGACGACCACCTCGGGCCTTACGCTGGTCGCGGATCCGGCGGATTACACCACGATCCTCGACACCATCGACAATGCGATGGCAATGGTGGAAGGGCTGCGGGTGTCCCTTGGCGCGTTCCAGAAGAACACGCTGGAGAGCAACCTGGCCAGCCTGGGGGTGACCCGGGAGAACCTGTCGGCATCCGAGTCCGGGATTCGCGATACCGACATGGCGTCCGAAATGGTGAACTTCACGCGCGCTCAGATCCTGATGCAGGCGGGTCAATCGATGATGTCGCAGGCCAATCAGTCGCCGCAGAGCATCCTCCAGATGCTCCGCGCGTAATCGACGGCCTGACACATCATCACCGGCAGCAGGGGCATCCTCCCGGCCATAACCCGGAAGGGTGCCCCTGGTCTTTTTTTGTGCTTTTGCTCATACTCTTACTCTCAAACCGGCAGAGTCGGAACCCCCAAGCAAAGTGGCTAGGTGAAGCGGCACCTCACATTGTATTCTATTGATCAATGATAGCGCCTGTTTACAAAAAGCTTTCCCATCCACGCGGTGGTTTCGATACGGCACGGGAGCTGTGAAAAGACGCGAAAAGCTCACCTGCCTACTCAACCACCGTACCTGAGACTCTCGTCGGAAGGTAAAGCGACTTTTTTATTTGTCAAAGAGTATGCAATCGTCCCCCCCCAATGCCCGTCCCCAAGACCGAGCACGAAACGCGGGGGCGATTGGCAATCGTCCCTACGACACGGTGACATGGGAGTTGAACGAGCAAGAGGGAGACAATACAGCCGGACAGGCGACACGCAATGGCGGCGTGTCCTAGTCATAAAAAATCGATAACATTTCATCCCAACCGCTAAAGTTCCCGCCGGATTCGGCCGAAGATGAATATGGCATTCCGAATTACCATCCGGTGACTTAACCGGTGCGCGGATGGTGAGCGGAACACCAAACCCCGTAGTATCGGGGACATCTATTTCCTATCAAGGAGGAAAATTGAATGTCACTTCGCATCAACCAGAACATTAGTGCACTGACGGCACACCGTTGGTTGCAAACCAACGATGTCGCGATGGCCAAGTCCATCGAACGACTCAGTTCCGGGTTCCGTATCAACAGCGCCGCCGACGACGCGGCCGGGTTGGTCATCAGCGAAACCCTCCGCACCCAGATCTCCGGGCTGGGCGTCGCCCAGCGCAACACCCAGGACGCGATCAACATGATCAAGACCACGGAGAAGGCGCTCGACGAAGTCGAGAATCAGTTGCGCAGCATCCGGGATCTGGCGCTGGCTGCCGCCAACGCCAACGGCAATGCGTCGCTCATCGCGGCGAACCAGGCGCAGGTGGACAAGGGGCTACAGTCCATCGACCGCATCGCCGGCCAGACGGAGTTCGCCGGGCAGAAATTGCTGTCCGACGCGACGGGCACCAACAGCATCGAGAGCAAGGTGTTCCAGATCGGCTCCCAGTCCGGGCAGACGGCCATCTTCACCGCCACCGGCGTGGTGTTCGGCTCGGTCACGCTGACCACCGACATGCACGCCAGCGCCCTCGGCTTCACAAGCACGGCCGGGACATATGCGACCGCCGCGTCGGGCAACGCGTACGCCCCGATCGCCATTGCCGGCACCGAAGACTTCCACGTCGTGTGGCAGCGGGCCGACGAGACGACGAACATCATCGATTTCACCATCACCAACGGCGGTGCTGCCCCCTTGACTATCGATGAAGCCACCACGGCCATCAACGCGGAACTGGCAACCGCGGGGTACGACGACCTGCTGGAAGCCAGCAACGATGGGACGAACATCTCCATCGGCGTGGTGGATCGCATGGAGAACCTGGGGGAGCAGTCCACCGCTTCGGTGGTGACCGTCTACTCCGATCCATCAAACGTGGGCGAAGGCAGCGGCTTCGGCTTCGCCGGCGCCAGCGATGCGGGTACGGCGGCCACCTCGGGCATCACCCTGTCCACCGATCCGGCGGACTACACCACCCTGTTCGACAGCATCGATGACGCGATGGCGACGGTGGAAGGGCTGCGGGTGTCCCTCGGCGCGTTCCAGAAGAACACGCTGGAGAGCAACCTGGCCAGCCTGGGCGTGACCAAGGAAAACCTGTCGGCGACCGAATCAGCGATTCGCGATACCGACATGGCCGCCGAGATGGTGAGCTTCACCCGCGCCCAGATCCTGATGCAGGCCGGCCAGGCGATGATGTCGCAGGCCAACCAGGCGCCGCAGAGCATCCTCCAGATGCTCCGGTAATATCAATAAGGCATCGCCCCCGCAGCGAGGATGAGCGGCGGGTAGAGGTGGGGAAGGATATGGCGATACGCGCGAGCCCCCCTCGTTGATTGGAAGGCATGAAGCCGGGAATGGATTCCACCTTGGGGCAGCTTAGGCATCCCGGAGGCGCGAACCGCGTCCGGGATGCCATGGCCCTGGTGGCGGCCCACCGCGCAGGCGGCGCGGGAAAACTACCGGCGGCATTTCTTCAAGGAGGAATACTATGAGCATTATGAATATCACTATCGATACCGGCGGAGCGGTGGGGGTAGCGGCCAGTCCCCCGAAAGTGGTAGAGACGGCGAAGACCCCTCCGGTGGAGCCGCCGGCTCAAGCGGCCACGGACCGGCAGCTCGTGATCCAGCATCAGAGCCTGGAAGCGAGCTATTATTACGATCGGCAGTTGAACCAGGTGGTGATCACCCTCACCAGCCCGGAAACCGGCGAGGTGGTGCGGCAGATCCCGCAGGAACAGGTGCGGCGTTTTCTAATCGGCATGATGGAATTGGCGGGCAGGTTCTTCGACGCCCGCGTCTGACGGCCGGGAGGGCCGGGAAGGTTGTGTTCATGGCTGGATTAATGTCCATCGGCGGACTGATTTCAGGATTGCAGACCGAGCAGATACTGGCCAAGCTGCAGCAGGTCGAACAGGCCCCCATCGACCGCATGAAGCAGCAGCAAACGCAATACAATACGAAGATGCAGGCCTGGGCCGCGCTGAATACCCGCGTCCTCGCCGTGAAGGACAAGGCCGCCGCGCTGGCGGCGCTGCAGCAGAATCTCGACCGTTCGGTCAGCAGCAGCTCAAGCAAGGTCACCGCATCCGCGCTCTACACCTCCGTGACCGGCACCTACACCTTCACCGTGGATTCGCTGGCCAGCTACCATCAGTTGACCAGCCAATCCTACAGCGACATCGACGTCACCAGCGTCGGCTCCGGCACCTTCAGCCTGACCGTGGACGGTGAAACGACGGACATCGCGGTAGATAACCTGACCCTGGAAGGCCTGCGCAACGCCATCAACAGCAGCGACGCCGGGGCGCAGGCGATGATCGTCTCCAGCGGCGGCGCGTCCCCCACCTATCGCCTGGTGCTCACCTCGGAGAAACTCGGCACCGAAGGCGCCGTCACGATCGGCGGCACGTTAAGCGGAGGCGTCGCGCCGGTGCTGTCCACCTTGCACGAGGCGACCGATACCACCCTCACCTTCGGCAGCGGCGAGAATGCTTTTCAGATCAGCCGCAGCGAGACCACACTTACCGATGTCATTGCCGGCGTGACGCTGAACCTTAAGCCGGATGCCACCGGGGAGACGGTCACGCTCACCGTGTCGGAGGATACCGGCGACATTCGGCAGGCCGTGCAGGATTTTGTCACCCAGTATAACGGGTTGCTCGATTTCATCAACCAGTTGAGCAACTACAATGCGGATACCGGGGAAACCGGCATACTGTTCGGGGAATTCCAGGTGACGCAGATCAAGAACCAGCTCGCGTCGCTATTGACCGGCGTCGTTGCCGGCCTGCCCAGCTCGATGTCGTCGGTCTCGCAGATTGGGCTGAGATTCGATAATTTCGGCAAACTGGAGCTCGACTCGACGAAGCTGAATGACGCCATTAAGGACGATCTGCAGGCCGTGCTGCGCCTGTTCAGCTCCTTCGCCGCCGCAGACAATTCCGCGGTCAATTATGTCGGCTCCGACTCGATGACAAAAGCCAGCGATCTGACCGGGTATGCGGTGGCCATCACCCAGCCGGCCGTCCAGGCGAAACTCACCATCGAGACGACCGGCGACGGCCTGCCGGCGCTGCTGGGTCAGGATGAAACCCTGACCATCAACGGCGAGACGACCGAGCTGACCGCCGGCATGAGTCCCGCGCAAGTCATTGCGGAGATCAATGCCAAAACCGGGGAAACGGGCATCCGCGCATCGCTGACCGGCGCCGACGGCACGGGGAGCGGTAACTATTTAACCCTCACCCGCACCGCCTACGGCAGCGGGTATGCGCTCAGCGTGGTGTCCTCGGTGGAGGCCGGCGAAACCAGCACCGGCATCGGGACGACGGCCCTTACGCCGGCCGCGCCGGGCGCGGCCAACACCGGCGTGGTCGGCCGCGATGTGGCCGGCACCATCAACGGGCTGGCCGCCACCGGGCAGGGCCAGGTGCTGACCAGCATCGCCGGCGATTCGGAAGGCTTGAAGCTGCTGATCACCGGCACGACGGCGGGCGATTACGGCCACGCCGTCTTCACCATCGGCGTGGGATCCCGCATCGATGCCATGCTCGAATTCATCACCGATGCGGAAACCGGCAACCTTCAGCAAACCCAGGAGACGCTGCAGAAAAAGATCGATGCGCTGGATAAGGATATCGCCTCCACCCAGGAGTCGGTCCAGCGCAGCATCGATCGGATGCGAAACCAGTTCAACGCCATGGAAGTGGCCCTGAGTAAACTGCAGAACCAGAGCACGCAACTGGCGGGATTGATCGCACAGTTGCCGAGTTACGAATAATTTGGAATCAAGGAGGGAGATACCGTAAATGGCGCTATTCAGCCCCTATGGGAATTATCGCGAGAACCAGGTGACGACGGCCAGTCGCGGCCAGTTGTTGCTGATGACGTATGACGGCATGCTGCGCTTCCTGGAAGAAGGGCGCCGTGCCATAGCCGAGTCCCGGTACGATGCGCAGAGCCTGAATATCAACCGGGCGCAATCGCTGCTCCTCGAGCTGCTGCTGTCGCTGGACCACAGCGTCATGCCCGAGCTGACTCGGAACCTCGATCGGTTGTACCGGTACATGTATGACCGGTTGACGACGGCCAATGTCCGGGACGACGAAGGGGCGCTGACGGAAGTGGCTGGCATGCTCGCGAACCTGCGCGAAGCCTGGGCCGAAGCGGAGCGCACGACGCGCGGCCAGGCCGGCGCGGAACAGGGTGAACATCGTGGAGGGTATACGGCATGACCACCGCATCAGTGGCGACACGTCGCACGCAAGAACAAATCCTGGCGGAAACCCGGTCGGCGTTCCGACTGCAGCAGGGTGTGTTGCGCTCGCTCGATATGCTGTTGCGATTGAGCGCAGCGCAATTGGACTCGCTGGACGGAGACGCCTGGGAACAGGTGCTCCAGCGAAAACAACTGCTCCTCGATGAGCTGGAGAAGGTCAAGATCGGCGTGCTGGTGAGTCAGGCGCGGAGCCTGGCCGAGCAGCTTATCGAGATTGAACAATGGGAGCTGGCGGAAGGGCTGCAGGAGAATATCCGGGTGATCCGGGAGCGATTCGTCGCACTGGCGGAGCGCGAGCATCTCACCCAGCAGAAGCTGCAGCAGCACGTCGATGTCTTGCGCACCTCGCTGTGCGAACAGCGCCAGCACCACCAGGCGCAGGTTGCCTACGAAGGATCGCCGGCGGAAGCCCCGCCCCGATTCCTCAACGGATTGCGCTGACGCATTCGTTTTCTCTTCCATCACCACAGCGCCAGGGGCTCCCACCCCTGGCGCTACGGCGTTTCCACCATCGCGGCGCGCAGGCGGCGCAGCTCGAGCAGCAGCTCTACCTCACTACGCGACAGCTCCAATCGCCGGGCGATGTCGCTGGCGGTCAATCCCTCGCCGGCAAGCTGGTACACTTCGTCGCGCACCTGCTGTGCGGAGGGCGGAGCAGCGGGGGCGATGGAGTCCGGGGTGGCTGCCGCCGTTTGCCCCCCCGCGGCGAGGCGGCCCAGCAGCGCTTCAACCTCATGCAGCCGCCGTTCCAGGTTCTGGTACGCTCCCGGCGTGGGGGACGGCGGCGCGGGTGGGAGCGGAGACGCCTGCGCGGCAGGCGTCATGACAGTCTCCGGGATCGGCGCGGCGGGAGGAGGCGGTGGTTCCGGCGTGGTGGGAGGGAACGGCGGTCGCAGCATCCGCTCTCGGGACGCGCGACCGCGGGTGACGAACCAGACGACCAGCAGGGCGGCGGCAATGAGGACGATCAGATAGATGGTCCACTGAATATCATGCATCGGCTATACCGTGTAATCGATGGTGTGCGTTTCGCCGCTGGGAGGAGGCTGCTCATGCAGGTGGCCGTCGGCCTGATACACCACGGCGGATTTGCCTTCCGCCGCCTCGTCCTCCTGCGGCACGGCGCCTTCCTGTTCCTCGTCGCGCTCCCGCGGCTTCTCCTTGTCGGGCTGCCGCTGGCGGCGCGTGTTCTCCACGCGAGCCCCGTGCTCGCTGGCGGTGGGAGGGGTTATGCGTTCCGGCTCGACGCGCCTGATCTCCATGCGATACCCCTCACGCGAAGGTTGCCTGCATCATCGAGCGCAAGCGCAGGATGGCCTTCGAGTGCAGTTGGCAGATCCGCGATTCGGTGACGCCCAGCACATGGCTGATTTCCTTCAACGTCAGTCCATCGGTGTAATAGAGCGAAATGACGAGCTGCTCCTTCTCCGGGAGGACGGCGATGGCTTCCGCCAGGATGCGGCGCTGGTCTTCATCCTCGGTGTATTTCACCGGCGAGGTGGCGTTCTCGTCGGCGATCTGATCGCCGATCGGATAATAACTCTCGCTACTGTCCGCATCGAGGGTTTCGTCGAGGGAGACGAGCGTCTGCCCGCCGACTTCCTGCACGAGCTCGCCGAACTGGTCCAGACTGAGGCCCATCGCGCCGGCCACCTCTTCGTCGGTCGGGGGACGGCCCAGCTCGGATTCCAGCCGCGCCATCACGTTCAGGATGTCGTTCCACTTCGACCGCAGCGAGCGCGGCACCCAGTCGAGCTCCCGCAGCATGTCGATCACCGCGCCACGAATGCGATAATAGGCAAACGTGTTGAATTTGACGCCGCGCGACGGATCGTACCGATCGATCGCCTCGATGAGCCCGACGATGGCCTGGCTGATCAGGTCGTCGTAACTGATGCCGCCGGACGGCTGCAAGTTCATGCGATCAACCACATACTTTGCTAAAGGTGCGTATTGCTCGATTAACTTGTTCCGTATTTCGGCGTTCGGATTAGCATGGTAGGCTGCCCAGAGATCCGGCAAGGTCATCACCCCCTTGTGTCGAACGCGATACGCGGCTCATTTTTCCTGCTGCCGCCGTCTCAATTCGAAGGACCCCCAAGCTTTTCGATCACACCGCTGATGAGTAATGAAAAACCCATAATGGCCAGACCCACACCGACGGCGCGCAAACTCGCTTGAGCGAAGTCCAGATGATATTGTGTGAGTGCGAACCAGAGTGTAAGCCCGACGGCCGCACATCCGGCAATTACACTCATCTGTATGAACATTCTCCGCAGCATGAAACAATACCTCCTATCGCGATATAAAGAAACCATAAAGAATTTCCGCCGAGGCAACCGCCAGGTCCCGGTCGATCTGCTGGCCGGAGCTGAGGTAGCTTAACGCCATCCCGCTGTTGAAGAGCACCGGGAGCATTTCCAGGCATAGCGAAGCCTCATCCAGCTTGGTGAAGATCACCTGGTCGGGTTGCAGATCGGCAAACCGGCGCACGATATCCCGGATGACGGCGTTGCCGGTGCCGGCGCTCACCACCAGGTGCACTTCGATAGGGTCGGCCGCCGTCAACAGCGCGTGCACCTCCGTCAGGTACTCGGAATTCCGCTGGCTCCCGCCGGGCGTGTCCATCAGGATCAGCGAGCAGCCCGTCAGCCGCTCCAGCGCCGCGGGAATGTCGTCCGACGCGTAGGCTACCTCCAGCGGCAGCTCGAGGTGCCGGCAGTAGCGGGCGATCTGATCGATGGCGCCCACGCGCAGGGTGTCGGTGCTGAGCACGCCCGCGGACCGGCCTTCGACAACCGCAAAATGCCAGGCGAGCTTGGCGATCATCGTCGTCTTGCCCACGCCGGTCGGGCCGACCAGCGCCACCAGGTGCGGCTGATGCTCGCCGAGCCGGATACCGCCGGAATAGGTCATCTTGCCGGCCAGGCTCTCCGCCACGCACTGCGCCAGCTCGCCGCCGGACTCCAGCGGTCCGCTGCCCAGCCAGCCCATGCCTTCGGATAACTGATCCAGTTGACTGTGGACCGCCGCCAGTTGCTCGCGCAGATCGTAAACCTGCTCGGCGAGATCGTCGGATGTCGCGGGCGCTGCCGGCTCGGTTGGCGCCGTGGGCAGGGGCGGCGCCTCGGCGGGGAGGGGTGGCAGCTCGCTCATCGCATCGTCCGCCGGCTCCGCGGGAACGAGCGCGGACGTCGGCGTTTCGATGGACTGCACCCACACCTCGACGTGCTCCACCGCGGGCGAGCCATCGGCGGACGGCTCGCGGATCGTGCGCGAATCCAGGATCCTCGCCGCACTCGGCGCGCACCATCTCCAGCGCCTCCTGCATGCTCGACGCGTAAAATTTCCGCAGCTCCATCACGTATACCTCATACACATGGTCCGATCACTAATGCTTTCGCCTTTCGACCCCCCGGTCCCTTCCCAACCGGTCCGTTCGCGGTCGGGGACAGTGGGACTATTGAAAAAGTGATCTCTATCGCATCTCCGCTCCGGCGTTTGTCGTCAGCTACGGAGCGGAGTGGAGCAGCATCCATCAACGCAATCGGTTACGTAACCCGACGGCACTCCGCTCCGCTGCGTGCCTTACTACAAACGGGCTTGCCTGTATTTCGAAACCACCCTCACAGCGACACCATCCCGCTCGAGCGAATTTGCGTGCCGGGTACGATCTCCGTGTGCGACAGGACCGTCAGCGTGGGCAGGTATTTTTCCAGGAAGCGCCGCAGGTATGGGCGAAGTTGCGCGGAGCACAGCGCGATGGGCTGGTTCCCCATGGCGATGGCGCGCTCCGCTTGCGTTTTGATGCCGGCCAGCACGCGCTGGGCGACCGTCGGCTCAATCACCACCTGGGTGCCGAATTGCGTCGGGCGCAGATTGGTGAGCATCATCTCCTCCACCGTGGGATCCAGCGTGAAGACATCCAGTTTGCCGTCCGTGCCGCGATGGTGGCTGCTAATGACGCGCGCCAGCGATTGCCGCACGTATTCGGTGAGCTGGTCGATGTCGCGCGTGGTGGCGACGTAATCGCTCAGCGTGGAGAGGATGCGGTTCAGGTCGCGAATCGGCACCTGCTCCTTCAGCAGGTTCTGCAGTACCCGGTGCACCTCGGACAGGCTCATGGCCTTCGGCACCAGCTCATCGACCAGCGCCGGCGCGAACGAGCGCGCCCGATCGATCATCTGCTGCACATCCTGGCGGGTGAGGATTTCGTGCGCGTGGGACTTCACCACTTCGCTCAGGTGGGTGATCAGCACGGTGGTCGGATCGACCACCGTGTAGCCGGCCAACTCGGCGTCCATCTTGTGCGCCTCCGGCACCCACAGGGCGGGCAGCCCGAACGCCGGCTCGGTGGTGGGGATGGCGCCGGGCAGCGTGGCCGTCTCCTCGCCGGCGTTGATGGCCAGCACGTAGCGCGGGATGATTTCGCCGCGCGTCACCTCCACGTCCCACAGCTTGATGACGTAATCGTTCTTCTGCTGCAGGTTATCGCGGACGCGCACCGGCGCCACCAGGAACCCCACTTCGGAGGCGATCTGGCGGCGCAGCGCCGTGATGCGCTCCAGCAATTCGCCGCCCTGCGCGGGATCGGCGAGCTGGATCAGCCCGTAGCCGATCTCCACCTCGATGGGGTCGATCACCAGCAGGCCCATGTCGTCGGCCGGCGCGCCCTCCCTGGCGTGCGGCGCCTCCGCCGCCTCTTTCGCCGGCGCCTCCTCGTGGCGCTTCGCGCGGTAATACGCCAACCAGCCCAGCAGCGACGCGCCGATCAGGAAGGGGATTTTCGGCAGGCCCGGCACCAGCACGAACAGGCCAAGGATGGCGGCGCCGATGGACAGCGTGCGGTAATCGCCCATTACCTGGTTGACCAGGTCCTGCCCCAGGTTGGACTCCGAGGCCGCGCGGGTCACGATCAGGCCGGTGGCGATAGACATGATCAGCGCCGGAATCTGCGTCACGATGCCTTCACCGACCGTCTTCATCGTGAATTGCTGCAGCGACGCGGACAGGTCCAGGTGGTGGAAATAGATGCCGATGATGAAGCCGCCCAGCACGTTGATGATGATCATCATGATGGCGGCAATGGCGTCGCCGCGGACGAACTTGCTGGCGCCGTCCATCGCGCCGTAGAAATCGGCCTCGCGGCTGACGTTGTCGCGCCGCTTGCGGGCTTCGCTTTCGTCGATCAGGCCGGCGTTCAGGTCAGCGTCGATGGCCATCTGTTTCCCCGGCATGGCGTCCAGCGTGAAGCGCGCGGCCACCTCCGCCACGCGTCCCGCGCCGGCGGTGATGACCACGAACTGGATGATGACCAGGATGACGAATATGACGACACCGATGACCGGGTTGGCGCCTACCACGAAGGTGCCGAACGCATGGATGACCTGCCCGGCGCCAAACTCATCGCCCGACCCCAGGATCAAACGGGTCGCGGAGACGTTTAGCGCCAATCGCAGCAGCGTGGTGATCAGCAGCACGGAGGGGAAGATGGACATCTCCAGCGGCTGTGTAATCGACGTCGTCCGCAGCAGGATGATGAAGGTCAGCCCGATGTTGATAATGAGACAGAAGTCCAGCACCCAGCTCGGCATGGGCACGATCAACATGCCCAGCAGCACCAGGAACAACAGCGGAACCTGGATCTCCGAGGTACGGACGATCTTGCCGAGAGTCGCTTGGAATCCGTTGCCGGCCATGATCGGTATCACTCCTTTAAGTGACTAGTGACTGGTGGCTCGAGCCACGCCGCGTCCGGACTGCGCAAAGACGTAAGCAATAATTTCGGCGACGGCCTCGTAGAATTCGACCGGGATGATGTCGCCCACGTCGCAAGTCTTGAACAGCGCGTGCGCCAGCGGCTTGTTCTCGATGACGGGAATGCGATGCTGCGCCGCGATCTCCTTGATCTTTTGCGCGATCAGGCGCTGCCCCTTGGCGAGGACCTGCGGCGCGGCCATCTTGCCGGGCTCGTAGCGCAGCGCGATGGCGAGATGGGTCGGGTTGGTGATGACGACGGTGGCCTTCGGCACGTCCGTCATCATGCGCCGCTGGGCGGCTTCCCGCTGGCGACGCCGGATCCGGCCTTTGACCTGCGGGTCGCCTTCCAACCGCTTGTATTCTTCCTTCACTTCCTGCTTCGTCATGCGCAGAGTCTTCTCGAACTGCCAGCGCTGGAACAGGTAATCCAGGCCGGCGATCACCAGCATGATGCAGGTGGCCTTGATGAGCAGGTCCATGCACAGGTTGAACAGATTGGGTGCGATCTGGTTAAAGGGCAGGCACACCAGCCGCGTCAGCTCGCTGCCGCGGTGGACGAAGAACGAGTAAATTATGTACCCGAGCACCGCCGCCTTCGCCGTCGATTTCGCCAGGTCGGTGGCCGAGCGCTGCGAGAACATGCGCGCGAACCCCTGCACCGGATTGAGCCGCGCGAAATCGAAAGCCAGCGTGCGCGTGGAAAAGACGAATCCGGTCTGCACCAGGTTGCTGGCAATACCCGCCACCATGACGAACAGCAGGAAGGGGAGCACGATGCGCAGGAATCCGCCCCCGGCCTGGAGGAACGTCGTCTGCAACACGGCGCCGGTCAATTGGGGCTCGTGACCGAGCTGCCGCAGGTGAGTGACGGTGAATTCCTGCAAGCGCGTCACCAGCGAGGCGCCAAACCACTTCAACGCCAGCAGCGCCGCAAGCAGGCCGAGGGTGGCGTTGATCTCCATGCTTTTCGCCACCTGACCCTTTTCCCGCGCATCCTGTCGTTTGCGCGGCGTCGCTTGCTCGGTTCTCTCCTGGCTAAACATACTTCCCTTTCATCCCCGCATGCTCATACGCTAACAAGATCCATGGTGCCAACCCCGTCGCGTCCCTACAGAGGGACGCCCGGCCGTATGGCCCTGCAGCCCCGATTTCAATCGGCGCTGCAGGAATGCGGGTGCTCACCCGCCCAGCACCCCGGTGATCGCCGTCCGCATAAACGGCACCAGGTCGCGGAACACCCCGGTAATGAACGGCAGGGCAAGGCAGACCACCGCCACCGCGACGGTGATTTTGATGGGAAATCCGACGGCGATGATATTCAACTGCGGCGCCGTGCGCTGCAGCATGCCCAACCCCAGGTCGGACAGCAGCACGGCTCCGAGCACCGGGGCGCTGATGCGGAGGGCGATGAACAGGATGGTCATCGTCAACTGCACCATGTTCGCCGTCATCTCGGTGGTATAGGTGAATTTCCCCAGCGGGACGATGGCGAAGCTGTCCGTCACCGCCTGCAGCAGCATGTGGTGCCCGTTGACCATGAGGAAGATCAGCCACATCAGCACCATCTGAAACTGTCCCAGGATCGCGCTCGACCGCTGCATCGCCGGATCGACGACGCCGGCGAATCCGAATCCCGCCTGCATGTCCTGTATCTCGCCTGCCATCTCGATGATGCTGAAAATCAGGCTGGCCAGGTAGCCGATCACCAGGCCGACCGCCACTTCGCGAATCGCCAGCATGGCAAAGACGGGCATCGACGGGACGGTGGGGCCATCCGGCGCAATCACCGGCTGCAGCAACAGCGCCAGCAGCAGGCTGAGCGCCGCGCGAAGCTGCAGCGGCACGCGCTGACTGCTGAAGATGGGCGCCGTGCTCATCAGCGCGCCGATCCGCAGAAAGATCAGGAAGAATCCCGCTATTTGGCTCGTCGTCAGGTTGAAGGGCATCGATTTTCTGTAGCCGCACCTCTTCACGGGTGCGGTCGAGTTTTCCGTAGCCGCACCTCATTTATGGGTGCGGCGGCTCCGCGTTACGGCGCCAGGTCGGGAATGCTCTGGAAGATCATGCGCGCGAAGGCGACCAGGCTGCGCAGCATCCACGGGCCGGCGATCAGCATCACCACCCCGAGGGCCAGCAGCTTCGGCACGAAGGTCAGCGTGAACTCCTGGATCTGCGTGGCGGCCATCAGCACGCCGATCAACGTGCCCACCACCAGGCTGGCCAGCAGCATGGGCAGCGACACCTTCACCCCCACCAGCAGCGCATTCTTCGCAAGTTCCAACACCATAAATTCAGTCATGATTCTCATCCATTCGACAGAAATCTGTCCTTTGTCCCTATCTGATGGTCCATCCTATCGTAGTGCTGTCCAAGTGCTGGTTTCGATACGGCTTGAGAGCTACGGAAAGTGTCGATACGGCTCTCCTGCCTACTCAACCACCGAGCCTGACGCCATCTCTGATAAGCCCCTAGCCCCTAATCCCTCAGTGAAAGCTGGAAACCAACCCTGACGCGATGAGCGACCAGCCGTTGATGAGCACAAACAGCATGATCTTGCACGGCAGGGAGATCATCACCGGCGGCATCATCATCATGCCCATAGACATCAGCACCGTTGCCACCACCAGGTCGATGATGACGAAGGGAATGAAGATGAAGAACCCCATGGTGAAGGCGGTCTTCAATTCGCTGATGATGAACGCCGGCACCAGCACAAAGGTGGGCACGTCCGCCCGCGTGCGCGGCCTCGGCATCTTCGACATGCCGACGAACATCTCCAGGTCGCTCTCGCGCGTCTGGCGGAACAGGAAGTCGCGCACGGGCAGCGACGCCCGCTGCACGGCCGAGTTGTAATCGATTTTGTGCTGCAGGTATGGCTGCAGCGCGTTCTGGTTGACGTTCTGCCAGACCGGCGCCATGGTGAAGGCGGTCAGGAAGAGCGCCAGGCCGATCAGCACGCTGTTCGGCGGGATGGCCTGCGTGCCCATCGCCACGCGCGTAAACCCGAGCACAATGACGATGCGGGCGAAGCTGGTGACCAGCATGATGATTGCCGGTGCCAGGCTCAACACCGTGAGCAGCATGATGATCTGCAGACTGGTGGAGACGTCGCCGGTTCCCTTGCCCTGCCCGATGGTGAGATTGATGCTGGGCACCGGTCCTGGCGCCTGCGCCAGCGCGGGAACGACGGCGAGTGACAGCAGCACGATGCACAATCGGCGATATCGGGCGATGAGGTGAGCCATCAGCGCGGCTCCTTTCCGCCCTGCGGGGAATACAGGCGGCTGAGCTGCTGCTGGAAAAGCGACGCGGCGTCCGGCGACGGTTCCTGCGACAGCATGCGCCGTATCTCGGGATCGTCGGTCAGGTCGCTCAGCAGGCTGACCTGCTGCATCGCGGAGCCGACAAGCAGGCAGCGGCCGCCCACCAGGATCAAGTGCACGCCGCGCCCCTGCCCGAGGGAGGCGGATTCCAGGATGTGGATCGCCCGCACCGCCCGCGAGACGCCTGGCAACCCGGGAAGGTTGAAACGCAGCCCGTTGAATTTCTTCCACGCCAGGATGGCGAGATAAGCAAGGATCAGGATGAGTCCCAGCATCAGAATCTGGTTCAGGATGCTGACAAGTGAATACTGCGGAACCTGCGACCCCGGAGCGCCGGACGCTTTATCGTTCAGCGGCATCAACGCTTCCGGGTTCTGCCGCACACCGAGCAATTCGCCGTTCGGACCCCGCTCGATTATTCTGTGATTGGTGGCCGTGCCGGCGGCGTTGGCCGGCGCCGGCGGGGTGGGAGCGCTCCAGGCGCAGGGCCCCAGGAGCGCCAGCAGCATCAGGAAGAGCGCACAGGTGAAGTGGCTGTGATGCAGGGCTGCGACGTTCATCTTCTTCACCCTTCCACGTCAGCGGCCAGCAGCTCGACCAGGCGCACCGCGAGCGAGCCGTCCACCACCAGCGGTTCGCCGTGGGCCACCAGTTGGTCGTTGACGAAAATTTTCAGTGGCGATTCCGCGCGACCGTCCAGCAGGAAGCTGTCGCCGGATTGAATCGCGATCAATTTCTTCAGCGGCAGTCGCGCCTGCCCCAGCTCGACCAGCACCTCCAGCTCGACATCCAGGATCAGGTCCAGCGATGCGAACTGCGGCGTTTTGACGCCGACGCGCTCGCTTTGCGGGTGGGCGGCCGGCAGCGTCTCCTGTTCGCCCGCGGGCGGCAGCGAAACGTCCAGCGGCAGCGACATCTCGTCAGCGGGGGCATGCTCCGAGCGCTCCGGCAGGATGGACGGAGCGACCGGTCGGGTGGCGGCGGGAGCTGCGATTTGCTCGTGTCCGACGCCGTCAACTTCGGCCAGTAAATCGTTCAGGTCCATTATTCGCCTCCCCTGGCAGCGATATCCGTGATGGTGACCAGGTATCTGCCGTTGTGAATGCGCGCTTCCCCGCGCAGCCGGGCCTGGTTGCCCACGCGGATCTCCACCGGGGCGTCGGCGTCCTGCTCCAGGCAGATCACGTCGCCGACGCGCAGGTCGAGGAACTCCGCGATGCTGATGCGGGTGTTGCCCAGCAGCGTGCGGGCGCACAGCGTGGTATCGCCGATGACGCCCAGTAAACCGAGATTGCGAGCAGGCATGGTGGAAACCTTATGGGATGGCGCGGTCGCCGGCCCCAGCGCTTCCACGCAGGCCGACAGGCGCAGCACGACGATCAGTTGGCCGGCGCCGTCCGCCAGCGTGACGCTGTAGGTGGCCGCGTAGAGCGGTTCGCCGGGAGCCAGCTCGGCGGCGCGCACCTGAACCTTCACCGGAAAGGTGGCCTGGCCGCGCCAGCATGCCGCGTAAATGTCGAGCAGCGGCTCGATGGTCTTGTTGAGGAGCTGTACCTCGATCTCGCTCATCTGCCGGCGCTCGTGACCCATCGTGCCGCGGCAGTTGAGCAATTGGTCGAGCATCGCCCCCGCCAGCTCGCCGTGGAACTCCAGGCGGCCGGCGTCCGGCTGCGCCGACGAAAACGTCAGCACGTGCTCGGGCTGACCGTGCCGCGCGGCGTGCCTTTCGGGGGTCGTTTCCTCGAGGGAGACCAGGGTGATGGCCTTGACCGGCGCCAAATCGCGCAGGGCTTCGGCCAGTTGCGGGGCGAAATTCGCGTGCACGGCGTGCAGGATACGGGTCTGCTCCTTCTCCAGCCAGCCGCTCTGCGCGACTTCCCCACTGCGCCGGGTCAACAACGGCGCGTTCCTCGATACGAATGCGGAACTCACGGCAACTCTCCATCAAAGCCGTAAACACGGCGTCTGTGATCTGCCGCGGGTGATGGGATGGGGCACGAGAGTCGTTTCCGAAACTCACTCCAGTGTGCATCCCCCCTGACCCCGGGCGGCATACAACAACCAGGGAGTTCGTCCGTGAGGCTTACCCGCATGGCGAGCCGGTCGGCTCACCGGGGACCAGTCCGTCCGGCGCCTGCCGGAATGGACCGTAGGCTTTATTCCATACCTTTTAGGGAAGATGAGATGCCCATATCGGCTTTTTTGCGGGGAAACTTTAGCGGGAAAAAAATGAATAGGCCTTATAGGACAAATAGGACCTATTCGGGGCTCTCGCCCGAAGGAATAAGTTCTATTGGTCCCATAAGTCCTATGTCGCGTTGAACCCGGTTTATTTCGCCTTCGTATGCTGCACGACCCAATCCCCGATAATCTGCAGCGCGGTCGGCGAGATCGTTTCCTCGATCTGCGCGTATTCCTGCGGCGCGCCGGTGATCGCCGTCTGGAACAGGTGGTTCAAGTCCGGCAGCTCGCGTATCGTCACGTCGGTCGTGCCGCTCTCCTTGAGCGCGGCGGTGATGACCGCCAGGTTTTCTGTCGGCGTGACCTGCGTATCCTTGCTGCCGTTCAGCGCCAGCACCGGCACGCGCAGCTTCCGCAGCGCCGCCGCGGGATCGTAGGTCAGGAAATGGCGCATCCACGGATTGACGGCGAACGCGATCTGCCCCTGGATGAAGGCTTCGGGATCGCCCATCGCCCGCCGCTGCTCCTCGGTCATGGCGTCGATCAGATCGGTGAAATACTTGTGCAGCTTCTGCCGCGCCGTCTCGTCATCCGGATTCTGCTTGATGAGGGCGAAAATTTCCAGTTGCCGGGCGCGCTGTTCCGCCACCACCGCATTGTCGGCGCCCATCGCCCGGGCGATCGCCGCGCCCTGCAGCAGGAGGATCTGCTCCCCGGCGACGCCGTCGCCCGCCATCAGCACCACGAAGGAGACGTTCGGAGAACGGTTGGCAACCATCGGTGCGATGGTACCGCCTTCGCTGTGGCCGATGAGTCCGATGCGCTCGGGGTCCACGTCCTTCCGCGTCTTCAGGTATTCGACGCCGGCCAGCGCGTCGTCGGCGTAATCCTCCATGGTCGCGGTGGCGGGGTTGCCGGTGGACGCGCCGAGGCCGCGCTTATCGTAGCGCAGCACGGTGATGCCGCGGCGGGTCAGGTAATCCGCCAGCACCCAGAACGGCTTGTGGCCGAAGACCGACTCGTCCCGGTTGCTGGGTCCGGAACCGGCGATAAGCAACACAGCGGGAAAAGGCCCTTTGCCATCGGGATAGGTCAGTGTGCCGGCCAGCCGGATGCCCGCGCGCGGGTTGGGGTAGATCACCGGCTCCACCTGGTAAGGGAACGGCGGCTTCGGCTCCTGCGGGCGGTTCAACCCCGGGGCGGCAGCCGCGCGCGTCAGCACCAGTGGGAGGGTGGCTCCGCCCTGTGTCCACTGTCCGGTGATGGTGTCGCCTTTTTCATTCAACGTGCCGGTGAACTGTGCGCGCAGCATCGGCATCACCAGTTGCAGCGTGTTGCCGTTCAGCACCACTCTCGGGATCGGGATATCCGTCACCCCCTGGTCGAGGCTGTCCAGGGTAGCGTTCAGCGTGCCGTCCGCCCCCGCCCCGATCTTCACCACCAGCCGCAACTGCCCGTTCGGCGCCTTGAGCGCCCCGGCCCAGTTGCCCACTACCCGCGCGCCGGGATCCTGCGCCAGGGCGGTGCCGATACCGACGAGAGAGATCAACAGAACTCCGAGAATGCGTTTCATATTACACTCCTTTGTGTTTACTTCCCAAAGCAGTAAATCGCCCCATCCCCGCTGCCGATGACCAGCCGCCCATGCGCGATGGCGGGGGAGGCTTTGATTTCCGCGCCCGCGGTGAATTGCCACACCTTTTTGCCGGTCTTCACGTCGAGGCCGTAGAGCACTCCGTCGTCGCTGCCCACGTAAACCGTGCCGCCGGAGATCACCGGAGAGGAATCGCTTGCGCCTTTCATGCGGAAGGTCCAGCGCGTCTTGCCGTTGCTCCGCGCCAGGCACATCACCTTTTCCGCCCGCGAAGCGAAGATGGCCGCGTCGCCGGTCACCGCCGCGGCGGCGTAACAGGCCCCGCCTTCCTCGCCCTGCTCGATTTTCCACAGCACCTTGCCATCCTTCGCGCGCACCGCCAGGTAGTCGCCCAGCAGCGACCCCACGTAGGCGACGCCGTCCGCACAGGCCGGCGCCGCGGCCAGGTTGCCTTCGATCTCCGCCGCGCTGCGCTGTTTGCCGGTCTGCAGGTCGATGGCGCGCACCTTGCCGTCGCACCCGGCGATCATCACCACCCCGCCGGCCACACAGGGCGAGCAGTGCACCTGCGCGTCGGCCTTGAATTTCCACTTCACCTTACCGGTGCCGGCGTATAGGCAATACAGATAATTGTCATACGAGCCGATCAGGATCACCCCCGGCGCCGGCGTGGGCGAGGAGATGATCTTCTCCCCCGCGCGGAATTTCCACAGGGGCTTGCCGTTCGCCCGGCTGATCGCGTAAACGTTGCCGTCCTCGTCGCCGAAAAAGACCGCGTTGGACACCACACACGGCGAGGAGCTGATCGGATTGCCGGCGGTGAATATCCAGCGCGGCTTGCCGTCCGCCAGCTTCAGCGCCAGCAATTTTCCATCCTGCGTGCCGACATACACCGTGTCGCCGGCAATGGCCGCCGTGGAGACGATGCCCGACCCCGCTTCATGCGTCCACAACAATTTCGGCGCTTTCGGCAGCATCCCTCCCAGCCCCACCATACTCGGCGTGCCGCGGAACATAGTCCAATCCTGCGGCTGGGCGACCGCCAGACCGGTGAAGGCAAAACATGCAAGTAATAGCCAGCGATATTTCATAAGCACACCTGTTCGAGGAAAACCCTTTGCGTTCTTTGCGTCCTTTGCGAGAAACCTTATTCTTCCCGCAGCGCCTCCAATAACCGCCCCCGTGTCGCCGCCCGCGCGGCGAGAAGGCAGGAGGCCAATCCGATCACCAGGATACCCGCCAATACGCCGAACAACGCCACCCAGTTCACCCGCGCCGCCACCGACGCCAGGTGCGGCGCCACCGCAATCAGCGCGGTCACCGTGCCGCAGAGCAGCCCGGCAGCCAGCAGGCCGGCGTTCTCGATGGCCAGCATGGCCGCCAGCTCGCGCTCGGTGAAGCCCTCCGCCAGCATTAGCGCGAACTCCTTCCGCCGCTCCAGCGCATTGCGCAGCAGCACGATGACCAGCCCCAGCGTGCCCAGCATCAGCCCCAGTCCGCCCAGCGCCAGGAAGGTGGAGAGATAGGTGTTCTGCACCCCGGCATAGGCGTTCAGCAGCTCCCGCGTGCCCCGCACCTCCAACCCGAAGTCGCCCAGGTTCCGCCGCAGCGCATCCGCCACGTCGTCTTCCTCTCCGGGCGGCGTGTCGATAAGGAAATATCGCGGCCTGGTGATCTCCGGGAACAGTTGGCGAAAGTAGTTTTCGGAGATCAGCAATTCGCCGGCAAAGATGCTGCCGGGGAGGAGACCGGCGAAATGCCCGTCCCGCTTTTCAGACGATCCGGTGAGGGTGACGCCGCCGCCAAGGCTGGAGTGCAGCGACCACATGACGCTGTCCGCGTCTCCGAAGACCGGGATCGCCTGCCCCGATTGCAGCAGCGACCACGGATCGGCGGCTTTCTCCTTTGTCAGCACCGTGAACCCTCCGCGCTCGATCAGCGCTTTGCTGATCCCCACGATGCGCGGCCGCTGCGCAACCGCCAGGTTCAGGCAACTGATGTCGTCGCCGCCGCTGTAGAGGAGCGGGTAAATGCGCACGTCTTTAAACAGCGCTTCATCCTCCGGTGTGAACCCCAGGTGCGCGCGGCCGACCGGCGTGCTGATATCCACCGGCAAGGGCACCGTTGCGATGGCCCGCAGGGAGAAACCGCCCGCGCCGGAATCCCTGCGGTGGATGTCCAACCGGGAAAAATCGCGCACGTTGGCGGCGACGGCCACGATGATGAAGCCGGCGCCGGCAAGCAGGCCCACCACCAGCAGGCTGCGCCCGCGGTTGGCGGCGGCGCTGCGCATCGCCAGCCGTGCCAGGGTGGGGGAGATCAGCGGCGAATGCAGCCACCGGGCGAGAACCAGGTATCCCCCGCACAACCCGGCGCACAGCAGCAGCGCGCCGCCGCCGAAGAACGCGCCTTCCGCCGGCGCCCGGTGGCTGAGCGCCAGCGCGATGAGGAACAGCGCCAGGATCAGCAGCCCGATGATTACCAGCGCCACCGCGGCGCGCGCCGACCGTCCGGGCGTCATGCCTGCCGCCCGCCACCCGGCCAGCAGCTCGAGCACCCGCCGGCGGCCCAGCGACCAGGCGCCCCACGCCATCGCCAGCATGCCGATGACCAGCCCGGAGACCCCGCCGATAACCAGCGCGCCGGCTTTCAGGTGCAGCCACAGAGCCGCCGTGCCCACCGCCCCGACCCACCAGGTCGAAAGCGCGTGGATAATGCCCGCCGCATATCCGAGCCCGAGCGGCACCCCGAGCAGCACGCCGAAGAACGCCAGCAGCAACCCCTCACCCCACAGCGCCCGCCGGACTTGCCACGCGCCGAACCCGCACGCCGTCATGATCCCCGCTTCCGCCGCCCGCCGCTCCACCGTCAGCCGCATCAGCATCCCCGCCAATCCCGCCGCCGACAGCACCAGGAAAAAGCTCATCGCCAGGAAGAGCTGGCCGAAATCGGTGGTGCCGCGCGAGGCCTGCTGCGTCAGTCGCCGGACGTTCGTCACCTGCAAGCCGGATGCCGCCGTGTCGGTGCGCTGCCGCAGTGCCTGGAAGAAGATGGGCGCAAAGGCGGCGGGTGACATCCCCAGCGGCGGGCGGATCAGCACGGTGGTCACCCAATCCGCCTTCGGGTCGCCTCGCTGCCACATCGCCTTTGCCGTATCGAGGTTGATGAAGGCTTTCGGTGTGGTGCGGTAGCGCGTCCAGTATTCGTCATCGCGCGGGGTAATCCGCCGAAGATCGACGGGGAAAGGCGCTTCCCAATCGTCGATCCGCTTGCTGTCGGTGATTCCCGCCAGCGGCGGCATCAGGTTGCGATCGGCCGCCGGGCCGCGCATCTCCACGATGCCTTCCACGCGGAGCGGTATCGATGCCGTCAGATAGCTGCCGTCGGGTCGGGGTACGAGGTAGCTTAACGTCAGGCGCTGGCCGAGATGTGTTTTAAGATCATCCGCTGCCCACGAATTCAGCCACACCCCATTCCGTGACGGCGCCTTGCCGTCCCCGGAGCGGAAAGTGAATGGCTCGCTCGGTTCTCCCGCGGCCGCCAGCGCGTAGGCGATGCTCGGTGGCGGTACTTCGTATTTGATTCCGGGTCTGCCGGTGGTGATGGTCGTCGCCAGGTAAATTGAGAAGCGGGCGGTCCGGCAATGCAAGTCATCCGCCGTCAATTGCACTGCCTTCAACACTGCCTCCGCCAGCACGACGCCATCGGACTGCACTCGTAGAAGTTGCCGCTGCGCATCCGGGGTGATGTGCAGTCCCATGTCTTCCGGCCGCCATGTCTGCCGCCAAGTATAGATGGCTATGGCGTTAGTTACTGCCGTGAAATGATCTGCCGCCGTCTGATTTCGGATTGCCGGCGGCTTGCCGAGCTCGAAAGCCATCAGGTTCGCTTTGCCTTGTGCGTCCAGCGCTTTCTGCAGGCGCTCGCGGGCGATGAATAGATTGCGCGGCGACACCGTGGTCGCGGACAGGGTAAATCCACCCGGCCCGCGGTCCGGCAACACTGCCGCCACCTGCAGCCACTGTGTGCGGAGGAGCTTCGCTCGGCTGCGGACGGCGAACAGGCTGTCCGCCGGGACGGCGCCGGATTTACCCACGGTGAGGAGGATGTCGTTCCCGATTTTCAATCCCAGGTCGCGGGCCAGTGCGGCGTTGACGGCCACGTCGCGACCGGCCAGCGGGGGGATTTTCGCACCGGGATACATTTGCTCGAACCGCGCATCGATCCCCAGCACCGTCACGTTGGGCGCCGCCGCTTCCGTCTCCGCCTGGCGGACGGAGCCGGAAGCAAGCAGCAACGATGCGAAGCGCAGTTGATTGGAGGGAGACTGTTGTCCTTCGGGAGAAGCCGTCAACTCAGCCGGTGCATCGCGGAAGAAATGATCGGCGGTGACCACCAGGCCAATGGCGCCGAAACGGGCTTGCGCCGTGTCGCGGATGCTGCCGGTCACCGAATCGCCGACGATCAGCGAGCCGGTGATGACCGCGGTGGCGACGGCCAGGCCGAAAAGGACGGCCAGGTTGGTCCGCCGGTAGTGCCACAGGCTGCGGAAAATCAGGCGCCACAGGCTCACTTCGACCCTCCCGGAATGGGCGTCGTGGAGACGAGCAGGCCGCCGCGGAGCTCGTAACAGCGTCCCAGGCGGGCGGCCAGCTCCAGGTTGTGCGTCACCATCAGCACGATCACGCCGTCGCCGGCGAGCTCGAGGAACAGGTCGATGATGGCCGCGCCGGTGTCGCGATCCAGGTTGCCGGTCGGCTCGTCGCAGAGCAGCAGGCCGGCGCCGTTGATCAGCGCGCGGGCAATGGCGATCCGCTGGCGTTCGCCGCCGGACATCTGCGCGGGGAAGGCGTCCATTCGTCTCGCCACGCCCACCCGCTCGAGCAGCACCCGCGCGCGCGTCTCGTTATCTGGCTTGCGCTCGACGGTCAGCGTGGGCAGCAGCACGTTCTCCAGCGCGGTCAATTGCGGCAGCAGGTGGTGGTCCTGAAAGACGAAGCCGACCTTCCGCGCCCGGAACGCCGCCAGGTTCGGACCGGCCAGCGCCGTCACCTCCGTCTCCCCCAGCTTCACGCTGCCGGAGGTGGGCTGGTCCAGCGAGCCGACGATGTGCAGCAGCGTGCTCTTCCCCGCCCCCGACGGCCCGACGATGGCCACCGTCTCCCCCGGCTCCGCCGCCAGCGACACGCCGCGCAGGATGTCCACGCTGCCCCCCGGCGCGGGGTAGGATTTGGTGATTTGCTCGATGAGAAGCCGCTCATGCATAAGTGTATTATACCGTTATTTGCCGGTTTCCATCTCCTAAAGCTTCCGGAGTAAGTCCCCGAGACTCTCCTATCGGAAATAAGGTTCTTCAGTCACCCGGCCGGCAGGAAAGCTCTCCGATAAAGGGAATATCCTTTATGATGCTTGCCGTCGCCGCAGTAGGAGGATAACAATGTCGTTAAAGAACTTGCGTGAGAAGGTCATCAACGAATTCCTGGAATTCACCAGCCCGGCCCGAACGGCCGCCGTCACCGGGTATGCCGCCCTCTCCGCCGCCATGCTGTACGCCATCGCCGCCGCTGGAGGACCGGAGGCGGTGCAGGCGATCGGTCTCTCCCTCGGCAACGGCGTGCTCACCAGCCTGCTGGCCAGCCATCTGTATGATACGAAGGATGCGGCAACGCGGCGGAAAGCGATGGCGGAGATCGAGCGGGCGCTGCGAGAACAGGCGGAGGTGCAAGGCGAGATTCACCAGGCGCTATCCGATCTGCGCCTCTCGCTTCATGACCTGTCGGACGCGGCGCGGGAAGCCTGCGGCTTGACCGACGAGGACCGGGCCTGGCTGCGGGACGAGTTCGCGGAACTCCGGCGAGATTGGCAGGCGCGCGAGGAGCAGGAGAGCGCGCTGCGCAACGCCTATTTAAACCACCTGCTGAAAGTTGCCGGGCGCATCGACCTGTTCGGCATCGACCGGCAGACCGCCGTGGAAGAAGACGCGCGCCGCTCCGAGGTGGAGGTGGGCGCCATTTACGTGCCGCTGCGCACGTCGGAGCTGGAGGAAGACGAGCTTAGCGGGCAGGAGCGCAACGCCGGTGCGCGCGTGCTCTCCCAGGCAGACGACAACCGGGCGCGGAACATGATTTCGGCGATCGCGCAGCTCGACCGGCGCCGGCGGCTGGTGCTGCTCGGCGATCCGGGCAGCGGGAAATCCACCTTCGCGAAATTTGTCGCCTGCTGCCTGGCCGGCGAAGCGCTCGAAGATCCGGCGGTGAATTTGGCGATGCTGGCGATGCCGGTCCCTGATGAGGAAAACAAGACGTCGCCGGAGAACTGGTCGCACGGCGCGTTGCTCCCGGTGATGGTGGAGCTGCGCAAGTTCGCCGCGCTCGGCCTGCCTCCGGTGGATGAACAGGCGACATGCAAGCATCTCTGGGAATTTATCGCGCGGGAGCTCGACGACTCGGAGTTGGGCGAGTATGCCCCCATGCTGCGGACGACATTGCGCCGTGACGGCGGGCTGCTGCTGCTGGACGGATTGGATGAAGTGCCGGAAGCGGATCGGCGCCGCCGGCAGATTCTCGACGCGATCGAGGATTTTGCCGCCGCCTTCCCCTCATGCCGCTTGCTGGTGACCAGCCGTACTTACGCGTATCTGAACCAGCAGTGGCGCCTGCATGACTTTCACGAAGCGATGCTGATGCCGTTCGACCGGCCGCAGGTCGATGCCTTTATCGATCGCTGGTACGCGCAGGCGGTGATTACCCGCCATCGTACTCCCGCGGATGCCGAACAACGCGCGCAACATTTGAAGGAGGCTATCAAGAACAATGACCGGATATTCGACCTTGCCGGGCGTCCGCTCATCCTCACGCTGATAACCGCGCTGCATGATTGGCGCGAAGGTGACTTGCCGGAGAAGCGCTGGCAGCTCTACGAAGAGACGGTCGATCTGCTCCTCGAACGCTGGAATAAGAAAAAGACCTATCGCTCCCGCGATGGGCAGACCGTGGAATTGCCCAACCTGGCGGAATGGCTGAAAGTCGATCGCGGAAAGGTGCGATTGCTGCTCAACCGGTTGGCCTATGAAGCGCATGCCGCGCAAGCCGATACGCGGGGTACGGCGGATATCGCCGAACAGGAGCTGGCAGATGGCTTGTTTGATCTGACAAAAGCGCCGAAAGTGCATCCCGCCGCCATCATCGAGTTTCTACAGGAGCGCGCGGGCATCCTGGTTGCGCATGGCGATAAGGTCTATACGTTCCCGCATCGAACGATTCAGGAATACCTGGCCGCCTGCCACCTGACGGATTTGGACGATCCCGATGCACTGGGGGAGCTGGTCCGACGGGAGCCGGATCGCTGGCGCGAAACGGCGTTATTGGTGTGCGCGAAAGCTGGTGTCTGGACCTGCGCGGATGCATTGTGTCCCGATGATGTCTCCGCATACCCCTGCGGCAAGACGCCTTGCGATGCCTGGGGCGCCCTCATTGCCGGACTCGGCGTGGCGGAGAGCGCGATCCTGCCGCCGGAGTCTCGGCGAAACCAGCGAATCCTCACCCGCCTGCGCTCGCACCTGTGCTGCATCCTCGCGGAAGGCAAGCTGCCCGTCATCGAACGCGCCGCCGCCGGGAATGTGCTGGCGACCATCGGCGACCCGCGCTTCCATGGTTCCGAGCATTGGTATCTGCCAAAGGATAACCAATTCGGTTTCATCGAAATTCCCGCCGGACCGTTCCTCATGGGGAACGATCAATATAATCTCGATGCGTTCCCTGAAGAAGTGCCGCGTCATAAGGTGACTTTGCCTACCTATTATCTTGCACGTTTCCCGGTGACGGCGGCGCAGTTCCGCGCGTTTGTAGAAGCCGATCGTTATTCGGCGGGAGATCCGGATTGTTTGCGTGAAACGGCGAATCATCCCGTCGTTATGGTGTCCTGGCAGGAAGCGATGGACTATTGCGCCTGGTTGAACCGGGTGCTGCACGAATACGAGGCGCAATCCGGGCCGCTCTTCCCCGCCTTCGCCAGCCGGGAGTGGGCCGTCACCTTGCCCAGCGAAGCGGAATGGGAGAAGGCGGCGCGGGGCGTCGATGCGCGGAAGTACCCCTGGGGTAATAAGTGGGACGTCAACTGTGTCAATAGTTACGAGACCGGCATCAACACTACCAACGCCGTCGGCTGTTTCCCGGGCGGACGCGGCCCGTATGGCATTGAAGAGATGAGCGGCAATGTCTGGGAATGGACTCGGAGTAAATATGTTGATTATCCGTATAAGGCTGATGAGCGGGAATCGAGTGATGGTGATGACGCGCGCGTGTTGCGCGGCGGCTCCTGGTACAATGACTCTCCCTGGTTCTTCCGCGCGGCCCTCCGGTACTGGCACGCTCCGGGGTATCGGTTCGTCAACTTCGGGTTCCGGTGTGTGGTTCGCTCGCCAGGACCATAATTTCCCTTTACCCTTTTTCCTTTTTCTCTTTACAGCGCCCCGGATGGGCGCTGAGCGGCGCTGAAAATCATATGAGGGGCATTGGTTGGACAAATACGACTGATCGATGGGAGAGTGAGCGTCCCCGCGAGCCGCGATTACGCGCCCGTTATCGCGAAAAGTGTCTTTCCCCTGGGATCGCAGGCGTCCCGCGCCTGCCGTGATGCTGTGTCCGGTATCTTTTTCGATTCCCGATTCTCGACATGCATTATAGGTGAACCCCGGCGTATGAACGGGGCAGGCGCGGGACGCCTGCGATCCCAGGGGGCCGGTTTTTAAAACGTTTTCAACTGCTACACTTACCACCGGGGTTAGTGTGCGAAAAGGCGCCGGTCGGGCAGGCGTTGACGCATTCTTCGGCGGCTTCGCGCATGGCGTCGGCGAGGGGGCGGTCGAAAGGTACCGCCGGGCGCACGTCGAAGCCGCGGCCGATGAAGGATAATCCGAGCTCCTCGCGCCGCGATTCCGCGATGCGGATGCAGATGCCGCAGTCGATGCATTTGCCGGGCTCGTAGATGACCTCCGGGTGGCTGTTGTCGCGGGCGAAGGGGCGCCGCTCCCCCCGGTATTTGCCCGTGTCGGCATCGTACGCGATGGAGAAGTCGCGCAGCCGGCACGCGTGCAGCTTGCGGCAGTCGCAATGCAGACAGCGCGCGCACTCCCCCCGTGCTTCCTCCGGGGTAAAGCCGGCTCCGGCAGGTACTATCTGCCCGCCGGCGCTGACCTGCTCCAGCAGCAAGGCCAGCTCATCCGGGTGCAGGCGGCCCATGTGCGTGCTGAATGGCCGCCGCTCGCCGCCGGCCACCGGCTGACCGGCCAGGAATTGTATGATTGAATAGGCGGCAATGCGCCCGTCCGCCACCGCGCGCACGGCGTGATGCGAGGGCGCCACCGCGGAGCCCGCCGCGAAGATCCCCGGCAGGTTTGTCTGCAGCGTCTGCCGGTCGGCGCGAATTCCCTGCTCGCTCATCGCCACCCCCGGGAACGCGCCCCCGGCCTCCCCGGCGGCGATGAGCACGGCATCATATTCCTTGCGCAGGTTTGCCGGCGATGCGCGCATGCCCGGGCGGAACTCGGCGCCCAGGGCGAGGATACGCCCGATCTCCCCGTCCAGCACGGCCCGCGGCAGGCGGTCTTCCCCGATCTCGCGCCACGCGCCGCCCGGTTGCTCGCGCGTGTCGAACAGGATGCAGGCGTGCCCCTCCCGCAGCAGATAATACGCCGCCGACAATCCCGCCGGCCCGGCGCCGATGATGGCGGCGCGCTTGCCGGAAGCCGGCTTGCACGGAGGATTATACGGTTCATGGGAGGCCAGGTCGGCATCCCCGACAAGCCGCTCCAGCAGGGCGATGGAGACCGTCGCATCATGCTGCGCCCGCCGGCACCCCCGCTCGCAAAAGGCAGAACAGATGCGTCCGAGCACGGCGGGGAAGGGGATGCGCTCCTTCACCAGCACCACCGCCTCGCGAAGCCGTCCGTCCTCGACCAGCCGGATCATCCCCGGAATATCCATATACGCCGGGCAGGCGCCCTGGCACGGCCCGATGCAATCCCCGAGATGGTCACCCAGCAGCAACTCCAGCGCGGTGCGGCGGGCGGCGCGCACCTCCGCCGTCTCGCTCTCCACCACCATCCCCTCCGTCGCCACCGTCGCGCACGACGGCAACAGCCGCGCCGCGCCATTCACTTTCACCACGCAGACAAAACACGAGGTTTGCGGGGAAAAACCTTCCAGGTGGCACAATGTCGGGATCTCGATGCCAAGCCGGTGGGCGGCATCGAGAATGGTGGTTCCCGGGGGAACCTCGATATGTTGATTGTCGATGGTAATGGATGGCATACGATTACATTTTTGTTTCGCGCAAAGGACGCAAAGGACGCAAAGAATGTAATTGTGAATTTAACTTGTTTGTTCCGTTCACTGCCTTACAAAGTGAACGGGTTAGAGGAAAAGTGATTGGTTATGTCCTTTGCGTTCTTTGCGTCCTCTGCGTGAAACTATCATTCCCTCAAATGATTTGCGAGACGTCTGATCCCATTCTTGAGCAACTCTTCATTGAAGTTGATCATGATACCCAGTCGTTTATCCGCCAACCGCAGATATGTCATAACTTGCTTGAAATGGACGCGAGCCAGCGCATCAACGGATTTGATCTCAACGATGACTTTCCCTTCGACGACTAAATCTGCCCGGAAGCCGTCATCCATGTGAACATCCTCATAAATGACGGGAA
>Ga0315284_10001311_pt1 | contig 35378 bp, 33 predicted proteins | sample YL17G09_16_MG_FD_203696 | JGI IMG/M metagenome (GOLD analysis project Ga0315284, IMG submission 203696) | Sediment microbial communities from Yellowstone Lake, YNP, Wyoming, USA - YL17G09_16 | ecosystem: Environmental > Aquatic > Freshwater > Lake > Sediment | place: USA: Wyoming | collected... | reverse complement strand
AGGCCGGATTATGCCGAGGCACACTATAATCTTGGCAATGCCTACCTCAACCTTGGCCGCCATCAGGATGCGATAGAAGCCTATAAGCAGGCAATCAGAATCAAGCCGGATTATGCCGAGGCACACTGTAATCTTGGCAACGAACTCGTCCAGCAGGGCGGATGCGACGAAGCTCTTGACCGATACCGTGCGGCTCTCCGGCTCAAGCCCGATTGGCTCACTCTTATGAATAATATTGCCTGGCTCATTGCTACCAACCCCGAGATCAAAAACCGCGATACGAATGAAGCGATTCGTCTTGCCGGCCATGCCTGCGAGCTTGCAAATTATAAGGACCCGGCTTTTTTAGACACTCTCGCCGCCGCGTATGCCTCTGCCGGCAGGTTCGCCGATGCGGTCGAGACCGCCGGGACAGCCATTAATCTTGCCGATGACGCCAATCAGCCCCAGCTTAAAAACACCATCCAGGGTCATCTTGATTTTTACATGCAGGGCAAACCCTACATAGAACCTGTCCAGGAATCTTTCCCCGATTCTAACAAACCATAAATCAAACAGGTGCTTTTTTTATTGACGAAAAGGGGCAAGCCGGCTATAATTATCGTATATTATTTTTTGATGAGGTTTTTGAATATGCGAAACGTATTATGTATTTTTGGTTGTTTGCTGATGTTAGCGGTTCTAAGCGGCTGTAACGGCAAGCATCAGGCCCAAAAAGGCGATGAAGAAACCGCTGATGCCAACCGCTTCCCGGAATCCATCGCAGGCAGATGGGTTTCTGACAGGGACGAGTGGGGTGTTGAGATTTCCAGGGATGGCAGTATTACGTTCGTACTCCACACTCTCTGCCCAGAACCGATAAGCGTCAAAGAAGGTGGATATTATGTCGAAGGGCCTGAGGATATGTACTCCTATTTTCAATTAGGTGATTGCCAGGCCGATTATGACCCTGCGAGCCGCAATTTGAAAGTAAAAATCATTTTAGCCAGCTTTGATACCAAGCTTCAAACAAAGTCAATAACAGGCAGATGCGAGGATTATTTTGAAGGGCCTGTATCAAAAAACGGTAAGACCTGGCATGCAGATTGGCGAGGGTATGCATACGTCGATGGCGCTGCGGAGCCTAATAGAAAAGAGATAGATGCGAATCCGATAAAACTGGTCTTTACCAAGATTGTTCTCGATAAGTAAATTCACAAGTTCATTTTAGTAACTATAATACGGCACGCCTTTTGAATCTGTGCCAGGCCAGCAATACGGTGATGGTGGTGCGGCAGGCCAGAGAGCTTTGAAAAACGTTTTTTAAGGCAGCAGATAGGAAGTATCGAAAATATAAAAAAAAGGCAATTCGAGGAAGATTATGGAATCGAAAGGCTTGGTTGCCTCGTGCTGCGTAGCGAAGCGTTACTTCGCAGAGTAGTAAGTAGCCAAGCGTTTAATATGGGAAATCCCAGGTAATAATTTTCTGTATGAAAACAAATGGTTTACAAAATATAGAAAAATCCAGTCGAAGCCATCTTTTTTTAATCTATGCCGCACTGGTCTTTGTAACCGCAGCGGCATTCGAGCCGGTACGTAAAAATGATTTCATACGCCTCTATGATGATGGTAAATACGTAACCGATAACCAAGCTATTAAAGGTGGATTAAATCTCGAATCTATTCGCTGGGCCGTTAGTACTCCTCATTATTTTATGTGGCATCCGTTGACTTCTCTGAGCTATGTACTGGAATATCAGCTCTTTGGGCTTAACCCTTTCTGGTATCATTTAACGAATTTGCTGCTGCACACAGCGAGTGTCATATTGCTCTTTTGGGTTTTGAAGAGAATGACTGGTGCGCTGTGGCCGAGCGCATTTGTGGCGGCTGTTTTTGCTTTTCATCCTTTGCAAGTTGAATCTGTAGCCTGGATAGCCGAACGCAAAAGTGTTCTGAGCGGATTTTTCTGGCTGCTGACGATTGCTGCTTATGTTCGATATGTTCAGCTCACAAGTGTTGGCCGCTATATTATTGTTTTAATTGTTTTCTGTCTATCAGCCATGACTAAACCTACTGTGGTTACTTTACCCTTTGCGCTTTTGTTGCTGGACTATTGGCCGCTACGGCGATTCGGATGGCTATACAAGAGAAGCGAAAAAGATTTTTATGAGCAAATCGCTGTTGCCCAAAGTTCGGTTCATCGCCTGATTATAGAAAAAATTCCCCTGTTTATTATTTCAATTCTCTTGAGCGTAATTACCTATCTCTCACAGCAAAGCGGAAATGTAATAAATTCAGAAGAAAGGTTTCCTCTTGATATTCGAATAGCAAACGCTTTTGTGTCATATATCCGCTATATAGGTAAACTTATTTATCCGACAGGACTTGCGGTTTTTTATCCTCACCCCGGCCGTAATTTACCAAACTGGCAGCCGGCAATTTCTTTTTTGCTTCTGGTGATTATATCTATTTTAGTAGTCTGGCAGATTCGCAGGCGTCCTTATCTGGCTGTTGGCTGGTTTTGGTATCTCGGGATACTGGTGCCGGTTATCGGATTGGTGCAGGCTGGCGGTCAGGCTATGGCCGACCGCTATACTTATATTCCATTAATTGGGATTTACATGATGATAGCATGGATTGGGGGCGAGGTTCTGGAAAGATGGCGTAGTTTAAGGATATATGCTGCACTTTTGGCTGGTTTGATATTTTGTGCCTTGCTGGTAGCGACTCGAACACAGGTAGGTTATTGGCAAAATGACGAAACTCTGTTTTCTCACGCCGTCAAAGTGACAAAGAATAACCACTTAGCTCATTATAATCTTGCAAAATCATTTGAAAGTAAAGGCCAATATGATAAGGCAATTGAAAATTATAAACAGGTCGTGCAAATCACCCCATCGGATTATGAAACATATAACAATATGGGAGCGGCGTTTTTGACGCAGGGCCAATTTGACCAGGCCGTTGTAAGTTATTCGCAATCGCTGAAGATTAAACCAGATTATGCGATAGCTATTTATAATTTGGGATTAGCCAAACTTAAGCAGGGTAAATACGCAGAAGCAGTTGCGCAATTTACACGCGCATTAGTGATAACACCCAATTCGCCAGAGGCATATAACGAATTGGGCAATGCATATACAGGACTGGGCAAATATGATTTGGCCATCAAAAATTATGAAAAAGCAATAAAGCTAAAACCTGATTATATCACGGCCATTTATAATGCGGGTATGGCTACGCTCAAGCAGAACAAATATGATAAAACAATTGAATATTTTCGTAAAGCTCTGGAGCAAAATCCTGATTCAGTTATTGTGCTGAACAGTTTGGCATGGATATTGGCAACTGCCGAAGATAGCAGGTTTCAAAATCCAACTGATGCGGTTAAGTATGCAGAAAAGGCCTGCAAACTTATCAATTATAATGACGCAGCATACCTGGATACGCTTGCGGCAGCTTGCGCTTCGGCCGGCATTTTTGACCAGGCGGTGCAAACTGCAGAAAAGGCTTTTAAGTTAGCTGAAGTTAATGAACAAGAAAAACTGGCAAATGAAATTCAAGAACACCTGAAAGTTTACAAAGCCAAACAACCTTGGCTGGAACATACTCACGGACCGTAAGAAAAATAGTTTTTCTTAATCTTATTTTCATAAAATTTTTTTTGAACTTAAAACCTTGATATGCTTATTCCGGAATATCTCCGGCGGATAATCAGTAATCGTAATACCGCACCCCTTTTGAGTCCGTTCCCGGCGAATTAACTCTTATGGTCTTTGTCGCCGGCTGATATATCCAACCTGTTAGCCCATCGGCCTGTGCCGGAAATGTGCCGGAATTTTTTACAAGGATTACTCGTACGTCGCCATTAATCGGATTCTCCGGCAGCTTTGACAGGTATTTGCCCTTAAAAACAATCTGAATGTAAAAGGTATTCGAGGAAAGATTCATTGCGGGATTATCGTTCGTGTATCCCGGCGGGACATTATTATGCTGCGATGCGTACAGTTCTATGACATTTCGCAGGATGCGCAGACTATCCTTTGCCGCAGCTTCTTTGGCCTCCTGTATGTGCCCGCGAAATGTGGGTATAACAATTGCGGCCATGATGCCGAGTATAGCGACAACTATAAGAATTTCCACGAGCGTAAATGCTTTTTTCATAATGTGGTTAACCTGTAAAAACAGTCTTCATTCCACGACTCGACTGAGCTCGTCGAAGTCAATTTTTTACCTCCAAGGGGTGCACTTTTCATTTTTAATTTTAACCTTCTTTAGTCTTATCGGCATGGATAGTAAGGATACTTAACCATTGAAATATGTTATGGGACTATTTAATCTGAGTCTATACAGGCAAAATGGCCGCAGTGCCGATAAATTTACCTAAATTCGATGATAAAAAGGGTTGGTTCATAGAAAAACCTCAGCGGTGTTGGTATACAAACCGCCGTTATTTCCAAAAATAATTCATATCATAGGGAACCAAAATTGGCCGATAATGTCAAATATAGAGAGAAATGTTGAAATGTAACGCGGTTTGGAAACTGGTATGACAAAGACTTTGCGAATAACAAGTATCATAGCAGCCGCCGTAGCGGTGGCCATCTTTGTTTTCCCAGCCGTTTTTGGCGGGCGAATCGACCCAGAGGCGAAGAAATTTTTAGATGCGCCGGGCATCGTTGAGAAATTCAAAGAGGCCAGAGGCGCCCAAAATGCAGAGGCACAGAATCAGGTTCCGCCGCTGGTAACGCAGGCACAGGCATTTGCACTATACTTAAATCCCCCTCCGCCGCCTGAACCGACACCCCCGTCTGCCGCTGTAATACAAGCCGAAGCACCAAGACCAATATTTGTTACGCCGAAATTCAAGCTCATCGGTACCAGCTTTTATGCTCTGCATCCGGAGATGTCGCTTGCGCTAATCGATGAGCCGGGCAAGGGCATTAGATGGGTCAGGCAGGCAAGCCAGATAGAGCATCTGGTCATCGACAAGGTCGAGAACGGCAAAATAGTCATTCGTGACGGCCAAAGAACCGAAGAACTTGTAGCTGAAAGACCGCCGGTAAGAAGTCTTATCAAAGGTGAGACACCCCTTGCCGGCGAACAACCGCAACCCACAATGGAAACAACAGTTGTATCTGAAACCGGCGAATCGCTTGAAGAGCGGGCCAAGATTGACCAGGCATTCATCCTCTTACTTACCGCCACGCTAAAAGAGGCTGAGTCAAAAAAAGATCCCAACGAGGATGACAAAGCGGCCGCCGAAGCAACAAAAGAACTGCTTATCAGCGAGACCCGCGAGCTCCAATCGAGGATTGTTAGCAAAGAAGAGGCAAATAATCTCAAAAATTTAGGCCAACAGCTAAAGGAAGTCCGCAAGGAGCCGAATCAGCCGCCCACCGGCCCACCGGCAAGAAGACCTATGCGGGTTCCGCTGCGTGGCGCACGTACCCCAACAAGATAACTTGTTTTGTAAACCCTAAATTCCAAGCTCGTCTTGCGTCCGCCGTGGGTCCGCCATAGGCGGAGCTGCGAGATTGCCAAATTCCAATTTTCGATTGCCAATTTCAGATTTTCAAGATGGGTAAGATGTTGGCGTGAAATTGCGTTTAGTCCTTATGGGGCAAGGAATTAAGGTGAATTTTGTGGTTTAAAAAAATGACGAAAATGCAACTCGAAATTGCATTCAACTGTCGCCAGATGTTATCCAATGTCATCAGAAGTCATCCAAATGCATTCAGAAGCACTCCAGATGTATTCCAAAAGTACTCCAATGGTATACCAAAGTATGCCAGATGAAGCCAATTATCAGGCATTGATTTTGTTTTAAGTTCTTGTGCCATATTGGTTTAGAGTCAAAATTAACTACGGATTTTACAGATTTTCACAGATTTTTTATTCTTCAAGCGAGTGGCACGGCCATCTTGGCCGTGTTTTCACTGGCTGGGGAAGCCAGTGCCACGGGAAAAAACAGTCTCTCCATATATGGGGCGAACTTGCGCGTTTGGTACAAAAAAAGCCGGCCACAAAGGTACAGAGAACACAGAGATAAGTGATAAGTCGTTGTTGGGTAAAGAGTAAAGAAAAGTTAAAAAAAATGGAAATTTCAAATTTCATCTTTTGGATACCTGCGCGTTTGGCCGATTTGCCTTGACTTTACCTGCCGACGGCCTTATTAATTAAGTTCCCGAACCAGCCACACTCTTGCTGCTCGGCCTCGGTGCGGTGATGTTGAGAAGGAAACGCTGATATTATAGTTGAATTTGAAATACTTTTTTACGACTCATAGAGTTTTACTTGTCAATTTTTTACAGCGGCTATCTTAGCCGTTAATTTTAATCGTTTCCTCGCCCCGACTCGGATGACAAACTACCTGAAACCCATTAGACTCGGCTACGCCTGAGGCAGACCGAGGAAAACTAACTATTGTTTGACTTCGCCAAGCGGATTTACTAAACTATTGTCTTGTCTTGGTTATTATCTTACTCCAACTTTTTAATAAGAGATTCTGATGGCTTCTGATAAAAAAGAAAACTGCGGTCTTTTCGGAATTTTCGGCGACCGGGACGCTGTTCAAAAAACATACTTCGGCCTGTTCAGTCTTCAGCACCGCGGACAGGAATCCGCAGGCATCGCATCAAGCAACGGCGAATTCATCCAGTGTTACGCCGGCATGGGCATGGTAACAAGGGTTTTCCGTGACGGCTCACAAATCCTCGAGAAGCTGGCCAACCCAATGGCCATCGGGCATGTGCGGTATTCAACCACCGGCTCGAGCAAGGCGATTAACAGCCAGCCGTTCCTGGCAGAATATTCACGCGGACAGGTGGCTGTCGCTCATAACGGAAACCTTGTAAATGCCTCGCTGCTTCGGGATGAATATGAGGCGTACGGCAGCATATTCAAATCCACCTGCGATACCGAAATAATCATTCATCTGCTTGCCAAACCGACCCACGTATCCAAGCCCGACCCGCTGGCACATGTCTTGAATCATCTTCAGGGCGCATATAGTTTGCTGTTTTTGTTCGACAACCGCATTGAGGCGGCCCGCGATCCTTACGGCGTGCATCCTTTGTGCATAGGCCAAACCGAAAAAGGCGCCTACGTTGTCGCAAGCGAGAGCTGCGCACTGGATGCCATAGGTGCAAAATTTATTCGCGAGGTCGAGCCGGGCGAAATAGTTACACTTAATAAAAACGGCTTAAGCAGCAGATTCTTCGTTACGCCCGGCACCGTAAAACCGGCACATTGCATTTTTGAACACATATATTTCGCCAAACAAAACAGTTTCTTTTTTGGCGAGAATGTTCACGAATTTCGAAAAAAGCTCGGCAGACGCTTAGCCGTGGAACACCCTGTCGATGCCGATGTCGTAATACCTGTCCCCGATTCAGGAACGTCGGCGGCTATCGGATATTCGCAGCAAAGCGGCATACCTTTCGATATGGGAATGGTCAGAAGCCACTATGTCGGCAGGACATTTATCACGCCAAGCCAGGATTTAAGAGAGCAGCAGGTAAAACTGAAACTTGCGGTTGTAAAAGAGGCCGTTGAAGGCAAGCGGGTAATCGTCGTTGACGATTCAATCGTTCGCGGCACAACCACCAGAGGCAAGATAAGGTCGCTTCGCCAGGCAGGAGCAAAGGAAATTCACATGCGGTCAAGCTGCCCGCCGATTAGATGCCCCTGCTTTTACGGCGTAGACTTTCCGACTAAAGAAGAGCTGCTTGCAAACGGCCGAAGTCTGCAGCAGATAAAGGAATTCCTTGAGGTCGACAGCATCGGCTATATGTCGCTCGAAGGATTGTTATCCTGTGCGGCGCTGCCGCCGGACCACTACTGCACCGCCTGCTGGAGCGGCAAATACAAGATACCGATAGACTTTGCTGTAAACAAATTTGTGATGGAGCACTATCAGATGAATATGTTTGATGATTTGGTGCAGACAGATGAGTAAATACGTCAGTTACGAACAATCCGGCGTGAGCATCGATGCAAACGATGAAATGGTTGAGAAAATCTGGTCGTCCGTGGCCGGCACATACAGCCCGCGTGTCATCGACCTCAAAGGCGGGTTTGCAGGCATGTTTCGGCTCGACTACGACGAGAAGCTGTTCAAGAAAAATTACAAAAGTCCTGTTCTTGTCGCCTGCACCGACGGCGTCGGCAGCAAGGTTCAGCTTGCCGCCGCTATAAAAAAATACGACACCGTCGGCATAGATTTGGTGGCGATGAGCGTCAATGATATGCTCGTTCAGGGTGCTGAGCCTCTGTTTTTCCTCGATTACCTCGGCGTAAACAAGTTAGAACCGGCTGTTATAGCCGACATGGTAAAAGGCGTTGCCGCCGGCTGCCATCTGGCAGACTGTTCTCTTATCGGTGGTGAAACCGCTGAAATGCCCGATACCTATAAAAAGGACGATTTCGATATGGCCGGCTTTGCCGTCGGCGTCGTCGAGCGAGAAAAAATCATCACCGGCAAAAACGTCAGGTGCGGCGACGTAATTCTCGGCCTTGCCTCAAGCGGACTTCACAGCAACGGCTATTCGCTGGTTCGCAACATCTGCTTCAAAAAAGCAGGCCTGAAAATGACCGACAGAATCGACGAGCTTGATGACGCTATGCTCGGCGATGTCCTTTTGGAACCGACGCGGATTTATGTTCGGCCGATAGTAAAACTTCTCTCGCAGTACAAGGTCAAACAGGTCGTCCATGGAATGGCGCATATCACCGGCAGCGGCCTTATCGGAAATGTCCCACGTGCGCTGCCGAAGGACTGTGACGCCCTGATTAAAAAATCAAGCTGGCCCAAACCCCAAATATTTCCGTTCCTGCAGAAAACAGGCCCCGTCGAAGAGGACGAAATGTACAATGTGTTTAATATGGGAATAGGGTTTGTGCTGATAGTAGCCGAGGATTTCGCCGATTCGATTGAAAAAAAACTTAAGCAGTTCGGCGAAAAAGTTTACAGAATAGGAACAGTAACATCCGGCACCAACAAAGTGATTCTTAAATAGCTGTTAATTGCGTTTCACAGAGTGGGCTTTAACCCACACGGTTTCTAACTGCTTATGAAAAAAGACCTGGGTAAATTCGCAGCCGCAGCAGTAATATACATCGCCTTTGCCGTCTATCTCTATCAGCCGTACTTTGAAAACTTCAAATCACTGCAACTCCGTGACATTTTTGTTGTCAATGTCTCTGTTGCCTGTCTTGGTGCTTTTCTTCTCAGCCGCCGCTGGGTACCGGAATTTTCGGGTTCGTTTTTCGCTGGTGCCGTTTACGGCTTCGGCCCTTTTGTGCTGGGGCTTGCAAAATTCCATCCGTCAGCAAGCCTGCTCGCAGCGGCAATACCGTGGTTATTCTGCCCGGCTGCCTTTGGACCAAAAGGCCGCTGGAAGTGGATACGGCTGCCGCTCCTAATTCTGCCTTTCCTGGCAATAATTCTTTTCTTCGAGATATCCGCATATTATCGTTTGTTTGCAGTTCCCATACCGCCGTTTCATTTATCGGACTTGATGGGGCTGCTGGCCCCGTTTGTTATGGTAAATAAATCCATAACCCTGGTAGGCTTTTACCATGTCCCCATCGTCGCTTTGCTTATTGGTTTTGCTATGCTTCTTGCTGCAAGGCGATTCGGGATAATGTTCATCTTTGCAGTCGGCACAATCCTTGCTTTCTGCAATTCCATCTTTAATGTAAGCCCGATGATGTGGCTGACGATTCCCGTTCTGTGCTCCTCGATAATAATCGGCGCAGGTTTCCAGGCACTGGCAAGTGCCGGCTCAGCCGACAGAAAATGGGTGCTGGCAGGCGCCATAGTCATGCTGGCACTTGCTGTCGTCGTACTGCTGCTTGCGACAAAATGCCAGTTCGCCTTTGCAGGCCTGGGAATGAAATATGCAGAACTTCTTCTCTACACCGCCCAAATGTACCTGCTCGGTGCCGTTGCGGCAGGGGTTCTTTTCTTTATGGCAACTCTAAACTTGCGGCTGCACTGGTTAAGATGGATTATTCTCTCAGCGGCCGCAGCAGTTGATATATTTTTAGGTGCAAGATTTATCGTCGATAATGTTTTCTAAAGCAGTATCCGATGCCTGCTCTTTTGCTGTCTCTATCCAGTCCGGTTTTGATACAAATTCTTCAAGTTTGTGAAATTCACTTATAACATCATTAGTTTTGCGTTTTTAGTTTTTATCCACCGCAGGCGGATTAACTTTTTCATTTTTTCTTTGTCGCTACCCTCTGGAATTATTCCCGACAATATGGTATAATCACTGGCTGGTTATAAATTTATACGAGGGTAACATTATGATTAAAAACGCAGTTCTTATTCTCGTTATGAGTGTTTCTGTGAATTGTTTTGCCGATACTTTCGTTGACCTGCAGAGCGGCGAAACTTTTAACGGCTACATCCTCCAGAAAAAAAATGCCGGCAAAACTCAGGTCGCCATCGAAAACAAGTCGCCGCAGTATCTGGACTTAAGCCGTTATCAAATCACACGAAATGCCCTTGGCCGAAAAAACAAAGTATATACTTTTTCCATTACCAACCCCATTGACCTTGAGTGTGAAGTTGATGTGTTTGAAAAATCACTTGTCCTCGCTGCCAATCAGGGGCCGCTGCTCATTTTGATAAATATTGATACCCCTGGCGGCAAACCGGATTTGGTCAGGCGAATTTGCGCAGCTATAATGCAGGCCAATAATTGTGAAACCGCGGCGTTTATCAACGGCGGCAAATTCGGCGGGGGTTTTTCAACAGCGGCAATTGTCGCATTGGCCTGCGACAAGGTTTATATGTGTCAGGGTACATATATCGGCGCTGAATTACCTAAATCAGATTTATTCCAGAACTTAGACCAGCAGCAATCCGCGGACAGCAATCAGACCGTCGAAGAATTCGACCCCAAGTGGCCTGGGTATTGCTCTGCAGTCGCTGACCAGAAAGGTCGACCTGCCTTACTTGCAAGAGCGATGGTGGATAAGAATGTCGATGTGTTTGAATCCATAAAACATGGCAAACATTTTTTCGTCAAGCCGGAAGATGTTAATAATAAAGACCCAAACCAGATAGTCATACGCATCTGGAACAAAAAGGGAATGCTGTTGACATTAAATGCTGCCGAGGCGGTTAAAACCGGTATTGCAGACAAGTTGGCAGCTTCGCAGGATGAGCTGCTCGGAGATTTTGAAGCGACGAAAGCGGCTATTACCAAGGATACGAAGGTTGCAGCAGCCAGGCGCGAGTTTGAAAAAATCAAACGTTCGCTCGACGGGATACTTGCTGTAATCCGCGATCTTGAGTACCGTTCTGCCAATCTCAAAACGCAGGTAGATGAGATAGGGAAGAAAATTCGCGGCTACATCGCCGCCAGACGTGAAAGTTTCGGTGTAGTTGAAACTGGCTCGTACTGGTCAGGAAACCCTGGAGTTAATTTGGACGACTGGAGAAATACGATAAGGGCTCGGGAACGGCTGGCCGGTGAGCTGCTCGGCGTGCTGGATAACCAGATTCTAAATTACAGAAAGGCGATTATGCTTACGCAAAAACAGCCGGACCTGCGACAGACTTCAGAATCCCTCCAGCGGAAAATCGAATCTGCACAGGCGACTTACAGAGATGTTCTTTCAAGACAACAGTTTTTCTATTAGATGTTTGGCATGGGCTTTAGCACCGGCCTGCAACACAAATATTACAGCGCAAATAATCTTTGTAACAATGCTATGTTAAAAATCCGAAGCACGAAATCCGAAACTCGAAACAAATTAGAAATTCAAAATCCGAATGTTCAAAACGGCTGTCGCCGCTGCTGCACCAGCGGAGTTTGGTATTTCGATTTTTGGTCATTTGGATTTGTTTCGGATTTAACCCCATATAAGCAAACAGTTTATAACCAACACAGAACACAGCAACATGTTAGTTACGCTGTAGTACTAAAAAATTATGGCTAAAAAATCCGCTGTTTCCATAATCCTGGCATCGGCTTCACCGAGGCGAAAGAAACTGCTGACTGAGGCAGGCTATAAGTTCAGGGTGGTTTCCTCGGACATCGATGAATCCGCCTTTACGGTCGAAGGCATCGACTCCTGTGAATACGCCAGACAATTGGCACTGGCCAAGGCAAGAAATGCAGCCCAAAAGTTTCCAGACAGTCTTGTCATCGGGGCAGATACGGTTGTCGATTTCGACGGCGAGATTATCGGCAAGCCCTTCAATGAAAAACATGCAGAGCAGATTACTCGAAAACTTTTCAGTAAACCTCACAAGGTAATAACCGGCGTTGCAATAGTAAGATTAAGCGATAAAACTGAAATTGTCGAAAGCGACACCACGGTTGTTCATCCGAAAAAGCTGACCGAAAAGCAAATCGCCAATCATATCAAAGGCAAGTCCTGGCAGGGTAAGGCTGGTGCATACGGCATCCAGGAAACCGGCGATGAGTTTGTGGAAAGAATTGAAGGCAGCCTGACAAACGTAATGGGTTTTCCGATGGAACTTGTGGAGCGGCTGCTGAAAAGATTTATCGATTAGATGCCCTTAGCCCAAATCACCCCCCTTAAAAATAAAATTTCTTGAGCGCAAACCGTTGTAACTGACAGCACTTACAAAAATTGCACGCAGCAATTCAAACTTTTATTTTATTTTCATCAACATTCAGGCCGTCTCCTCCGCTATTACATTGAAGGTATAAGTTTTTTATGACGGATATTATGAAAACAGTAAATGACATAGTGATTAAATTATTAGGCCTGTTATTGATGACAGCGGCTATTCTAAAAGGCTGGCAACTTCTTACAGAGCCGATAGCTAATAAAGATATTTGGACTAATAGGGCATTCCTGATATTCACAGTGGAATTTGAACTTGCCTTGGGGATTTGGCTTTTATCAGGGATATTCAGGAAACTTGCATGGTCAGCGGCACTTGTCTGCTTTTCACTTTTCTCAGCAATTACTTTATACAAAGGCCTAAGCGGTGCGGCATCGTGCGGCTGTTTTGGGCCGGTGCAGGTCAATCCCTGGATAACACTGTTTGTTGTTGATATTCCCGCTTGTTTGGCTTTGGCGGTATTTCGACCTAAAGGTGAAAAGCTCTTTGATTGGCCGACAATGCCACGGTTTGCAGCATTAGCCGGCATCGGCTTTGCAATTCTGAGCATAACAGCGCCTATATTAGCTCTTAATAAGCCTGAAAAAATCACTTCTTCTTATGAAGTGCTTGAGCCGGAAATCTGGGTTGGCAAGGAACTGCCGATTCTTGAGTATATCGATATTGGTGAAAAACTGAAAAAAGGCAATTGGCTCGTGCTCTTTTATCATTACGACTGCCCGGACTGCCTGGAAGCAATTCAAAAATATGAAAAAATATTTCGCAAAATAGATATCAACAATATTGCTCTTGGCTTTGCTATCATTGCAATTCCGCCTTATGGCGAAGGCCAGGTAATCGCTGGTTCGCCATGTGTTCTTGGCCGATTGTTGGATGTCAAGGAATGGTTCGTAACAACTCCGGCAATGGTTTTGCTTAAAGATAGCAAAGCTACGCAAACTTGGGAACAGAAACTGCCAGACTTGGGCAAGATTCTTGATAATATCTTTACAGAAAGGAGGTGATACCAATGGACTAAGCAGAAAAACATTGCGTTCTATCGAATTTAATGTTAACTTTAACTTTAAGGAGATATAAAAATGAGAACAGTACTAATCGCAGTTATGGTAACAATACTGACAAATGTGGCTTTTGCAGCCAAAATAATTCCCGATTCAGAACTTGCTACCCTTTATGGTGGAGTTTGTTGGTTTTGGGATCCTTATTGCATAGGCGGAACTTCATGCCCATCTGCATCTCCTTGTGCAAATTGGCAATCTCCTTGCCTTCTTTGCGGCTCTACAGCTGGATACAAATGCCAAGGCGGGTACTCATGGTTGCCCGATTTGGATGGATGTGGGGATGGGAGCGCTGTATGCGCTGGCGTAAAAGGATTTTGTGATGCACCTGGGGGTCATTGCTTTATAGGAGATACAGGAGAGCCATATCCTCCTGACTGCGGCTCTCGTGCCACATGTGACGATTAATGACAAAGTAGAGGACACCTGTCTTTTCAGGGCATGGTGTCCTCTAACTTTATTTAAGAAAGGATATTTATGAATCTGAAAAACAGATTAAAGTTTGCTTTGCAAACAGGAACTTTTGCAGTACTATGTTTTATATGGTCCCCCTTTGTAACGGCCAATACTAACACTTATAGCGTGGAAACTATTGCTGAAGGATTATTAGCGGCAGAGGCCCAATTCACCGACTTGCAAATGGAATACAGATCTGAAATAAGGCTGTACACTAAAGACGATTCCACTTCTCCGGTTCGTGCCGTTGAAGCGGTGTTTGCCATGAAGAAGCCCAAAAATCTCAAATATTTAGACCGGAAAGTTTTTACAATAGAGCCAAAAACAAAACAAGAAAATTTAACAGAGAATGTTTTGGCCAGCTTTGATGGTAAGGCCACTATAACTCTTGACAGAAAAGTAAAACAAGGAAAGCCGTTGCGTGGGGCTATCTATCCAGGTTGTGAACAGGAACGGTTTCCACGTCTTGACCTTGATCCACATAGTCTGATATGGTATTTCGGCAATAAACAACTTGGTGAAATTCTAAAACAAGAAGATAATAATTTTCATATTGAAACAAATAAGGAAATGATAAATGGTATTCCAACTGTCAAGATTGCAGGTACAATTTGGGATGGAACAGGAACCATAAAAATGTGGATTAGCCCTGAACGCAACTTCCTTCCTATTAAAGTACAAGTTATCAGAACTCGTGATGAAAGATTATTATCGGAAACAGTACTATCTAACCTCGTTCAATTATCAAACGGATTATGGTTTCCAAAGGCCATACAGTGTGGTTCTCCCGACCCTTTTAATGCTGCCAAGTACAGTATTTCAAAAATATCCGTCGATCCTGTCCCCGAAGAATTATTTAAGCCAGCTTTTCCTCCCAATACCTTTATTAACGATTATGTTATTGGTATTTCCTATTCGAATCAAGAAGCCGAAGATATTGGCCTAATTGGCCTTGGCCAAGTTGATAACTCTATCCAACAAAACCCAGTTTTAGTTCAAAAAAAACTTGATGATTATGTGGATGAAGCCAAAAAACAAGAAAATGAAAATATTGCAACGAAAAATTCCACAAGCGAGCCATCAAGAACTGAATCTGGCAATAGCAACGATTCTCCAATCGGACAGAATCCTGCTGTTGAAGTATTTTGGAAAAGAAAAATATTTTGGGTAATAGTTCCTCTGACTTTCTTACTTGCAGTTATTTTCGTTTTTAAATTAGCACGCAACAATAACTAATTGTATTTAATAAAGTAATTTGAAGGTATGAATCCATGAAGCTTAAAAATATTATTACCCTATTATCCATACTCATTTGTAGTTCGTCGCTATTCGCTCAAATTAGTACTAAAGATAACTCTTTGGTGTCATGTCCTGTTACAATACGGGTATATGACTGTGCAGCGAATAGCTTGTATGTATTGTCTCGCAAAGCGGGTGTCCAGATTACATATCAAAAATGCATAGAGTTGTTGCCATTTACACATCAAGGCAACAGCATGTTGGAATTTAAACATGCACTTGAAACTTTAGGATTCGAGGTTGAAGCTCAAAAACTTGTAGTTGATGAACTGAATAATTTACGGGTGCCTGCGGTAATACTAGTGTCGCCTCCTCAGAAATCCAAGAGAAAGGAGCCATACCATTATATAATAGTATGGCCATTAACGGATAATATGGTACAGGTCTTAGATTATCCCAATTCTCCGATTATTATTTCGGCAGAATACTGGGCAAAATATCTGCATAGTATCGGAGTCAAAGATATACCTGTATTACTTTGTGGCTCAAAAAACCAAAATTTAGATGACATGCTAAATCCTGTAAAAAGCATTGCCGAATATTGTTCAGCAGAAACATTAAACGGTAATCAAGCATTTGGAACTTCACCAGTAACCATCACAAATGAGCCAAATAAAATCCCAAGTATGTATTGGGATTTTGGCGATGTAGCTGAAGGCTCCATACTTACCCATGATTTTGTGATAACAAATGAAACCGGCAAAGAATTACATATAAAAAATCTACAAAAAAGTTGCACTTGTAGTAAGCTGACTGCAAACAAAACAGTGCTTATGCCTGGACAAAAAACTAATGTTTCAATGGTAGTATCTCTGTCTGATAGAGAGGGCAAACAAACGATGACTGGATCTATAATGTTTGCAGCCGAAGACAAAATGCCACCAGTTAAGCTTTTGGCTAATGGAACGGTTCATAATAAGGTTAAATTTGAGCCGAACACAATTGATTTTGGTATATGTAAACCTGACACAGGAATAATCACAAAAAAAACTAATGTGTATAAAACAGAATATGGAAATGATGTACATATTTCGAGAGTAGCTTGCAACTCAGATTATATAACTGCTTCCCTTGATCCGATGGCAAAGGCGAATAACTGTTTATGTGGAATTATCGTATCTTTCAATCCTAAAAACGTAGTTGGAAAATACCAATCATACATTCAAGTTTTTTCTGACGGACAGAATAAGCCATTAGCCTCTTGTGTAGTTAGAGGTGAGGTTTATACAGATGTAATTGTATGCCCTTCAAGGTTACTTATAACAGGTGGCCCAGGATCAAATAACAATATAGGATGTATAAGTATTGAGCATTTGCGAGGAAAATCGTTAAGCTTTATAAAAGCATCTGTTCAAGGGTACCAGAAAGAATTAATTAATATTACCACACTTAGTACAAATATTGGCGACAAACTACAACTTAAAGCAAGTATGTGCAATCAAAGCATTACCTCACTTAATGGTAATCTAATTATTGAGTTAAGAATACAGGACGAAACGCAACCATTCTTTGTAAATATACCATTTGTATACGTTAATCTACGGAGTCTTCCTTCAGAAGTCGATTAATCATGTAAACGGCGAAGCAAAATCGTGGCGGGGGAAAACAGGGTGGACAGTTATATTATTACTGGATATATTAGGTCTTATTATTGGTTCACTCGGTAAGTGCATAGGCGGCGTGGTGAAAATTCAAGGTTGTTTTGTTTAAGGCATTTACCGAAAAAGCCATAAATTCGCCCAATTCATGTGCTAAATATGTAAAGACAAGCTGGGTGTGTCAATGCGTTTACTGTGAATCTTCCTCGTTATCTATTGAGATATAGCCTTGTTGGCCTTCATTGATATAGGCGGGTTCGGAGCGATCTGGAAAGTCCGAAGATTCGTCCTTTGGCTGGTCTTCAGCTAAATTCTTAAAGCCGGCCTTTGCATCGGCCTCCATTTGGCTTCGCAGCCGCTCATAATTATCGAGAGTCATCATAACTTCACGCGCCTGGCTGCCCTTGTACTCGCCGAGGATGCCAGCGGCGGCCATCATTTCAATTATTCGTGAAGCACGGGCGTAACCGATACTGAGCCGTCTCTGCAGCAGCGAGACGCTGCCTCGATGGCTGGCCAGGACAATACGGACGGCCTCATCAAACAAGTCGTCTCTGCCCATCTCTGAGGCGTCCACTCGGCCAAGCTGTGTAAGCTCAGGATGGAATTGCGGTTCGGCAACTTCTTTGAGGTGTTTGACCATGCGTTTTATTTCGCCGTCATCGACCAGTGTTCCCTGTGCACGAATAAGGTCGCTTGTACCCGGTTTCAGGAAAAGCATGTCACCCTGGCCAAGCAGCGTTTCAGCGCCATTCTGGTCAAGGATGATTCTGCTGTCCATCCTTGCGGCAACGCGGAAGCCAACTCTTGTAGGCATATTGGATTTTATCAGGCCTGTAACAACCGTTGCCTGCGGTCTTTGTGTGGCAAGTACGATATGTATACCAACGGCTCGGCTTTTTTGAGCAAGACGAACGATATATGCCTCTATCTCTTTTGGTGCGGTCATCATCAAATCGGCCAATTCATCGATTACTATCACGATGTACGGCAGTTTCTTTGGAATCTTTGCTTCTTCATCGGCGCTGGTCGGTTCGAATCGCCTGATAATCTCCTCGGTGCCGAGTTCGTTGTAGCCGGTGATATTTTTTACCCTGGCCTCTGCGAGGATTGCGTAGCGTTCATCCATCTTGACGGTGGCCCATTCGAGTATCTGAACAGCCCGTTGTGTTTCAGTGACTATCGGGCTCATCAGGTGCGGGATGTTATTAAAGGCGGTCATTTCAACCATCTTTGGGTCAATCAGAATCATCTGAACTTCGTCCGGCCTTCTGGTAAGCAATATGCTTGCGACGATACTGTTAATGCAGACGCTTTTTCCGGAGCCGGTGGTGCCGGCAATCAACAGATGCGGCATTGCCGTCAAGTCTTCAACCAGCGCCTCGCCGGAAGAATCCTTGCCGAGAAAAAGCGGTATCTCCATACGCTGCGGTTTGTTACCGGCCAACTGCATCAAATCTTTTATACGAACCTTTTCCTTCTCGTTGTTCGGCACTTCGATACCGATTGTGTGCTTGCCCGGCAGCGGAGCGACAACACGGACTGCGCCAACGCCAAGTGCACGGGCCATATCGTTGGCCAGCGAACTGATTTGACTGACTTTGACTCCGGCAGCAAGCTCGAGCTCAAACATAGTAATGACCGGGCCCGTATCGGTTGCGACCACGCGGGCGTTAACATTAAATTCGGTTAAAAGTTTTTCAAGCGCAGCACCCTTGGCTTTGATAACTTTGGTTTGAACATCGGCAAAAGTGTATTCGGCATCAACCAGCAGCTCAAGAGGCGGCAATTTGTAATTTTCGTAGCTTGGCGACACATAAGTATTGGTCTGTTTACTGACCTGCGGCAAGGTCTGAACGGCTGGTTTTGTTTCGGGGGGGGCTGCCTGTACGGGCTTTGGTTCTTCGGCTGCGACTGCCGGGTCAGTTTTGCCAAACTCCCTGACGCTTTGTTCAATTTCAACGTCTCTACCCAAAGACATTGCTTGCGAGTTTGTTTGTAATAACTTCTGTCTTTCGCTTAACTTACGCCAGATTTCACCGAGTACCTGCGACTGCTGTCTGGCTGCGGACAAGGCCGGCAAAGACAAGCCGGCAATCTTACGAAGTATCAAACTAAGCACTGCAAGAATCATTAAAACAAAACTGTCAGCCAGCAGAATAATGCCGACAATCCAGATAGCTGCGATTAGTATGAATGTCCCGAGCAGTGCGAGGTGATTTTTGAGAAAGTAAATTGTTCCGACGCCGAGCAGGCCGCCGGAGCCGATCGGGAAATTGTAGATACTATTTGGCCAAAAACAATAGAAACTGCTTGAAGCCGCCACGGTCAATAATATAAGTCCTATTGCTCGCAGGATGGGCTGACCGATATCCTGATTTGCCAATTTCTGAACCAGAAACGAAATCGAGGAAATCAGCAATACGAAAATGCCTGGCCCGACATAGTACATTAAATAATACGCACAAAAAGCGCCGATAGAGCCGCACCAGTTGGCTATCGGGGCATTATGAGGATAAACGAATCTGCTTGGCCAGTCGCCGATATCAAAGCTGATACAACTGCACAAAAGTACCAATAAAGCCGCAATAGCGAAGCATTCCAGGGCAATTTTGTATGATCTTTTATCTTTCACGGCAGTAATTTCCTATATTAAAGTCCGATAAAAATTCACTTTCTAAGGCTATAAAGCGTGGATTTATCCCACGCTGCTTACCAACAACCTAATTTATCGGCTGGATTTCACTGTTTTCTGCACAATTATCCGCCCCCAAATTCGTGATTTTCAGCTTTATTAAAGCCCGACTTGTGACTCGTAACCCGAACCACTAACTACTAATTCACAAACCACAGCGGTTGATTTTAGACACAGTTAACCTTGCGGCCGACGCGACGTTTACGGCTTATAGTATTTCGTCCTTTATGTGTACGCATACGAGCGCGAAATCCACTTTTGCGAAGCTTCTTAATCTTACTTTTACGATGATTCTCCAAGGTACAACTCCTATCTAAAATTCGTTTTTTGGTCTTTTTTGACTTTCAGTTAAAGTTTTTGTTTTGAAGTGTGAATTATAACGTTATCCGCGGCAGTTTCAAGCTATTTAATCCGAGGATAATGATTTTATTGAGTCTTTTTTGCAAGCTGGTCCGTACACGGAGGCAAATATACGAAAAACCCAAGCGCCAAGCGCAAGTCTCGGCGCTTGGATTTTAATATCGAAAAAGTTTTTTAGCCGGCTATACAGCTTATTAGTAGCGACTACCGCCTCTGTTGCCGCCGCCGAAGCCGCCACGACTACCGCCGCGATCTCCGCCGCCGCCAAATCCACGACCACCGCCGCCGCCTCGCGGAGCATCGGTTTTCGGCTTTGCCTCGTTGACTTTGATTTCGCGTCCGAGCAAATCCTTGCCGTTCATTTCAGCGATGGCCTTTTGAGCCTCTTCGGCTGTCGGCATTTCGACAAAACCGAAACCTTTTGGCTTACCGCTGAACTTATCAGTGATAAGACGGACTTCGGTAATCTGACCGAAGGCCTCGAAAGCCTTTCTCAGGTCGCTTTCGGTCACATCGAACGACAAATTTCCTACATAGATGTTCACAATATTCTCCTTTTAACTTTTAAGCCGAAAAAAACGGCTGACAATAATAACCGCACTACAGCGTACGGTTTTTAAATCGTGTTCTGTGGTTCATATCCGGTGTCTGGTCTGTGATATGATTCATAATTATATTATCATTGGTTTTCAAAATGATGTGCTTTAAGGTGAGGTTTATCAATAAACTACAATCTCTCTATCCTCCCACATCGGGAGCATTACCAACGTATAAATCTCCATCATAAAAGAAGCAAATTATTTCTTTTTCGGCGGACAAGTGCATTTATCGACGGGTTTTCCGCAGCCAGAACAAACTTTGCTTTTCACAGGTTTCTTTGCGCCTGATGAACAGCCACAGGTTTTGCACATTTTTGTGCTCCTTAAAAAAGTCATTGCGGGCCTAAAACCCGCCTACAGTAAGACGTTAGTTTAAGGTATCGGCATAGAGAAAACAAACAAATTATATAAAATTGCGGATTTCTGCATAGAAACACTCAAATTTTCCATTTATACCTGTTTTTACCGTTGTTTGGCGGCAAGGTTTGTCAGCAATGACAAGTTTCGGCCAAATGCGCAGGTATCCAAAAGGTAAAAACGGAAATTTTAAGATTTTTTTTATTCCTTATCTGGTAAGGAGTTAGCTAAAAATTCACATATCAGAAAACAAAAATTTTCGTACCAAATGCGCAGGTTCGCCCCATTGTAGAGAGACGTGAAGAATTAAAAATTGAGAATGCTACTCTGCGAAGTAACGTTTCGCTACGTAGCACGAGTTAAAAATTAAAAATTGATGAGTGGTTGGTGATAAGAGGGAAAAAATATGGGGTTTGACGTTGGTATCTTTGAAGACAATCAATTACAGGCCGATTACCTTGAGTGGCTCATTGAGGAACAAACGGCAAATGTTCAGTCGCATTTCGGAAAGTTGTGGGACTATTACACAAATCAAATGTATGAGCCGGGTGTGGTCGGCGGCTGCGACAGGAAGGTGAACGAATCGGGGCGCTGTTATCTTCAGGCACAGGAATACGGGCTGCCGGCAAGAATCACAGGTCTGGTTCACTCTGCAAACTCAGGGGTTTTCGGCGCAAAGGCCGTCGGAGACATCCAGCGAAAAGAAGTGGTGATCGAAAACGATATTGCGTGGCGGATAAATGCGGCGGTGGATTTTTTGTTCGGCAAGCCGATAACTTTTGTTTCCAAATCACCCGAGGCAAGAAAAAGAGTAGAAATAGAATCGATAATAAAGGCTCTATTTTCTGCCAACGGGGGGATAGGGTTTTTTCAGGATATGGCGGTGCTCGGAAGTGTTTATGGTTTTGTCGATTGTGTCGTCAGGCCTGGCGAGCAGATTACCGGGCAACTCAACTTTCACTCCTCCTTGCCTCCTTCTTTTGAAGATGTGCTGCAACTGGCACAAACAATCGGGCTGGAACTGATTGAAGCACCAAGAGCACTGCCTGTTCTGGAAGAAAACGACTATAGAAAAATCAGGTATTACGTTCAGCATTTCCACCAGAAGAAGAATGCGATAGCTGAGAAAAGCTCCTTTCTTTCGCGGTTGTTTTCCGGTAACGGCGGCGACAATCGTCAGATGGTTATAGTGACGGAGATATTGTCGCCGACAGCATGGCAGAGGTATGAGGACCAGCAGCTTGTCTTTGAGGGGAAACTGCCTTTGGGATTTTTGCCGGTAGTTCATATCCAGAATATCGCCCAGCCATTCTATTACGAGGGGATGAGCGACGTTGAGTCGCTGATACCGCTGCAGGATGAGCTGAATACAAGGCTAAGCGACAGGGCAAGCAGAATCACGTTTCAGTCGTTCAAGATGTACCTTGGCAAAGGGATAGAGGGTTTTGAAAACAAACCTGTTTCGCCGGGGAGGATGTGGTGTACGGATAATCCTGATGCGACGATTGAGGAATTCGGCGGGGATGCGGCAACGCCGAGCGAGGACATGCATATTGCTGAAATCAGAGAGGCGATGGACAAGACAAGTTCGGTTACGCCCCTGGTGGCCGGCGTGCTGAAAAGCAAGCTCGGCAATCTTACAAGTGCGGTCGCACTTCGGCTGACGCTTATGGGGACGCTGTCGAAGACTGAACGCAAGAGATTTACATACGGTGAGGGACTGAAAAAAATCTGCGGGATGGTTTTGGATATTCTCGACAAGGCAGGCATATATCAGACAAGCATATCGGAGAGAGAGATGGACATTATCTTTCCAAGTCCTTTGCCTGAAAACATGACGGAAAAATTAAAAGAGGCGCAAATGAAGAAGGAGCTGGGCGTACCCGGCGAGCAGGTGCTCAGAGAACTGGGATATTAGCACTGATTATTGATACACAAGGTATGGAAAGGAATTTTATGGGTCAGGTTGACACAGAGAATGATGTTTTGTCAGAAGACGCAGGCGGACAAGGAGAGAATGTAAAACTTGTTCCGGTAGCAGAATCAATCCGTTATCGCAAGAGGGCACAGAGTGCCGAGAAGCTCAGCGAAACTCTTGCCGAGCAGTTGGAACAGGCCAAATCGAGTATTTCGGAGATGGCATTGCAGTTGAACGATATTCAGGGCGAACAAAAATTGACGCGAAAACTTGCAGCGGCAGGGGCTATCGATTTGGAAGCGGCCTTGCTGATTGCCAGGGCCAGAACAAAGGGTTCTGAGGATGCTGATTTGGATGCCTGTATTGAACAGCTCAGGAAGGAAAAACAATACCTGTTTGCCGGCAGTAATACAGCGGCTGCGAAGAAAACGGCAGGCGTGAAGGACCGGATGACAAACAGCCATACGATTCTCGAGCGTGCAGCAAAGAAAGCATCGGTTACAGGTAACAGGACGGATTTGCAGGAGTACCTTAAATTACGGAGAAATTTTGCATAGTGGGTAGTGAGAAAATTACAAATCACGAATTTAGGATAATTAAAAAGGAGAATTAAGATATGGCATTTACAGGAAAAGCTACATATTCAGCAGGTACGAATCTGCCTGAGCTGGCAGAGGATGTATCGGATTTGGTAGGGATAGTATCACCTTATGAGACACCTTTGCTCGATGCGCTGGGCGATCCTTTGCGGGAGGCCCGCAGCACGCATCACGAATGGCTCGAGGATGAACTTTTGCCGAATAAGGATGCGGTCAACGACAGTACATACACCGACCCCGATGTTGATACAACGTTTGTTGTCGATCACGGCAGCAGGTTCCGCATTGGCGACCAGATACAGATTGAAGGCAGCAAAGAACTGATGCTGGTAACAGGTATCAGTACCAATACGCTTACAGCCGTTCGCGGTTATGCGGGCACTACAGCAGAGGACCTGGGGGATAATCAGATAATCAACATTCTGGGCAATGCAGGTCTTGAAGGTGACAACAAGCCGGATGCAAGGTTTGCGAACAGGGCAAGAAAAGGGAATTACACGCAGATATTTGCGGTTACGGTGGAGGTATCAGGCACGGATATGGCTGCAAGCCAGCTTGGTCTTGCCGACGAGATGGATTATCAGAAACAGGAGCGTCTGCGGGAAGTTATTCGCGATTTGGAAAATACAGTTATCAACGGGGGACAGCCCGCAAGCAATCCTCAGGGCAGCGATGCGGTGAGAAGGTCGATGAAGGGGATTATCAGGCACCTGGCGACTAATGTTTTTAAGCCGACCGATGCGGGATTTCCGTCCGGCACAAATCTCGACGAGGAGAAGATAAATTATGTGCTCCGTCGAATATGGGAGAATAGCAACAGCAATGTTGACCTGATAGTTGTCGGGGGATTCCAGAAGCGAAAGATAAATGCTTTTTGCGGCGACAGCAGAACCTATGGTGCGCAGGATACCACATTTACCAATATGGTAGGCATCTACGAGAGCGACTTCGGGGTCTGCAGGATTGTTACCTCGCGGTGGGTGCCACAGGACTCGGTGTTGTTTCTGGATTCGTCGCGTATAAGCGTATTGCCGCTGGCAGGCAGGAGCTTTCATTTTAAGCCGTTGGCAAGCAGCGGCGATTATGAGTGCGGCGAACTGATTGGTGAATACACCCTTGAGCTCAAGAACGAAGCGGCTCACGGGATTATTCGGAATCTGAGTGTAAGCTAAAAACAGCAGATAAGCGATAGCGGATAGCAGAAGGGGTCAGTTTTTTGCTTCTCGAAGCTATCCGCTAAGCGCTTAAAGTTGGAGCAAAGAAAATGGTTAGATTTTCGTGTGATGTTGACATTCTGAAATATGAGCCGATATTATTTGGCGAACTGCGGCTGCCGGGACAAATACTTTCAGCAGGGACGGGCGGAGTCCTTAATGGAACAAGTTTCACCGCAGCTAATGCAGAGTTTGTAAGTGCATCGGTTTGTTCGGGCGAAGTTATATATCTGCAATCTGGCGACGGCTTACTTGATGGAGCGTTTGAGATTGTATCTGTCGATTCAGCAACACAGCTTACGGTATCGGTGGTTCGCAGCGATTCAAATGATGAGCCAATAGCCCCACCGGCGGCTGCAGACATATCTTACCGAATCTGCACGTTTGTGCCGCAGGCGAGTGAGGTGGGTTTTCAGTTGACGGAATATTACGGACTTTCGCCTGGGGATGCGGCAAGCGATATTGATGCTGAAGATATTCTGGATAGGGAAGTATTAAAGCGAGCATCGGTATTTGCGGTTATATCGACGGTATATGCGACGCTGGCTGACGGGGTGGAGAATGAAAATTTCTGGAAGAAAAGTCTTTATTATAAAAAGCTTTTCGAACAGGCACGTGAGCGGTGCCGGCTTAATATCGATATTGGGGGTGACGGCAAAGCTGATGTTACCAGAGCGGGCGGAATAGTCCGACTGGCAAGAGACTGAAAAAATGATTCCGCCGCAGGCGGATCTGCGATATTGATGATTTTTTAGCAGAAGATTTCCTATGAGAACTACTTTGGATGAACAAGGGTTATTCGACGAACAGGTACTTACGATTGAAATCGGCAGTCTGGAGGAGGCGTCGATAGAGAAGGTGGTAGCCGGTCTGGACGGCGTACTCAGTATTGATTTAGGGGGACGCGGCAGGCGTATAACACAGAAAGGTACACTGCGGGCGAACAGCCGACTAAAGATGAATGAGATAATCGATGTTATATCGGCGTATATGAACGGGCGCACGCACACGCTTGCAACAAGCGATGGAAGAGAGTTTGCCAATCTTAGAATGGATGTTTTTAAGGTTATAAAAACTACGGAATCTGGAATTGGTTTGTGCTGTGAGTATGAGATAGTGTACAGGCAGTTAGTTTGAGACAGGGGTAAGTGTTATGGCCTTAATCAGCGAGGGGATAGAAAATGTCAGGGCTATAGAAGTGCCAGCCGGGATTTGGAAAGACGGCGGCAGCGTTGCTTTGCCGAGGGTTGTTCTGGTCAGATGGTATTGCGACTGGATTGACAAGTTATATCAGGTTTATGTCAACGGCCAGTATGCGGGGGCGACTGTAGAGCCGGGTCAGCGGGAAATGATTGTTCAGTTGCCGAGTTCTTGCCAGTTACCTGTCAGGATGGAAGTTTTTGCGGTAGAAGCTGGTGAAGCGGATATTGATTTCAGCGAAGGGCTTTATTCGGCGATTACCCAAAGCGGTCGTGTGAAGATTACTCTTTTGCGAAGTCAGGAGCTATCGATTGGTTCGACAGTGCAAATTTATTTTGATAACGGGACAGGGGAGATTGATTACGATAATCCGCTCAATGATATGCCGATACTGGTGTGGCCAGAGCGACAGGACAAGGCTGGGTTTGGCATGAGCAGATTTGGCTTTAGCGATTTCGGCAGGGACTGGTCGGCGGGGGTTGGATTTGGAAGGGGGAGTTTGGGCAATGGGGAATTTGGGGTTGATGCTGATACATTGGGGTGGATAAGCGAGCCGATGCAGGCGGGGGTTTATAAATTTGCAGTAAAGGTCACCGACGAACGCGGCAATGAAAGCAGTGTAAGTGAAACGGAAGAAGTTGTAGTGATGTTGCCGGCAAAACCAGCGGAACATTTAGATGTTTATTCGTTTGATAAGAATACAAACCATTTGGTATTGAGCGTTTCATAGATAGTTTCAGGGAGAATGTTATGGCTGAGATGTACCCATCCGATAGTGAATTGTTAAATATTGTATCTGACGGCGAAACCGGCGTTGAGTATATACCAACGGGAAAATCGCCTTATTATCTGGAATTTCGCAAGCTGCTTTATCGGCTTATCCTGGCGGCGAAACGGGCGAACGATTTGCGGGTGTATGCCGAGGGCGGGCTGGATATAGGCGTAAAGGCGGGCAAGTTCTGGCTGGGAACAGAACAGGTCAGCTATGCCGGTTCGTCTGGCAATACACTTGCGGACAATAAGGCAAATATCTATGTGTATCTGAATGTGAGCGGAGTTCCTGTAACAAATGAATACAGCGGTTTTCCGAATATGGCGGCTGTACCGCACATTCGACTGGCGATAGTAACTACTTCAGGCGGTGATATTGTTTCGATAACTGATTGCCGACAGGGTCATAATTTTGTAATGCCTTACGGCGCAGGCGGTATAAAACAGACCATCGAAGCGCATACAAGCAGCGATACTTTAACTGCGGCGGAATCGGGCAGTATCCATACCAATCTTGGAGCGACGGGAACAGTGACATTGACGCTGCCGGCATCGGCACCTGCGGGAACGGAGTTTACTTTTGCGGTACAGGCAGGTCAGGAGTTGCGGGTTGATCCAGGGACATCGGCCATAAGAGACGACAGCGGACAAACTGCGGATAAGTACAAAAAGGCCGATACCACGGGGGCGTGCTTGAAGGTTGCGGCTGACGCAAACGGCAACTGGGTTACAGCAGCCAAGTACGGAACCTGGACACAGGAAGCATAAATTGGTTGGTTAGTTTATCGAGGGGGGCTTAAATGTTAGTTAAAATCCGGAGTAGTCAGATACATCATTTTGTACAGCAGACGGTCGATGCTGCCGGTAAGGAGGCAGATAAAGACGTTTTACAGTTTGATGTGCAGTTTCCTGAGTATCCTGAATTGCCGACTTATGTGTTGACCGTCGATTTTCCAATTACAAAGGAAAAGGTGATGGCGGCAGTTCGAACGTTAGCCGAGCAGGTCAAGACGCAAATGGCCAAAGATGCAGCAGTAAGGGAACAGCTCGAAGAGGTTCTCGAATTTGATGTAAAGGTATAACTATGGGATGGGTAAGTCCTACAGGCGGTGGTGGTCCATTTTGGGCTAATGCTGGGAACGCCTACGATGAAAATGAGTCAAGCTTTGCTATTTCAAATACTGGAGTTGATTGGAGTTTTTGGATTGAATTGACTGTTCCACCTTTACTTTGTGATAAGATTCGTTTCAATGCACTTTATAATACTCTTAACGTTACTTCTGTTGAGGTGCAAGTTTATTACGATGGAACATATCACTCTGTTTATACAGGTGCTTTTCTTAATCATGCTTGGGTTGAGAAAGATGTTATTCCTGGTAGCCCAGGTCAAGCCAAGACAGTTTCAAAAATGAAGTTGAGATTTTTCCGTATAGCGTTTACTGCTGCTATGGTGTATGAGGCAGATTTCAATCAAGCTCAATCTGTGATTCCGAATATGATGAAGCATTATAGAAATATGAGGACAGAATAAAATGCAGTTTTTAAAGCAAAGTACAGCGGTTACGATTCCAGCAGGTCCATTTTTGGATGATGTGGACGGCAAGACGACAGAAACCGGCTTGAGTATCACTCAGGCAGATATTCGCCTGTCGAAAAATGGCAACGATTTTGCCCAGACGCATAATGCAGCCGGAGCAACACATGACGAGAACGGATATTATGATGTGCCTCTTGATTCTATGGATACCGATACGCTCGGCTGCCTGCGAATAACAATATCGAAATCCGGAGCATTACCGGTATGGGAAGATTTTATGATATTGCCGGCGGCTGTTTATAATGCGGTGTTTGGTTCAGGTTCTATTTTTGTCAAAGCGGCTAAAACACTGGTTAATAAGGCCATGCAAACAAAAAGTACCGGCGTAATAAATTATTACGATGACGACGGCAGTACAGTCCTGCTTACGCATACGCCGACCGATGCTGAAGCGACTATTACAAGGACACCGAGCTAATGGAAGCTAAGTGGTTGAAAGATTCACTGTTTAACGGCTTCACTTCCAACGGATGGAAACTCGGGCTGGTTTTGAGCCAGGGCTGGTTCTGGTATCGCATTGCAGGCGTTATGGTGCTTTATTGCGGCCAGAGTATGGAGCAGATAGATTTTGCGAATATACTGACTTTGGCAGCAAAAGACGCAGGGCAAATCCAACCGCCTGTGTATGTCAAGCATGAAAGCGGCTCGACATATTTTTATGTGGTCCGCATGGTCAATAATTGCGGCGATGAGGAGCAAACTATGTCGGCGGCTGTGAAGATTTCACTGGGCGATGACGGTGAATTGAAACCGCCGAGGCCGAACGGTATTTTTGAGCTGACAGCCAAACAAAGTTTGAGCGGGAAGGTTAGGTTGCTATGGTTTTATTATCCGCTCGACCAAAAGTCGGCGCCAAAAAGCTTCAATATATATACCAACAATGGCACGGGAGAAGTCGACTACGAAAACGCAATAGGCACTATCGATTATGTGGGCTTGAGGTTTTACGAATATTACAGCATGGAGCTTGCGGCAGGTGAATATCTGTTTGCGGTAAGAGCTGTGAACGCGGGCGGCATAGAGGATGAATCATTGGTTCGAATATGCCTTGGGATTGATACTGCGAGTCCGCAGGGGATTGAAATTTTAGGTTCAAAAGCCATCTAAAGAATCAAAGGTTTTTTATGTCCAACAGAATCGATTTTTTCCAGCCGGTAGAAAATACACTTGCGCTGCCTGCGGCGACAATATTGGTGTTACTTGATGGTTCACTTTGTCCGTATCTTGAGCCGATAGAAATTGTATACTCTGAGTATCCTGAATTCGGCTGGGCAAAACTGGCTTATAATCCGGCTGCGTATGCAGGTGGCGGCTTAATATCTATTGAAGATATTGAAGCGGAACTTGCCATTGGGAAAAGCATCTGCATCAGACAAATTTACAACAATTCAGCGCCGGATGTATTGATTTGCAGTGTACCAATTTTTACGGGCAAAATAGAAAGCGTTGAGACCAGTATCGGAGCCGACGGCGAAAAGGTGGAAGTTACAGCAATGGACTTCAGCGCAAGCTTAAAGCGCATTACCGTTTGCGGCAGGCGTGTCAGGTGTGAAGATGGTTCAAGTGTTTTTGTAGAGGATCTCGACACGATATTCAACGAGGACGGCGAGGGTAATGCCGCTGTTGAATCGGCAGAGAACCAGGGCAATAGTTACACGGTCTTTGCTGAGGAATCATCGGCGAGAAAGTTCTGGAGTTGTGCGGAGGCGACTGAATATCTGCTCTGTGAATATTTGACGGCAGGCGATTTGCAAAGGCCTGCAATAGAGCAATTGCAGTCTTTGACAGAAAACCGGATCGTCAGCAATCTTGATGTGACAGGGATGAGTCTGCTTGAGGCATTGCATCACTGTTGCGAGGAAGCCGGTATAAAGTTCAAGTTCGCTGCGCGGTTTATGCAGGGAGCGGCCGGGGAGGCGATTGTGTTTTATAAGGGCGGTGCGGGCAGGATAGTCGAGTTAAACTGCCAGCGTGCAGGCCAGCGATTCAGCATATCAAAGACAAATGTCTCGAAACTGTCGGTAAGAAAAAGTTTCAATGTGGCGTCGGAAGTAACCGCAACGATTGATTTGGAGACACCGTATCTATTTTTTGATTACAGGGTCGGCGACAGGGTGACATCAGGCGCCGATGGCAGGGATGTTCTTGGGACTCGAAGGGACAACAAAGGTATTTGCCGGATAGAACGTGTGCGGCTGGATTTTAAGAATCAGTGTACGAATCTAAGAATTGTGAGACAGAGAGACGTTGGGTTATAAACGAACAGGTTTGATGGGGATAGAGGCAGCTATGGAAAACGGCAAAGGGTGGTCTTTTAATCGGCAGGTAAATCTTTCGGTACTGATACAGTTGATTTTTCTGGCGTCTTTGATTGTTGGGAGCTGGGTTAATCTGCAGCGTCAATTGGATTTACTGCAGCACGATGTTACGATACTTCTTGAAACACAGAAAAATTCTGAGCAGAAGCTGGAGTCGCTTTCAGCCAGGGCGATTGGTTACGAATACCGCCTGCAGGCACTTGAAAAGAGTTTGACTGAAACGAACAAGCCGGGAAAAGCATTTTAACGGTAATTATTAAGGAGAAATGTGATGAAAAAAATTACAGTAACATTAATTCTGGCAGGCGTTTTACTGGCAGGGTGCGAGAGTCTTCGTTTTGCACCGAACGAATCGCAGAAGCAGAACGCATGGCTTCACAATCGAACCGCAATGGCAGCAGCCCAAACGGCAAAGGATGAAAAAGCGTCAAAGAAGCTGCAGTCGCTGACGGGTCTGTCGGAATTGCAGAGCAGGCCGTTTGTCGCATATTACGGGATGCCGAAAGAATGTCCGCCTGCAGAGACGGCTGAGCAGATACTTGCTGAATCGAATATTCAACTTGCACAAACGGCGTTGAGCGAATCAGTCCAAAGGCCTGATATATGGCAGGTTGCGGATGAAACATTTGGGCTGGCTATCGGTATCTGCGGCTTATTGGGCGGGGTATATGGTACAAGAGCAATCAGATTTTTACAGGATGCACAGACAAAATCGAAGGCGTTAAAGGAGATTATTGAAGGCAATGAGCTTTTTAAGCAGCAGAACACCGAGGCAGCAGCCAGCTTCAAGCAGGCACAGAAGAACCAGTCAACTGAGACCAGGCAGATAGTTGCAGCGATGAAATGATGACCACATTTGGCTGGATGCCCGATGTTTTTGCGAAATCAGGCAGGTTTTCTATAGAATTCAGGGGAAATGCTCCGTTGCAAAAAAAGAAAAAAATTTATTGACAACTGCCCTCTTTTTTGGTTTAATATCCCCATTGGTAATAAAGGGTAGGCCTTTGTCCCTCGAAGGCGTACTCCTGGTAAAAAACGAGGGGAAATTAAGTTAATGGTCTATTGTAAAGACCTAAGGAGCGCAATAGTGGCTACTGGTACAGTAAAATGGTTTAATGAGAGCAAAGGTTTTGGTTTTATCGTCCCCGATGACGGCACCCCGGATGTGTTTGTTCATCATTCCAATATCGCAGCGGAGGGGTATCGTTCACTCGACGAAGGCCAAAAGGTCGAGTACGAAACAGGTCAAGGCCGAAAAGGCCCTGAAGCTACACAGGTAAAACCCGTTTGATTTGAAAAATGTGGTCTAAAACACAGGTCCCGCCGAAAGGCGGGACCTTTTTTGTCCTTTTTGTTTCTATTTATTAGAACGGCATTTGTTTTCCTACCCATTTTGTGCCTATCTTTTATTTCTCCATGCTTGCATAGCCCTCTTTTTAAATTAAACTATTAGTGCATGGATAAAGACCTTAAAAATAAAACGCTCAGCGAGCTTGAGCAATTGGTTATTGACCTTGGACAAAAAAAATACCAGGCCAAGTATATCTTCAGCTTCATCCACTCATTGGACGCCCTTGACATCTCGCAGATAACACCGTTGGCTAAAGATTTCCGAAAACAGCTAACTGATAATGGCTTCTACATTTCAAAGTTGAATACAGTCGAAACTTTCAACGACCCCGATGGCACCGTCAAATATCTTTTTGAATTACCCGATGGCTACCGTATCGAAACAGTCCTTTTGTCCGATGACCAGAGAAAGACTCTGTGTGTTTCCACTCAGGTCGGCTGTGTGATGAACTGTGTATTTTGTGCCACAGGTAAACTCAAATTTCGCCGCAACCTCACCGCCGCCGAGATTGTCGACCAGGTAAATACCGTTCAATCGAAGGATTCCAAAATCAGCAATGTAGTCTTTATGGGTATGGGCGAGCCGATGGAAAATTATGATTCCGTTATCAAGGCCGTGCGAATACTAAATCACCCGCAGGGCAAAAACATCGGCATAAGACATCTTACCGTCAGCACCTGCGGAATTATCCCCGGCATCCTGAAACTAGCACAGGAAGATATTCACCTGCGACTGGCCATATCCCTAAATGCCCCGACCAATGTTCTGCGTTCAAAGCTTATGCCCATCAACAAAAAATATCCGCTCGAAAAACTGCTCAAGGCGGTGAGCACTTATCAGAATAAGACCGAACTCCGCGTTACTTTCGAGTACATACTCATTGACGGCTTGAACGATACCGTCCTCTATGCCCAAATGCTCGCCAGGATGCTTCGCGGTTACAAGTGCAATATAAATCTGATTGAATACAACCCTCACCGAGCGACGAGCAACCAGCGACCAGCGACTACTTTCGCCGCCAGTGACAGGACCGCTATGAAGCGATTTGCCGCCGTCCTCGAAAATGTAGGAATTGAAACCACAATTCGCTTAAAAAAAGGTCAGCAGATAAATGCCGCCTGCGGCCAGCTTGGTGCCGACCTGCTCAATATTTAATAAGGTGCATGTCCGTTGACACTCTGAAAAATGTAAGGCGTTATTTTGTTCTTTGGAACAGGGCAAGGGCTAATTGACGGAGGATATCGGTTTTTGTGCCGAATGATTTAAGGCAAGCGACTGCCTCATCGGCAAGCTTTTGGGATAACTGCATGGATTTTTTCATACCAAATACCGATGGGTATGTGGCCTTTCCGGCCTTGATGTCTTTGCCGGCTGTCTTGCCCAGACGTTCACTTGAGCCGGACACATCAAGAATGTCATCAGCTATTTGAAAGCCAAGACCGATTTTCAGGCCGTATTCGCTGAGGGAGTCGAACTGCTTTTTGCTTGCCCGGCCGCAAATGGCGCCCATCGCAGCGGCGGCACGGAACATCTTGGCGGTTTTATTGAGGTGAATATATTCGATAAGCTTCTTTGTACCTTTTGTCCTTTCGGCTTTGAGGTCAGCCATCTGGCCTGCAACCATGCCGGATGGTCCGGCGGCGAGGGACAATTGCTCAATCAGTTTTACTGCCATGGCAGGGTCGCAGATTTCTTTGGCGAGTATTTCAAATGCGAGCGTCAAAAGCCCATCGCCTGCGAGAATGGCAGTTGCCTCATCAAACGCCACGTGACAGGCAGGCCTTCCCCTGCGGAGGTCGTCATCATCCATCGCTGGCAAATCATCGTGGATGAGCGAATAGGTGTGGACCATTTCAATAGCGGCTGCGGCGATTTTGGCATCACGGCTGATTTTGCCGCTGACAAGTTCGCAGCACCACAAAACAAGGGCAGGCCGAACCCGTTTGCCGGGCGTTTCGAGGGTGTATTGGATTGCCTTTCTCAAATCGCGGTCGATATCGGTTTGTTCGGCTAAAAGTCGTTGCAGCAGGCCGTTTATGAATTTGGCCGTTTGGCTTAACTGCCTCTTAAAATCTAATGACATATATTCCTTTACGATATAAGATATACGATATACTGCAGACGATATTATATGCTGCTTAAATAATCTTAACAACAAATTATGAGTACAGACAAAATGCTTATCCTTGGCGTTACCGGCTCAGGCAAAGGCAGACTGGCCTTTGAACTGGCTCAGACTATCGGCGGTGAAATAATCAGCATCGACTCGATGAAGGTTTATCGGCGGATGGATATCGGGACCGCAAAGCCGCCAATAGAAAACCGCCAGCTCATAAAATATCACTTGGTTGACGTTGTCGAGCCGAGCGAATCATTTAGCGTCGGGACATTTCTGGACCTCACTCGAAAAGCAATAGAAGAAATAAAAAGCCGAAATAAGCCCGTCGTTGCCGTGGGAGGAACGGCTATGTATATAAAGGCACTGCTCTACGGCATGTTTGAAGGGCCCGGAACAGATGAGCAGATACGCAGCCGGCTCAAGCAGCATGCACAGACAGAAGGGCTGGACGGGTTATACCGGCAATTGCAGAAAATCGACCCTGTTGCAGCACAACGGATACACTCCAACGATGCAAAACGGATAATCCGCGCTCTTGAGGTTTACGAACTTACCGGCAAACCCATCTCAAGTTTCCAGCAGCAATGGAACCATGCTGAACAGGAAACCCGAAATTCGAAACCTGAAATTCGAAATGAAGAACGTCCATGGACGATAATCGGGTTGCGAAGGGAAAAGGCAGAGGAAAGCAAAAGGATTAACGCACGTGTAAAAAAAATGATAGATGCCGGCTTGGTCAATGAAGTCAGGTTATTATTGGCGGGAAAAAAACTTTTAAGTAAACAGGCAGCCTGTGCGATTGGCTATGCCGAGATAATCGACTACCTGGCGGGCAAAATAAGTCTTGAAGATGCGATTGAACTTATAAAAAAGAATACCCGCTACCTGGCTAAGCATCAGCGGACATGGTTCAGGTCTTTTGGGAACGTCAACTGGCTTGATGTCGGGCCGGACGAGCCGTTTGAATCAGTTTTAAGCCGAGCAATAGCAATAAGTTGCGGCTCGTAACCGGTCAGTTATAGGAGAAGTGAAAAACTTAAAGTGCAAAACTCAAAACCAAAATTCAAAATTAAAAACTAACGACAAATTTTAGACATGCTTACAGGATTGACAAGATTTTTTAGACGCTAATTAACGCGGAAAATAATTGACGAGAAAAAAAGTTTTGGCTATTGTTAATTTTAGAGATGCAACGAGGGCGCAGAGAGTTTTGAGTTCTTAGTTTTAAGTTTTTAGTTTGCGGAAAAAAGAGCAATAATATCTAAAAATAACAG
>Ga0315284_10001310_pt1 | contig 35381 bp, 33 predicted proteins | sample YL17G09_16_MG_FD_203696 | JGI IMG/M metagenome (GOLD analysis project Ga0315284, IMG submission 203696) | Sediment microbial communities from Yellowstone Lake, YNP, Wyoming, USA - YL17G09_16 | ecosystem: Environmental > Aquatic > Freshwater > Lake > Sediment | place: USA: Wyoming | collected... | reverse complement strand
GTTTTGGACGGGCTGGCCCTGCCGGGCAAGCTGGCTGATTGTTCTTCGCGTGATCCCGAAGATTCGGAGCTTTTTATAGTGGAGGGCGATAGCGCCGGCGGAAGCGCCAAGCAGGGTCGTGACCGAAAATTTCAGGCAATCTTACCGTTGCGCGGCAAAATCCTGAATGTGGAAAAAGCTAGGCTGGACAAAGCCTTAACCTCCAAAGAGGTTAAGGCGTTAATCATAGCAATGGGAACGGCGATTGCCGAGGAATTTGATATAAGTAAACTGCGCTATCACCGGATAATTATTATGACCGATGCCGATGTTGACGGCGCGCACATTAGAACACTTCTTTTAACTTTGTTTTTTCGTTATTTTCAGCCGTTAATTGAAGCCGGCCATATCTATATTGCCCAACCGCCGCTATACCGGGTGGCTAAAGGTAAAGAAAAACATTATGCCTATAGCGACGCTGAAAAGGATGAAATTGTTGATGCGTTTAAAAAAGCTAAAACTGCTAAAGTGCCTAAACCAGAAAAAAAATCACAGATGTCTGAAAAAGAAGAAAATGAGCCAGAAGAAAGCGAGCAAAAGATCGGCGGCATCAACATTCAGCGCTATAAGGGCCTAGGCGAAATGAATCCCGAACAGCTTTGGGAAACTACGATGGATCCCAAAAATAGAGTTTTAAAACAGGTAAAAATCGAAGATGCCAAAGAGGCCGACAAGATTTTTGATATATTAATGGGAGACGAAGTGGCGCCGCGTAAAAAATTCATTCAAACCCATGCGAAAAAAGTACGAAATCTAGATATTTAGTAAGTTTATCCTGAAAATTTTTGAAAAAATTTAAGGATGAAAAAGGTGCAGAACTTAGATATTAAACAAGTTTACCCCTCTAAAATTTTTTATAAACTTTTAGCAGAGCTGAAAAATTCGCCATCTCGGTATTTAAATTCTTTAATCATTTAGCTGTGGATAGAACATTTTTTTACCATTGATTTAGTGCTATAATATCTATAGCAAGACAAAAAGAGATAAATTTAAAAGTTAATGTCCATAAAGACAAAGTTTTCAGGCAATAAATCCCGATTAGTTTTATTGGGAATATGTGTTTTGGTTATTCTGATTTTAGGCATCAGCGGTTTTTGGAAACCGCTTTTTTCTTTGATAATGAAAAGTGAAAAAACCCAAGCAGCCGGACCATTCGTCAATAAGTATTACGCCGGGGCGGGGGACGGATGGTTATGGAATACCGTAGCATCGGGCAGTTGGGACAGCATGCACAATGGGTCCGCGGGAACATCTGCAGACTATACTGCTTCAACTTTTGGCACTAGCGTGAATCAGCCCCCCGCCTGGGTTGAGATAACCAGAGGGTTTATTCCAATAGACACTTCCGGCTTACCAGATAATGCCATTATCACTTCAGCCACTCTGTATCTTTACGCCCAGAGCATAAGCGATAGCGATAATGATGGTAATGACTTTATCGCGGTTGTCCAAACCTCGCAGGCATCTCCTACGTCACTTATCACAGATGACTTTGACCAAGCCGGAGCAGTTCATAATCCGATCGAAGGTTCAAACAGGGTTGACCTAACAGGTATCTCAACATCCGCCTACACTGCCCTTACCCTCAATTCAACCGCCCTAGGGTGGATTTCAAAGACAGGCTACACCCGTTTAGGTATTCGCGAGGGGCATGATATTCTTGATAATGTGCCCAACGGTTTTAATCGAGGCAGATTTTATTCTTCCGAACAGACAGGCACCAGCCAAGACCCGTATCTAGAGGTGACTTATACGGTGCCTCCGACTCATGTTTATTATTCTGTTGGCCAAAATACTGCCAATCATAAAACCGGTTCTCCGACCGTTACTATTTCAAGCGGTGTGGCCACTTTCAGCGAAGCCCAAACCGCTCCCAATATGGGCGTTGGCGACCGTGTTACGTATGGTGCCAGTTTAAAGGTTTGGATTTCAGGTAAAATATCTCAGACTCAGTGGAGAGTGGTAACGGTCAAGGGCGCTGTTCCGGCAGATGTAACTAATTCTACTGTTACTTCAATTGTCCACGAATTTTCTTCTTTGCGGGCGGCTGCCTCAGGGTCCGTGAATAGTAGTCATCTTAATACTTCAAACTTAGTCACTGGCAATTATGTATTGAATATACCCTGTTATTATGATTCTGGACCAGATACTCAAGCCGTACTTTTTGATGCATCGCCAAATACTGGGCCAGAAAATTATATTAAAGTTTATACGCCGACTGATACTACCACAGAGGTCAATCAAAGCCAGAGGCACAGCGGTAAATGGGATAATAGCAAATACCGGTTGGAGGTTTCGGGTGACGCGATACAAAGTTTTTTATCCAATGTTTGGATTGAGGGGCTTCAGATTAGCGCGCATAATGGAGGGGGCATAACGATGGGCTCTGTTTGGCCGGCTGGCGGCACAGAACGGATATCGTACAACATTATAAGAGATGCCGGCGCCGCGATATTGCTTGGCGATATGGACTCCTCGATAACTATTAAAATACACAATAATATTCTTTACGATCTCATAATTGCCGGTGACCCATATACATATGGCATTTATTCAATCAATACAAATTATGCAAAGGTATACGCCTATAATAACACGGTGCAAAACACAAAGAGGGCTTTTCAAAATAACAGCCAGGGTATATTTTTATTAAAAAATAATATTGCACAAGACTGCGGGCCCTGTTACGGCCAGGATAGACCCTTTGACCCTTCTTCCGTCAATAATATTTCCCAAGACAATACTTCGCCAAATGCCGGCTTTATTGAAAAAACAGTGCAATTTGTTGACAGAGCCAATGATGATTTTCATCTGGCTTCAACGGATACAGCGGCAAAAAATTTAGGTGTTGATTTATCCGCCGACCCGATTATACCATTTTCAAATGACATTGACGGTGAAACCCGGCCCTACGGTCCGGCCTGGGATGTCGGAGCAGATGAGACCTACGCTGTTCCTATCTTGAGTTGCGCTGATAATACGTCAGCATGGGCTTGGTCAGATAACATTGGCTGGATTCATACAGGGGGTGGCGGAGCAAATTATGGTGTTAACATCGACCCAGTCAGTGGCGATCTTTCTGGCTATGCCTGGTCAGATAATATTGGCTGGATTAGTTTTAACCGCAGCGACGCGGGCAATCCGCCGAGCGCTCCTTTTAACAGCGGTAGCGGGCCGATCGCCAATGTAAATCCCAGCTCAAGTAAAATAACCGGCTGGATTAGGGTTTTATCTACTTGCGATTCTGTGCCTTGTACTTCTTCGGGCGCCGGTTCGCAGGCTGGCGGCTGGGACGGCTGGATTAGGTTTTGCGATGCCAGCACGCCAAATTGTTCGGCTGACAGCCAGATAGTAAAAATCGTCAATAACAACTGGCAGGGTTGGGCCTGGTCGGATAAAGTGGTTGGCTGGATTAGTTTTAATTGCTTAACTGGCGGCAATTGCGGAGATATAGATTATAAAGTCAGCCGCTGCTCAAATGTGTTTCCCACTGTATTCGATTTATCAGGCGGCACTTTTGATTACTGTTCGGCTTCTGAATCGCCCTCAAACATTATTTTGGCCTGGGAATTTAACGATCCGGGCGACTCGCAAACCTTGTTTGAGATTCAGGTGAAAAAAAATGGCGGCACAACTTTTGATAAAATTTATTCCAGCTCCGCCCAATCCATTACTGCTTACACCATCAATCAAGATGCGGAAGCTCTGGGTTTGGGCAGTCAATTTATCTGGTATGATCCCGCAGGGGAAGTCACTCAAAATTATGACTGGAGAATTAAAGTCTGGGATTCAAATAGCGCATCCTCTCCCTGGAGTGATTGGGCAAACTTTACAATTTTACCTAACGCATTTCCCGATGGAACAATTAATCGTAACATACTAAATCCTTCAGTGGGTGAAACAGTAACACTTCAAAACAGTCCTGGCGTTGCAAATGCTTCCTGGAGCTGGAGTATTAATCCCGAAGACTTTAACTACCAAAATGGAACCGATGCCTCCTTTCAAAATCCCCAAGTTATTTTTGACGAGAGAGGTCCCTATACAATCAGCTTAACGGTTACCGATAATGCTCATGAGTGTTCTTGCACTACTTCAATTTCCTTAAATTTAAGAGTTGCTCTGCCCGGCTGGAGAGAAACAGTACCTTAGTAATTAAAAAAGTAATTTTATAGAAAATGCTTAAGATAAAAGAAAATAGAAATAAAATATTTATCATCGGCCTTATGGCTATAGTCGTTTTTGCCGTTTTTTTTACGTGGCGTTTTTTTCTCAACAAGACTTTATTGCCCGAGTCCCAAAAATCCCCAGTTGATTCTTCCAGATTAATTCTTACTCCCGAGCAGGAGAAGGAACTAATCAATAGAATGAGCGCTTCTTCAAATACAAGTTTAAATTTAAATGAAAAAACACAGATCAATGCAGCAATGAGCGTTTCTACTAGTTCTCGGTCTTCTTTGTCTGAAGAAGATTTAGATAAAATTATTAAATCCACTACAGCAAAATAATATTTTTTAATTATTAAAAATTCCGAAGGTTTTCGAATGGCTTCCTTTAAAAAAGGAAATCTTTCTGGAACTTTAGGTGGTATCAACATGAACAGCCGATGGTTTCTCAAGATTAAATCTTTAAATAAATATTTTAAGCCGATCCAGCGCCAAAGAAATATCTTGCCTTTTTTATTTACGATCATTTTATTATTATCAGCGGGCGCCATTTATACTTATGCCTGGACAGGCCCCGGTCAAGCTCCGCCCGGGGGCAATGCCGACGCTCCAGTCAACATCGGCAATATTGGTCAGATAAAGGGCGGGGGTTTGTCGGTGGGTGCCAATCTAACAGGAGATGATATTGGCTTGTTGGTTCTTAACGGCAGGTTGGGCATCGGGGCACCAAGTCCTCAGGGTACCTTAGACGTGAACGGCGCTATTTACCAGCGGGGCGTTTCGCTTCACGCTGATTATGTTTTTGAGCCGGGTTATCAATTAGATTCAATTGATGAGGGCACTCAGTATATGTGGCAAAACAAACATCTTAAAGCTATTCCCGAGGCAAAATATGATGAGAATGGTCAACAGATGATAGAGATGGGGGCAAACTATAAGGGATTACTGGAAGAGCTGGAAAAAGCACATATCTATATTCAGCAACTTAACGACCGCGTAAAATCACTGGAAGTACAAATAGGAGAGTTACAAGAGCGTTAGGTTAGCTTTAAAAAAAATAACCGCGCGGAATCGGACAAATGTTTATATTGTGCCGAGGGTTGACAAGCAATTACATAAAGATTATACTAAAATTAGAATTTATTTTTACCCCCGCCAGGGGGTTTTAAAAAACAAAAAAATTTTATGAACATTTTTGCTAAGATCATAAATTTTTTAAAAGAAGTTAGAATAGAATTGAAAAAAGTTACCTGGCCGACGCGCCAAGAAACGGTCAAGCACACCTTGGCAGTTATTGCGATTTCTTTGGCGGTGGCGATTTTTTTGGGCGCCGCGGATTTATTATTTCAGTTTTTAATAAATAAATTTATTCTATAAATTATGCCAAAACAGGTATCACGCGGGCGGAACTGGTATGTTTTGCATACCTATTCGGGGTATGAAGAAGCGGTGGCGCGAAATTTGAAGCAGCGTATTGAATCAATGGGAATGGAAGATAAGATTTTCAACGTTCTGGTTCCCACCGAAAAAAAAATAAAAATAAAAACCGGCAAGCGTAAAGTCGTGGAAGAAAAAGTTTATCCCGGCTATGTTTTGGTTGAAATGATCGTGACTGATGACTCCTGGTATGTCGTGCGAAACACTCCGCGCGTGACCGGCTTTGTCGGCTCGGGTACAACCCCGACGCCAATTTCGCCGGAAGAAATAAAGGAGCTGCAAAAGCGGATGGGAGTAGAAGAACCAAAATATAAAATCGATTTTGCGCTTGGCGACGCGGTTAAAATTACCGACGGCCCGTTTAAGGATACCGACGGCAAAGTATCCGAAATTGATGAAGGGAGAGGACGCGTGAAAGTTTTAATTTCCATGTTTGGTCGCGAAACGCCTGTGGAATTAGATTTTTTACAAGTAAAGAAACTTTAAGCAACATAAATTTATGGCTAAAGCGATTAAAACCATTGTCAAGCTACAATTGCCAGCCGGGCAAGCCACACCCGCTCAGCCGGTTGGACCGGCGCTCGGCCAACACGGTTTAAACTTAGGTGAATTTTGCAGCCGCTTTAACGACGCCACCAAAGACAAAATCGGCGATTTGATACCGGTAGAAATTACTATTTTTGAAGACCGAACATACAGCTTGAAATTCAAAACCCCGCCGGCTGCCGATTTGCTGCGCAAGGCGGCTGGAATTGAGAAGGGCGCAGCCAATCCTTTGAAAGATAAAGTTGGCAAAGTAACGCGGGCGCAGGTCCGCGAAATCGCTCAGAAAAAAATGGCCGATCTGAATGCGAACGACATTGAAGCGGCAATGAAAATAGTTGAGGGAACGGCGCGCTCTATGGGAATTAAAGTGGAATAATAAAAACTAGAATATAAAAGGCGAGCTTTGGCTTGCCTTTTATATTTGGCCGTGATAATTTTAGATAATCACATAAAAAAGCAGTCCTTTAAAAACCATAAGAAAGAGAGGTAAACAAAATGAGTAGACCGACTTGGGAAGAAACTGGAATGGGTATGGCGGATGTGATCGCCAAGAGATCGGTGTGTTTGAAATATCAGGCGGGAGCGTCTTTTTGGAGAGGCAAAAAACATTTAGTTGACGGCTATAACGGACCGCCAAGGGGCATTGTGCATTGCAGTGAAGTTGGTTGTGCCAAGGACACAGGTCAAAATGGCGGGAAATGCAGAGGAGCCCACGCTGAAATGAACGCCATCGTTAATGCGGCGCTTCACGGCATTTCTATCGGAGGCGCAACGGTACATTGTACTTATCGTTCCTGCCTTGAGTGTTCCAAGCACTTGATTAACGCTGAGATAGTGCGGTTTATTTACAAACACGATTATGACAAGGACTTGGAAGCGATTGATTTGCTCAAAACCGCAGGAATAGAACTTCTGAAATTAGATAAATTTTTAAAGGCATTGGGAAGAGGAGGTAAAAAATGAAGGGAGCAGAACGAATTAATGCAACAACTCTTGATGATGCTTGGTTTCAGGCGCTATCACTCGTTATGGAGGAAGGTAGGATATACAAAATTGACAAAGGAAGTTTTGAAGGAATCCACAGACAGGGAATGAAGCTGGTAATAAATATTATGCATCCTGGTGTGAGGCCTCTTGCGCCAATAGTGCCGTCGGATGTCCCGGAGCCAACCACCGAACAGAAAATTGAAGAATATTATCAACAACAAATAGTAACAAATATCAAGGGGCTGAATGAACACTACACCTATGGAGAAGATCTTTGGTGGGAGCTTGGCTGGGTTATTGAACATTACAAAAACGGCGGATTCGGCAACAATCATTGCTTTATGACGGTGGGCAGGCCGGAAAGCCTTTTCTTTTATGACCGTGACGTGGATTATGAAGAAATTATCACTGTCAGAGACCGGCAAAGTGGTCAGCTAATTTGGGAACGGAAAATTTCAAACGAATGGAATAAAGACCCGAAAAATGATCCGAGTTCCCAGTGTCTTCGCGGCATTGATACCTGGATAGAAGAAGAAAAATTACACTTCTGGGTTTATTTCAGGTCCTGGGATCTTTTAAGCGGATTCCCCCAGAATTTGGGCGGATTTCAGCTTCTAAAAGAAGAAATGGCAAAGCAGATTGGAGTTGGTGACGGGATGATTATTGCATCCGGTAAAGATCTCCACGTATACGAACACAGTTGGGCCATTGCTTGCTTAAGGCTCCGGAAGGAACTTAAAGATGTCCAAGATCGAAAGGAGGCGTGAAATGCAACATTTGATGCAATGTTTACACTGCGCTTGGCGATTGTTTTTCAAGCCATTATCGGATGAAACATTTACCGCCTGCATGGCTTATAAGGAGACGGCGGGCCAGATAAATTTGCGGACAGGAGTTTCACCGGCCATAAAAAGGCACGGCATGGGAAGCGAGTTTTGCCGAAAATTCAAAACTGGCAGAAGTCCTTGTGAAGATTCTAAGTACCAAGTTCGGAATTTAGGGGAAGCTTTGTTATTAAGAAAGCTAACTCCTAAAAAAAGTTGATTTTACAAGGCCTTTTGGTTAAACTAAAATAAGTAAGACCAAGAGGCCTTTTTCATTTTTATGATCTTAGGTGTTGATAAACTTCATCAGTTGGTGAAAAGTAAAAAATTAGTTGAGAATCTTTGTGACCGCGAGCTGCGAAACCCCGAAGGCGCCGGGTTTGATTTGAGATTAGGCGAAATTTATGAATTGAGGGGCAAGGGCTTTTTGGGCGTAGATGAGCGCAAAACCCCCGCTGTCAAATTAGTTGCCAAGTATATCGAAGGCAAGAAAAAAAGTTTTATTTTCCGGCCGGGAAAATATTATGTGATGAAAACAATTGAAAAAGTAAATACGCCGCCCGACATTTTGATTTTGTTTCGGCCGCGCTCAACGCTATACCGCTCGGGTATGATGATCTTTACAGGCAATGCATCGCCTGGCTATTGCGGCGAATTAAACTTTGGCATAATAAATTTGGGAAATTATCCGATAAAAATTGAACTTGGAGCGCGCGTGGCACACGCGATGTTCCATCGGGTTGAGGGCAAAACTAATTTATATCGTGGCCAATGGCACGGTGGTCGGGTGAATGCGCGAAAAAAAGAAAAACAAGTTTAGAAATTTTTATGGAAGATAAAATAATAAAAAATTTGATCAAAAAAGAAATCGCTCGCCAGCGAGACGGTTTAGTTTTGATTCCGTCGGAAAATTACGCCAGTCCAGAGGTATTGCGCGCGATGGGCACACCGCTTTCAAACAAATATTCCGAAGGCTATCCGGGCAAACGCTATTATAGCGGAAATAAATTCATTGATGAAATTGAGGCGCTGGCGATAGAACGGGCTAAAAAATTATTTAACGCCGAGCACGCCAATGTTCAGCCCCATTCTGGCTCCCAGGCCAACGCCGCGGTTTATTTGGCGTTGCTTAAACCTGGTGATAAAATTTTAGGGTTCGATTTAAAATCGGGCGGGCATTTAACGCACGGCTCGCCGGTTAATTTTTCCGGCCAGTTTTACAACTTTGCCTTTTACGGCGTTAATCCAAAAACCGAATTAATTGATTTTGCCGAAGTTGAAAAGATTGCCTTAGAATTTAAACCAAAATTAATTATTGTCAGCACCACGGCTTATTCGCGCATTTTGGATTTTGAAAAATTTTCGCGCATTGCCAAAAAAGTCAATGCTTATCTTTTGGGCGACATCGCACATATTGCGGGCTTAATTATTGTCGGCGAGCACCCGCATCCCTTTCCGTGGTGCGATGTTGTCACATCAACTACTCATAAGACTCTTCGCGGGCCGCGCGGCGGGTTGATATTGTGCAGAAGCCAATTAGCCGAAAAAATTGATAAAGCGGTTTTTCCGGGCGAGCAGGGCGGGCCACTTGAAAATATCATTGCCGCCAAAGCAGTCTGCTTTTTTGAAGCGTTGCAGCCCTCGTTTAAAAAATATCAGCATCAAATTATTTTGAACGCTCGCGCCATGGCGCAAGAATTTATCAAACAGGGAATTCGTTTGGTTAGCGGCGGCACGGATAATCATTTGATGGTTTTGGATGTCTCAGTACTAAATTTGGATTCAAAGAAAGCCCAAGAGGAACTCGAAAAATCGGGAATTTATGTGAATAGAAATACGATTCCCAATGATTCACGGCCGCCTTATAATCCTTCCGGCATTCGCCTTGGCAGTCCAGCCATTACTTCGCGCGGATTTGGCGAAACAGAAGCGAAGCTGGCGGCAAATTTAGTCGCGCAAGTGATCAAAAATATTGATAATCAAAAGAGAAAATTGAGCGTTAAAGCAGAAGTTAAGCGTTTAGTTAAAAAATTCCCCGTCTATGCCAGGTTGTGAAAATTCGGCAGTTTATTTATGCCGTCTGGCAGGAAAATAGTTTTTACAAACTCGATAATTTAAATATGGCTATTATTGCATCAGACGATGAGTAATTAGCCAAATTTCTACTACCTGGTATGAAAATATTCAATGGTAAGAAGGCCGCTCAGAAAATTTTAAAGGAACTTGGCGAAAAAATCAAAGAAGGGAAAATAAGACCAATGCTGGCCGTGCTTCTGGTCGGCGATAATGAAGCATCAAGGTTATATGTAAAAATAAAAAAAGATGCAGCCGCAAAAATTGGCATTGAAATTAAAGAATTTTATTTTAATGAGCAAGAAAGGGAAGAGGAAATTATCCGTAAAATTAAGCAACTAAATGAGGATAATCAGACGCACGGGATAGTTGTCCAGTTGCCTTTGCCGGCCATATTTAATTCCGAGCGGATATTAGAAACAATCAGTCCGCAAAAAGATGTTGACGGATTCCATAAAGAAAACAGAAAAATGCTGGAAAAAAATGAAACACCGCATTTTTTGCCGGTTTTGCCACTGGCAATTTTAACGGCGATCGCCGATGCCGTTAAAAATAATTTAGCCAGCCTGAAAGATAAAAATATTTTGGCTCTCGTAAATTCAGAGATTTTCGGTTTTGTCTTACAGATGGTTTTAGAAAAAGAGGGCGTGCCGCTTAAATACCAGGCGAAGAACACTTGTATTGTTTTGGGAGCAGAGAAAGAAATTTACAGCAGCGATGTTTTAATTTCGGTCTGCGGCTGTCCCAATTTAATTAAAGGAGAAATGATAAAACAAGGCGTAATTTTAATTGACGCGGGCATCACCCGTTATTTTGACGGTAAAGTGGTGGGCGATGTGAATCGTAAAAGCGTTGAAAATAAAGCGGCTTTTTTGACATCAGTACCGGGCGGCATCGGACCCTTGACCGTGGCGTTGCTTTTGCGTAATGTTTTTTTGGCAGCAAAAAAGATAAATTAAACGATTAGTCATTTTGAAATGTTCTTTATCACCAAAACAAGGAGGAAAAAAATGGTTGGGATAATAATCTATTGGTCTTTTCTGCTTTTGGCTTGTGTCTTTTTGGGTCTTTGCGCTATTCTTTTGATTGGTAATGGAATCAATTTGGTTGTTATGGATGTAAAACTGAAAAGAGAATACCGATCGAGAAAGAAGTTGAATACTCAGCTTCAATCATTGGAGCGACTTCCAGATAGTCGAGAAACGAGAATAAGAAAAAAGTGGCTGCTTGATAACCTAATGCTTTCTAGCACAAGAGGTCTCCAAATTATTGCCCGACATTGAGCAGAACCTTAAAAATTGTTAAAATAATTATGGCGCTCTTCGTCTTCGGACTAAGGACCGCAAAGGCCGGCTTTTGCCGGCCTTATTAAATTTCTCTTACTTTTCTGTAACCAGAAAAGTAACAAAAGAGTTTCCGCGCAGCCATAAAATTTTGAGAAATTAAGGCTCGCCTCACGATAAAAATTGCTATGCACCATCAATCCATATCACGCAATTTTTATCCTTCAGCTTGCCGCTAATTTCTGACAAAATCTTTGGCGAGCGCGGAATTATAAAACGGATTTTGAATTTAAATCACCCGTGTGTTATTATAAACTTATAAAAAATACACTATCCTTTCATGCAATACAAACCCACAATTGGTTTAGAAATTCACGTTGAGCTCAAAACCAAAAGCAAGATGTTTTGTGATTCGCCAAATGGCCTGGGCTTGGAAAAAGAGCCCAATCAAAATATTTGTCCGGTCTGCACCGGCCAGCCCGGGACTTTACCGGTCATCAACGAAGAAGCGGTGCATATGGTTTTAAAAACTGGTTTGACGCTCAACGCCAATATTCCCAATTTCTCCAAATTTGACCGAAAAAATTATTTTTATCCCGATTTACCCAAGGGTTATCAGATTTCTCAATATGACAAACCCTTGGCCCTGGGCGGCTATTTGGAGGCAGATGGCGACAAAGCAAATCGCATTCGTATCAGAAGAGTGCATCTTGAAGAAGATACTGGCAAGTTGGTTCACCCCCCTGGCGCCGATTATTCGCTCGTTGATTTTAATCGTGCGGGCGTGCCATTGATGGAATTGGTAAGTGAGCCCGACATTAAATCGGGCGCACAGGCGCGGCAATTCTGCCAGGAGCTGCAGTTAATTTTGCGCTACTTGGGAGTTTCCGATGCGGATATGGAAAAAGGTCAGATGCGTTGCGAAGTAAATATCAGCTTGTCTGGCAGCAAGGAATTGGGCACGAAAGTGGAAATTAAAAATCTCAATTCTTTCCGGGCCGTAGAAAAATCAATTGATTATGAAATAAAACGCCAAGCGCAAGACCTTGATGAGGGCAGAAAAATAATTCAAGAAACTCGCGGTTGGGACGATGCGATGGGTGTCACCGAAAGTCAGCGGACCAAAGAAGAAGCTCATGACTATCGCTATTTTCCCGAACCTGATTTGCCGCCGCTAATTGGCCTTGATCAGCTGGCCGATCAGCTTTTGGCCGAAATGCCGGAATTGCCAAATGAGAAAAGAAAAAGATTTGCTAAAGAATATAGCCTTCCGTCGGCCGATATTGAAGTTTTAATACAAGATAAAAAATTAAGTGATTTTTACGAAGAAGTCTGTTCGGAATTTACCAAAACCGAGCAAGCTGCAATTATTAAAAAAGAAGATTTTAAAAAATTGAATAAATTAGCCGTCAATTATTTAATCACCGAAATTCCGCGTATCGCTGATTCGTTGCAGACGGGCGAATACAATTTAGCAGAAAAAATAACTCCCGAAAATTTTGCGGAATTTATAATTTTAACCTATCAGGGCAGGATTTCTTCTTCCGGCGCCCAAGCCCTGCTGGCTGAAATGTTTAAAAGTGGTGCCGACCCCACTCATATCATTGAAGAAAAAGATTTGGGGCAGGTGAGTGACAGCGATGCCCTGAAAAAAATTGTTGAAACGGTTATAAAAAACAACGCAAAAACAGTTGACGATTTTAAAAAAGGTAATTCTAACGCTCTGCAGTTTTTAGTCGGTCAGGTAATGAAGGAAAGCAAAGGTAAGGCCAACCCCCAATTGGCGCAAAGTATTTTAACAAAATTGTTGAACCAGTAGCTGTGGAAAAGTCGCGATTGACAAGTATTTAGTCATCGGCTACTGTATCTGTAAAGACATGGCGAAAAAATTATTGCCATTCCCAAAAAGGAATTTGGAGTATTCAAAAAACCCCGCTGAGGGGTATTTTTTTATGTTCTTTTTAAAAAAAAGGAGGAAGAAATGAAAAAGCTCGAATCCAATTTATTATCCAAGGATTTACTGGCTTCAGAAATCGAACAAAGTCTAACTTGTCCTTATTTCAAGTTGTGCCAGGTAGGGGGAACCAAGAGCTGTGAAAGTATAGGAGTCGAATGGAAAATATGTTCAGAAATTTCAGCTCGTGTTACTATGTGGCGGAGACTTCTTCTTTTCCAGAGACTTAAATAGAAACAAAGGGCGGTCGAGCCGCCCTCTTATTTTTCTATAAATTCTTGAATAAAATTTCCGGCCTGCGATTCGTTTTCAATCCATCTAATTTTTTTATTCCGTTTAAACCAAGTCGTCTGCCTTTTGGCAAAATGCTCAATTTCTTTTTGCAGCCGCGAAATCATCACTTCGCGGCTTATTCTTTTTTGTAGATATTTAGCAATCCAGCGATATTCCAAACCAAAATCATCTAATCTTTGCCAAGATACTCCTTGTCGGTGTAACTTTATTACCTCGGCAATCATGCCTTGTTTTAATCTTTTTTGTAACCGCTGGGCAATGAGCGTTTTTAATTCTTGCGGCGATTTTTTAATGCCGAGAAATAAAGTGTCGAAGCTGTTCGTATTTGTCATTCCGGGCGTGACCCGGAATCCAGGTTCTGATTTCTGGATTCCCGCTTTCGCGGGAATGACAAGTGTGGGCACAGGCTTGCCTGTTTTATAAATAATTTCTAGCGCGCGAATTAGTCGGCGTCTGTTATATCGGTCAATGTTTTTGGCTCGGTTTGAGTCGAGCTTTTTTAATTGTCCAAATAATTCTCGCGCTGATTTTTTTTCTAATCCTGCGCGCAGTTTCAAATCGGGTTTGACCGCAGGAATTTCTAAATTTTCCGTGACAGCCTGAATATAAAAACCCGTCCCTCCGCAAATAATCGGAATTTTACCTTTAACCAGAATTTTTTTAATGGCTTTTTGCGCCAGCTTTTTGTACTGCGCCACGGTGAATCTTCTTTTTGGCGAAGCGACATCCAGTAGGTGGTGCGGAACTCCTTTATAATAATAGCCATTTGCCATTTGCGATTTGCGATTTGCGTCTCTGGACACTTTGCCTGTGCCAATATCCATTCCGCGATAAACCTGTCGCGAATCGGCTGAAATAATTTCACCGTTGAATTTTTTAGCCAACTCCACGGCTAAATCCGACTTGCCAGAAGCAGTCGGGCCGATAATGACGAGTAGTTTTGGCTTACTTTTCATTTTAATGTGTAAATTTTAATGTGTAAATTTATTTATGAGTGTGTCTAGTAATTGCCAACGCCGAGTTTTTTCGGCGGCAGGAATATCATCTTTCAGCTTTGCCGCAGCAGTGCCCGGGCGCGGGGAGTATTTGGCGATATAGGCTTTATAAAATTGGATTTGCTTACAGAGTTTTACAGTGTTTTGAAATTGCTTTTTTGTTTCGCTGGGGAAGCCGACGATAATATCAGTAGAGATTTTTACATCAGGAATGGCGCGGCGGATCTTTTTTATCAAATTTTTGTAATGCGCGACAGTATAGCGGCGGTTCATCTTTTTCAAAATTTGATTGTCGCCGCTTTGTATTGGCAGATGGGTATCCTTGATTAGCTTTTGGCAGCGAGCCATTGTTTTGATAAGTTCGTCCGACATGTCTTTGGGATGGGAAGTCAGAAAATTCAATCGGAAATTACCAGGCAGGCTGTCAATCATTTTTAACAGTTTCGCAAAATTTATTATTTGATTTTTTGTGTTTTGGGTTCTGGAATTTGTCCTCGACCCGTCCGGGACGGACTTAGCGGTTTGTAATTTGTAATTTGTGATTTGTGATTTGTACGAATTCACATTTTGTCCGACCAGAATAATTTCTTTATAAGCATTTTTAATGAGCGATTTTATTTCATTAATTATTTCCTTTGTCGGCCGCGATTTTTCCCTTCCCCGCGTAAAGGGAACAACGCAGTAGGAACAAAAATTATTACAGCCGGTCATGATCGGCACATAGGCGCAAAGTTTGTCTTGGTGAATCGGTGGTAAGTCAAAATAATCGTCAGGCTGCCAAATCGATACATTTTTGTACGCGGCCAATCTTCTTTTATCATAATCCAATAGACATCCGGTTATTAAAATTTTTTTGTCTGGGAATTTCTGAATTTGTCCGTAAATGCGATCGATTGCCGACTGCCTCACCGAGCAGGCATTGAGCACAATTAAGCCCGCCTTCGCTAAAGCTTCGGCGGGCGAGTCAGCTTTGACTGGTTCGTGCCCCTGTTTTTGCAGGGTGCTGGCGATTTTTTCTGAATCGCTGACATTCATTTGGCAGCCGTAAGTTATAATAAAGTATTTCATATTTTTTTACTTTATTATAAAAAAGCCCCGCTTACAAGAGAGGGGCTTTGGAAAATATATCTTAGCGCTATTAATCATTAAATACAACCGGAATGGATACTTTGTAAATTTCTGAACTATCTTTACTGGAGACCAAAAAAACTTCCACCGTCCCTTTTGAGGTAGAGGGTTTTTTATAAAGCAGATTGATTGAAAAATCGGACATTTGCTTTGAATTTTTGGTTTGAATAAAGATTTCTCTCAAGATAAGGTTTTGGCTGTCCTTAATTCTAATTTTTAATCTATCGCCAGACAAATTAGCTTGGCCAGAAATAACTACCGGACTTTTTATCCCACTATTTAAAGTCGGCGCGACAAGTTTAATCATCTGATTTTCCATGACATTTTTAGCATTGACTATCGTGCTGGGACTTAAAAGCGACTCCTCTTCCGATTGGGACTGCTGGATTGACCACAAAAGAAAACCAAAAAAAGCCACCGCCACTAATGTGGCAAGTAAAATTCTTTCCGTATTTATTTTTTTCATAAAAGAATTAGTAACTGGCGCCGTATAAATTACAGCGCCAGCCCTCCTTAAAATTTATGCCTATATTATAGCACAAAAAATGATTTTTAGTTATCCCCAGGCTATTTTAACGAAAAAAACTAATCAATTGCGATTCGAATTTATCAAGTCCAGCTGGCAAGGGAATGCCATAAGAAAAAGGGGCCAGGACAATAAAAACAACTAATATCAATACCAGGGTGGCTAATAAAATTTTTTTCTCTTTTGGCCAAAGGCGCGCCAGCCACAGACTTACCAGCAGAGTGAGAAAAAGAGACGAGGAAAGATAATGATACAGAAATGAAACGCGCGTGACAAAAATAAAAGGGAGGAGATTGGCAAAATAACCCAAAATTAGGATATAAAAAATTGGTTCAAGTTTGCGTCGCGCCTTTTTTCTAAATAGTGCAAACAAAGTAAAAATGATAAATCCGGCCCCCAACCACCAAAGTAAAGGGTTGCCAATAAAATAAATTTTAGCTTGCCAGCCTGACTGATTGATATTATCTTGGTTCCAGTAATAAACGGGTTTGTGGTCAAGAAACCAGCCATACCAACGGCTGCCAAAAGGATGGTCGCCCTTAAGAGTCGAATTATAAAAATACATTTTTTGATTGAGCTCTATAAATTTTTGCCAGAAAGTTAAGGGCTGGGAAAGGCTTTCTCGTCCATATTTTAACTCTTGCTGAAACTGTTGGTTCATAAAAGCGTCGCCGGGTCCGGAATTGGGCAGGAGCCAAAAATGAATTACAAAGGGAATGGTATAAACAGCAAAGCCGATTAACAGCAAAAAAATTAAACCAATTAGAGCTTCTTTTACCAATTCCCACTTTGTCATCCCAGACTTGATCCGGGATCCAGGAGCCTGGATTTCTGCTTTCGCAGGAATGACAGGAACAGAGTTATTGAGATAATCGGCTAATTTTTTGCTGAAAATTTTTGCAATCAAAATTACTCCGATAACGCCAATTGTTGCCAGCCCCGTCCATTTGATTGAAATGGTTAGGCCAAAAAAGACGCCGGTCAGAATTAAATATAAAAACCATTTAGCTCGATACGTTTTTTGTCGCTGGTATAAAAAGAAAAAACCAAAAGTCAGCGCTTCAAAAGTCAGCATAAAAATATCAACCAAAATAAATCGTGACTGGACCAAAAAAGCATTATCAAGCAAAATTAAAATGCCGGCGATCAAAGCCACTTTTTTTGAACGGCTGATTAGCCAGGCCAGCCAAGCAGCCGCCAAAACAAAAAGGCCGCCGAAAAAAGCAGGTAAGAATCTTAAAACAAAAAGTGTCTGGGCTGGAATTTGCTCGCCGATTTTTTCAAAATCAAAGACGGGATTAACGCCATTTAACTTTGCCCAGCCGGCGATCATTAGTTTTCCCAGCGGCGGATGGATGTCAAAATAATACTTGCCCGTGAAATAATCCCCGACAAATTTGCCAAAATGGACTTCATCAAAAACCACCTGTGCGGGGTGACTTAAAAATGCGAGATGAATCGCAAAAGCTAAAATGGCGAGGAGGAGAAACGGCCAGGATTTTTTTAGGAAAGATTGCATTTTTTTCTGAACAGAGAAAATTGACAAGTCTAAAAATATTTTATAAAATACTTTTAGCACCTAAAACAGCAGAAAAAGGAGGGAGAAATGAGAAAAAGCGTTATTGTGACCGTCGATATTAAAATAGTCGATGACGACCTAAGGGACAAAGAAGCTATAAATAAAATTTCTAAAGCTGCCTGTATTCCCCGAGGAAAGTTCAGACTTTACATACCCCGAAACAATCCAGAATTGGAGCCCCCAGGTCATGAGTGGCCATTTCTGAGGTTTATAATTAAAAGCGAACTTTCTAAATTGAAAAGGCAAGGCCATACGCTTGTTCGGGTAGTCTTCGTTCAAAAAATTTAAGAACCGTTTCTGCTGAACTAATAAAGCCCGAGCCTGACGAATAAGCCCCGGGCTTTTTTATTTTTTTAATTTTATCTCTTCTAAAATTTTTTCTACAAACTTTTCTATTTTTATCGGCCCCAAATCGCCCTTGCCCCGTTCGCGAACAGCCACGGAGTCTGATTCAGTTTCTTTGTCGCCCACCACCAAAAGATAGGGGATTTTTTGCAGCTCGCCCTCGCGGATTTTTTTGTTGATGGTTTCGTTTTCGTGCTTGACCGTCACACGGATATTTTGCGCTTTCAATGTATCGGCTAATTTAAAGGCATATTCTTCGTGTCGCGAGCCGACCGGCAAAATCCAAACCTGCTCTGGCGCCAGCCACACCGGGAGAGCGCCGGCGTAGTGTTCAATTAAAACAGCGCAGAAACGTTCCATAGCTCCAAAGATTGTCCTATGCAGCATAATCGGTACATGCTCGTTGCCGTCGGGGCCGATATAGGTCATTCCAAACTTAGAAGGTAAATTCATGTCTAGCTGTATCGTCGGACATTGCCATTCACGGCCAATAGCATCGAGAATTTTAATATCCAGAGCCGGGCCGTAAAATTTTGCTCCTCCTTCCTCTATCTTATATTCAATTTTCTTTTCTTTAAGGACTTCTTTAATTGTTGACTCGGCGGTGTCCCAGATTTTTGAATCGCCAACAAATTTTTTTGAATTTTTTGGATCACGCACGGAAAGATAATATCTGAATTCTTTGAAGCTAAAAGCGCTGTAAATATCTAAAGTAAATTCAATCGCTTTGCGGTATTCATCTTTAAGCTGTTCCGGGGCGCAAATAATATGAGCATCATCTTGGGTAAAGCCGCGAGGGCGAGCCATGCCGTGAAGTTCTCCACTTTTTTCGTAACGGTAGCACGTGCCGAGTTCATTCCAACGTAGAGGCAATTCGCGATAACTCCTTGGCCTCGATTTATAAATTTCTACATGGAATGGACAACTCATTGGCTTCAGAAAATATTCTTCCTCGGTCTCTATATCTTTGAAAGAAGGATACATTAAATCACGAAAAAAATCGAGGTGACCACTTGTTTCCCAAAGTTGAGCGCGACCAATATGGGGCGTATAAACGTACTCGTAGCCGCGTTCTCGGTGCAATTGCCGCCACCAATCTTCCAGTAACTCTCTGATAAGGGATAGTTTTGGGTGCCAAAGAATCAATCCTGGTCCAACTTTTTCGCTGATGGTGAACAGTTCTAAATCTTTACCGAGTTTCCGATGATCTCTCTTTTCGGCCTCTTCTAATTTTTTCAAATATTCGTCCAGCTCCTTTTTTGTCTCAAACGCCGTTCCGTAAATTCGCTGGAGCATTTTGTTTTTTTCCGAACCGCGCCAATAAGCGCCGGCGATTTTCAGCAACTTGAAGGCGTCGGGCTTGATTTCGCCGGTGGAATCTAAATGCGGGCCGCGGCAGAGGTCAACAAACGGACCGGTTTTGTAGATGGAGACGACCCCATCCTCTCCCTCCCCTTGGTAAGGGGAGGGTTGGGGTGAGGTGGATTTGACTAAGTCTTGAATCATCTCAACCTTGTAAGGCTGCTTAGCCTTTTTAAAAAGCTCAGTCGCTTTTTTCGCATCAATCTCTTTTTTCTCAAACGGAAAATTTGCCTTGATAACCGTGCGCATTTTTTCTTCCAGAAGCGGTAAGTCCTCGGGAATTAATGTGCGGGGCAAATCAAAATCATAATAAAAACCATCCTCCACATTTGGTCCAATAGCAAACTTGGCTTCGGGGAACATTTCTAAGACGGCAGCGGCGAGGACGTGGCTTGTTGAATGTCTTAAAATGTCTAATTTTTCATTTTTGTTTTCCATAATTTTAAAGTCAACTATTGAGGTCCGACCTCGCCAAAATTCTGTCGATGTTAACGAGGTCGGACCTCACGCAATTAAATTAATTAAGCGATAAGATTATCCAAAAATTAATTGACTATTTTTTATCTTGGTGGTAGTTTTTAAATAATATCAAAATCTGTAATGAGGGGGGTAAAATGGAGGAAGGTAAAAAGAAAGAATCCGGAAAAGAAGTGTATATTAAAGTTCGTTGTAAATGCGGAGAGTTTAAAGATTTGCCGATGAGACCCAGTAGTATATGGGAGACGCATGTCACGCTTTATTTTGAACAGACAGAAACCCGAGACGACGAGTGTGTCTCTACCCATCAGCAACAATTCAAGTGTGACAAATGCGGAACCCAAATAATTATAGGCGCTGAAGGGGAGTCACCGCTCCGTCCCATCAAATTCTTGAGCTTAAGCTATCTTAGTCCTTAAATCAACAAAACCCCATCTCAAAAATTTGCTAAAAAAGCAAACTCTTGGGACGGGGTTTTTTCCATCCTTCGCCAAGGCTACGGAATGATAAACCTCGCGGTTCCACCCAAGTTATCCGTTTAGACAAAACGGATCACTTTTTGCGCCTGTCTTACCTCGCCAGATGTGCGAAGCACTATCTAACTTTGGTATCGTCGGCTGCTTACGAGAGCTTTACCCCGTTAGATGCGCGAAGCGCTATCTAATTGGGGTCAGCAGGTGGTTAGTCTGCGTCACTGCTCTTGATTATATTTTAAATAATAGCTTAGAAATGTCAAATAAATCCCCACACCTATGCATAGGTGTGGGGATAAAAAAGCTCCGAGCGAATTTCTTTAATTAGAGAATGGGAGCGCTCGGAGCAGATAATTCAGGGTAAACGGCCGATTTGGAAATCGGGTCGGCCGTCAATAATCTTGTATTTTCGAATGGCGTCTTTGCGCGGATTGTCCGGACCCCAGTTGAAATCTTCTCGATTTGTATGCCAAGCAATACGCACTTGATCGCGAAGATAATAATCTGGAAAATCGTTTCTTGATAAATCAGCGCCCATCAGGCGGTTCATTAGTTCAATGACCCGGCGGCAAGTAGCACCTTCGGCGTCGGAATTTTTGAAATATGAGTAAACAGCATCAAGAACAAGAGCTTGACGTTCCTGAACGCTATAATCCGCTGGAGACAGCTCCGTTTCTGATCTTTCCAGAATTATTTTGTAAACACGGAAAAACTTACCGCCTAAAAAATTTCCTTCTTTCAGTTGATGTTGAAAACTATAAAACCATTTAGATTTTGCGATTTCCCATGAAATAATGCAAAAAGCAATCAAGCACTGATTTTCTGGGAAATACGGCGGCGTCCAGCCGTCGGCTCTGTTCTTTAAAAACCTTGGATTATACCGTGCGAAATTGTAAGCGTTTGGGTCACTAAGATGATGTTGAAGAACACTAATGTCTATAGGGCCGATTTTGAAAATCAAAGGCAGAACGAGCATATTGCATTTTAAAAGAGCCATTTTCCCCTCCCTCTTTGCAGAATTTAAAGCAAATTTATTTTAGGATAGTTCTTGTGAGGTGAAGTGTCAAGGAAATCCTCCTTAACCTCTTTTAAAAAGGAGAAAAAATTTTTCGGGTCATTCGGGTGTAATTCGGATTATTTGGGTCGCTTTATCTAAAATTCTTCAAGTGATTCTGGTTTAATTCTTGCGCTTCTTCTATCAGGAGTTTGAAATTTCCATCTTTGTCGTCGAGGCGCCCCGAAGCGATAATAGCTTTTCCTTCCTGCCAAAGTGTTGCGGTTCGGTCCAGCGTTTTTGGAAAAACCAGCACCTCAACTTTTGCTTTTTGGTCTTCAAGCGTCACAAAAAGCATGGGGTGGCCGGATTTAGTGATTATTTTTTTAATACCAGTAATTACGCCGCCGACCTTCGTTCTCTGCCCGACCAATTGCGCTGAAAGTTTGGACGGCAAGTTCGCCATTTTTTCAATTACTTTTTCATATTCTTTAGCCGGGTGTTCGGAAACGTAAAGCCCCAACAAATCTTTTTCCCAGGCTAAACAATCTTTTTTGTTGGCAGGAGGCGCATCTTGAAGTTTAAGCGGCGGCAAAATGCTTTTACCGTTAGCCGCCGCGCCAGAAAAAAGACTAACCTGGCCGTTAGTTTTTGGCCGCTGCATTTCGCGCGCGTAGATAAGCAAAGTTTCCACATTGACGAGGAGCCGTCCGCGCTCGCCAAGTTTATCCATCGCGCCGCACTTAATTAAACTTTCCAAAGATTTTTTATTTAAATCTTTATCTTGCACCCGTTCAATAAATTCTGAGATAGCGTGGTAGGCGCCATTTTTTTTGCGCTCGCGCACAATGGCGGCCACGATGTTTGAGCCGACATTTTTGACGGCCGCCAGACCAAACCTAATTACTTTTTCTTTGATAACCGTAAAACTTTCCAAACTTTCGTTGATGTCGGGCGGCAAAACTTCGATATTCATTTGCTGGCATTCATTCACCAAAAAAGCCACGCGCTCAATATCGTCGGATTCGGAATTCATGAGCGCCGCCATAAATTCGGTCGGGAAGTGCGCCTTTAAATACGCGGTTTGATAGCCCAAGAGAGCGTAGCAGGTGGCGTGGGATTTGTTGAAACCGTATTGAGCAAAAGGTTCAATGAATTCCCAGATTCGCTCAGCTGTCGCGCCAGAAATATTTTTTTTAATCATGCCGTCAATCAATTTATTTTTTTGTTCATCCATCAGCTTTTTGATTTTTTTACCCATGGCCTTGCGCAGCGTGTCCGCTTGTGGCAGAGAAAAACCGGCTAGTTTGCTGGCAATTTCCATGACCTGTTCCTGATAAACGACGATGCCGTAAGTATTTTTTAAAATCGGCTCTAGCGTCGGCTCGATATATTCAATAGTTTTTTGGCCGTGTTTGCGGCTGATGAAATCGGGAATTAGCTCCATGGGGCCGGGGCGATAGAGCGCGACCATGGCGATTATATCTTCAAACACAGAAGGTTTCAGTTCTTTTAGATATCTTTTCATTCCGCCCGATTCCAGCTGAAAGACGCCGGTCGTGTGGGCTTCCTGAAGAAGTTTATAAGTTTTGGCGTCATCCAGCGCCAGAGAGACAATATCGACAATTTCTCCTTTTGTATTTTTGACGATATTTATCGTATTCTCTATTTGGGTTAAGGTTTTCAATCCTAAAAAATCCATTTTTAAAAGTCCCAGGTCTTCGATGGCGTGCATTTCGTACTGCGTCACAATTGTTTGGTCGTCTTGAGTCGGGTGTTGCAGCGGCACGATTTTATTTAGCGGGTCTTTGGTAATGACGACCCCGGCCGCGTGAGTTGAGGCATGGCGCGCCACGCCTTCCAATATTTTGGCGGTGTCCACCAATTTTTTTATTTGTTCATCTGATTCATATAACTGTTTTAATTCCACTGCCTCCTCAAGCGCTTTTTCCAGGGTCATCCCTGGGGCAAAAGGGACGGCTTTGGCGACTTGATCGCAAAGCTGATAGGAATAGCCCATGGCGCGGCCGGTATCGCGAATCGCAGCGCGGGCAGCCATTGTTCCAAAAGTAATGATTTGGGCGACATGGTCGTCGCCGTATTTTTGTCGGACGTAATTAATCACCTCGTCCCGGCGCGTATCGGCAAAATCCAAGTCGATATCGGGCATAGAAATTCTTTCGGGATTTAAAAATCGCTCAAACAGCAAATCGTATTTGAGCGGATCAATATTTGTAATATTCAAAAGATAGGAAACGATCGAGCCGGCGGCCGAACCGCGTCCCGGCCCAACCACTATGCCGTTTTGTTTTGACCAGTTAACAAAATCATGAACAATCAAGAAATATGGCGCAAAGCCGGTTTTAGCGATAACCGAGAGTTCATATTCCAGCCTTTGGCGGACATTTTCGCCGTTGCCAGGATATCTTTTTTTAAGACCCTCGTAAGCGAGATCCTTTAAATATTCTTCGGGCGATTTGCCGTTAGGAACTTCAAACTGGGGAAGTTGATATTTACCAAGTTCAAATTCAAAATTACATTTTTGGACGATAACTTGGGTATTAGTAATAGCTTCGGGCGTGTCTTTGAACCATTCAAAAAAATCTTCGGGCGGTCTAAGCGAAAAATCATCCGCTTTTAAAGTTAGCCGTTCCGGGTCTTCGAGGTTAGCGCTGGTATTGACCAGCATCAAAATATCCTGTGCTTCGGCTTGCTCGGGTTTGATATAGTGAACATCGTGGGCCGCGACCAAGGGAATACCCAATTTTTTTCCGATTTTAATCAAGGCTTCATTGACCACTTTTTGTTCGGCTAAGTTTGGATGATGCTCCAGCTCCAAGTAAAAATTTCCCGGTCCGAAAATTTCTTGGTATTGCGCTGCTAAAGATTCGGCGCGGGGAAGATCGCCGGATTTAATCGCGCGGGAAATTTCGCTGGCGAGGCAAGCTGAGGTACCGATCAGTCCCTCGGCGTGCTTTTTTAACAATTCCTTATCAATGCGGGGTTTATAATAAAAACCTTCAAGCCAGGCCTGCGTCATTAAATAGACTAAATTTTGGTAACCAACCTTGTTTTTAACCAGAAGTATGAGATGGTAATTTTTGTCGTCAATTCTTGGCCTTTTGCTCAGTCGGCTTTCGGGGGCGACATAAAGTTCGGTGCCGATAATGGGTTTTAGTCCTTTAGCCTTGGCTTTTTTATAAAACTCAACGGCTCCGTAAAGTGAGCCGTGATCAGTTATGGCTAAAGAATCCATGCCCAACTCCAGTGCTCGGTCAATTAAGGGGTCGATTTTGGGAAGACCGTCTAAGAGCGAGTAGTGAGAATGGACGTGTAAGTGAGTAAATTTCATAGAGAGTAATCACCAATATACGAATCTACGCGAATATACGAATTTGTATATTAATTTTCCTTCGCCCGCCTGCCAAAGCCCGATAATGATCAGCTTGTAATATCCCCGAAGCGAACTTAAACAAACAATTCAATGTAGATCAGATTAATCAGCTTTGGTTATCGGCGGGCAGGTATATTCGCGATTAGTCCATGTTTAAATTTTTCACCCCAAAAATTTCCAGCTTCGGCATTGATTTAAGCGACCTTTCAATCAAGGTCATTAACCTCAAAAAACACGCAGGAAAGTTTGTGCTTGCCTGCTTTAACCGTCAAGATATTAAAGAGGGGCTAATTGAGGAAGGAGAAATTAAACAAGAAACGGAATTAATTGAAGTGATAAAAAAAGCGGTCGCGGAAGTGAAGGGTGAAGCAATTAAAACCAAGTATTGTATTGTTTCCTTACCCGAAAGCGAATCTTACATTCGAATGCTGCAGCTGCCGCTCATTAAAGAAGAAGAGGTAGCCGAGGCAATTAAATGGGAGCTGGAAGCTAATATCCCTCTGGGTATCGATGAAATCTACTATGACTGGCAGATTATAAAGCCGCCTCAGCCGAACCAAAAACAGCTTGATATTTTGGTGGGCGTGTTGCCCAAAAAAACAGTTGATCCATATTTGGACGTCTTAAAAAAAGCGAATTTGAAACCGTTCATTTTTGAAATCGAATCAATCGCTACGGCTCGGGCCTTAATTAAAGGAAGTTATAGCCAAGAGCCAATTGCTATTGTTGATATAGGAGCGAAGCGCACAAGTTTTTTCATTTTCTATGGCTGGACTATTTATTTTACGACCAGTTTACCCATATGCAACAATTCTCTGATTAAAACGCTCAGCGAGCATTTGGAGATCAGTTTCCAAAAAGCTAAACAGATAAAATTAAAAGTTGGTTTGGATAGTAAACATCCCAAAAGTCAGATTTTTGAGGCGCTCAAACCCCCGCTAATGGAGCTGGCAACGAAAATAAAAAACTTTATTGATTTTTATCAAGACCACTGGCCATCCAGCAGTAAAATCAATAAAGTTTTGCTTTGCGGCGGGGGCGCGAAAATGATTGGGCTGTCGGAATTTTTAAACGCCCAACTTAAGTTAGGGATTGATTTGGGCAACCCTTGGATTAATATCTCGGATAATCCAAAATCGGCGATAGGCAAACTGCCCTTTGACGACCCGCCGGCCTACACCACTGCCCTGGGTTTAGCTCTCAGAGGCTGGGAGCAATAGAAATAAATCATAATTATCTATTCGTAAATATTCGTGAGGCGCTCCGCCGTTAAACAAGGAATACTACTTAGAGTTGGACGAGCGCCAAAATTAGTATAAATTCGTAACGCAAGTTAGAATACCACTTATTTAGATGATCAAACTTAATTTATTACCACAACAAGAAAAAGAGGTCCTGGTTTTAGAAAAAAATCAGCGCTGGATTATCTTTTACGGCAGTGCCATTTTTGGAATCTTGCTAATTTTTGTTTCGCTGCTCACAATTATCTGGATTTTTATAACCATTCAGCTCAAAAGCGTTACCAGCAACCTCGAGTCTATCCAAGGTAGTTATAGGGGGCAGGACTTAATAACCCAACAAACAGCTGTCGGCAACTTGAATAGCTATTTAGAAAAAATCGATGCCATCCAAAAAAATCAAAAAAAATATTCCAATCTTATCATCTTTCTGGCCGGAATTATTCCTGGCGGCGTCAGGCTTGATACGCTCACAATTGACGAACAAAACGGGGTCAGTTTAAATGGCTTTGCCCAAAGAAGGGAATTGGTTGTCTCGCTCAAAGATGCCCTGGAAAAATCTGAGCTTTTTAGCGATGTCGAAAGTCCTCTTTCTAACTTGGTCAAGGAAACAGATATAAATTTTTATTTTAAGTTTAAACTCCGGCCCAACGCTTTAATAAAATGACTCGAGCATCCAAAAAAATTTACATTATTAGCAGCGCTTGCGCTCTGGGCATAGTTTTGTTTGTCGCATTGGTTATTGTGCCGCTGATCCGCCAAATTAGCATTGATAGCCAAATGTTATATCAAAAAAAGCAGATTGTTGATTCTTTTTTCCAAAACTGGCAGAATTTGGAAAATTCAAAAAATAATTATGACGAAATCGAAAAGGCGCTCCAAAATAAAACGGTTTTATTGACAAGCGATGAAGCAATCAAATTTATTTTAGCCGTAGAAGATTCAGCCCGAGTAACCCAAAATTATCAGACAATCTCGGTCTTAGAAAAAAAACCGACGACTGAGGGCCAATCTAAAACGCAAAAAAGCAATACTATTGATTTTCAAATTTCTCTTTGGGGCAGCTTCCCCAATCTAATCAAATTTTTAATTTATCTGGAAAATGCCCCTTATTATAACAATATCTCCTCTTTGCAAATCAATCGCTTAATTGCCAATGACGTCGAAACGCTCAAAAATACGGTTAATTTGTCGGTCGGAGATATTAACAGTATTATAACTTTATCGGTTTATCAACCAGATGAAACTTCCACTCAATAACATCCTAAAAAAATCGCTTCGTTATTTAGCTTTCATACTTAAAGAAAGGGCAAATTTAATTTTTGTTGCCCTATTGCTAATTGACTGCTTGGGAGCCGCTCTTATTGCATATCTGTATATCATCAGAACGCCCCAACTGCCCACCGCAAGCCAAAATGTCGAAATCAAGACTCAGCTGTATCAGGATGTTATGAATCGCTTAAACGCCAGAGAGACTAAAATTCAAGAGGGGATGGCAAAAAGCTATCCTGATATATTCAGATAAAAAATTGATATAATCTAAAAAACGGCCGAGGCCGTTTTTTGTTTATCCGCTGAATCCGCTAACCAATAATTCTAATTAAAATTTCTCCACAAAAAAATCACGGAAATCGCTTCCGTGATTTTTGTTTGTGCGCCCAGTAGGATTCGAACCTACGACCGTTTGCTTAAGAGGCAACTGCTCTACCAGACTGAGCTATGGGCGCAAAATAAAATAATTTGTAAAAAACATCAATAAGTCATTAAGGCGCGGCGGGCAGGTCTGCCAATTGAGCTATGGGTGCATTAATTTTTTTATTTTTGATTTTTCATTTTTGATTTATTATCTTATCCACCATTTCAATTTCCTCATAAATCCCTTCAATTAAATCATATTTTTTGGCTTCTTTCAAAGTGACCCATTTATAGTCAACTGAATCTTCATCTAATTTGACTTTACCGGATTTGTAATACCCCCAGTAACTCAGGGTTATCACCGGAATACCATCTGGCCTGATAAAAGCAAGGTCCAAAAGATAGTTTAACTTTTTCACTTCCAGTCCTACCTCTTCTTTTATTTCCCGCCTTAAGGATTTTTCAATCGCAAAATACCAATGGTCTTTAGTCGTTTTGGAAGTATTAACATAATCATCAGTTTCCAAACCGCCGCCCGGCACCGTCCATTTACCAGGAAAGACTTTTTTGGTCGGGCTGCGCTTGGTTATCAAATATTTAGCTTGCCCTGAGCTTAGTTTACCCTGAGCTTGTCGAAAGGAAGGGCCATCTTTATAAATAATGGCGGTCGAAACTATCCGATGTAATTCTTTATTTTCCATAGTTTTGCGCGCCCACCAGGAATCGAATGGCTAGGCCCTATGGGCCGCCACCCCGGCGCAAAGCGCCTAGGGGCCTCGATATCCAGCTTGCCTGCCCGTCAATTGTGCCCTCAGTAGGAATCGGACCTACATCTTGACCTTAGAAGGGTCTTGCTCTGTCCATTGAGCTATGAGGGCATTTTCCTCCTCCTCTTAGTTTAAGGGGAGGCTGGGAGGGGTTAAATTTTCAACAATTTTTAAAATTATCAATTTATTTTTAATTTTAATTCATAAAAATATATTTTTATGAATTAGTTGATACTAAGCAGCTCGTCAGAATTGTCAACAATATAATCGGGGTTTTCTTCTTGCAGTGAAACCCTTGTTTGAACCCCCCAGGTGACAGCTATTGATTTGATACCGGCTTTTTTTGCGGATTCAATATCCCTGGTTTCGTCGCCTATATAAAAGGTATGGCTGGGATCCAGTCTATAAAACTTTATTATTTTCTTTAATGCCTTGCTTTTGCCAAAAATTCCGACGTCCGCATAAATATAATCAAAAAGGTCCAATTGATTAAATTTTAAAAAATCAACCAAATTATCTTTCCCATTAGTTGTGATTATCCCTATTTTTACTCCCGCATCTTTTAACTTAATAATTGCTGCTTTAATACCTTCGGCTGGCTTCAAAAAAGGAATCTCTTTTTTGTATTCTATTCGATATTTTCTGACTAATCCAGGGATTTTATAAAAAGGAATTTTAAATTTTTCAAAAACTTTTTTTATCCCTTTGTTCCTTAATATATCCAAAACAGCTCCCTTGTCTATTTTGAATTTGTATTCCTTAGAAATTATATCGATGATCTTCAAAACAACAGGCATTGATTCTGTTAAAGTTCCGTCAAGATCGAAAAGAAATGTTTTCTGTCCCATGGTTTAAATAAATTGACAAATTGCTAATTTCTTAATTGAGCATTTAATTTCTTTTCTTCCCGTGAAAACTTTTGTGGACCTCTTTTAATTGTTTATCTGTGACATGTGTATATATCTGGGTAGTGGTAATAGATGAGTGGCCTAGCATCGCCTGAACCGAACGAATGTCGGCGCCTGAAATCAGCAAGTCAGTGGCGAAAGAATGGCGCAGGGTATGAGGCGTGACGCGCCGGGCGATACCGGCGGCAATCGCATATTTCTTGATTATTCTCTGAACGCTGCGTGGAGTTAAGCGCATTTCCGCCAGTCTAACTTGTTGCGCTTTACCAGTCTTGGTACGGATGGAATCCACCACATTACTTGGCTTTCCTTTGGGAATTCTGACAAACAGCGCCGGCTCGATATCTTTTCTTTTAGCCAAGTAGGTTTTTAGGGCGAGCTTAGCGGTTTCGGATAAAAATACCACTCTTATTTTTTCTCCTTTGCCGCGGACCGAAAACTCACCTTTGTCCAAATTCAGCGAATCGCGATTCAGTTTACATACTTCCGACACGCGAAGACCCGTACTAAACAAAATTTCCAGTAATGCCCGGCCGCGCAACGCCCGAATTGAAGCGCCCTCGGGCGATTTTAGCAGCCGCTCTAATTCATCTCCCTCCAAAAATTCTACCTCCCGCGGCGTCTGTTTCGCCAACTCAATTTTCTCGGATGTTAGAGTTTTAATATCGCGTTTGGCTAAGTATTTTAAAAAATTGCGCAAGGCGATTATATGATAATTTTGAGTAACTTTCTTGAGAGTTTTGCCGGCCTTCGCTGAAGCTTCGGCGGGTAAACCTTTTTCTCCCAGCCGATTTAGATAAAGCCGATATTGACGAATTAACTCCGCATCAATTTGTTGGGGTTTTTCAATCTTAGCCCAACCCAAAAAACGTTTCAAATAGTGACCGTAATTTTCCGTAGTCTTTTTTGACCGGCCTTTTTCAACTTCCAGATAGACTAAATAATCTTTGATTAATGATTCAACAATCACGTTTATTAATTATATTTATTCTTGGCCGACATTTTGCGATGTCCGCCAAAGGCGGATGTTGCAACAATGTCGGCGGCGTATTGCGACGCTCCATAGGTGCGTCGCAACTACGCTAAATGTACGACATAATCCAAAAAAGTACAACTATTTGCTTTTTAATCAATCCCGTGTTATATTCAAAACAGAAAGAAAATATATGCCAGGTAGTGAAAATTTGACAGGTTATTCTTTTTAGAAAGAGCTTGCCAACCTTTTACAACCTCGGCAAATCAAGAAAAACGCTAATATAGTGAGGGTTAAATTATTTAGTCAAATTTCTACTACCTGGTATGCTTAAAACCACTAAAAAGAAAAAAATTATTTCTGAATATGGAGTTCACGATAAAGACACCGGCTCGGCCGACGTTCAGGTGGCGATTTTGAGTGAGCAAATTAAGCAATTAACGGGACATCTCAAAAAGCATAACAAAGACAATCATTCACGCTACGGCTTGCTTAAAATGGTAGCAAAAAGAAAAAAGTTATTGGATTATTTAAATAAAAACGACGAGAAGCGTTACAAATCCTTAATCAAAAAATTAGATTTAAAAAAATGACGCTAAGCGTCATCCTGAGTCCCGCGAGACGGGACGAAGGATCCCGAGGATAGCAGACTTCGTCTGTCTCAAACGGGATTGCTTCGTCGCTTCGCCCCTCGCAAAAACATTCTATGCCTATCATCAAACATAAAGACCAGCGCGTCGGAGTTTTCATCGATGTGCCCAATCTTTACCATTCGGCTAAAAACATCTACCGCTCCAAGGTCAATTTTAAAGAAGTGCTCAAAACCGCCGTGGCCGGCCGCAAATTAATCAGGGTAATCGCTTATTCCATCAAAACCGAAGGCGGAGAAGAACAAGCTTTTTTTGAAGCGCTAACTAAAATTGGCATTGAAGTTAAAGTTAAGGATTTACAGATATTTCCAGGCGGTATGAAAAAAGGGGACTGGGATGTGGGTCTGGCGGTTGACGCCATTGAACTGGGAGAAAAACTCGATGCGGTGGTTTTGGTCACCGGTGACGGCGACTTTGCGCCGTTGGTTGAATATCTACAAATTAAAAGCGGCTGCCAAGTTGAAATTATCGCTTTTGGTCGCAGTGCTTCCAACCACTTAAAAGAAATTGCAGACGATTTTATTGATTTGGGCCAAGGTCTTAAAAAATATTTAATAACTTAATCGGGGGGACTGTTTGCGAATTAGCAGAAAAAGAGAGGAAGAAATAATTTTATAACTGAATAATAGAAAAATTGTAAAATTATTTCTTTCACCCCGTTAGATAGATACGCTGTATCTATCTAACGGGGTTTACTCTTTTGCTGCTCAGCTCTCGAAAGTCTCTCCAAAAATAATGGAGAAAAAACTTTTTTCTATTCAGTTTAACGGCCGAACTCTCAAGGCAGAGTTGGGCCTTTTGGCGCAGCAAGCCAATGGTTCCGCGCTAATTAGTTATGGCGACACCGTCGTGCTGGCCACTGCCGTCATGAGTTCTCAGCCAAAAGAGTGCGACTATCTTCCCTTAACCCTTGAATATGAGGAGAAGTTATACGCTGCCGGCAAAATCAAGGGCAGCCGTTTCATCAAAAGGGAAGGCAAGCCTCAGGATGAGGCAATTTTGAGCGGCCGCTTGATCGACCGCACAATTCGTCCGCGTTTTAACCAAAAAATTAGGAATGAAATTCAAGTCGTCTTAACTATCCTCTCTTTTGACAAAGAAAATGATCCTGATATTTTGGGCATTCTGGCCGCGTCTTTAGCGCTATCTCTTTCAAATATCCCCTGGTCCGGACCGGTGGCGGGCGTCAGGGTCGGACGCGTTCAAAATCAATTTATAGTCAATCCGACCTATGAGCAAAGAGAAAAAAGCGATTTGGATCTAATTGTATCCGGAACGGAACAGAAAATTAATATGCTGGAAGGCGGCGGCAACGAAGTTTCTGAATCCTTAATGGTTGAAGCTCTCTCGGTCGGGGAGAAAGCCTATCGAGAACTAATTGCCTGGCAAAAAGAAATAATTGTAGCCGTCAAGCCGACAAAAACGGAACTGCTTTTAAAAGAACCCGATGCCGCCTTTGTAAAAAAAACCAAAGAATTTCTTCAGGGAAAGCTGGAACCGGCTATCTATATCAAAGAAAAATTAACTCATAAAACTAAAATTGGCGAACTCGCCCAAGGTCTAATTGCTTTTATTAAAGAAGGTGAAAAAGAAAACATTGAGGATAAAATTCAGATGGGTTTGGGAATTTTTGAAGACGAGATCAACGAAACGGTTCATAAAAATATTTTAAAAAATGAAAAACGCCCCGACGGCAGAGCGCTCAATGAAGTGCGCGACATTAGCTGCGTCGTCGGGCTCCTGCCCAGGACTCACGGCTCGGCACTTTTTAATCGCGGCCCGACCCAAGCTCTTTCAACCGTGACGCTGGGCGCTCCAAGCGAGAAGCAAATTATTGATGGCCTGGAGCAGGAATACAAAAAAAGATTTCTGCTCCATTATAACTTTCCGCCCTTCTCGGTGGGAGAAACCGGTCCTTTTCGTGGGCCGGGTCGTCGCGAAATTGGCCATGGCGCCTTAGCTGAGCGTTCTTTGACCGTGATAATTCCGCCTGAAGAAAAATTTCCTTATACAATTCGAGTGGTTTCAGAAATTCTTTCCTCCAACGGTTCCTCTTCTATGGCTTCAGTCTGCGGTTCTTCTTTAGCCTTGATGGACGCGGGTGTGCCAGTTCGCTCGGCCGTGGCGGGCATTGCCATGGGTTTGATGATGGACGATAAAGGGAATTACAAAATTTTAACCGATATTCAGGGGCCCGAAGACCACCACGGCGATATGGATTTTAAAATCGCCGGAACTCAAAATGGCGTCTGCGGTCTGCAAATGGATGTTAAAATCGAAGGGGTAACCGTAAAAATGTTGGAAGAAACTGTAAATCAAGCCAAAGAAGCGCGTTTATTTATTTTGGAAAAAATGAACAGCGCTTTGGCACAGCCGCGGCCATCTTTATCAAAATTTGCACCGCGCATCATTGTTCATCAAATTAATCCGGACAAAATCAGAGACGTTATCGGGCCGGGCGGCAAAATCATCAATGAAATTATTGCCCAAACGGGCGTTAAAATCGATATTGAAGATTCCGGGATGATTTTTATTACCTCCGAAAATGAACCCGCGGCCGAGAAAGCTTTGTCTTGGATAAAAAATCTAACGCACGAAGTAAAACCGGGTGAAATTTATCAAGGCAAAGTGACGAGGATAATAAATTTTGGCGCTTTTGTGGAAATTTTGCCCAATCAGGAAGGATTGGTTCATATTTCAGAGCTGGCGTCCTGGCGCGTGAATCGAGTTGATGATATAGTAAAAATAGGCGATGTCATCCCCGTCAAAGTAAAGAATATTGACGAACAGGGAAGGATTAATCTTTCTCTGAAAGATGCTCGCCAACAAAATCAAAAATAATTTATTCATCCTAATCTCTTAGTCGGAGGGCTTATGGATATAAAACAAAATTTATCAAGCGGCCAAACAGCAAGTGACATTATTATTGAACAAGAAAGTAAGGACGAGAAAGCTATCATAGCATCTATTGTATCTCAGCTGGTAATCCGAACCATGGCAAAGGATATTGAGGCTTTATCAAAAGAAGCCCAGAGTTCTGCTTCTTTATATACCAAACCGGCTCTGAAACCCGGATTGGCACCGACACCTCAAACGGCATCCCCGCTGAAACCGATTGTTATCTCTCCGCTCCCCAAAAAAGTAATCCCGCCATCAGACTTGCCGATGTTCAAAGAGGAAATAAAACCCCTAACGCCCCCCGTACCCCCGCCGCCAAAGCCGGCACCTCCGGCTCCGCCTCACAAGCCCACACTTCCGGCAGCGCTGCCGGTCCTGCCAAAACTCACGCCCAAGCCGGCCAGTATCTCAGGAGCAAGTACACTCAAACAGCCATTTCATATTGCTGCTCCCGCTCCTGTCGCAGCGCCAAAAATTGCCAAACCGCGACTTCAAAAAATTTCCCTTGCAAAACTTGGCATCATTGTTGGCGTTTTAATTGTTGTTTTTTTGGGTCTGGGAGGGTGGTTTTATTTTGGCAACATCAAACCAACTTCTTCACCCACGCCTTCCGCCACACCCAGCTCCACCCCGACGCCCTCTGCTACTCCGTTAATTCTGCCTTCACCGCCATTCAACATGGAAGGACAGAAGATTATTAATCTGGCCGCCGGTCAAAAATTACCCTTTTATGAACTTCTTGGCGCTCTCAGTCAATCATCAGCTAGCAGCACCTTCACGCAAGTCGTTTTTGAGACTAACCAAGAGGCCGATCAAGCTAAAATTGCGGGCTTTGACGAATTAGTTTCGGCTGTCAATATTGATTTTTTTGGGCCGCTTGGAACGAATAACACGGAATCTGGCAATTCTAGCAGCTCTCAGCAAATAACTCCATCCCAATCTCCGTTACCCAGCCAATCCTATCTAAAAGATTATCTTCAAAACGACCAATATTCTGTCTTTGTTTACTATCAAACCCAAGATGGTTCTTCTCCTTTTACCGGCGGAGGAAATCCCGGTCGGATGGGCTTAATAATCGCTCTGAAAAACGACACCAAAGAAAGCGAACTCAAAGCAATTTTGAAATCGTCCGAATCAATTATACCCTCGGCCCTCAAAAGCCTATGGTTTAACCAGGGAGTAGATTTACCCGCCACGCCCCAGTTCTTAGACAATACTTATAAAGACATCTCGATGCGCTATGTTAACTTTCCTTACTCCACGCTAACCATTGATTACGCCATAGTTAAAGGGTATCTGCTTATCACTACTTCAAAAGAAGCCATGTACGCGGCGATTGATCGACTGCTACTAACTCCTAAGCCAGACGAAAAAATTGTTACCAGCGGCTATAAAGTAGACTACACGTACGAAACAGGTACGACTGGCCAGGTTGTCAA
>Ga0315284_10001308_pt1 | contig 35390 bp, 34 predicted proteins | sample YL17G09_16_MG_FD_203696 | JGI IMG/M metagenome (GOLD analysis project Ga0315284, IMG submission 203696) | Sediment microbial communities from Yellowstone Lake, YNP, Wyoming, USA - YL17G09_16 | ecosystem: Environmental > Aquatic > Freshwater > Lake > Sediment | place: USA: Wyoming | collected... | reverse complement strand
TTTTTACCCTCCGGATGAATGCCATGTATTCAATTGTAGCCCATCCACAAACTCCGGCTAGTGTCCCGAAATTTCAAGTTTTACTCGATAAAACACTAAAAAATGGGGTGGATGATAAACTCAGGTACTATAAACAAGAGGAAATCTCCATGAACAAAAATAGCGGACCTAAATTCACTTTTGGGATCATGGTAACTCCAATGCCACCCTTCAAGCGGGTGATCGAGCACGCCAAGTTGATTGAATCTCTGGGGTTCGACAAACTCTGGGTGCCAGACCACTATGTGAATCCGGAAGATAAAGAGGCGGGGTGGTTCGACTGCTGGACCACACTGACAGCGCTGGCAACCTACACTAATCAAATATTCCTGGGAACCCTAGTCTCCAGCATGACCCTGCGCAATCCCGCCATCCTTGCACGCATGGCACAAACGCTGGATCACATCTCGGGTGGACGCTTGGAGTTGGGGGTTGGTGCGGCCGGTGTCCCGGACTGCCACACAATGACTGGTGTCCCAATATGGGAACCACGCGAACGATCCGAGCGTTATCGGGAGTTCGTAGAGATCCTGGATCATATGCTGCGCGAAGAACTCACTACCTATCCCGGAAAATATTACAACATCCAGGAGGCGCTGATACATCCTGGGTTCGTTTCGAAACCCCGTCCCGTTTTTAATGTGGCAGCCAAAGGACCAAAAGCGCTACGCCTGGCAGCACAATATGGAGATGCCTGGAACGCTATGTACCCAGGAGATGGACTTACCCCCAGGCAAAATAGCGTGGTCATTCGCCATAGTTGTGAGATGTTATGCGATTTCGCTCGCGAGTATGGGCGAGATCCTGATCAGATTGGAAGAACCTTCTTGTACGGTTGGACCTCTGATAATTTATTCCGTTCCATGGATGCATTTGAAGATACCATCCTACGCTACGCGGAAGCTGGTATCCGTGATTTTTGTTTCATTTATGCTTATGGGCTCGATCCCTTTAAAGACAATGCCATTACCACTGAAGGCTTACTGAGACGTATAGCTTTGGAAGCTATTCCAGCTATAAAAGAAAAGCTCTGATCTGCCGTTGATAAATGACACCCCTCTTACCTTTGTATTATCCGTATATACAACACCCGCTTGGGGGCACACATATGGTCTACATGTCCCATCTGTTCCACATGATACACCCTAGATCTGGGCGTATTCACTTTTTGGATGGATTATTGGCAATGCGGACCTTGTTATAATATAGTATCCGTGCTATCATATATCAATGATCCAGAATTTCAAAACCAAGGGCACGGAAGATGTCTTCAACGGCATCAGCTCCCGCGAAGCCAGGCAAACCTGCCCAAATGTCCTTTGGCGAGTCGCAGCCCGAAAATTGGATCAACTCGACTCGGTCGAAATGCTGAATGAATTGCGCATACCGCCAGGTAATAGGCTGGAGCAACTCTCAGGAAAGCGTGATGGCCAATATAGTATTCGAATCAATGATCAGTACCGGATTTGTTTCTTGTGGACAGGCTCAGGCCCAGATCAAGTGGAAATCGTTGATTATCATTAGTTCAGCAGGAAGGTAAATATGATTCGTATTCCGACAAACCGCACCCCGACTCACCCGGGAGAGATGTTACTCGAAGAATTTCTCGTGCCCATGGGGCTCACCCAGCGCGAGCTGGCAGATGCAATCCATGTTCCCTATCAGCGTGTCAATGACCTGGTCAACGGACGGCGTGGGATCACTCCAAACACTGCACTGCGTCTCGCTAAATATTTCGGCAATACGGCTGCTTTTTGGATGAATCTGCAACTGCGTTGGGACTTATATTTTGCTGATCAGGCAGAAAAGCAAGTATTGAAAAGGATCTCACCCCACCAAGTTCATTTGGCAGGGGATTAATCATTACACAAACTGACTCAGACCACCCTCTCATCTTCGTATTATCCGTATATACAACACTCCCTTGGGGGCACCATATGGACCATGTGGAACACAGTTTCCACATGGTCATTTTTGTTTGAGCTGAAATTTACCGCCTGCTTACCGAAGAAAAGCGCACAAGGTGCACTCGGATAGTCTTTTTTAGCGATTTTGTTGGTTTTTTACTGCTGGTGGTAAATCGCATATCCGATTCCCGTCGGAGCCGCTAATGGTGAAGAATCGGCGGTTTATCTTAGCAGAGATGCGAAGCCATGAAAAACACTCTGGCCCAGAGCGATAGTAAGGTACAAACCGTACAATAAAACCACTCCTATCATCACCAGGAGAAATTTCGTTTAGCCTACTATTATGTTTTACCATCAGTGTCAAGCGAACACAAACGCAAACTCTGAAATCAGCGAGTTTTGCCTTGAAACCTGAGTGAACGGTTTTCTTTCTATTGTTGTTTAGCGTTATTTTTCGAATATTGTTCACGAATTTATTACGAGATAATGCCTTTGAGCATTTCTCTCAATTCCTGGCCTTGTAAATATTCCATTGGAAATTGATTTTCCAACATCAAATACGTGAACCCATGAACCAGACTCCAGAGCTTGATGGCAATAATTTCCACCTTGCCTTCCTTTAGTTGCCCTTTGTTTTGACAAAACGCAATGATTTCTTCAAGCAGCGCAATATTCTTCAGGGAAGTCTCTACATATTCCGGGTGATCTCTTTCTTCTTCCAACGCACCGGAAAACATCAATTTAAATCTGCCCGGTTATCAAGAGCAAATTGCAGGTATGTCCAGGCAATCTCAGTGATGAGTTCTGCTGGGACATGTTTGATTTTCTCAAATACTTCCAGCAAAACTTGATGGAATCGTTCGTGCCTCAGGTAAGCGTGCAAGTGCTCGGCGTTCAGAAAGTGGCATGAAAAAGAGATAATTTACTTATCACTCAGCGACCACAATCGCCAGATGGTGTCTTCAATGTTACCGCAATCAGGACAAACAGCGATGCTGTTTGCTCTAAACTGGACTCTCTCGCCTGTTGAAAGACAGGAAACGCGACTGCCAGGCATTTGCAGATTTCCATATTGATCATGCTCATTAATCCATTCATATGCATAAATCAAAAACTCATTTCGCTCTGATGCGTTTCGGGATGCAAACCAGGAGATCTCATCGTAGCCCCAAATGAAACCGTCAAAAAGATTTAATTTGCCGGGTCGATCACTGATGCCCCAGTTATCAAATTCGACCAAATACTGACTGCGTTGCACAAAGTATCCACTCGGTGTGATGCCGCCCTTGGTTTTTCCGTATATTGCAAGCGGATTGAGCATCATCAAACTCACCTTCCCGCTTTGAAATATCATTTCAATCGGGCGTATTGGAAAAGAAACAAAATCAAATATCAATCTATCATCCACCTTCAACGTATACCCAACTTCCATTGGCAAATGTCCATCGATAATGACTGTTCCCCTTCGGGCATAGGTCAATGCGGCTGCTCGAATACGGGTTAGCAAACTGTCCCACGACGAATAGTTTTGCTCGCGATCATTCATTGCCATGAGCTCAACCTGACCAAAATGTATAGCTTCAATGCCGATTTCAAGATAATTTCTCGCCATGTAGTAGAAGAAAAGCTGTGTTTCTAGCCGAGTTATATCGGGGACACTTGCTCCTTCACCCCAGTGATTGACAAATTTGCCGTAAGGATCAATCATTCTTTCATAGTCAAAATTCCGGTTCTCAATTGGCAAATCGAACTCCTCAAACATCCATGCCGGGATAGGTACCTGGTTGACTTTTGTAGATACGATTTCGAAAATAGCTGCCTGAAAAACGACATCAGAATCAACTGCGTGATAAACCTCAATACGCTTTTGTGCTTCCATCAGAAAATCGGGATCGTTAAATATCTCCGGTCGATTCCATTGATAGATGGCTCTTCCAATAAATTTGGCGCCGATGGATTGAAGCATTCGAGTGTCATCTGACCTGTCACCATAATTGACATCACTGATGAAGCGATAATCCGTGAGATATTCCGCCTGAGTTACCGCTCTTGATAAGTAGCTTTTTAGGGTGTATTCATCAATGACGCCATCGGAAAAACCATATTGTCTGGCATATTCAAACGAGGTGTACCGGTATATCGAGCCGATGTACGTGCCAACCAGCGCGATTAATAAACTGATTGTTACAAACACGAAAAGCTGTTTTTGCACCTTTTTCATTCGCATTTTCTTCATGCCTCACAAGTTAGGATTTTTGAGTGTACGTCAAGGCTCATCTTGAGCAATGCTAGAACTATTTTTGGCCTTAATATTCGAAATCGGTATCTTGAAAGAATTGCTCAATCCTTAACATGTAACCACTGCTCTAAGAAGTTCTTTTATGTCTTTCTCTTGCAGGTATTGCGGCGGAAATTGATTCTCCAGCATGAGCGTTGTAAACCCGTGGACAGAACTCCAGAGCTTGGTGGCAAGACTATCCACCCTGCCGGCAGGCAGCTGCCCTTTGCTTTGGCAAAACGAGATGATTTCTTCAAAAAGGGCAATGCTCTTACCGGAAATTTCCATGTAAGCGGGATGATTCCTTTCTTCTTCCAGTGCGCCTGAGAACATCAGTTTGAATTTGGCGGGGTTATCCAACGCAAATTGCAGGTAAGCCCAGGCAATTTCAAGGAGGATGTTGGGGGGATTGTCCATTGATTTTTCAAACGTATCCAGCAAGATCTGGTGCAACTGCGCAAACCCGGTTGTTGAAATAACAGCGAGGAGCCCCTGTTTATCAGAGAAATGGTTATATGGGGCGGTATGGCTTACGCCAACCTTCCTGGCCACATTCCGTAAACTTAGCCCTTCTATCCCCTTCTCGGTAAGGATCTCCAGCCCCGCAGAGATCAGGGCTTCTTTGAGATTTCCATGATGATAGGTTTTTTTCTCCATGAAAATATTATACCACAATGTTGACAGCGTTAACATTGTGGTATATAATAATGTTGCCAGTGTTTACATTGCGGCAAAACGTCATTGAGCCACTTGCAACCCGTTTCTCCACTTGAAAGGATGATGGTGCCATGCAAAACAATCAACAACGGCCAAGCCAATATTCAATGACCTCGCGGCAACGCGTTCTCAAAGCCATTCACCATGAAGAACCCGACCGCCTTCCGATTGACTTGGGGGGGATGGCGTCAACCGGGATTATGGCAATCGCCTATGCGCGACTCAAAGAACATCTTGGCATTAATGGCGAAACTCGTATCTTTGACATGGGACAACAACTGGCAGAAGTGGAACCGGAAATATTATCCCGGTTTGGGGTGGATGTCATTTCGCTGGGAAATTCGCTGGGCCAGGCGCCGCCTGAATTCTGGAAACCCTGGAAGTTACCCAATGGCTTGGCATGTCAGATTCCAGCCAGCGTGGATTTACGACCCGATGAAGAAAACGGCGGCTGGCTCATCTGGGAATATGGAATACCCACTCAGCGGATGTCCGCCAGCAGTTTGTACTTCTCTGAAGTCTTTCACCCTTTGGCGGAAATGACTACGCCGGAAGAACTAAAACTATTTCCAAGACCTGTGATTAGCGATGAAGATTTAAAGTTTCTCGAAATGCGCGCCAAAGCCTTGTATGAAAATACGGATTTTGCCATCATTGCGAATTTTGGCGGAAGCATTTTGGAGGCAGGCAACAGCCTGCGAGGGTTTGCGCGTTTCATGATGGATTTGGGAAAAGGGGGGACGTTTCTCGAAGATTTGATTGGCGGGATTGTCGAGACCCAACTTAAAAACCTGTCATCGTATTTGGAAGCGGTTAGGAACTACGTACAGATTGTTCAATTTGGGGATGATTTGGGCATGCAAGACCGTCCGTTGATGTCCAGAAATATGTACCAAAAATACCTGATGCCCGGACATCAAGCGTTGTTTCAATATGTTCATAAAAACTCCGACTGCGCGGTTTTCCTCCACTCTTGCGGCAGCATTTACCCACTTATCCCGGATTTGATCGCGGCTGGTGTTGATATTCTCAACCCTGTGCAGACCAGCGCGAAGAACATGGATCCCAAACGGTTGAAGGAGGAATTTGGGAAGCAGATAACCTTCTGGGGTGGCGGCTGCGACACTCAACGCGTACTTCCCTTTGCGACAGCGGACGAGATTGCCCAGCATGTCAGGGAGCGCATAGATATCTTCGCGCCCGGCGGCGGCTTTGTATTCAACCCAATTCATAACATTCAAGCGGACGTGCCGCCGGAAAATATCGTCTCCATGTTCGATACCGCTCTTGAGTTCAGATACTGTTCTGGAAGATGAGAACTGACCGGAAACGTGGCACAGAGAATACTGAAAATAAATATCAGTCCAAGTACAAAAATGAGAGGAGCTTCGAATGAACGAGACAAAAACATACTATAACCTGAAAAGAAAGATTCTCATCAACCTGATCTCCGGTGGATCAATTTTGGTTTCGGTTATCGTCAACAGTTCATTAATGAAATTCTACACGGATATGATTGGGCTTAGCCCGGCCATATATGGCGTGGTATATCTCCTTTTCAGCATCTGGAACGGCATCAACGATTCCATGATTGGCTACTGGGCGGATAAGCGGCCCTTCTTAACAGGCCTCGGGAAATATCGTCCCCTGATCCGCTGGGCCATACCGATCATTGGTTTATCGTTAATCCCCGTTCTGTTTGCCTCCCCTGATTGGAATGAGATCGTAACCGCGGTCTTTCTCCTGACGCTCCTGGTGATTTATGAAGGGGCGCAAACCCTTCTGGGAGTCAGTTTCATGGCTTTTACTGTGAACACTTTTTTGTCCATGAAAGAACGCACGGAAGTGCAGGTCATCTCCAGTTATGTCAATATGATCCCCGTATTTTTGGGGGGAATGATTCCGGTGTGGTTTCTAACAGGCGACTATAGTCGCACCACCCTGGTGACAATCTTCTCCGGAGCAATTCTGCTTGGCCTCTTGTTAATCTGGATCGGATCGAGGTTTATCCGGGAAAATGAAGAATTTTACAAAAACATGGAATTCAGCAAGAGCCTCAAAGAATTGTTTGCTCTTACAAAGGAATTTATAAAGGATAAGACCTTTGTGATTTTTATGATCGCCTTCTTTTTTATCAACGCCGGCACAAGCAATTATTTTACCGGCTACCTCTACTACATGGACAATGTCCTTGAAGTATCCGGCTTGAAAGCCACAATTCCTGATCTGCTGACCGGTATCTTGCAGATGGCGCTTTTCCCCCTCATCGTTCTGATGGTCAGGAAGTTCGGTTCCAAAGAGACCTTATGGAAGGGACTCTTGATCGCAGTGGTGGGGCACGCCATTCTGTCTTTACCGATCAACTACTGGATTGCTGCCGGTACTTATCTCGTCATCCTTGCGGGTTATGGTTTTGCCTCCGCCATTAATAATCCGATTACAGGTTTGGTCGTGGACCATATCGAACTCAAGACCAACAAACGCCAACCCGGAGTGGTAAGAGGCATCATGGCGATACTGCTGGTTCCTGCGGCGAGTTTACAACCGTTAATCTTGAGTACTCTCCTCAGCGCCGCGGGGTATGTAGGCGAGAGTAAAAGCCAGACCGCCGAGGTGGTCCAGGCGATCCGTTATGGCGCAGGAATCATTCCGGCAGTCATTCTGCTTATTGGAATTGTTCTGCTGATTCTATTGCCCATCAACCACAAGAAAGAACTGGAAATCCAGGCAGCCGTTGAAGAAAAACATGGCAACAGGCTGGAAGCTGGGAATATATCGTAATTCGCGGAGAATCGAAGTGCAAAAACTACATGTCATATCGCACACCCACTGGGACCGTGAATGGTACTTAACCTTCCAGCAGTTTCGCCTCAAACTTGTTCACCTGATCGATAAACTACTCGATATTCTCGATGAATACCCTGATTTCCAATACTTTATGCTCGACGGGCAGACCATCGTACTGGATGATTACCTGCATATGCGGCCCGAAAAGGAAGACATGTTGCGGCGGTACATTCAGGATGGGCGCATCCTGATCGGACCCTGGCATATTTTGCCAGATATGTATTTGGTCAGTCCTGAAGCTCATATCCGCAATTTGCTGCAAGGCACCTGCACTGCTCGTAGGTTTGGGCCCAAAATGCCGATCGGCTATATCCCCGATCCTTTTGGTCACCCCGGCCAAACTCCCCAAATCCTGAAAGGGTTTGGCATCGAAGTTGCTGCCCTTTGGCGTGGCGTCAGCGACCTGCCCGCTGAACTCTGGTGGGAATCCCCGGACGGCTCCAAAGTTTTACTGGCTTATCTGCGCTACGGCTACGGCAATGGAGCCAACCTGCCAGTTCTCAATTCCGAATTATTCACACAGCAAATCGCCGTTGCAGGGGACTCCCTGGCAGCCCATTCCGCAGTAGATGATCATTTGATCATGCTGGGCACCGACCACATGGAACCTTCCCCATATACCTCGGCTGCGATTGCATATGCCAACGAACATTTTCCTGATCGGCAGGTAGTCCATTCCACCCTGCCTGGCTATATCCAGAGCATATCAGCACAGATTTCAAACCTGGAGAAGCCATTGCCCACCATTCGGGGCGAATTGCGAGCCTGCGATCGTTCCCATTTGCTGCCCGGGGTGCTGTCCACGCGCATGTGGATCAAACAGCGCAATCATCACAGCCAGACCCTGTTGGAAAAATGGGCGGAACCTTTCAGCGTTTTCGCCGAAAACTTGATTACAGAAGAAGGAAAATTGGTATCACCCGAAGCGGTTGCATCCAACCGGATCCATAACGTTGCCCCGATCATCCGGCAGGCGTGGCGGCTGCTGATGGAAAACCATCCACACGATTCTATCTGCGGGTGTTCCATAGATCAAGTGCATGACGAAATGAAACCGCGCTTCGACCAGGCCGACCAGATTGCGGAAGAAATCACCCTCCAGGCATTGCAGGCGCTTTCCCAGGCGGTGGACACCCAATCAGGTGATGTGTTCTCGGCAGTTGTGCTATTTAACCCTATCGGGCACGCGCACCACGATCTCGTAGAAATCGCACTCAATGTCCCCGAAGGTGTCACAGCTTATGAACTCGTTGATGCTGATAAAACCTTGATCCCCCATGAGTTTATCGGATCAAGCAATGATGTACTGGCGAATGTCTTGCTGAGAAAAAACGAACTGCGCGACACCATCGGCGCGATCAACGAAGGCCGCGTTGCCGGTGCGGCGATTGCCGGCATAAAAGTATCCCGCCAGGGAGCCACCGTCACGATTGACGCAATTTTGGATGACAAGGGACAGCCCAACACCCCCGAATGGCATCAAGCGGAAGAAGACATCGCCAGGTACGAAGTTGACCCAGACATTACGCATTTTCACGTGCTTGCCCACACCCCGCAGGCTTCAAAAATACGTTTCGTCAGCCCTGATATTCCGGCGCTGGGGTGGCGCACGCTCTGGGTGCGCGCCAGCGCGGCTCCTCAAACGTCCCCCGCGGCAGAAGTCAGCCCGTTTTTGAAACCATTCCTGCCCATGGCATTGCGCTTTGCCGAATCGGAACTTGGCAGGAAATTGCTCGCCAAACTGGATGGTGGTGATGAAAAGAAACCGCCGTTTGTCATCGAAAATGATACCTTCCGGGTTGAAGCGAGCCGGGCAGATGGCACGCTGACGATTACCGACAAGCGCACGAACACCGTTTTCACCGGTCTCAATCGTTTTGTGGATGGTGGAGATGCGGGAGACGAGTACAACTATTCCCCGCCCAAAGGGGATTCCTTTTACACCCCTAAAGTTGTCTCCCTAAAAGTTTTCCGCCACAGGCTGATACCGTCACTCGAAATCGAATACGAATTAAAAGTCCCCGCCCAGTTATCGGTAGACAGGCACAGCCGCTCGAATAAGTTGGTGAACATCCCTATTCTCAGCCGGATTTCTTTATCCCCCGGTATTCCCCGGATTGATATCCACACGGACATTGACAATCTGGCAAAAGACCACCGCCTGCGGGTGCATTTCCCTGCGCCCATTTCTGTCCGGGAAGCGGATCACGATGGTCACTTCGAAGTGGTTCGGCGGTCTCTTGGTGTGCCACAAAAGGGTGAGAACTGGGTGGAAGATCCTCGCCCCGAAGTGCCGCAGCGCGCCTTTACGGATGTTTCCAACGGGGAGATTGGGCTGACCATCGCCAATCGCGGCCTGCCGGAAGTGGAAGTGCTCAAAGGAGATAACGGCGCTCACACCGAAATCGCCCTGACACTTTTGCGCTGTGTGGGCTGGCTCTCGCGGGATGATATGCCCGTGCGACAGGGGCATGCCGGTCCCGCATTCGAAACACCCGGCGGGCAGATGCCCGGCAAGTGGGACTTTGACTATGCCATCATCCCGCATAAAGGTAACTGGCGGGAATCCTGTCAAGAGGCTTACGCCTTTCAAACAACCCTGTGCGCCATTGAAACAGGCATACATCCCGGAGAGATCCCGGACCAGGGAGCTTTTATCTCATCGTCGCCCGATGAGTTTATTGTCAGCGCCGTCAAAGCGACTGAAAATGGGAAGGGCTGGCTCGTGCGGGGCTATAACATCTCGTCCGAAACGATCCAGTGTCGCTTGAAACCGCTGCGCCGATTTGCGCATGCCGCGCAGGTCAATTTGGCTGAGGAAGAAATATCACCCCTGAGCAGTGATGATGATGGGAATGTTGCCATTTCCGTCGCCGGGCATGAAATCGTTAGCGTGCTGTTTTCTGATTAGCCTTGCAAGGCGGGCATGGCTTTAACTTGGGTCGGGATGAGGATTACACGAGTCAGTGGTTTGAATCGTTTATGTGTATGAATTGGTTGAAGAAGTTGTAGATGAAAGTTATATTTACGAAAAGGTGTGGAAGTTTGTAAGGATGCGAATGCTGTTATTCTATATCTCACTGAATTGATAAGACGAAACATGCCCTCTCACCTTTCTATTATCCGTATATAAAGTATCCCCTTGGGGGCACACGACCTGCCAATCAGGCAGGTTTTTGATTCGTGGGCCCTCTCACCCCTTACAGGGACACGAGGCCTAAACAGCGGTTCGAGTCCGCTTGGGGGCACACGACCTGCCAATCAGGCAGGTTTTTGATTCGTGGGCTCTCTCACCCCTTACAGGGACACGAGGCCCAAACAGCGGTTCGAGTCCGCTTGGGAGCATCGGAAAACGCCGGTTCGTTTACCGGCGTTTTTTCGTTTCCGGTGAAAGTAATGACATTCGTCACTTGCACTTGCCCGGGAAAAATGTAAAAATATGACTGATTATGATTGATATTGATTGTAAATGAGCGGATATGGAAACTAATTTCGTTTCAGGTACCGACCGTCAACTCCAAATCCTGCAACTGGTGGAACGCCAGCAGCGCATCAGCGTGGCCGACATCTGCGCCACGTTCGAGGTCAGCGAAGCCACTGCCCGGCGTGACCTGGAAACTCTCGCTGCCGAGGGCAAAGTCCAGCGTGTGCACGGCGGCGCGATCGCGCTGACGCAGGCTCCGCCCGAGCAACCCATCCTCCAGCGCCAGGACGAACAGGCGCAGGAAAAACTCCGCATCGGGCAAGCCGCCGCCGCCCTCGTGCAGGATGGGGAGTCGATCTTCCTCGGATCAGGGACAACCGTGCTCGAAGCCGCCCGGACCCTGCGCGGGCGGCGCAACCTGACAGTGATCACCAACTCCCTGCCGGTGGTCAACGCCCTGGCCGGGGTGGAGGGGATCACGGTTATCTGCCTGGGCGGGATGCTGCGTGACAGCGAACTGTCATTCATTGGTCACATCACTGAGCAAGCCCTGGCCGAGGTCCGCGCCGACAAGGTACTGATTGGGACGCGCGCCATCAGCCTGGAGCACGGCCTGACCCACGAGTACCTGCCCGAAACCATGACTGACCGCGCTATCCTGAAATCCGGGCGGGAGATCATTGTGCTGGCCGACCATTCCAAGCTCGGGCGTGCCGCCACCGTCCTGCTGGCCCCGCTGGAGAGAATCCATACCATCGTGACGGATGAGCTGTCGCCGCGCGATTTTGTCAACGCTGTTCAGGAAAAAGGCATCCGTGTGATTATTTCTTAATCCTTTGTGCCACTTTGTGCAAAAAAATGGAACTCCAAAACTTCTACCCCCAATCCAAACTCGTCACCAGGATCACCCAGGTTGAAAAGCCGCGCTTCCCCGCCTACGACGCCCATAACCACTTGGGCGAAGACTTTGACGGCGGCTGGGACAAGCGCCCGCTCTCCGAACTGCTCGACCTGCTTGACGCGGCCGGCATCGTCCGCTACGTGGACCTGGATGGCGGCTGGGGCGAGCACCTGCTGAATGCGCACCTCGATCATTTCAAACAGCCCGCCCCGGAGCGTTTCCAGATCTTCGGCGGCGTGGACTGGAGCCAGTGGGCCGAAAAGGGCGAGAAATTCCCCGAATGGGTGGCAGGCAGGCTCATGGTCCAGAAAGAGCGCGGCGCGCAGGGATTGAAAATCTGGAAGGGACTCGGTCTGCACGTCAAAGACCAGACCGGTAAACTGGTGGATGTGGACGACCCGCGCCTCACCCCCATCTGGGAGACGGCCGGCGAACTCGGCCTGCCGGTGCTGATCCACGTGGCCGACCCGGTGGCCTTCTTCGATCCGGTTGACGAGACCAATGAGCGCTGGGAGGAACTCGGCAATCATACCGATTGGGCCTTCACCAGCCCGCCCTTCCCGCCCTTCATGCACATTATGGACGGCCTTGCGTCACTCGTCACCCGTCACTCTAACACCACTTTCATCGGCGCGCACGTGGGCTGTTACGCCGAGAACCTAGCCTGGGTGGGGGCGCTGCTCGAGCGCTGCCCCAACTTTCACGTGGACATCTCCGCCCGCATCGGCGAACTGGGCCGCCAGCCCTACACCGCCCGGCGCTTCTTCCTGCAATACGCCGACCGCATCCTGTTCGGCTCGGACATGGGCCCCTACCCCGAAGCCTACCGGGTCATCTACCGCTTCCTCGAGACCGACGACGAATACTTCAACTACAACGCCGCCCCCATCCCCATGCAGGGACGCTGGCACGTCCACGGCCTCTACCTGCCCGATGATGTGCTCGAGAAAATTTATTTCCGCAATGCCGAACGCCTGTTGGGGAAAGGATAGCCATGGAAGTCGAATTCTCGCTGCTCGGCGAACCCACCCTCACCCTCCAGCGGTTGCTGGCCGCCTTCGAAAATGAGACCGGCGCCCGTGTCCGCCTGACATCCATCCCCTGGGAAAAGGCCTGGCCCGAACTGCTGACCTACGCCCTCTTCGACCGCGGCCCAGATGTTTCGCACGTTGGCTCAACCTGGGCTTCCAGCCTGGTGGCGATGAACTCCCTGCGGCCCTTTACCCCCAACGAGATAGCCGGCTGGGGCGGCCCGCAGGCTTTCCTGCCGCAGTGCTGGAGCAGCACCAGTATCCCCGGCGACCCGGCGGTCTATGCCGCGCCCTGGGCAGCCTACACCTTCGTGGTTTGCTACCGGCGCGACCTGCTGGCGCAGGCCGGGGCTGCCGAAGAGCAGGCTTTTGCCTCCCCCTCCGCTTTGGAGGAAACCCTGCGCCGCCTGCAATCCGCCGGGGTTGAGGCGCCCTGGTCGGTGCCGGTTGACCCCGCTAACCCGGATGCGCTCCACCTGTTGGCCTCCTGGGTCTGGGGCGCGGGCAGCGATTTGATCAGCCCGGAGGGCAGCCTGCTGTGCCGTGAACCGCGGGCCCTGGCTGTCCTGAAAATCTACTTTGACTCATTGAAATTCTGCTCCTCAAGGGCGTACCCCCTCAGCGCCCTCGCTGCCGAAGCACGCTTCACTACAGGGCAGGCGGCAGTGACTCTCTGCGGCGCGGACCGGCCTTACGCCTGGCTGCGTACCCGGTCCGCGGCTGCAGAAGTGCTCGAGCATCTGGGGGTGGCCGTCATGCCGGGTGTACCCTGGATCGGCGGCGACAACCTGGTGCTCTGGCAGCACACGCGTGCCCACCCCGAGCATGAGCGTCTCGCCCTGGAACTGGTCAAGTACCTGGTCGAACTGCCCGCCCAGCGGGCCAACGCTGCCAGCGAGGAGATCTTCCTGCCCACCCGGCCGGAGGCCCTGGAAGCCTTGCCCGAGCCCGGATCACAATTGACCCGAGCCGTAGTCCAGTCGCTGCAGAACGGTCGCGCCTACCAGGCCATGCCGATGTGGAGCAAGATCGAGCACCGCTTCGGTCTGACCCTGGCCCAGATCGGGCAGGAGGTCCTGGATGGCGCGGAGGTCAAAGCGACCATTCAAAAACATCTTGACACCCTGGCAAACCGCCTGGAAATCACCCTGAAAGGCACATGAAACCCATGCAAACTGAATCCGTTACCCTTAAAGAAATCCTCTCCCAGCCCGAAGCCTGGGCCGCCGCCCTGGACGTGCTTTCCGGTCAATACCAGGTCATCCTGGACCTGGACCCCGCCCACCGTTTCGATCAAATCGTCTTCACTGGCTGCGGCTCGACGTACTACCTGGCCCTGGCCGCGGCTCCCCTGACCCAGGAACTGACCGGCCTCCCGGCGCGCGCTTTCCCCGCCTCCGAACTCTGGCTGTCTCCCCGCAGCTCCTACGTAGACGGGCAAACCTTGCTGGTGGCCGTCTCCCGCTCCGGTGAGACCACCGAGACCCTGCAGGCTTGCGAATCTTTCATCAACGACAAACGCGGCGACCTGCTAACGCTCTCCTGCTACGGCGAGATGCCGCTGGCGAAGATGGGCACGCTCAACATCGTCATGCCTTCCGGACAGGAGCAGTCAGTGGCGCAGACACGCGCCTTCTCCACGCTCTATCTCGGGACGGTCGCGCTGGCCTGCCTGTGGGCCAGCCGGTCCGACCTGTTCGACTCGCTTGCCCGCCTGCCAGAAGCCGAGACGCGGCTGTTGAAAAACTACTCGTCCCTCGCTGCTGAGTTGGGACGCGATGCCAGTATCGACCGCTTCTACTGGCTGGGGTCCGGCCCGCGCTACGGGCTGGCCTGTGAATTGAGCCTGAAGATGAAGGAGATGAGTCTCAGCCACAGTGAACCGTTCTACTTTATGGAGTTCCGGCACGGGCCGAAGAGCATGATCACCCCGTCCGCGCTGACGATTGGGTTGCGCTCCACAGTCAATGGGCAGAAGGAAGCCGCTGTGCTGGAAGATATCAAAGCCCTGGGGGGCCGCGTCCTCGATATCGCGGAGACAGGTTCCGGGGTCCGGTTTGAATCGGGCCTCGAAGAGGCTGTCAGGAATGTGTTGTATTTACCCGTCGGGCAGTTGATTGCCTTCGAGCGGTCAATTTCCAAAAATCTAAATCCTGACCGGCCTAACAATCTCGATACAGTGGTGAAACTGTAAGGAGGTAAACAAAGAGAGAATGCATATCGTATTTCCCATCTCTATCCAAGAACAGTCTGTAACCCTGAATTTCTAACAAGGAGAAAAAGATGAAACGCAAAATTTTTGCCCTGATGCTGGTGCTGTCCTTTGTGCTGGCCGCCTGCGGCGGCAAGACCCCTGCCACAGAAGAGCCCATTGTTCTGCGCATGTGGGTGCATACCAACAATGCCTTCATTGCCGGCTATGAACCCATCATTGCGGCCTACGAGGCCGCGCACCCCAATGTGGATATCCAGCTCGAGAACTTCGACTACGAACTCTATCTGCAGACCCTGCAGACGGCCATGCCCGCTGGCGAGGAAGCCGACATTCTGCAGTTATTTGGTACCTGGACCTCGCAATACTATGAGCGCCTGGCGCCGGTTCCCGCCGAAGTCATGACACTTGAACAGGCCCAGCAGACCTTCTACGGCGCGCCCATCGGCGGCTATATCGTCGACGGTGTGCTTTACGGCATGCCGCAGGAATTCAACATGGAATATGGCGGCGTGCTGGTGAATAAAACCAAGTTCGAGGCTGCCGGTTTAACCTACCCGCCGCAGTGGCAGACGATGGACGATGTGCTGGCGGATGCCGTTGCGCTCGCCAAGACCGATGCCGCCGGGATGATGTCCACGGCCGGTTTCCACTTCACCGCCGCTGACCCGACCGCTTTCTCGTTCCTGGCCGGCATCAAGCAGCGCGGCGGGGACTACTGGAACGCTGACCACACCAGCTTCACCTTCAACACTCCAGAAGCGTACGCCCAGTTGCAGTGGGCGCTGGACGCGGTCAATGCCGGTGCGGTGGATCCAATCGTCTTCAACGACAGCACCAATTTCGTCATCGACGCCTTCTTCCAGGGCAAGGTCGGGATCGGCTACATCGGCACCTGGGCCATTGCTGAAGGCCAGACCAACTTCCCGGATTTCGCCGATGAGTGGGACTACGTCTACCTGCCATCCTTCCAGGGCGACCCGGTCTTCGTGGCCGACTCCGGCTGGGGTCTGACCGTCTCGCCCAACAGCAAACACCAGGATATCGCCTGGGACTTCGTCAAGTTCGTCACTGCTGTCCCCGAGAACGCCGCTCAGTGGAACATCGCCAGCGGTACCATCCCGGCCATGCCAGCAGTTGCTGAGTCTGCCGAGATTGCCTCCGCCATGCCCTGGGTCCCGAAGGCGCTCGCCATGCTGCCCTATGGCGAGTACCTAGGCAACATGCCCGATCGCGACCTGGTGGTCTATGAGATCATCTACCCGCACATCCTGAACGCCCTGCAAGGCGTGGAGACGGTCGACCAGGCATTGCAAGCCATCGACACCGAAGCCAATTCCACCTTTAAGTAACCTTTCTTTCGGGGCGTGCTTGGCACGCCCCTCTGCACTCATTCTTTTACTTTACAATTTTTAGTGATAAGGTGGTGCCGTATGAACCTGACCGCAACCAGAGCAGAAAAACCTGCGAGAAAATCAAAAGGAGGGCTGGCAATCGTCAAGCTGCGCTTCGTAGCTGGCGTGACTGTGCCCCTCCTTCTCTACGAATCCCTGGGTATCTTTGTGCTCGGCTGGGCCTTCGTGCTGATTTTTTTTGATTATAGTTCGGGGCGCCTCGGCGGCCCGATTCTTGGCCTGGGCGGCAGTAACCCGTTCATCGGGCTGGGCAACTTTGTCGAGATGATCAAGGGCACTTCGGTGGAGGCGAATTTGTTCCGCGTCAGCCTGCGCAACACGCTGATCTTCGCCGTGGCCATCCTGCCGCTCAACCTGGTCATGACCCTGCCTCTGGCATACTTGCTCGAGGCGATTGGCAGCCGCTTTAAAGCCCTCTATCGCACCATCTATTTCCTGCCGGTGCTGACCTCCTCGGTGGGCGTGGCCCTGATCTGGAGAAGCATGTATGACCCGCAGGGTGGGTGGATCAATGAGATTATCCGCTTCTTGGGCGGAACGCCCCTCTCCTGGCTCTCCGACCCGCGCGCCGGCTTTGCCGGCGTCTCGATCGCCATGTGGGCAGTCATCCTAGCCTATCTCTGGCAGGATTACGGTTACAACATGGTCATCTTCATCGCTGCCTTACAAGGCATCCCCCAGGAACTTAAGGATGCCGCCCTGATCGACGGCGCCAGTCCCTGGCAGGTTTTCCTCAAGATCACCCTCCCGCTCATCCGCCCGACGATGCTGTTCGTGTGCGTGATGACCATGCTCTCCTCCTTCCAGGTCTTCGATATTATCCAGGTGATGACCAACGGCGACCCGAACAACCAGACCCAGGTGCTGATGCTCGACATCTATAAGAACGCCTTCCGTTACCAGAACCTGGGCTGGGCAGCAGCCGAGTCTTTCGTCCTATTTCTGATCGTGATGGGTGTGACCATCTTCCAAATGCGCGTGTTGCGCACCGACTGGGAGTACTAAAATGGCTGCCAATTCCCTTCCCATAACCGTTGTCCGGACCCACAAGCCGATCCATTCGGGCAAGTTCTTCAGCCGCTTCCTGTTCTACTTCGCCCTGACCCTGGGCTTGTCGTTCACCCTGCTGCCGTTCCTGATGATGATCCTCAGCTCCTTCAAGACGAACGTAGAGGTCCTGCGCGTCCCGCCCACCTTCTGGCCGGAACACTTCACCCTAGAGAATTACGTTAAGATCTTCAATGACCCCAAACTTCCCCTGCTGCGCTTCTACGGCAACAGCGCATTCGTAGCCGTCTTCAATGTTGTTTCCACACTGTTTACCAGTTCCCTGATAGGCTACATGTTCGCCAAGTTCGAGTTCCCTGGCAAGAAGGTCCTCTTCGGCTGGTTCCTGACCATGATGATGATCCCCACCCAGATCACCATGATCCCCAGCTACCTGATCCTTGCCAAATTGCACCTGATCAACTCGCTGTGGGGGCTGGTCATCTTCAGCGCGGTGGACGCCTTCGGCATCTTCATGCTGCGCCAGTTCTGCGAGACCCTGCCCAACGAACTGCTCGACGCCGCCCGCATCGACGGGGCTTCGGAATGGCAGATCTACCTGCGCATCGTCCTGCCGCAACTGGGCGCGCCGCTGGCCACCCTGGGCATCCTGGGTTTCATGCAAACCTGGAATGCCTATCTATGGCCGATGATCGTCCTCCAAAAGATCGAAGTGCGCACCTTGCCCATCATCCTGACCTGGTTCAACTCGACCCACGCCGGCCAGGGTGCCCTGGTCATGGCTGCCACCGTATTGATCATCATGCCCATCCTGTTCGTCTTCCTGTTCTTCCAGCGTTGGATCGTTCAGGGCTTTACCATGACCGGCTTCAAATAGGAGCACGCATGTCGCGCCGTTTCACAGGGTCCCTCCTGATCCTTCTCCTCCTGTCCGGCCTGCTCGGCGGCTGTCAGCCCGCCGCCCAGGAGCCGGACTGGCTGGCCGTGGATGACTTCCTGTACCAGCTCCAGCGGGCTGACCCGGATCGCATTGGCGAGACCGCCTTCGACCTGGCTGTGGTCACCCTGGCAACAGCCGGCAACTCGCCTGAGGTCATCCCGGCCCTGCGGAACAGCCGCGGCGGGCCGAAGATCATCCTGTGTTACATGAGCATCGGCCAGTCTGAGAACTATCGCTGGTACTGGCAGCCCGAGTGGGAGACAGACCCGCCCTCCTGGCTGGACGTCCCCGACGGGGTCTGGGCCGGGGACCACTGGGTCCGCTACTGGGACCCCGACTGGCAGCGCATCATCTACGGGACCCCCGAGTCGTACCTCGACCAGATCCTGGCCCTCGGCTTCGACGGTGTCTACTTGGACCGGGTGGATGCCTACTGGTATTACCAGGATCAGGGCCGCGAGACTGCCGCGCGCGAGATGGTGGACTTCATCCTGGATTTCACCGAATACGCCCGGGAGAAACATTCAGGCTTCGGCGTCTTCCCACAGAACACCGAAGAACTGGGTGTGTTGTTCCCCGATTTTATGGAAGCCATGACCGGCATCGGCGTGGAGGACCTGTACTACGGCTACCCGCGCGACCACGAGCCCAGCCCGCCTGAATGGACAGCTGAACGCGAGTCCATCTTAGACCAGTGGGTGGCAGCCGGGAAACTGGTCCTGACCATCGACTACACCGCCCGCCCCGAACAGATCGCCGATGCCTACTTCCGTTCGCACGCCCGCGGCTATGTACCCTACGTGACCGACCGTTCGCTCGGCCGCCTGCGTATCAACCCCGGCTTCGAGCCTGACAAAGACCCGGAAGAGTGGATCTTCTCCACCCCGACCCCCTAAACCGCCCGGATGATGAAAACTTCCGCAGCCAACCTCTCCCCGCTCACTCGTCTGGATGCATTCTTGGCCGCCCTGCTCGGGCTGGCCAGCCTGACGCTCTACGTCCGCACCCTGGCGCCGGGACTGCTCTACGGCGACAGCGGTGAATTCCAGACAGTAGTCTATAGCCTGGGCATGACCCACCCGACCGGCTACCCGGTCTACGTCCTGATCGGGCGGCTGTTCACCCTGCTGCCGCTTGGGGACCCTTCCTGGCGGGTTAACCTGTTCAGCGCCGTCCTCGGCGCCCTGACTGTCGCTTGCGTCTACCTGATCGTGCGCCTGCTCTCCAGCTGGCGGCTGGCCGCCGCGACTGCTGCCATAACACTTGCGGTCACCCCGTTGTTCTGGTACTTCTCGGTGATCACCGAACTCTATGTCCCGGCCTGCGCCTGCCTGAGCGGGGTGCTCCTGTTCCTGCTGCTCTGGCGCCAGACCGGGAAATGGCCCTGGCTGGCCGCCTCGGCCCTGCTGGGCGGGTTGAGCCTGGGCGTGCACTCCTCGGTGGCTCTGGCGGCCCCGGGTGCGCTGGTCTATCTGGCGCTGACGACCCTCACACCCCGCCCTCTCCCTAAAAGGGAGAGGGGGCAGGCCTGGGTCTCTGCCATCGGCGGGGCCTTGTTGGGCGTTGCGCTGGCCTTCGCCGCCTTCCTGACCCTGGATGCCATCAATGCCGAGGCCGGCTACTACCATGCCACCGTTGAGCGGTCGCTCAGCGTCTGGGGCATGAATGAGGCAGATTTCGACTCGCCCCTTGAGCGACTGCAGTTCCTGTACGCCGCCCACCAGTTCAACTACGCCATGTTCAGCGACCCGGCGGAGACTATGCCGTTCCTCTCTGGCATCTACGGCGAGGTACTGGGCATGGTCTTTGCACCGCTCTCCCTGGCCCTGATGGGGATCGGCTTGATCGGCCTGTTCTTCCGGCATTGGCGCGCGGGCTTGTTGCTCCTTCTCGGCTGGGGCGTGGGGATGGTTTTCATCACCAACTATGATATCTTCGATGTGGTCGTCTTCTTTGTCCCAACTTTCGTCTTCCTGGTGTTGTGGATCGGGACCGGGCTGGGGGTGCTGATGCAGGTCCTGGCCTGGGGCGTGAAGCGCATCGGGCGGGAGAAGGGAGCCGTCCCAGCCGCCGCGCTGTTCGGGATCGTCGTCCTCGGGCTGACGGTCCAGTTTTGGGGCGGGATGGCCGCTGAAGCCTGGAAGTCGAAAGCCGTTGTGTTCATGCGCGGCACCGAGTTCGAAGAGTACCCTTATCCGCTCGACGATCCGCAGGCCGTCCACAGCGAGGCGCAGGCCCTGGTGGATGCCGTCGAGGATAACGCCATCGTTTTCCTGGGTTGGGATCTGCTCTTCCCGTGCTACTACGTTTCCCACCTCGAGCAGGACCGCACTGGCCTGGATTTCCACGAGGCCTACCCGCAGGAAGGCATCTCTGAGATTAGCGAGAGTATGGCCGACTACATCGAGTCGAATCTGGCAGCGCGCCCGGTCTATTTCCTCGAACGTCCCAACGGGCAACAGATGCACCGCTTCGATATCCGGCTCGTCGACAGGGATGGGATATCCCTGTACCAGGTGGTCGGTATGCGGCCGTAAGAGGTAGAATCAGCCCCGAAAGCATGAGGAGTAACCGTTCATCCAAAATCCTGTTTTTCTGTAACTAAATACTTCAAAGAGAGGATCTTATGACCAAAATTACTTTCATTGGCGCCGGCAGTCTCGGTTTCACAGCCGATCTCGTGCGCGACATCCTGACCTTCCCGCTGTTGGAGGATGCACACATCGCCCTGATGGATATCGACGCCGAGCGGCTCGACTTTGCCCACAAGACCGTGCTGAAACTCATCGAGGCCGGGAAATACCCTGCCAGAGTAACCGCCACCCTCGACCGGGTCGAAGCGCTCAAGGGCACGGATGTGGTGCTCACCACCATCCTGTCCGGCAGCACCGATGTTTGGAAATATGATATCGAAATCCCCAAGAAATATGGCGTGGACATCAACGTCGGCGACACGCGCGGCCCCTCGGGCATCTTTCGCTTCCTGCGCACCCTCCCGCCGATGATGGATATCGTGCGCGACATGGAGAAATACTGCCCGAACGCCGTCCTGCTTAACTACACCAACCCGATGGCCATGCTATGCGGCGCGCTCCAGCGTTCCACTCACATCCCGGTCACGGGACTCTGCCACTCGGTCCAGGGGACGGCCATGATGCTCGCCATCTGGATCGGGGCGCTGTATCCCGAAGTCAATTACCTGTGCGCGGGCATCAACCATCAGGCCTGGTATCTCAAGTACGAAGTCAACGGTCAGGACGCTTATCCACGGATCTACAAGGCCATCACCGAAAACCCCGATATCTACAATGAGGAACAGGTTCGCAACGAAATGTTCCTGGCGCTCGGCTACTACGTGACCGAGTCAAGCGGGCACAACTCCGAGTACAACTGGTGGTTCCGCAAGCGCCCCGACCTGATCGAGAAATACTGCACGCATGGCACCGGCTGGAACCCCGGCGAGTACGCCTACATCCTGAAGGAATACCAGAATACCGAGGCGACCTGGAAGGATGGCGTGCGCGTCGAGCTGGCCAAGGAGGTCACCCGCGGCGACCTGGCGCGCGGCCTGGAATATGCCGCCTACATCATCAATGCCTTGAAAGGCGGTGATCCATTCAAGTTCAATGGCAATGTACCAAACACGAAACTCATCACCAATCTGTCCGAAGGCGCCTGCATCGAAGTCCCCGTTTATGTGGACAAAGCCGGTTTCCACCCGATCCACGTCGGTGCGCTGCCTCCCGAATGTGCTCTGCTCACACAACTTTCCAGCGGTATCGAGGAGATGGCAATCAACGCGTCCATCGAAGGCGATCCAACGATGGTCTATCGCGCTATTGCTCATGACCCGTTGACAGCCGCAGTCCTTTCGCTGGCCGAAATCCGCCAGATGACCAACGAACTCTTCGCCCGGCACAAGGACTACCTGCCGCAGTTCAAACATTTCACAGTCTGAAACCCTTCCGCGTTTCCCGGCTATACTACATTTCACGGCGGAACTGTAAGCAGGTTACCGAACTCTTTCATGATCGAGTATGGAGCAAAATTGACAGCCTCATTGCAAATAGAATTCGTTCGAGCTTCTCAGGTCTCCCCGGATATCCAGAAAATCATTGACCAGCTAGATCAACTGGCCTTTGCTGGACAGGATGCTGAAAAAGATACAAACGAATGGGCATCCTCAGACTGGATGGTTTTAGGCCGTGTGGATGGAGAAATTGTCACACAGCTGGGCTTGTTGAAGCATGAAATTCATGTGGGAGTTGTGCCGGTGCTTGTGGGCGGCATTGGTGGCGTGGCAACTCATCCTGTTTGGCAGCGGCGCGGCTTGAGTTCGGCATTGATGCGAGCGGCCGCGCAGTTCATGCAAACTAAATTAAATGTACTGTTTGGCTTGTTGGTCTGTGCGAATGAAACCCAGCCGTTTTATGCGCGCCTCGGTTGGAAAACCGTGGCGGCCGAATTGTGGTTTACTGAAAACGAAAAACGCCGGCCCATGCAGACGGCAGTCATGATATTGGCTTTATCCAACCATGAATGGCCGGAAGGTGAGATTAACCTGTGCGGTCTGCCATGGTGACCTTTCTCTCTGTAAGATCCACAAAATGCCTGCGCCGTACTACCCGTCTGGTTTTCCTTGCCTCGTTTTTCTTCCTGCTTTCGGCCTGTGGACAAAACCGGAGCGCGCCGAACCCGCAGCCTGTATCACCATCCCAGGAGCTTGTTTCTATGCATGCTGTTGATTCCCCTCCCCCCGTTGCCGACTGGTGGCACCCCGCCGCCGGTCTCACCTGGCAGTGGCATCTCTCCGAGCCGCCGGTGGATACCAGCGTGGAGGCGGATGTATACGATATTGACCTGTTCGACAACGACGCCATAGTGGTCGAGGAACTCCACGCCCGGGGACGCAAAGTCATCTGCTACATCTCCGTTGGTTCGCGCGAAGACTGGCGTCCCGACGCGGACCAGTTCCCCGCTGAAGTGCTCGGCAACGACTACGACGGCTGGCCGGGCGAGAAGTGGCTGGATATCCGCCGCATCGACCTGCTGGCTCCGATCCTGCGCGCCCGGCTTGACCTGTGCAAGGCCAAAGGCTTCGACGGCGTCGAACCTGACAACATCGAAATCTACGACAACGACACCGGCTTCCCGCTCACCTACGCCGACCAGTTGGCCTATGCCCGCTGGCTGGCTGACGAGGCCCACGCCCGCGGTCTCGCCATCGGCATCAAGAATGCCCCCGACATGGTGGCCGACTCGCTCTCGTTCTTCGACTTCGCCATCACCGAAGACGCCTTCTACTACAATTGGGCCGAGCAAATGCTGCCCTTCGTCGCGGCCGGGAAACCCGTCTTGGCCGCCGAATACACCGACATGGATGTGGACTTCAACGCCGCCTGCGCCTGGGGCCGCCAGCATAACGTCAGCTTCATCCTGAAGAACCGGATTCTCACTGCTTTTCGGGTAACATGTCCGTAAGTCTAACAGGTCGGCAAGTCTCACAAGTCCGACCTGTTAGACTTGTAAGACTTGTTTGACTTACAAACAAAGGAGAACATGAAACTTTCCATCGGTAAACTTCGTGGTCTACAACAATGCACCTCCCCGCGCGGGACGTTCACCTGCCTAGCCCTTGACCATCGCCAAAACCTGCGGCGTGCCCTCTTCCCATCCAACCCATTCGCAGTTACCGACGCGGACCTGAGCCGCTTCAAGCTCGAAGTCACCACGTTGCTCGCGGATCTGGGGACGGCCGTCTTACTCGACCCGGAGTTTTCCGCCGCCCAGGCCGTCGCCGCGAACGCCATCCCCAAACAAACCGGGTTGGTTGTGGCCGTGGAATCTACCGGCTACTTTGGCGACCCGAATGCCCGCCACGCCCAGATTCTAACCGGCTGGAGCATGGAAAAGGCCAAACGCATGGGCGCGGACGCCATCAAACTGCTGGTTTACTACCACCCCGATTCTTCCACGGCGGGCGAAATCGAAACCTTCGTCAAACAGGTGGCGGACGATTGCCGGAAATACGACCTGACCATCATGCTCGAGCCGCTCTCCTATCCACTCGACCCGGCGGCCAGGAAAATCGCCTCGGACGAGAAACGCTACGTGGTCACCGAGACCGCCCGCCGCCTGACGCCTCTTGGCGTGGATGTGCTCAAGGCCGAGTTTCCGCTCGATACTGCTGACCCGGACGAAGTTCAATGGGCCACAGCCTGCGCCGAAATCACCGCCGCTTCCGTCACGCCCTGGATTTTGCTCTCCGCCGCCGTGGCCTTCGAGACCTTCGTCCGGCAAATCACGGTGGCCTGCAAGGCCGGGGCCTCCGGCATCGCAGTCGGACGCGCTGTCTGGCAGGAAGCCGTTGGATTGGATGGCGCCCCCCGCCTCGACTTTTTGCGCACCACCGGGCGCGAGCGTCTCGCCCGGCTCACCGCGCTGTGCTCGGAGCTCGGCAAACCTGTCAGCGATTTCTACACCGCCGCCGCGCCCTTTGATTGGTACAAATCCTATTAGTTCAAAACGTGAAACTTGAAATGTGAGACGTGTAACCATGTTTAATATCCTCGTTGCTGGCGAAATCAACCCCGATCTGATCCTCTCTGGGAATGTCACCCCCGAATTCGGCCAGGTGGAAAAACTGGTCGACTCCGCCGCGTTGACGGTCGGCTCCTCGTCGGCCATCTTCGCCTGTGGGGCAGCCCGGCTGGGATTGAAGGTGGCCTTCATCGGCGTGTGCGGCGATGATGTGTTCGGCAGATTCATGCTGGATGAGATGCAGACGCGCGGCGTGGATATATCGAACGTGATCATCCTTCCCGGCGGGAGGACCGGCTTGAGCGTCATCCTGTCGCGCGGCGCGGACCGTGCCATCCTGACCCACTCCGGCCTGATCGCTGCCCTGAAAGCGGAGGATGTGACCGATAACCTGATGTGCCAGGCCCGCCACTTGCATGTCGCCAGTTACTTCCTCCAGACCGCCCTCCAGCCTGGCCTGCCTGCTCTCTTCAGGCGTGCCCGTTCGCTCGGCCTGACGACCTCCCTCGATACCAACTGGGACCCATCCGGCGAATGGCGCGGCTTCCAAGAACTCCTGCGCCTGACGGATATCTTCCTCCCCAACGAAAACGAGGCCCTGGCCGTGAGCGGCGTCTCCACGCTGGAAGCGGCGCTGCAAATTTTGAACCAGAAAAGCCAGGCGGTAGCCATCAAATGCGGGGGGCGCGGCGCGCTGGCTGGCCGCGGAGACGAAACCGTCCGCGCCCCGGCGCTGCCGGTGCAGGTCGTGGATACCGTTGGCGCGGGGGATACCTTCGATGCCGGGTTCCTCTACGGTTGGTTGAACGGCTGGAGCCTGGAAAAAGCCCTGCGGCTGGCGGCCGTCTGCGGGTCGCTCTCGACGCGTGCCGCAGGTGGCACGTCTGCCCAGCCAACATTTGATGAGGCGATGAAGTATGTCACATCTACTGGATGAGATCGTGCGTGCCCAGAAGCGAGGGGAAGCGCGCGGCATTGCTTCGATTTGTTCCGCCCATCCGTGGGTACTGAAGGCGGCTATCCAAGAGACCCTAAAGGTCTTCGCGAAGCGCCTCCGACGTGGAACGGAGGAGGCCGAGACCTTTAGGGTCTTACTCGTGGAGTCCACCTGCAACCAGGTCAACCAGTTTGGCGGCTACACCGGCATGACCCCGGCGGCCTTCGTCGCCTATGTGCGCGGCCTGGCTGCTGAGAACGATTTTCCCGCCGGACGGCTGATCCTGGGCGGCGATCACCTGGGACCGAACGTCTGGCAAAACGAACCTGCTGCAAGCGCCATGCAAAAATCGGCGGACATGCTGCGGACCTACGTGCAGGCCGGCTACACCAAAATCCACCTGGATGCCAGCATGAAATTGGGCGACGATGACCCATCCCGCCCGCTGGACCTGGAACTGGCCGCCCGCCGCGCCGCCTTTCTTGCCAAAGCCGCCGAAAGCGCCTGTTTGGACCTCGGACCGGATTGCAAACCCCGGTATGTGATCGGCACCGAAGTCCCCATCCCCGGGGGGGCCACCGCACACGAGGACGGTGTCAGCGTGACGAAGGTGGAGGATGCCCGGCGCACGCTGGAGGTCACGCGCGCCGCGTTTTTGCGCGAGGGATTGGAAACGGCCTGGGAGCGCGTCATCGCCCTGGTGGTCCAGCCAGGCGTCGAGTTCGGCGATGATTTCGTCCTGGATTACAACCCCGAGGCGGCGCGTGAACTGGCGCGTTTCTCCGAGACAACATCCCTGGTCTACGAAGCGCACTCCACTGATTACCAGACGCGTGACAACCTGCGCGCCCTCGTCCGCGACCACTTTGCCATCCTGAAGGTCGGCCCGGCGCTGACATTTGCCTTCCGTGAAGCGGTCTTTGCGCTGGCGATGATGGAGAATGAGTTATTCCATGCGGAGACGCGCTCGAATATCGTTGAGACGCTGGAAAACGTGATGACCCGTCAGCCGGAACACTGGCAGAAATACTACCGCGGCGACAAGGATATCCAACGTCTGGCGCGCAAATTCAGCCGGAGTGATCGCCTCCGCTATTACTGGGGCAGTCCACAGGTCCAGATTGCGCTCGGACGCTTGCTGCACAATCTCGCAGAGAAACCGCTCCCGTTGACGCTGGTCAGCCAGTACGCGCCGGTGCAATGGGAAAGAATCTGCGCCGGTCAAATCAACAATACGCCAGAGGCGGTCATTCTCGATAAGGTTAATTCCGTGCTTGAAGAGTACGCCTGTGCGTGTGGGTAAGGGAATAGAACTTCTTCTTTGGTATTTCTGTAATATTCCGGCATAGAGGGGGATTTTCACCTTTTCTTCTTCGGATTATCCATATATACAGCCTTGGGGCATTTAAAAATCCGCCATGAAAGGCGGGTTTTTGTTTCATGGGCTCTCTCACCCCTTACAGGGACACGAGGCCCATCTTACAATTCACGCCGTTCGCACCTTCGGGGATGCTCTGCAAGGTAAGCTGCGCAAAGATCCCGGTTGGTGAAAGAAACAACCTATCCAGAATTCTGGATAGGTCATGTTCCATTTCTGAAAGCGAGCCATGCGATTCGTGCAGGTCTAAATCTCGATCTTCTCGCGTAATTTACCAACGAAACCGTTCGAGATAACCCCGTCGTGGGCGGCCTTATGCAGGAGTTCGATGAGCTGCTCTTCTGAAAGCGCCAACGGTTGAGCTAGAGCCTTTCCGTTCCTCCAAGCCGATAGTCGAATGGCTGTCTGCCCATCCCCACCTGTGGAGTATTTTTCGATCCTGGCCTCATGGTCACCGATGTCAACGGAAGCGAATGCGATGATCTTTGCCTGAACGCTCTTGTTCATCTCAACCATCCTTTCCTCAAACGGTTGTACATAGTATATCATCAACGGATACAGGTCATTGTTCCAGGTGGGACGAGTCGACGATGCCGACGATGACCGAGATGACGCAGGCGTCGGGGTTCTTGAGCACCTGGCGCGCCCCACTCCCCTCCCGGTTCACCAGGACAGTGTCGCCGATGCCGGCGTAGGTGCTGTCCAGGGCCAGGAAATCCTCGTCGGGTTTTTCGCCCTCCAGGCCCAGTGGCTGCACAACCAGCAGCCTGCGGTTCTTGTAATCCGGGTGGCTGATGGTGGTCACTACAGTTCCAACGACTTTTCCAAGGATCATCTCTGTCCCTTATGTGAACGAATTCCAGCCGCGCTTCAGGGTGAAGTCGAACTCCCCGTCCGGGCGGATGTCCAACTCATCCACGATGCCGACCAGCGCCAGGTCAACCGGCACGAACTTGACCTCCAGCATGGCCAGGGCCGCCTCGCGCGAGCGGACCATCACGCACAGGTCCCCGGGACCGGCGTCAACCACATCCGCGGCGACCTGTAACGATCCGATCGGTTCCAGGCGTTTGTTCAACGGCTGGACGACCAGCAGCTTCAAGCCCTCCGTGCCGGTGTATTTGAGCGTGCAGACCGCGCTGCCCTTCACCCTGCCGAACAGCATCCGTTACTTCACTCCCGTGCTCTTTAGCACGCGCTGGATGATGATATCCAGCAAAGTCGAGTCGACCTGCGTCCCCAGCCGGGCGGTGACCGCCTCACGGATGCGGGCCGCCAGATCGGGGTCCTCGGCCGGTGCGGTCGCGGCGGGGGTCACGGCGGGTTTCTGGACCTGGGACAAGTATGGCCGGACCGGCGCGGCGGGCGGCTCGACCGGCCGCTCGCGCACCAATTGCATCCCCAGCCGCTGGGCCTTCTCATAGGCAAGCTCTGTCAGCACGACATTTTCTGTCACATTCAATGACATCACCCCGCGCTTCCACATGTCCTCGATATCTCTCTCAGTATAGAACTCTTTCGGCATAGCCTGCTCCTCTCCCACGGCTCACGCGCCAGCGCGACCCTGCAGGCCTTCCAGGGCCTGGATGGCGGCGTTCTTGGCGGTCAGGATCTCGGCCTCCGTTCCGGATAACCACATGCGCCCGAAGCGCCCGACCGAAGAGACGTGGATCAGCTTGATGCTGGCGGTCTTTTCGGCCTCATTGCAGGCGATGTTGATGTAGGCTGCCGGCGCGCATTCCAGAACCAACATCGTTTCTCCCGCCACCAGCATGTTGCCGCGCCGGAAGCGGTTGATCAACTGGGCCTGGTAGGGGTCAACGCGCGTGATGACTTGGGTGGAAACTACCTGCGGCCGGATGCGGTCGGCCACGGTCAGTTCCAGACGCTTCAGGACGACCTCCCCGGCTTCCAGGACGGCCGCCTGGCTGGGGGAATGGACCTCGAACATGCCAAATTCGCGCTCGACGATCTGGGCTCCGGGGCGGGCCTCGGTGGCCTTGACGGCAATATCCACCACCCGGAAGACCTCGTTGCCGGGTGCCATCTCTACATACAGGGCTGCCATGCCTTCGGTTGGCAGGTCACCCTGGGTGATCGTCCCGACGAACGAGGCGAATTGTGGCTGCATGCGGTCTAAATAGCAGTAGCAGCGCAGGGAAAACGTATCAGCCATACTTGTTTCTCCTTCTCTCCGAGCCCTTGCCTCCTGGCCGCATCGGCAATGCCAAACCGCCCGTGCTTACCGGGAGGGCGCGGCAGGAGGAACACTTCTGCCAGGGACAGGGTTTCGGAAAGCCTGCCGTCCCCCGGTGATCGGGCGTTCGCCGTCACCGGGGACGGTGTAGACAGCTATTTGGTTTTCGCTTCAGCCGTATGCCCGCCGATGCTGCCCTTGCTCGACTTGGGCAGGATCATTTCCACGTCCGAGTGGGGGCGGGGAATGACATGGACCGAAACTAGCTCGCCGACACGTTTAGCCGCCGCGGCACCGGCGTCAGTGGCCGCCTTGACGGCACCCACGTCACCGCGCACCATCACGGTCACGTACCCGCCGCCGACGTACTCGGAGCCGAGCAGGACCACGTTGGCAGCCTTGACCATCGCATCCGCGGCTTCCACCGCGCCGACCAGGCCTTTCGTCTCGACCATGCCGAGAGCGATCAAAGAGGGATCTAAAGCCATTTTGTTCCTTCCTTTCTGTTTTGAATATTTTTAGATTGGTGTCATTGCGAGCCCCGACAGGGGCGAAGCAATCTCACCGTTCATGCAAGCGTTTGGTTGGAGGTGCCCCGAGATTGCTTCGTCGGGCTTCGCCCTCCTCGCAATAACATACTATTACCTGCTTCCCAAAATCTCATTCACCACCTGCCGGACGATACGCTCGATCTCCTCGGGCGCAGGGCTGGACAGGGATTCGCCGGTCGAAAAGGCTTCCGCCGGCGGAGGCATCGTCTCGTACGCCAGCCGCTTGACGTTGATCAGATGGTAGGCCGTGACGTTGTCGCCGGTGATGGCGCCGCCAAGGCCGCCCGGGCCGAGGGTCAGGGACGGCATCACGCCGCTGGTCAGGCCGATGGCACCCAGCGTGCCCATCGTGTTGACCAGGATGCGGAAGACCGGCTTTTCCAGCCCGAAGGCCATGATCACCTTTTCGTCATTGGCATAGATGATCTGGGTGTGGCCCAGCCCGCCGGCCTCGATCACGGCTATCGAGGTCTCGCAGCCCCGTTCCCAGCCGTCTGCCACGTACCAGCCCAGCACGGTGGTCATCTTCTCTTGTGAGAGCGGTTCCTCCCGGCCAACCTTCGTCAGCGGGGTCACCAGGACGCGCGTCCTGAGCGGGACACTGAAACCAGCCACTTCAGCCACGAAGGCAGCTGACTTCCCCACCACCTTCGGGTTGAAGCTACCGTCCGGATGGAAGACGGTCCGGCGCAGGGCTTCGGTCTGCTGCGGGTCGGTGAAGTAGGCGCCCTCAGCCTGCATCAATTCGGCCAGTTGGTTGGCGATCGGCTGGTCGGCGATGACGGCCTGCTCGGTGGCACAGATGGTGGAATAGTCGAAAGCCTTGGAAGCGACGATGTAACGGGCCGCCTTTTCCAGATCGGCGCTGCGATCGACGTAGACCGGCACGTTGCCCGGACCGACGCCGTAGGCCGGTTTCCCGGTTGAGTGCGCCGCCCGCACCATGGGCGTTCCGCCGGTGGCCAGGATGACCGCCGTCTGGCGGTGGGTCATCAGCTCCTGGGTGCCCGGCAGCGTGACTTGCCGGATGCAGCCGATCAGACCTCCGGGGGCGCCGGCGTTCTCGGCGGCCAGGGCCATCGTCTGAGCGGCTTCGTACGTGCAGCGCGCTGCGGAGGGGTGCGGTGAAAAAACGATGGCGTTGCGCGCCTTGACGGCGATCAGGGTCTTGAAGAAGGTCGTCGAGGTCGGGTTGGTGGAAGGCACCAGGGCAGCCACCACGCCCATCGGCCAGGCAATCTCGTACAACCGGCGGGCCGGGTCATGGCGGATCACGCCGACCGTTTTCAGGTCGCGGATGCTCTCCCAGACGGCTCGCGAGCCGAACTCGTTCTTGAGCTTCTTGTGGAGAGCAACGCCGTAGCCGGTTTCCTCCTGCGCCATGCGTCCAAGGCGTTCCGCGGCCTGGAACCCGGCCTCAGCCATGGCCGCACAAACCCGGTCGACCTGCTCCTGCGAGGCGCGGCTCCAGGTCTCCCAGGCCGCGTGCGCCGCAGCGACCAGGTCGCGTGCCTCTTGTATGGATGCGAGATCCTTATCCATCGCGCCTATCCTTCACGAACCGCTCACGACTTGCGGAAGACCACTTTGCCTTCCACTTCCAGCGAATCGATGACCGCCATGATAACGGCGTCCACCGGGGTATCCTTGGTGATGTTCGTCTGCCGGGCGGAGGAACCGGCGCAGGTCAGGACCAGGTCGCCGATGCCGGCGTCGACGGTATCCACGGCCACGTACGGTTTCCCGACCGGGCTGCCGGTCTCGTCCGTCTGCCGGACGATGAGCAGCTTGCGGGCGGTGAGCTTCTCGTCCTTGATCGTGGCAACGGTTGTTCCGATCACTCTGGCGATCAACATAGCCATTCTCCTCTGTGTCATTGCAAGAAGGGTGGAGCCCAACAACTGCGAAGCGTACCCGCAGGGTAAGCAATCTCCCAGCTTATCAGGGGATTGCTTCGCCGCGAAGAACGCGGCTCGCACATCGTCCCCGAAGGGGAATGACACAAATATCTAATAATTCTTCGCTGCAGCCGGAGCAGCTGCCGCGGCGGGGGCAGGTTCCTTGGCCGGACCCTGGATGATCTTCACCCCGGCGCTGGCGCCGATGCGTGTCGCCCCGGCCTTGATCATGTTCTCGGCATCTTCGAAGGTGCGCACCCCGCCGGCAGCCTTGACACCCATCTCCGGGCCGACGGTCTTGCGCATCAGGGCCACATCGTGCACCGTGGCGCCACCACTGGCGAACCCGGTGGAGGTCTTGACGAAGTCCGCCCCGGCTTCCTTCGAGAGCAGGCAGGCAATGGTCTTTTCCTCGTCGGTCAAGAGCACCGCTTCGATGATCACCTTGACGATTGCACCGCCGGCGTGAGCCGCGGCAACCACGCCGCAGATATCTTTGGCAACCAGTTCCAGGTCGCGCGCCTTGAGGGCGCCGATGTTGATGACCATGTCGATCTCGGTCGCGCCGTGGTCGATGGCATTCTGGGTCTCGAAGGCCTTGACCTCCGGTGCGGTCGCTCCCAGAGGAAAGCCAATCACCGTGCAGACCTTTACCGGCGATCCCTTGAGCAACTGGGCGCACAACTCCACCCAGGTGGGGTTGACGCACACCGAGGCGAAACCATACTTGCGCGCCTCGAAGCATAACTGGGCGATCTGGTCCTGGGTGGCATCCTGTTTGAGCAGGGTGTGGTCAATCGTCTTGGCCAGGTCCAGATTCTGCGGGATCACGCCGAGGGTCGAGGACAACCGCTCCGCCCCAGCGTCGACCACCTGTCCGGTGCGATCGAAGCAGGTCCGGACGCAGAGCGAATCGGTACAGGCGAACTTGCACTGACCGCCTTCCGGAATTTTTGAGCGTTCCTGTTGCTCGAATATCGCCGCCAGGACTTCATGGGTGATGATCTCCACCACGTTTTCGACTGTTTTCAAATCCGTGACCATAAGCTGCCTTCCCTATTTCAAATATTGCTTTTCAACGGCCATGATCTTTTCCACGCGCGGCGCATGACGCCCTCCGCCAAACTCAGTCGTCAGCCAGGTCTTCACGATCTGTTTGGCGAGATTGACGCCGATCAGGCCGGCGCCCAGGGTCAGGAGGTTCGTATCGTTGTGTTCGCGGCTGTTGACCGCTGAAGAATAGTCGTAGGCCATGCCTGCCCGCACGCCGGGAACCTTGTTAGCGACGATGCAACTGCCAATCCCGGCGCCGTCGATCATGATTCCCCGCCAGGCTTTGCCGGTGCTGACCTGCCGTGCTACTTCGTGAGCGAAATCCGGATAATCCACCGCGCCTTTGTTGTAGGCGCCCATGTCCTTGACATCGAAACCCAGTTCGGTTAGTGTCGCTTTGAGTGTCTCTTTCAACTCGAAACCACCGTGGTCAGCCCCGATGGCCACCACCTTGTTGATTCCCGTATGTGTGGCGGACCCGGAGGTGGTTTCCGCTGGAGGGATGGCGGCCGCCGGGGTGGGGCCCGGTCGCGCCTGTCCCGTCACCTGCTTGAGGACGCGCTGCACGATCTCTCGGATTTGCGTGTCATCGATGGCGCTCATCTCTGACTTCCTTAATCCTAACAAAGTGGTAATGACCACATGACCATATTACGTCATTATATTAGCATGTTGGGAGAAAAAAGTCAAGCCTTCCGGGTTCGGAAGGCTGTATTGCCTGCTGGATTATGAGCCGTGCTGTGGCTCAGCGTGTGAGTTTGGCGAAATAGCGGTAGCGATCCCCCCGGTAGAGGATCTTTACGAACTCGATGACGCGCCGGTATTGCGAGTACGTCGTCCGTTCGCTGAGCAGTAGCGGGCTACCCGACTCGATCTGCAGGAGAGAGGCCTCGCGCGGGGTGGCCAGGGTCACTTCCAGGGTCTCGTCCGCCTCGGTTGGGATCAGGTAAAATTTCTCTTGCAGGATCCGGTAGATCGACCCGTACTCTTCCAGTTCCTCGCGAGTGATCGTCTGCTTATCCGGCAGGTGATAATACGATGTTTGCAATCCCATCGGGACATCGTCCCCCAGGCGCAAACGCTCGATGCGCAGGACCTGCCCGCCACCTTCCGGGAGTTCCAGATGCTGGCGGACCTTTTCCGGCGGATCGACAGTTCCGATTTCCAGGATCTTCTGACCCGGGACAAGCCCGCGTTGTTTCATGTCTTCGGTGAAACTGGTCAGTTCGGAGATCCCTTTTTGCAGCTTCTGCGGTGAGACAAAGGTGCCCCGGCCATGCTCACGATACAAAAACCCCTGCCGTACCAGCAGGTCGATCGCCTGCCGGATCGTCGTCCGGCTGACGGAATAGATCGTTTCCAACTGGCGTTCAGAAGGAATGGGCTGGTGCGCCTCGAACTTGCCGTTCGAGATGTTCTCGCGCAGAATATTCGCCAGTTGATAATAGCGGGGTAAAAAATCGTTGGGGTCGATAATTTCAGGCATCGCTTTACTTGTGCCGGGTTCCATAAGCGGATGTGGAAATGACCAGCTAGATTATCGGTTTTATTAGAGCGCCTGTCAAGACGCTGGTCATAGGGAGCATCAACCGCTCCGGGTGGCTCCCCAGAATGAGAGCAGGATCGCGCCCTGGGTTCCGACCAGGTTGACCGCCTCCGTGCTGTCGCTGACCGAGATTCGCCAGATGACCAACGAACTCTTTGCCCAACACAAAGATTACCTGCCGCAGTTCAAAATCCATAAAGTCTAAAAAGTCGTTAAGTCTTACAGGTCGACATGTAAGGCTTGTCAGATCTGAAGACCTGTCAGACTTGTTACTATGAACCGAAAACTTTTACTATCCCTGATTATCCTTTTCTTCTTCGCCGCATGCGTCCCGGACCTGGAGCCTGATCTCGTGAAACCCATCCCATCCTCCCCTCCTCCCGCCTCCGCTATTACTGGGGCAGTCCACAGGTCCAGGCTGCGCTCGGACGCTTGCTGCACAACCTCGCAGAGAAATCACTCCCGTTGACGCTGGTCAGCCAGTACGCGCCGGTGCAATGGGAAAGAATCTGCGCCGGTCAAATCAACAATACGCCAGAGGCGGTCATTCTCGATAAGGTTAATTCCGTGC